>Ga0335075_10000122_pt1 | contig 154842 bp, 130 predicted proteins | sample Lox_Sample_24_FD_206723 | JGI IMG/M metagenome (GOLD analysis project Ga0335075, IMG submission 206723) | Soil microbial communities from Loxahatchee National Wildlife Refuge, Florida, United States - Lox_Sample_2.4 | ecosystem: Environmental > Terrestrial > Soil > Wetlands | place: USA... | reverse complement strand
CAACTTGCGGATGATCTGCTCCGGCGTATGCCTGCGTCGCTTCATCGTGGAGTTCCTTCCTCGCCCATCATCGTGGACGCGAGAAACTCTCACAAGGGCCGGACCGAACTCAGGGGGTCAGGCCAGCATCGCCACACCTGGGGCGGGACGGACAAATCGACTGGGAGGTCCCAGATGAGGACGGGAAGCCTGAGATCATCGCGACCTGGAGCAGGACTCCTCAGACCGAGTATGAGGGCGTCCTGCGAATCCGCCGCGACAAGCTCCTGAACTTTCTCGCCGTGTTCGACCTCGACCTCGCTATCTACTTCGAGGAGAATATCGCCGACGATTCCGTACCCGGGGAGTGGCGTGACGATGAGCGCGAGCCGCTGCGGTACTGGCGTTGCTGGGCGTCGGCCGGCTTCACCGAACACACACGAGTCGTTCTACGCTGCGTCACCGTGATCGAGGCGCCCGCGCGCGAGGACGAGGACGAGGACAGGTACTCCACCTCGTCGCTCGACTATGTCATCGGGTCCGATCCCGTCACCGGCAAACCGGTTACTGCCAGCTTTCCTGGTCCGACGCTTGAGGAGACCACCTGGGAGGGTGCCGGAGGTGACAACTTCCTGACGCCGGTGCTCTTCAAGCGCGACGTCCTGGACTACTACCTCGACGATCCGAAGCACTACTCGATCGACAATCATCAGGTGACCGCCGGTCACATGTGGGGCATTCCAATCGCTATCACCAAGAGCGGGCACGTCCAGGTCTGGCTGGGAGATCTCGGGAGGATCCCCAAGTCTGCACAGGAGCACTGGAAGCGCTTCAACATCGCTGATGATGATCCCGTCCCAGAGTGGCGTATCGCACGGGACTTGCACGCCAAGTTCGCCAGTCCGCCCGAGAGCGAGCCAATCGATCGTCTCCGCCGAGCGATCCGTGACTGCAACGAAGCCGCTCAGCGGTACTGCGGAGAGAAGCTGTTCGCCGACGTTGAGGGCTTGAGTGGCGATCGAGTGAGGAACATCAGGGTTCCACGCAACGGCTCGATGCCAGCCTTCCAGGACGAGGTGATGAGCCTCGCGATCCTGCTCGTCGAGCACCTGAATGCCCAATTCTTCGTCAAGGCGGGCGTCGAGAAGGGCGGCTCGCTGGAGCGGCTGACCGCCTGGCTACGCAACGCCACGGGCAAGATTGACGCTGACGCCAAGGACGTAATCGCTGGTCTGTTTGCGATCCAGGCCATTCGTTCGAAGGCTGGTGGCGCCCACCGCGGTGGCTCGTCAGGCATTGAGGCGCTTGGCCGCGCGGAGATCGACCCCGAGGACCTAGCTGCAGGGTTTGAGCGACTCCTGCTTGGCGCGATCACGAGCGTCGAGGAGCTCACGACAATCCTGAAGGAATCAGCGCCGGTCAACCCACAGGGCTGAACTGCGACGAGCTGCAGCGAGCGGCGGCCGGTCTAGCGAGCGAGGTGGCGGGCCGATCCGACGCCTCGCCGGGCAGAGCAGTCAACTGGTCTCGCTTCGAGCGGAAAGCAGGCGTGAACCGCCTAGCCGTCGAGACGCCCGAGTTGGACGAGGTGCGGTACTCTCGGTCGGCTCATTGCCAGCGCTTGCTCGCAAGCAAGAGCGAGCGTGTCGCCCGCGGTACCCGATGCGGGTGCTTGGTCGCAGCGCTTGGGTGTCAAGCCGCCGTAGCTCAGTTGCACGGCCAGCTTCTGGCGGGCAGCCTACGCCGCCCTATCGTCTGGGTGCTCGTAGTGCGTTGATCAGGTCGACCAGATCTTGGTCGACGGCTGCCGTTTCGTGCTCATCGCAGCAGGGCGGCTGGTCTTTTCGCGGGCGGCCAACTTCTGCCAGCTGCGGCAAGTCCACCGCTCCGTCAACGTGCGGGTTCTCCGCGTCAGTGTGTCGGCCCAGCCAGGAGACGACAATCTCGTTGTCATCGGCGAACACTATGTGCATTCTCCAGTCTGCGTAGAAGCGCAGCCCGCATACGTGAGCATCTCCGCCGTCGGGCGCTCGCATTCGGTAGTGGCCGGCGGCGCAGCCTTCATCCCCCAGGCGGTCGATGGCCTCCCAGAAGTTGCTCTTGGCCTTCCCGCGAAGCTTCTTTACTCGCGGATTGGCCCGCGGGGCCACCGTGACGGTGAACCTCACGTGCGCGTCAGCGGTTCTGTGTTGCCCGTGAGGGCATCGGCCAAGCCCTCGCGGGCGCCGTCCTCGGCGAACTCGCGCTGGTCGGCCGCAGCTGCGAGCAGCGCTTGCCAGCGCTTGGTGTCGCCAGCTGTCTCGCGCAGACGCTCCAAACGGTTGCGCAGATCGATGACGCTGGCGAAGGCCAGCGTCATCGGTTGCTCGGTCACGATGTTCATCAGCCCGCGGCGCGCCCACGCACGCACCGTAGGCGCGGACACTCCAAGCGCGAGGGCGGCCTGTGCCACGTCGATCGTCTCCGGTCGCATACTGGCGACCGTGTGCCGCGTCTGTCGGAGCTGGTCGAGCGCTCGCTCGAGGCTGCCCTGCTGTAGGGCGTCTTCAGTCCGATGCAAGGTGTCGTCGAGCGTGATGAAGCCGACTGCCAGTGCTCCTCGCTCTCGCTTGGTCATTGAATCAGCCTAGCACTTCTTTCCGATAACCCATAGATACTGGAAAGAAGATGCCGACATTGACTCTGCGGGAGAGCCGTCTGGTGTTCGAGCGGCCGAGTCTGCTTCGCCGGCACCACCCGCGAAACGCTGCGCCGTCAACCCGACTCGGCTACACCCCACGCCTCCTGTATCTGTGCGTGTCGAGCCAGCTGCGGATCTTGCTGGGAGGGCGCGCTTGCGCTTGCCTTTGCGCTTGTTCGGTGCGTGCTGCGCGCCACTCGGTATCCGCTGAGCGTGGTCCGTTGCGGCGGAGATCCTCGATCGCGTAGGCGTAGTGGGTGCTGAGCGTGCGTAGGCTGGTGCCGCACTCGCTGGCGACGGTTTGGGGATCCTCGGCGCGCAGGCGCAGGGAGATGCCGCCGCGGCGCAGCGAGTACGGGGTGGCGCCGAGGATCGCGAAGAGCTCGGGCTGCTCGGCCGCTTTCTCGACGGCGGGCGTGAAGAAGCGCTCGCCCCAGGCGCGGGCCTGGTTTTCGCTGAAGTGGCAGGCGCCTGTGCGCGGGTCCCGGGCGCCGTGCTCGGGGCCTGCCAGATCGCCGGGGATGATGAAGTCCAGGGCGCCGACCGGGTGCCCTGAGTCCTCGAGCGTCCTTCGCCACGCGGCGAGGTCTCCTTCGAGCAGCGACGGGATGACGGTGCGGCGCTGCGTTGAGTGCTCGGACTTGCCCCATTCGTCAAGGCGCCCGTTTGAGAGCACCTCGAGCACCCACGCGAACCCGTCTTTTAGCGAGGACCAGCGCAGAAGGGGTCCGGGGTTCGAGTCCCCGCGTCGGCTTCGCCAGAAACCCCGTCACGGCGGGGTTTCTGCGCTTTTGTCGCGTGCAACCAGTCCGCCCGACTCCTGCTCGGGGCAAGGTTTGGGGCAAGTGCCGCGCGGCCCTGCCCTGGGTCGTCGTCAAGGTCCGGGCTGAACGCGCCGATACCGCGCGCGTGAGGCATTGGTGGCTTGTGCTCGCCGTGATCGGTGCGCTGTGCATCGGCGGTTGCGGCGCGTCCGTATCCGTGAGCGGCGGGGTCATCAGCAACAACGGGCCCTACCTCGCGGCGTGGGATCAAGGCTGGAAGACGGTGGAACGCGACTCGGCTCCGTACATCCCCACGTCAACCTCGCCCGGCGTCTGTAACCGTGGCGGCGTCAAGACCGAGTGCTACGAAACCGATTCCCACGTCGCGGTTGATCTCGCCCGCCTCTACGAATCGCTGAAGGGCGTTTCAGTCCCCTCGCAGTACCGCTCAGCAGACACAGAGACTCTTCAAGCGATCAAGATCTACATTCATGCCCTGTCTCTGCGGATGCACTCCCTTGAAGCGGGGCCCTACACCGAAGCTGAACGCGACGCCTGGTTTACTGAGGCGAAGACCCTGATGATTGAAGCCAACACCCTCGCGCAACATGCCTACGCGTCGTTTCCCCAATGGGCGCGGCCCACGCCCGCGCCAATCATCTAACCGTTCTGCGAGGGTCCTGCGAGGCGGTGATTACCGCGGTGGACTAGGTCGTCGTCTACGAGGTGGATGTAAGTTCGCAGCGTGAACGCTGGATTGGAATGACTGAGCCAGGCCGATACCTTCCTGATGTCCTTGCAGTCGGCGTACAGCTTGGACGCGAACGTATGCCGGAACGCGTGAAATCCAACCGGCATGAGGCCGACGGCCATGCTCGCGCGAGCGCCGACCTGGCTGAGCTGTGGCGACGGATAGGGTTCTCGATCCTGATCAGCAACACCGACGACCACCTGCGCAACCACGGCTTCCTGCGTCGGAGCACCGGAGGCTGGTCGCTCGCACCCGCCTTCGACCTCAATCCCGACCCGTCACCCGGGCCGAAGTTGCTAAGGACGCCGATAGACGTCGGTCGTGACGAGGCGAAGCTGGAGGCGCTTCTGGCCGTGGCCCCTTACTTCCGTCTCGACGATCAACAGGCGCGGGAGATCGTCGCTGAACTGTCGGCAGCGACTGGCTGCTGGGAAGACGTCGCTGCTGAGTACGGCCTCGACGGCAGCGCGATCGAACGGATGAGCAGCGCCTTCGTGCACGACGAGTCCGCCGCGGCGAGCGAGCTCGCCACCCGCGAGGCGTCCTGAGGCCGCACCAGCGCACGGCGGGCCCCGCCAGCGGCGCAGATAGCCTCGGGCGATGCGCATCGCGCCGCTGAGGAACAGATCGTTCCGCCTGTTGTTGGTCGGGCAGGGCGCGTCCGCCGTCGGGGACGGGATCGCCCCCGTCGCTCTCGCGTTCGCAGTTCTGGACCTGACCGGCTCGGTGGGGGATCTCGGGCTGGTCCTCGCCGCCCAGAGCGTCCCGCTGCTCGTGTTCGTCCTGCTTGGCGGCGTGTGGTCGGATCGCGTCTCGCGCGGGTCGGTGATGCTCTGCTCTGACCTCGTGCGAGCCGGCGTCCAGGGCGGCAGCGCAGCGCTACTGCTGACCGGCGCCGCCGGGGTGTGGCAGCTGGCCGCTCTGCAGGCGCTATACGGAGCCGCGAGGGCCTTTTTCGGTCCGGCCGCGACGGGGCTCGTTCCGGAGACCGTGGATTCGGATCAGCTTCAGCAAGCGAATGGCCTGATGGGGGTAGCCGAAAACCTCGCGAGGATCGTCGGGCCGGCCCTCGGCGGTGTGGTCGTCGTCGCGGCGGGAGCGGGATGGGGCCTCGCCTGCGACGGTGCGGCGTTTCTCGTCAGCGCGGTGTCGCTCCGGATGATGCGCCTCGCACCGCTCGGCCCGCCGGAGCGGCGCGGCACGCTCGCGGAGTTGCGCGAGGGATGGCGGGCGTTCCAATCACGCACCTGGCTGTGGGTCAGCGTCGTGTCCCTCACGTTGATCATTACCGTGGTCTTCGCCCCGTTGTACGTGCTCGGGCCCGAGGTCGCTCGCGCCCACCTCGGTGGAGCCGGCGCATGGGCGGCGATCAGCACGGCGTCGGGCATCGGCGCGACCGTCGGCGGCGCGGTCGCGCTGCGATGGTGGCCACGGCACCCGCTGCGCACCGGGTTTCTGTTGACCCTCGCGGGAGAGCCCGTCTTGCTGTTCCTGCTCGCGGGCCCCGGCCCACTCGCGCCGATAATCGTCTTCTCGCTCGTGTCGGGGATGGCGGCGACGATCTTCAACGTCTACTGGTTTACGGCGTTGCAACGCGAGGTCCCCCAGGCCGAGCTGTCACGGGTCAGCTCATGGGATCAACTTGGCAGCTATGGCCTGCAGCCGATCGGGCTCGTGGCGGTCGGGCCGATCGCGGTCGCGGTGGGAATCTCAACCACGCTGTATGCGGCCGGCGTCCTCGTGCTGCTGCTCACCGGGGTGGTGCTCTCGATGCCGGCGGTTCGAAATTTCACAAGCCCTTCCGCACGTCCACCCGAGCCGGCGACCGACGCCAGCTAGCGCCGCGCGTGGGCGTCGCCACCACGGGCTCGGCGTATCCTCGGCGGGAATGGTCCATGAGGATTTCAGCCCTCTGCGGTCGCGGTCGGCTCGCAGCCGTTTGCGTCAAACCTGGGCCCTCGCCGCGCTCGCGGTGCTGCTGCTCGCGGCGGCTGTCGCCTCCGACCCGCTGGCAAAAAGCTTCTGGGAGCGCCACCCTTTGCTCAGCAATCTCGTCGCGAGCCTGGTGGCGGTGATCCTCACCGTCGCCGTCGTCAACGAGGTGCTCGAACGCCGCCAGCGCAGGCGTTGGAGCGTGCTCGCCCAGTACGTGCTGATGGAGCTCGTCCGCAGCGCCCGCCTCACCTGGACGACGCTGATGGAGCTGTTGGGCCTGACGTTCGCGGGTGAGGAGACCGAGGCGGCGCTGAGCGCCGGCGCCGAGGCGCTGCGCGACACGCCGCGTGTCATCGGGGCGATGTGCGCGCTGCTCGCCGACCACGAACGGCGCGAGCGGCTGCACGGGCTCATAGAGCGCCTGATGAGCCGCAGCGACGAGCTGCTTGGCCGCTGGGCCCCGGTGATGCTCAACTCCGACGCCTACGCCGAGGTCATCGACCGTCACGTCGAGCTGTACACGCGCCTGGCCTGGGTGGGCAGCCTGCTCGACCACTTCGAGCCGACCGACGATGACCCGCGACGCCGGCGTTTGAGCCGCAGCAGCCCCGCCGTGCAGCTGCAAGGAGAGTTCGGCGACGAATGGCTCAGCGAGAGCCTGGTTACGATCGCCCAGCTCGCCGAGCGTCTGGATCGGGGCACGCTACAGCTCGCGCTCCGGATCGTGCCGCTCGGGTGGTGGGCGACGCGCTCGGGACCCGCCCCGGCGAGATCCGCACTCCAGTCCGCGGCGCCCACCTCCGAGGACCCCGTCGCCTGAAGGAGCACATGCCGGCCCAGCCGCGGGACCGGCGTGCGGACCCGTAGTTCGCCCGCGCGCCCTCGCGGCTTTTGTCGGCGAGCGTGCGGCGATGTCCGCTCAGTGCGGAGGCCCGGCGGGCCGATACTTGAAACATGACGGCGTTCACGGGCTTGCTCAGGGGCTGGAGGCGCCGCAAGGCCGAGCGTCACCGTAGGGAGGCCGAGGCCGGGCGCGCCAAGACGTACGTGGCGCGGGACGGCCGGGGCCGCGTGATCGCCTCGCGTTGACGGTCTCCGCCCGGCGAAGATTAAGCCGCCGCTGAGCAAAGCCCAACGCTGGCTTCAGGAACGCGAGCCAAGCTGACCGCGATGCTCGTCATCCTCCTCCCCCTCATCTGGCTGGCGGTCATGGCGTTGGTCGTGACCGCCTGCCAGGTGGCCGCCCGCGCGGACGGCCGCTCGCCCCGGCCGCCGCGAAACCACTGACGCCCCGGGGCGCTTGCGCGTCCCGGGGCGTCGAGCGGCTGGTGCTCGTCAGCGTGCGCGGAGCTAGGATGCGACGGGCGCGTGCTTCGCCGGCCCCGCCAATGCCTCACGGGGCTCGCGCTTGAGGTTCAGCCACCAGTTGAGCACGGGCAGCAGGAACAGGATCGCGCCGACCCCGATCAGGATGATCCCGGCGAGGATCGCGATGCTGCCGACCTGCGCCCACCCCCACGCGTTCAGCAGCAGGCCCTTGAGCGTCTCGCCCATGAACAGGGTCGTCCGCTCGCCCGCGAGCTTTTCGTTCTTCATCCCGCCGGCGATCCATTTTTCGCTCACCTGCGAGTAGGTCAGGCCCCCGGCCACCTTGTTCATGTCGGGAGCGAGCTGGTCGTTGGCGAAGGCGTGAGCCTGGGTGCCGTTGACCACCTGCTGTCCGGCGTAGCCCTTCAGGTCGGCGTACTCGGCCGGCTTGGGGAAGTAGATCTTCTGGGGCGCCAGCTGTTCACGCACGACGTTGTGGTCGTAGCTGCCGCCGACGATCGCAACGATCCCCAGCGCGACCATCGCCGCCGCGGCGCCCGCTGCGATCGGCGTGAGGCTCGTGATTTTGTTCAGGAATGCACGCATGACTTCACCCTCTTTGACGATGTGGACTTGTGTGTGTCGCTTGCCAGGTTCTTCTGTGCAGTCAGTCTCGCCCCAGGACCTCGCCGGCGCATCCGCAGCGGACCGCAGCGCTGATCGGGGTGCGCCCGCGGAGATCGATGCGGGTTTCTGCGTACGGCCGCCGGCGTGCCAGCTGTACCCTCGGCTGGTCCCGGCGCGCGCGCACGATCGCGCCCGCCGCGCCGCTCAAGCTCGGCAGCTCGGGCTGACCGGGACTTCGAGCGGCTCGCCCGCCTGCGGCGGCGGGTCGAGCTTGCACCACGTCAGCTCGTGGGCGCCTTCGTCGGCGACGGCGAGAAACGGATAGGCGATGCCCGCGCTGCGCACCGTGCAGTGAAACGGGCGGCGCGCCCCCCGCGGCGCGCCCGCGGGCTGGCAGCGCACGCTTTGCAGCGGGCCCGTCAGTTCGCCGTGCGCGATCCGGTGGTGGACGTCGCTCGTGATCACGCCCGTCAGCGCCCTCAGCACCGCGGCGCCCGGCGGCAGGCTCGCGGTGTGCGGCCGCTCGTCCTGCGCGATCGCCGTGCGGCCCTCGCGGTCGGCTTCGGCCGCCGCCTGCGCTTCTTCCCGGGGCGCGCCCGACACGCTCGCGCCTTCCCCGCCCGTCCCTGCGCCGCGCACGACGATCACGACCGCCGCGATCAGGACGGCGTAGAACACGATCGCGATCAGCCAGCGAGTCCTCAGCGGCAGCGCTCGCGCCGAGCGCGCGAGCCGGCGAAGCGCGCTCATGTGCCCACGCGCGCGCTCGGGTCGGATCCTCGGAGCGGCGTGCCCATGGCTCGATCGTAGGTTACGGCGGCGCGCGCGCGCCCTGGTACGCTTCTTCGCGGATCGGCGACGGGGGAGGTATGCAGGTGGCAAGGAAGGCCGTACGCGCAATCGTCATCTCGGGCGCGCTGCTCGCGAGCGTCGCGTCGAGCACCGTGGCCTCGGCGCGCGAGGTCGGCTCGGCGCTGCCCGCCGTCAGCCAGGCGCCGAAAGTCACGCAGCAGCCGCTCGCCGCGAGCGTCGAAGAAGGCCAGAGCGCGAGCTTCGAAGCGGCGGCCTCCGGGACGCCCGCTCCGACGGTGCAATGGCAGCGCTCGACCGACGGCGGCTCCACCTGGAGCGACATCACGCACGCCACCGGCGACCAGCTGACGATCGCAAGCGCCAAGACCTCCGAAAGCGGCGATGAGTTTCGGGCCGTGTTCACCAACTCCGCGGGCAAAGCCGCGAGCGAAGCCGCCGCCCTGACCGTCACGAAGCCTCCCGCGGTCACCAAACAGCCCGCCGACGCGAGCGTCGAAGAAGGCCAGAGCGCGAGCTTCGAAGCCGCCGCGACCGGCTCCCCGGCGCCGAGCGTGCAGTGGGAACTGTCCACCGACGCCGGCGCCACCTGGAGCCCCGTCGAAGGCGCCGGCGCCGACCGGCTCACGGTCGCGAGCGCCAAGACCTCCGAAGACGGCGATCAGTACCGAGCCGTGTTCACCAACGCGGCCGGCCAGGCGATCAGCGACTCCGCCACGCTCACGGTGCACGACAAGCCGGTCGTGACCGAGCAGCCCGCGAGCCTGACCGTGGAAGTCGGCCAGAGCGCGAGCTTCGAAGCCGCCGCCAGCGGGTTCCCCGCGCCGACGGTGCAGTGGGAAGTCTCGAGCAACGGCGGCGCCAGCTTCAGCCCGGTCCCCGGCGCGAGCTCCGAGCGGCTCACGATCGCCGAAGCCGCCGCGTCGGAAAGCGGCGATCTGTACCGCGCGGCGTTCACCAACGCCGCCGGCACGGCGAGGAGCGAGGCGGCGACGTTGACCGTCGCGACCCATCACTATCGGGTGCTCGATTGGGGCCAGAACCTCTTCGGCCAGCTCGGTGACGCCAGCTTCGCGCAAAGCGATCTCCCGGTGCCGGCGCGTGGGCTGAACTTCGTCACGGCGATTGCCGCCGGCGCCCGCCACAGTCTCGCGCTGCTCAGCGACGGCACCGTGGTCGCGTGGGGGGACGGCGTCTCCGGGCAGCTCGGCGACGGCGAGAACGCCTCGAGCGACGTGCCGGTGGCGGTCGAAGAACTGACTGGCGTCAAGGCGATCGCCGCGGGGGAAGACTTCAGCCTCGCGCTGCTCGAAAACGGCACGGTGATGGCATGGGGCGCAAACGAATCGGGCCAGCTCGGCGACGCGAGCTTCACCGAAAGCAATGTGCCCGTCCCGGTCAAAGGCCTGAGCGGTGTGACCGCGATCGCCGCCGGAGGCGAACACGCCCTGGCGCTGCTCGGCAAAGGGACCGTCGAGGCGTGGGGCAACGACGAACAAGGGCAGCTCGGCGACGCCGACCACACCAACAAGGACGTGCCGGTCGCCGTCAAGGGCCTGACCGACGTCACGGCGATCGCGGCCGGCGGCGAACATAGCCTCGCCCTCACCGGCAAAGCCACGGTCATGGCGTGGGGCAGCGACGAATTCGGACAGCTCGGCAACAGCAAAGTCGGGGGACACGGAGGCGAAGAAGAAGAAGAAGGCGGCGAAGAAGGAGAAGGCGGCGAAGGCCCGGGGCCGGGCAGTGACGTGCCGGTGAGCGTCGACGGGGTGAGCGGCGCCACGGCTGTGGCGGCCGGCGCCCACCACAGCCTCGCGCTGCTCGCGGGCGGCACGGTCATGGCCTGGGGCGAAGATGCCTTCGGCCAGCTCGGGAACGGCAAGGAGACGCTCAGCGACGAAACGCCGGCGGCCGTCGGCGGGCTCACCGGCGCGACGGCGATCTCGGCGGGCGGCGAGGGCAGCATGGCGCTGCTCTCCGACGGCACGATCGCGACCTGGGGCGAGGACCGCTACGGGGAGCTCGGCGACGGGAGCGCGGGCGAACCGAGCGACGTGCCGGTGAGCGTGAGCGGGCTGAGCGAGGCGGTCGCGATCGCCGCGGGCGGCTGGCACGACCTCGCCCTCAGCGAACCGCTGCCGGCGATCACGGCCGTGTATCCCGATGCCGGGCCGACGGCAGGGGGAACATCGGTGACGATCACCGGCTCCAACCTCGAAGGCGCCACCGCGGTGCACTTCGGCGCGAACGCCGCCGCGGGCTTCACCGTCAACTCCGCAAGCTCGATCACGGCCGTCGAGCCGGCCGGGTCGGTCGGCACGGTCGCGGTCACCGTCAGCACTCCGGCCGGCATCAGCCCCACCGGCTCGGCCGATCGCTTCACCTACGTGGCCGCGCCCACGGTCAAGTCGCTCTCGAGCACGGGCGGCGCCGGCAGCGGGCACACGAAGGTGACGATCAAGGGCGCCAACCTCGACGCAGCCACCGCGGTCACCTTCGGCACGAGCGCGGCCGAAAGCTTCGAAGTCAACTCCGACACGTCGATCACCGCCGTCTCGCCGCCGGGCGCGGGCACGGTCTACGTCACCGTCACGACAGCCGGAGGGACGAGCAAGGCCACCAAGAAGGATCGCTTCGCATACAAGCCGCAGGTCGAAGGCGTCGAACCCGACGGCGGGGCGCTGGCCGGCGGGGAGATCGTCACGATCACGGGCGCGGGCTTCGCGCCGGGCACGAGCGCGACCGTGTTCAAGTTCGCAGCAAAGACGGCGAGCGGCGTCGAATGCAGCTCGACCAAAGCCTGCATCGCGAAGGCTCCCGCCGGCGCGAAGGCGGGGACCGTGCAGGTGATCGCCAAGGTGGGCAAGCTGCAAAGCGCAGCCAACCCGCCCGCCGATCAGTTCACATACGAATAGAGCACCGGCTAGCCTGGCGGGCCTGGATCAGCTTCCAGAGCACACGTCCGATCGCTCGCAGGCGCACGTCAACGCGCAGCTCACGCTGTTCGCGCGGCGGATCGCGCTGCTCGGCGTGGTCGTGTTCGGCCTGCTCGCGCTCGGCGCGCTCGGGCTGTCGCTCAGCGAGCACGTCGGCCTCTGGTATGCGTTTCGCTGGGCGCTCGACACCGCCTCGACGGTCGGCAGCTTCCCGCAGCCCCACTCGCTCGCCGGCCAGGTCACCGACGTCGCCTTGGTCCTCGTGGGCGTCGGTACTCTCTTCTACGCGCTGGCCACGATCGCCGAGTTCTTCGTGGCCGGCCACCTCGGCGACCTGCTCGCCGCGCGGCGCATGCAGAAGACGATCGACTCCCTCACCGACCATCACATCATCTGCGGCTTCGGGCGCGTCGGGCGCCAGGTCGCACGCGACCTGCTCGCCGCGCGCGCCGCCTGCGTCGTGGTGGACTCCGGCAGCGACCCTCGCCACGCGGCCGAGGGGCTCGACCTGTGCTTCGTCGAAGGCGACGCCAGCGACGATCGCGTCCTGCTCCAGGCGGGCATCGCGCGCGCTCGCTCGATCATCGCGTGCGCGGACTCGGACGCGGACAACGTGTTCATCACGCTCACCGCGCGCGAGCTGCGCGCGGACATCTCGATCGTGGCGAGGGCCGCGATCGAGGACACCGAGAAGAAGCTCAAGCGCGCGGGCGCCGACCGCGTGATCTCGCCGTACAAGGCCAGCGGCACCGAGATGGCGCGGCTGGCGCTGCACCCGCAGCTGAGCGGCGTGGTCGACGTCGACGTCGAATATCGGCTCGAGGAGATCGCCGTGGGCGAGGGCTGCGCTGGCGTCGGGCAGACCGTCGGCGACATCCGCGGCGGCTCGATGATCGTCGGGCTGCGGCGCGGCCCCGGCTTCCAGTCCCAGCCGCCGGCCGAGACCGCGCTGCTCAGCGGCGACGTGATCGTGGCGATGGGAACGCCGTCCGCGCTCGAGCGACTCGAGGCCCTGCTGAGCGCGCCGTCGGGCCGGCGCTGAGGCATCCCCTCGAACGCCTATCGTCTCGGGCTCGTGTCCCACGACGCCCTCTCCGCGACGCTCGCCGACGAGCAGGCGGTGCTGCGCTTCCCCTACGACGAGCGCCTGCGCCAGCTGCTGCGCGCCATCCCCGGCCGTCGCTGGGACCCGGTGCAGCGCGCCTGGTGCCTGCCGCTCGGCCCTGAGCAGGCCGAGGCGCTCACGCGCCTGCTCGGCTGCTTGCCGCAGCCGCCCCGGGTGAGCGAGGCGCTCGCGCGGGCGCTCGCCCGCCGCCGCACGCGCAGGCGCTTGGACGAGTGCCTGCTCGAGCTCGCGCGCCCGGATGAGCGCTGGTGGCTGAGCTTCGCCACGGATGCAGCGCCCGAGGCGGTCGCTGCGCTGCTCGAGCATCCCGAGGCGCGCGAGGTGCCCGCGATCGGTCGCGCGCTCCTGCCGTTGGACGAGCGCGGGTGCGAGCTCGCTCGTGCGCTCGCGCGCCGCGGTCGCGTGCGACTGAGCGAGGCGGCCCGGCGAGCGCTCGAAGAGCGTGCGCGGCGGGCGCTCGGCGCACCCGCCGAGGCGGACGGCGGGCGCGCGCCGGCGAGCGTCGATCCGCGCGTGAGCGCCTGGCTCACGCGCGCGCGCACCTGGCGCGGCAGCCTCGAGGTGGGCGGGCCGGGCGACGCGCCCCTGTTCCTGCTGCTCGGCGACGAGCGGCGCCTGCCGCGAGCGCTGCGCGAGCTGGCCACGAGCGTGCCGGGCGGGGCGACGGTCCCCCTGACGCTGCGCTCGTGGCGGCTGATCGAGGGCCTCGAGCCGTGGCTCGGCGCGGCGGCCCGACGCTGCGTCGCGGCGCTCGAGGAGGGGCGCCCGGCGCCGGCCGCGGTGCTCGAGCTCGCGGGCGAGCAGGACGATCGCATGTTCGTGCTCGTCGAGGGCCACGACCCCGCCCGGGTACGCGAGTTCGCTGCCTTGAGGGGCACGCTGCAAGACGCGGGCCGACGCGCGATCGCGCGTGGCGGCGCGCCCCGCGCCGTCGCGGGCGGCGAGCACGAGCGCCCGCCGGCGATCCGCGCGGACCCGTTCTGCGTGCCCCAGCTCGACCGCTTCCTGGCGGACGGCGAGGTGTGGGTCGCGCCGGACGCGCTCGAGCTGCTGCAGGAGATCCGCGAGCGGCACGCCCATGCCGCCGGGCTGGTGGAGCTGTCCGCGGCCACCGACGCGTCGCTGCGGGTGGTCGGCCTCGGCGGCGAGCTCAAGCCCTTCCAGCGCGCGGGCGTGAGCTACCTGCTGGCGTGCAGGCGCGCGTTTCTCGCCGACGAGCAGGGCCTGGGCAAGACGATCGAGGCGCTCGCGGCGCTCGAGGCGGCCGGCGCCTACCCCGCGGTCGTCGTGTGTCCGGCGAGCCTCAAGCTCAACTGGCGGCGCGAGCTCGAACGCTGGCTGCCCGCCCGCAGCGTGCGCGTGCTCAGCGGCAACCGCGCCCAGACGGGCCCGGCCTGCGCCGACGTCACGGTGCTCAACTACGAGATCGTGGCCGCCCGCCTGCCCGAGCTGCGCGCGCCCGCGCCGCGCGCGCTCGTGCTCGATGAGTCCCACTACTGCAAGAACGCCGCCGCCAAGCGCACCCAGGCCGTGCAGCGGCTGTCGGCGGCCGTGCCGCGCGACGGGCTGGTGCTCGCGCTCAGCGGCACGCCCGTGACCAATCGCCCGGCCGAGCTCATCTCCCAGCTGCGGATCCTCGGACGCCTGCACGACTTCGGTTCGGGTGCCAGCTTCGGAGCGCGCTTCAGCGGCGGCGACGCGCACCTGCGCCTGCACTGGCACCTGCGCGCTCGCTGCTTCGTGCGGCGCCTGAAGGCGGACGTGCTGCCACAGCTGCCGGCGAAGACCCGCGCGGTCGTGCCGGTCGAGCTCGACAACGAGGCCGAGTATCGCCTGGCCGAGCGCGACCTCGTGGCGTGGCTTCGCAGCCAGCCGCTGGACCTGCGCGAGCTCGACGCGAGGGTCGCGGCCGCGCTGCGCGCCGAGCGCCTGGTTCGCTGCAACGCGCTCAAGCTGCTGGCGGCGCGCGGCAAGCTGCACGCGGCGCTGGCGTGGATCCACGATTTCTGCTGTTCGGGCGAGCGCCTGATCGTGTTCGCGAGCCACCGCGAGATCCAGCGCGCGGTGCTCGCGCGCTTCCCCCACGCGCTGCACATCCTCGGCGAGGACAGCGCCGGCGCCAGAGACGCCGCGCTCGCGGCATTCCAGGCGCCGTGCGACGCTCAGCGCAACCAGCTGATCGTGTGCTCGATCGACGTCGCCGGGCAGGGGCTCACGCTGACGCGCGCCTCGCACGTCGCCTTCCTCGAGCTCGGCTGGACGCCCGCCAAGCACGATCAGGCCGAGGATCGCTGCCATCGCATCGGCCAGCAGGACGCCGTCAGCGCCTACTACCTGCTCGCCGCGGGGACGATCGACGAGACGATCTCGACCCTGCTGGAGCGTAAGCGCGCGGTCATCGGCGCGGTCACCGACGGGCGCGAGCACGACGAGGAGGGGGTGCTCGAAGGGCTCGTGCGCGAGCTGCGCGGCGCCCCCTACCGCCACCTGCGCGCGGTCGCCTGAAGCCCGCAAGCCCGCGGCCCGGTGGGCGCCCGCGCCTGAGCCTGAGCCGCCGCGAGCCGGCGCCCGGACGCGCTCAGGGCCAGAGCATGAGCGCGTTCATGATCTCGCCCCAGTGTTCGACGGCTCGCGCTTCGCCTTCGCTCAGCTGTTCTTCCAGCGGCAGCGAGCGCCCGGCGAGCGCCCTCGCCGAACCGCTCTCGTAGCCGCGCAGCTGCGCGGGCTGGTAGCCGAGCGCGACCCACGCGGGCATGAACCTGCCGACGAACGCCACGGTGCTCGCGGGCAGCGCGTGATAGCCGTCGGCGCTCCACGCTTTGACGTCCCCGCACAGGTTCGGTGCGGACAGCCCGAGGACCGTCTTCAGATCGCCGACGTACGCGTGGATCGCGCCGCTCAGCGCATGGCTGCTCCAGCGCAGGCCCGCGACGGCGCGCACGAACGTCCTGATCGCTGACAGGTCGGGCTTCGCCGCCGAGAGCACCATCGCGCCGATCACCTCGTTGCTCAGCTGCGTCGATTCCGGGTCCTGCGGCGAGCCGGCGCCCGCGTCGGGGCATTCCCGGCGCACGTGCGCGAGGACCTGCAGCGGCGCCGCTTCGGACGCCGCGAGGTGTGCCCGGGCGACGCGCACGAGCGCGTAGTTGGCCTGCACGTAGGCCTGCGTGGCGGCGGCGTCCGAGGAGCTCCCGAGCGCAGTCGCGGGAGCCCCGGCGGCAGCGGCCGCCGTCGCCAGCGCCAGGATGAGCAGGCGCACCCTCATCCCCTGCAGCGTACGCCATGCGGGCGCGGCGGGCGCCGCGAAACGTATGGCATGAAGGCGCGGCGGGCGCCACGCAGCGTACGCCATGCGGGCGCGGCGGGCGCCACGAAGCTCCACGAAAAAGTTGGTAAGGATCGCCGCCAAAGCTCGCATCCCGGCAGGGTGCAGCTGGGTTCATAAGTAATGTCGGCGCTTCGATGCACACATGAGACGCAACGGGTCCATCGTCCTGGTGGTCGCGATCCTCGCCTGGGCGGTGGCCGCGATCGTGATCGGCTCTGCCGACCTCGGCCTCGCGGGCACGAGCACGGCCCGCAACTCGAGCAGGGTCTCGCCCGCGTGCCTGCCGACGACGCTCGCGCATAGCGCGAGCCTGCCCGGGACCGCCGTCGAGGTCTCGCCCGAGCCCGGAACCGACACGGCCAACCCGGATACCCAGATCAGCTTCCTCGGCGTGCCGGCGTCGGAGATCCACGAGATCTCCGTGGTCGGCCGGCGCAGCGGCCGCCACACCGGCCGGCTGGAGGCCTACTCGCAGGGCGACGGCGCGAGCTTCGTGCCCGCCGTCCCCTTCGACCCCGACGAGCGCGTGGTCGTGCATGCGCTGATCGGGCCGGGCGGCGCCGGCAAGCAAGTCGCGTACGCCTTCTCGGTCGACACCCCGTACTCGACGGCCAAGACGGGCGAGTTCCCCAACCCGCAGGCGGCGCCCGCCGACTACCAGAGCTTCTACACGATGCCCGGCGCGCAGGTCCCGGTGTTGACCGTCGCGGTGCCCGATCGGGATCCGGCGGCCGGCGACGTGCTCACGACCAACGGCCCCGGTCCGGGCCAGTACGGACCGCTGATCTACACCGCGCAGGGTCAGCTCGTGTGGTTCCAGCGGCTGTCCCGGGGCGAAACCGCGGAGGACCTCAACGAGCAGACATACGAAGGTCAGCGCGACCTGACCTGGTGGAAGGGGCGCGTGCTCTCGCTCGGCTTCGGTCAGGGCGAAGACATCGTCATGAACTCCCACTACCGGACCGTCGCCAGGGTGCGAGGCGGCAACGGCCTGCGGGCGGACCTGCACGACTTCCAGATCACCGCGAACGACGTCGCGTACATCACGGCGTTCAACCCGATCCGCTGCGACCTCGCCTCGGTGAAAGGCGCGCGTGACGGGGTGATCATCGACACGGCGATCCAGGAGATCGACATGAGAACGGGGCTCGTGCGCTGGGAATGGCACAGCCTCGACCACGTCGGCGTCGCCGAGTCCGAGGCCGAAACGCCGACCACGTCGGCGCCGTGGGACTGGTTTCACCTGAACTCGATCGACCCCGAGCCCGACGGCGACATCTTCATCTCGGCGCGCAGCACCTGGGCCGGCTATCAGCTGGAAGGCGGCAGCGGCAGGGTGCTCTGGCGCCTGGGCGGCACCGACAGCTCGTTCAAGATGGGCCCGGGCACCGAAACGGCGTGGCAGCACGACGGGCGGATGCTCGCCCAAGACGAAGTCACGTTCTTCGACGACGGCTCGAACCCGCCGATCCACCAGCAGTCGCGCGCGGTGCGGATCGTGCTCGACTTCAAGACCCACGAAGCGCGCCTGCGCTACGCATACACCCATCCGGGCCCACCGCTGCTCGCCGACAGCCAGGGCGACATGCAGACGCTGGCGAACGGCAACACCGTCGTCGGCTACGGCGGCGTGCCGGAGATCAGCGAATACGCGCGAGGCGGCGCGCTCGTCTTCGACGCCCACCTGCCGTTCGACATGGCCTTCTACCGTGCGTATCGCTTCCCCTGGAGCGGGCGGCCGCTCAGCCCGCCGGCGGTCCTCGCCAGCCTGAACGACACCGGCGAAGAGACGATCGTGCACGCGAGCTGGAACGGCGCGAGCGAAGTGTCCGCGTGGCGCGTGCTCGCGGGCAAGTCCTCGGGGTCGCTCGCGGCCCGGGCCACGATCCCGGCGAGCGGCTTTGAAAGCTCGACAACCCTGCCCAAGAGGTACGCGCGCGTAGCGGTGCAGGCGCTCGACGCGGCCGGCCATGTGCTCGCCGGCTCGCGCGAGACGTCGGTGATCAGCTACGCCGCTTCGCTGCCGCGCGCCGGGCGGTCCGGATGAGCGCCCGGACGGTGTGCGCGAGCGCGCTCCCAGGTGGACGGGCGGGCTCGCAGCTGCGCCGGCGGCTAGTCCCGCGGGCCCGCGAGCCGGCCGAGCGCCTGCCCGGTGGGCCCGCTCAGTACGCCGGTTTGGTCGAGTGTTTGTGCGTGCTCGTCGTCGTGCTCGGCTTGGTCGTCCCGCTCTTGCTTTCTTTGCCACCGCACCCGGCGATCGCGACGCTGGCCGTGATCGCGGCTACCAGCGCTAGGATTGCGGTCGGTAGCGTACGTTTCCTCATGGGCTGGACTCCTGGTCTCGCTCGACGAGTTCGGCCCCGCACACTACCAGGGGTTCTCGGCGCCGATCGCGCTTTGCTCGGCGCTCGATCGCTTGGGAGCTCGGGCCGGACGAAGGCTGGCGCAGGCAACGATCAGAGCCCTTACCACGCACGATGAGATGGAATAAAAGAGAGAAAGACGGCGTTCGCCCGGGAGTGCAGCTCGTTCGCGCCCTGGAGGGCGAGGGCGCCGCCGGCGGCGTGGCCGTAGCCGCCGCGGTTCGCGCCGGCGAGCGCGGCGAGGCGCACGCGCGCGCCGACGCGCCCTCCTCGACCTCGCCCGCTCGCGGGCAAGGCGCGCGCTCGCGGTGGCTGCTGGTCGTCTGCTGCGTCGCCCAGTTCATGGTCATCCTCGACCTGAGCATCGTCAACGTCGCGCTGCCCTCGATCCAGTCGGCCCTCGGCTTCACGGCCCCGGAACTGCAGTGGATCGTCGACGCCTACTCGATCACGTTCGCCGGCTTCCTGATGTTCGGCGGCCGCGCCGCCGACCACTTCGGGCAGCGCCGGATGTTCGTCGCCGCGCTGCTGCTGTTCGCGCTCGCCTCGCTCGCCGGCGGCCTCGCGCCCGATCGCGAACTGCTCGTCGCCGCGCGCGCGGGTCAGGGCCTCGGCGGCGCCCTGATGGCGGCGTGCTCGCTGGCGATCATCACCTCGTCATTCGCCCCCGGACCGCAGCTGCACCGCGCGATCGGCGCGTGGGCGGCGATGAACGGCCTCGGCGGCGCCGCGGGAATGCTGTTCGGGGGGATCATCACGCAGGAGCTCAGCTGGCGCTGGGTGCTGTTGATCAACCCTCCGATCGGGATCGCGGCCGCGCTCGTGGCGTACGCGGTCGTCAGCGAGCGCCGCCGGGGATCAGGATCCGACCCGCCCGGCAGCTTCGACCTGGCCGGCGCGCTGACGCTGACGATCGGGCAGATGGTGCTCGTGTTCGGGATCGTCGAAGCGGGCCTGGCCGGCCTCGGCACGTTCGCCGCGCTCGGGCCGATCGTCGGCGGGATCGTGCTGCTGGTGGTGTTCGGCGTGATCGAGACGCGCCTGGCAACCGAACCGCTGATCCCCTTCAAGGAGCTGACCAAGCCGCTGCGGATCGCCAACAACATCGTGCTGCTGTTCAGCGCGTCGCTGTTCCCGATGTGGTTCGTGAGCTCCCTGTACCTGCAGCAGGTGCTCGGCCTCTCGCCGCTGCACACCGGCCTGGTGTTCCTGCCGATGACGTTGGTGATCATGCTCGTCGCCTCGCGCGCCGGCAGGCTCGTGAGCCACTTCGGCGTGCGCCCGGTGCTGGGCGGCGGCCTCGTGATGCTCGCCGCCGGGATGCTGCTGCTCGCGAAAATCGGCTCGAGCGGCAGCCCGCTCGTGTACGTGATGCTCCCGGGGCTGCTCACGGCGGCGGGGATCGCGATGTCGATCGTGCCCTCGACGATCGCCGCCACGCAGGGCGCGAAGGAGGGCCAGGCGGGGCTCGCCTCGGGCCTCGTCAACACCTCGCGCCAGGTCGGCGGCGGCCTGGGCCTGGCGATCCTCGTCACGCTCGCGACCTCGCGCAGCAGCCACCTGATCGGCGCCGGCCACGGGGTGGCGCAGTCGCTCACCGACGGCTTTCGCCTCGCCTACCTGATCGGCGGCGGCCTGGCCGCGGCGGCGGCGCTCGTCACGTTCACGGCGCTGCCCAAGCCAGCCGGCGCGCCGGCCCCGGCGGTGCGCCGCCTGGCGCTCGCGGTCGGCGCGGTGCTCGTCGGCTTCATCGCGCTCGAGGTCGCGTTCGCCGGCTCCCACGGCGCGCCGATCGGAAGCTATTCCAAGGACGGCACGTACAGCTTCGTGACCGAGCCCTCGTTGCATCCGCCCAAGCTCCACGCCGACGGCCCGATCCTCGCCTCCAAGCTCGCGCCCGGCTACATCTTCACCGCCAACTTCTACAACCTCAACTACCCGCCGCTGATCGGCCAGAGCGGGCCGTTGATCCTCGACGACGAGCTGCAGCCGGTGTGGTTCCAGCCGGTGCCCGAAGACATGGTCGCCTCCAACTTGAGCCTGCAGACCTACGAAGGCAAGCCGGCGCTCGCTTGGTGGCAAGGCGTCGTAACCAACACCGGCGCCACCGAAAGCGGCGAAGACGTCGTCGTCAACCAGCACTACCAGACGGTCGCGAGGCTGAAGGGCCGCGATGGCTGGAAGATCACGCTGCACGCGCTCGTGATCAGCGGGCAGGACGCGTGGGTGACCGCGAACAAGGACATCGCCAAGAACCTCTCGAGCTACGGCGGCGCCTACAACGGCGCGCTGATCGACTCGGCCGTGCAGGAGTACGACCTGAAGACCGGCAAGCTCCTGCGCAGCTGGGACGCGCTCGAACACATCCCCCTCGGCGACTCGTACGCGACGGTTCCGACCAACGGCTTCCCGTGGGACGCCTATCACGTGAACGCGATCGATCTGGCGGGCAATGGAGACTTGCTGGTCTCGATGCGCAACACGTGGGCCGCCTACCTGGTGAACGTCAAGACGGGCAGGATCGAATGGACGCTCGGCGGCAAACACTCGAGCTTCGAGTTCGGCCCGGGCGCCGCCTTCCAGTGGCAGCACGACGTCGCGTTCGGGGTGGGCGGGCATGCCGGCCTTACGATCACGATGTTCGACGATCACTGCTGCCAGCTGACCGGCGGAGGCACCTCCGTGCCCGCGACCGGACCATCCCGGGGGCTGATTCTGAGGCTCGATCGGGCGACGCGCACCGCGACGCTCGTGGCCCAGTATCCCGGCGGCGACCAGTTCGAATCGGAATACATGGGCGACACGCAGCCGCTGGCCAACGGCGACACGTTCGTCGGCTGGGGCTCGGAACCGTACCTCTCGGAGTACACGCGCTCCGGCCGGCAGCTGCTCGAGGCGAACTTCCCCGGCTCCGATCTGAGCTATCGCTCGATGCTCGAGCCGTGGGTCGGGCTGCCGCTGTACGCGCCCGTCGGCGCAGCCCGCCGGCGGGGCGCCCGGACGACCGTGTACGCGAGCTGGAACGGCGCGACCCAGGTCGTCTCCTGGCGGGTCCTCGCCGGGGCGAGCGCCAGCCGGCTGAGCGCCGTCGCGAGCGCCGCAAGGTCCGGCTTCCAGACCGCGATCCCCGTGCGCCGAGGCTATGCGACCTTCGAGCTCCAGGCGCTCGCCGCGCACGGCCGCGTGATCGGAACTTCGCGGCCATTCCCGGGTTCGACTCGATGATGACCCGGGCGATCGTGCCACTCGCGGCGCTGGCGGCGGTCCTCGGCCTGTGCGGATGCGGCTCCGCCTCGCCGGCCGGCCCGGTGTCGGGCGCGATCGGCGTGGACGCCCCCGCCGCCTTCCCGGCCAATCCGGTCGCCGTCTCGCCCCAGCCGGGCACCCCAGACGCCTCGCCCGAGACCCAGATCAGCTTCCTCGGCGCCGCCGGCACGAGCGTCATCGGCGTGCGCGTGGTCGGCTCGCACAGCGGCGTGCACGCGGGCGTCCTGCGCGCGTACTCGACCGGGACCGGCGAGAGCTTCCTGCCGGCGCGCCCGTTCACGCCCGGAGAGCGCGTGCGCGTGTCCGCGACCGTGGAAGTGGGCGGCGCCAGGCGCGCGGCGAGCACGAGCTTCACGATCGCGCACGAGGCGCCGGTCAGCCCGAAAGAGTTCCCTATCAACCCGGGCGACCCGCGCGCGGTGCAGCACTACAGCACCGCGCCCGCGCTCACGCCGTCGACGGTCACGATCACGACGCCCGCCAAGCCCGGCGCGGCCCCCGGCTACCTGCTGATGGCGCCCTACCAGGGCGTCGGCTCGCCCGGCCCGATGATCGCCGAACAGAACGGCGGCCTCGTGTGGTTCCATCCGCTGCCGGCGGGCTGGGAGGCGACCAACCTGCAGGTCCAGACCTACGAAGGCAAGCCGGTGCTCACCTGGTGGCAGGGCCGGATCCTGGAGGTCGGCTTCGGCCAGGGCGAAGACGAGATCTACAACTCCGACTACCAGCACGTCGCGACCGTGCGCGCCGGCAACGGCTACCACGCCGACCTGCACGAAATCCGCCTGACGAGCGAAGGCACCGCGTGGATCGACGCGTTCGACCCGATCTACGCCAACCTCTCGCGCGCGCACGGCGCCGCCGACGGCGTGCTCACCGACTCGGTCATCCAGGAGATCGACGTCAAGACCGGCCTGGTCATGTGGGAATGGCACGCGCTCGGGCACATCCCGATCGCCGAATCGCACAACCCGCCGCCCACCTCCTCCTATCCGTGGGACTACGTGCACATCAACTCGATCTCGCCGGGGTCGCAGAGCAACGGTCAGGAAGGCAACGTGCTCCTGTCCTCGCGCAACACCTGGACGCTGTACGACGTGAACATCCGCAGCGGCGCGGTGCTCTGGCGCCTCGGCGGCGAGCACTCGAGCTTCAAGCTCGGCCCCGGCACCCACACCTACTGGCAGCACGACGCCGAACTGCACGCCGGCGGGCTGATCTCCGTGTTCGACAACGGCTCGGACCCGCCCAAGGAGAAGCAGTCGCGCGGCCTGATCCTCGACCCCAACCCGAAGACGCGCACGGTCACGCTCGTCAAGCAGTTCACCAACCCCACCAAGACGCTGCTCGCCTCCAGCCAGGGCGACATGCTCGGCCTCCCCGGCGGCGACTGGCTGATGGGCTACGGCGGCCTGCCCAACTTCACCGAGTACGACGCCGCCGGGCAGGTGCTGCTCGACGGCACGCTCGGCAAGAGCGTGCAGGACTTCAGGACCTACCTCTCGCCCTGGAGCGGGCAGCCCACGACCCCGCCGTCGGTCGTCGCCGCGCCGGGCGCCGGCGGCACGCTCGCCGTCTCGGTCAGCTGGAACGGCGCCACCGAAGTCGCCTCCTGGCGGGTGCTCGCGGGCGCCTCGCCGAGCGCGCTCGCGCCCGCGGCGAGCGCCGCCAAGGCGGGCTTTCAGACGACGATCGCGGTGCCCGGCGCCGGCCCCTACGTGCAGGTGCAGGCGCTCGACTCCGCCGGCGGCGTGATCGGGACCTCGGCCACCGTCGAAGGTTAGTGGCGCGTCCGCCCGCCCGCCGGAGGCTGCTCGCCGCGGCGCTCTCGCTGGTCGTGATCGCCGCGCTCGCCGGCGTGTTGGCGCTGTCCTCGACGAGCTCCGCGCCCGCCCGGGCGGGCGTCTCGCCCAGCTGCGTGCCGGCGCGCCTGAACGTCTCGCAGGCGCTGGCCGGCGAACGCGTGACCGTCTCGCCCGGTCCGCAGACCCGCGACGCCTCCGCGCAGACCCAGATCAGCATGCTCGGCGTGCCCGCGGGCGAGCTCGCCGACGTGAGCGTCACCGGCTCGCGCAGCGGGCGCCACGCCGGCAGGCTCGAGCCCTACTCGCAGGGCGACGGCGCGAGCTTCGTGCCGCGGCGCCCGTTCGACGACGGCGAGCTCGTGAGCGTCCACGCCGAGCTGCGCCGGGGCGCGAGCGCGATCCCCTTCTCGTGGAGCTTCACCGTCGCCGTGCGCGACGACCCGGGCGCGTACAGCGCGGCGGTCGTCGGCGTCGCCAAAAACCCCGCCGCCACCGCGCCCAGGCCCACGGACTACCGGAGCTTTCGCTCGCGCCCGGAACTGCGCCCTCCCGACGTGACCGTCTCGAGCCGGGACCGCACCGCCACCGGCGACCTGTTCCTCGCACCGTACGCCGGCGTCGGCCAGTACGGGCCGATGATCCTCAGCCCCCACGGCGAACTCATCTGGTTCAAGGCGCTCGGCCCCCCCGGCACGCGCGCCGGCGACCTGCGCGTGCAGCAATACGAGGGCAAGCCCGTGCTCACCTGGTGGCAGGACCCGCTGATCGCCGACGGCAGCCGCACCTCCGGGGATGTGATCGCGAACAGCGCCTACCACACGATCGCCGTCGTGCGCGCCGGCAACGGCTACCAGCCGGACCTGCACGAATTCCAGATCACCCCCCAGGACACCGCGCTGATCACCGTGTACGACGCGATCGACTGCGACCTCCAGAGCGTCGGCGGCCCGCGCGACGGCGCCCTCGCGGACACGCTGATGCAGGAGATCGACCTGAAGACCGGTCTCGTGATGTACGAATGGCACAGCCTCGATCACGTGCCGCTCGCCAACTCCTACTCCTCGCCCGCGAGCACCAGCCGCGCGAACCCGTTCGATTATTTTCATATTAATTCGATCGACGTCGAGCGGGACGGCGATTTCCTGATCGGCTCGCGCAACACCTGGGCCGCATACGACGTCAACGCCAAGACCGGCCGGGTGCGCTGGCAGCTCGGCGGCAAGCGCTCGAGCTTCGCGATGGGGCCCGGCACCGCCACCGCGTGGCAGCACGACGCCGTGCAACTGCCCGAAGGCCAGATCACGTTCTTCGACAACGGCGCCTCGCCGCAGGTGCAGCCGCAGTCGCGCGCGATCGAGGTCGCGCTCGACCTGCATGACATGACGGCGACGCTCGTGCGCAGCTACGCACACGAGAACCCGCTGGTCGCCGACAGCCAGGGCAACCTGCAGGTCACCCCGCAAGGCGACTGGGTGGTCGGCTGGGGGCAGGCGGGCTACCTGTCCGAGCTCTCGCCCTCCGGCCGGCTGCTGTTCGACGCGCACCTGCCGCCCGACTGGGAGTCCTACCGCGCGTTCGTCGCGCCCTGGAACGGGCACCCGACCCGCCCGCCGGCGATCGCCGCCGCGCCCGGCGCGGGCGCGCACGCCGGCGCGACCGTGTACGCGAGCTGGAACGGCGCCACCGAAGTCGCCTCCTGGCGCGTGCTCGCCGGGAGCTCGCCCGGCGCGCTGAGGCCCGCCGCCGCGGGCCCGAGGAGCGGCTTTGAGACGGCGCTCGCCGTCCCCGGCCTCGGCGCCGGCGCGTACGTCGCGGTGCAGGCGCTGAACGCGGCCGGCGCGGTGATCGGCAGCTCGCGCACGATCGCCGTCAGGGCCCCTTCGGCGGCGGCCCGCTCGGGTCGAGCCTGAACGGCAGCCGCCGCGCGTGGGGGCCGCGCCGGAACAGCGAGTTCGGCGGCAGCCCTTCCTCCAGTTCGCGTTCCGCCCGGCGTTTGCGGCGCGCGGCGGCGGCCGTCGCGACGTGGCGCGCGGTCGAGAAGTAGTCGGCGAAGCCGCGCTCGTGCGCGTCGGCCAGGCGCGGCGGCAGCGGCTCGCGCAGCTCGTCGAGGAACGCGCGCTCGTGTTCCACGCGCAGCCCGGCCTCGAGCGCGCTGTGCCCGGCGGAGTTGTGCAGCTCCAGACGTCCCTTCGTGTCGGCGTAGTCGTACAGCTCGACTTCCTCGCCGGCCGCCACCGGCGTGATCCCGTTTCCGCCCCAGTTGGAGTAGGTCGCGTACTTCGCGCCCGGGGTGCGCAGGGCGACGATGTGCAGCGGCGCGTCGGCCGCGTAAGGTTCGATCGCGTACTCGGTGACGGTCTCGTCGGTCGCGTGCAGCGCGTAGGGGCGCCCGGGCGCGGCCGGGTCGGCGAGGATCCTCGCGAGGTCCGCGCGCCCGGCGATGTGCGCGTAGCGCGGCTCCTCGCGCCAGTCGTTCGAGCCGCTCGCGATCGTCAACAGCAGCGGCGCGACGTCGACGCTCGAGGTCAGCTGCGTGCGCTGCTGCCCGGTCGCGCTCGTCAGCACGCCGCGCGGGTCCTTGACCAGCAGCGGCACGCGGATCGCCTCCTCGTAGGCGCTCGCGCCCTTGCCGCGCAGCCCGTGCGAGGCGCCGTACTCGCCGTGGTCGGAGGTGAACACGATCACCGTGTTGGCCGCGACCTTCGGGCGGCTCCGCAGCGTGCGCAGCACGTTGCCGATGTGATGGTCGACCTCGAGCTGCAGCTTGATGTACAGGTCCAGGAATTCAAACCATTTCTCGCCCGCTTCCGGGCCCGTGAACGGCACCGCGCCGAACGACGACGCGGTGGTTTCCTCGAAGGACAGCTGCAGGCGCGGCTTGTGGCGCGCGCGCAGCTGCTCGGGCGTCTCGTAGTTCGGCGGCAGGCGCCCGATCACGTGCGGAGCGGTGCGCTCCGGCGGGACGCGGTCGGTCCACTTGTACCACCAGGCGATGTCGTGCGGGTTGACGAACGAGACAGCCGTGCACCACGGCTCGGCGCCGCCCTCTTCGCCGAACCATTCCGCGAACGTCGCGGCGATCCGCGGGTCCACGCGCCAGCCCTGGCCGGGCCCGCCGTCCGGCGAGGGGTAGACGCCGCCGTCGAAGTCGTAGCGCGCAAGCGCCGGCGGGCCGGTGAGCGCCGTCCAATGGTTATCGCCGTGTGTCAGGTGCCACTTGCCGAACCACCACGTGCCGTAGCCGTGTTCGCGCAGCATCGTGCCCCACGTCGGAAAGCCGGGGTCGAGCGTGCTGCCGCCGGTGATCATGCACCCGGTCTGGTGGGTGTACAGCCCGGTCAAGAGCGTCGAGCGGGCGGGCGTGCAGTCGTTCGAGGCCGTGTAGTGGCGCGCGAAGGACACCGCGCCGTCGCGCAGCCGCTGCAGGTTCGGCGGCAGGCTGAGACCTGCAGGGTTCGGCGAGAACCACTGCGGAAAGCGCAGCTGGTCGACGACGATCACGAGGATGTTCGGGCTTGCGTGCGCGGGCGGCTGCGTGCGGCGGCGTCCGGGCCTGGACGTGGCCGGAGGGCGGGCCGGCCGGGGCTTGGCCGGGCTCGGGCTCGAGCCGCCGCCGGTGGTCTCGGCGGCCGCCGCGATCGCGGCGCCGCCGGCCGTCAGCAGGCCGCCCGCGATCAGGCCGCGCTTGAGCACGGTGCGCCGGTCGAGGCCTCCGTCCGTATCCTGCCTGGGGTCGATGTCGTCCATCCGCGTCCTCATCCTAGGTGGGTGGGCAAGCCTGGGTATCGCTCTCGCGGGACCCGGTACGGCCGCGGCCCAGCAGGGTCCCATGTGCCCTCCGGCGACCCTCGACGACTCGGCGGTGCAGGCCGGAGTGCTCACCGTCTCGCCGCTGGCGGGCAGCCGCGACGCCTCGCCGCAGACGCAGATCAGCTTCCTCGGCGAGCCCGCGCGCGACCTCAGCGACCTCAGCGTCGTCGGCTCGCAGACGGGCGTTCACAGCGGACGGCTCGAGCCCTACTCGCAGGGCGACGGCGCGAGCTTCGTGCCCGCGAGGTCGTTCGCGGAAGGCGAGCGCGTGCTCGTGCGCGCACACGTGCTGGTCGGGGGCAGGCGGCTGGCGCTGACGGACGAGTTCGCGGTCGCGCACGAGGATCGCATTTCCACGACGCCCAGGAAGGTCCTGCCGGGCGGCGCCGCCGAAGAACAGAGCTTCCATTCGCGCCCGGAACTGCACCCGCCGGTGGTCAGCGTCAGCGCGCCGGCCCCCGCGCTCGCCGGCGGCGAGGTGTTCGTCGCCCCCTACGGGGGACCGGGCCAGGCGGGGCCGATGATCCTCGAACCGGACGGGACGCTCGTGTGGTTCAAGCCGCTGCCCGCGGGCACCGAGGCGACCAACCTCCAGGTCCAGGAATACGAGGGCAAACCGGTGCTCACGTGGTGGCAGGGCAACATCACCGAGCACGGCTTCGGGCTGGGGGAAGACGTGATCGCCGACGACACGTACACGGACTTCGAGCACGTGCGCGCCGGCAACGGCCTGCAAGCCGACCTGCACGAGTTCCAGCTGACCCCGCAGGGCACGGCGCTGATCACCGCGTACGAGCCGATCTTCTGCGACCTGTCCGCCGTCGGCGGGCCCGCGGACGGCGCGGTCACGGACAGCGTCTTCCAGGAGATCGACGTCAAGACCGGGCTGGTGATGTACGAATGGACGAGCGTCGATCACGTGGCGCTCGACGAATCATATGAACGGGCGAGCACGACGAGCGTCGCCTACCCGTTCGACTTCTTCCATATCAACTCGATCGACCTCGCCCGCGACGCCAGCCTGCTGGTCTCCAGCCGCAACACCTGGACCGTGTACGACCTCGACGCCGCGAGCGGTCAGATCCGCTGGCGCCTGGGGGGCAAGCACAGCAGCTTCAAGATGGGCGCCGGGACGGGCACCGCCTGGCAGCACGACCCGCGCGAACTGCCCGACGGGGCGATCAGCCTGTTCGACAACGGCGCCTCGCCCAAGGAGCACAGCCAGTCGCGCGCGATCGTCATCAGCGTCGATGACCCGCCGGGCAGCGCGAGCCTGCTGACGCGCCTCACGCACACGCCGCCGCTGCTGTCCGAAAGCCAGGGCAGCGTGCAGGAGCTGGAAGACGGCGACTGGTTCGTCGGCTGGGGCCAGGAACCGTACTTCTCCGAATTCAGCCCCGAAGGCGCGCTGCTCCTGGACGCGCACTTCCCGGCGCACGACGAGTCCTATCGCGCCTTCCGCTTCGCCTGGACGGGCATCCCTGCGCACCGCCCGGCGTTCGCCTTGCAAGCCGGCGGCACCGGCGCCGGGAGCGTGTACGCGAGCTGGAACGGCGCCACCGGGGTGTCCTCGTGGCGGGCGCTCGCGGGCGCGACGCCCACCAGCCTGAGCGTCGTGGCCCAGGCGCCGCGCAGCGGCTTCGAGACGACCATCGCGCTGCCGGCGGGCACGCGCGGGCCGGACCTCGCAGTGCAGGCGCTCGGCGCCTCCGGGCAGGTGCTCGGCACATCGGCGATCGTCGCCGAGACGCAGCTCGCGGCCGGCTGAGCGGCCTTCGCGCGGCTAGCGCACCGGGTAGCGCGGCGGGGGAGCGTCGATGATCAGCAGGTAGGCGAAGCACCCGGCGCCCGCGGCCGCGGGGTAGGCGAGCAGCAGAAACGAGGCCGTGTGGCACGCCGGTCGCCAGCGCCGCCCGCGCTTCACCCCCGGGCACTCGCGCGGCGGGCGACTCTCGCGCCGGTGCTCGCGCGAGCGCAGCGGCGGGCGCGGACGCTTGCGGGGCCTGATCCATCGGGACGGAAGGGGGAGTCGAGGCCCCCGAGACGGGATGTACCCGCCTGACGGTTTCAAGACCGATAGCTTTTGGCTCTGCAATGCGGAAAATCGACTGCTCGCGCCACAGCTCGCGCCAGTCCTCCGAGAATCCAGGTTGAGGGTTTGCAGTCCCACGCTTTTGACTCGCGCGCTGCCTCAGTCCATGCTGCCGCGCGGAGCGGCCCACACGCTTGCGAATGACAGCAAGGTGTGCTGCTCGATCGTGTCGTAGTCATGGTCGTAATGCAGCACCCCGAGGCTGTTGGTGCTGGCTATAGAAGCGATCAGCAGGTCAACCGGCTTGACGCGGTGGGAGATTCCCTTCGCTTTGGCGAGCTCCGTCTGCGCCGCGAGCGCGATTGCGGCTGACTCGGCATCCAGCGAGGCGTGCGGCAATGAGTCGAGCTCCTTGGCGAGCGTCGCGAAATGCTCACCGTCACGTGCGCTGTAGCGCATCTCCAAGAGCGTCGGCGGGCAGGTCCACAGCTCCCCGGCTGCCAGCGCCTGCTCGAAGATCTCGCGCCGACTGCCAGTGAGTCGGCCGTCGAGTGCTCGTGCCCACACCGAGTTGTCGAACAGGAGAGGCTGGTCGTAGCCGCTCAATGCGTCCAGCCGCGCTCGCGAACCTCGTAGGCGGCCTTCACATCGACGCCATCTCTGCTGCGCATCCGCTCGATCAGCTGCTTGCGAAGCTCAACGTCCTGAGCGTTAGCGTGGCGCTCAGCTTCCATCTCCCGCAACCGCTCGCGTCCTCCGCGGATGACCAGATCGTCGAGCCGCACACGCTCACCGCGGCGTCGCAGCGCATCCAGCACCTCCCGCACTGGAGGCGTCTCGGTGATGGAATGACGAGGGTGGCGCGTCGGCACTCAGGCAGTGTAGCACTCGGTACAGCACCTGGCTTGTGCGAGGTGTCCGACTTTTGCGTCGCCGCCACATTCGGCCGCGCCAACTCGCGCCAGTCCTGACGCAATCAACTGGCGCGAGCCAACTTCAGACGCTTACGGAAGGGGGGAGATTCGAACTCCCGAGGCGGGGGTTGCCCGCCTGCCGGTTTTCAAGACCGGTGCATTCAACCGCTCTGCCACCCTTCCACGGCCAGGAGGAAGGCTATCGGTCTGCCCGGTGAGCCGCGGCTAGCGCTCCTTGTCGGAGCCGCGGCCTGCGGCGCGGCAGCGATCACGGGCTTCGCCCTCCTCGCCCACGCCCGTGCCACGACCGGCCGGGTGACCAGACTCGGCAGCGCCTGAGCCCCGACCGATCGGTTCAAGTGCGTCTTGCATCGCAACGCGCCCGTCAGGTGCTGGTGCGCCCGTCAGGTGCTGGTGTCGCCGGCGGGTTGATATGGCGGCGCCACCCCCCATCCCCAGCGCGGCACCGGCGCGTGCGCCACGGTCTGCGCTCCGGGCTGGGAGTTGTGCAGCGCCAGACGCGAGCCCCACTCGGCATAGCCGATGATCGCGGCGCGGAACTCCGGATCGGCCGGGAGTCCCGCATCGTCGGCGGCGCGGCTGAGCAGGGTCACGAATGCGAGTCGCTGCTCGGGGGTGATCGCGAGATCGCGGTGGCGGGCGAGCATGTGCTCGTAGCCTCCGCGCCGCTCCGTGTAGGCCGCGGGGCCGCCCATGACCTCCACCCACCAGTCGGTCACCCGGATGCGGTGCTGCTCGCTTACCTTCCCGCCGAAGAGCGCCGCGACATCGGGTGCATCCGCCTCGACGAGATCGTAGAACCGGTTCATCCAGCGTGCGAAGGCCTCGCGGCCACCCGCCCATTCGTAGACGGTCGGCGTCGAATCGCTCACTGCGCTGAAAGCTAGCGGATCGTCGCTGCGCTCGAGTCCCCTCGCGGGCGACGGCCCTCCCGGATGTCGTATGCTGCGGGGCGGCCGGAGCACATACTCCTCCGGCTGGCACTGTGTCCAGCGAAGCCGGTGCGATTCCGGCGCTGTCCCGCAACTGTGATGGCCCCGTCCAGGGCCCAGCCAGGTCGCCTGACTCGTGTCTGCGGATCATCCCTCGGAGGAAGGGTGGTTCGTCCGGGCCGGTCGGCCTGGCGAGCTGACTTTCCTCCGCCTAAGCGCGGAGGTTTTTTTATGTTCAGACGTTCTTCTGTGTGGCTCGCCGGGGTCCTCACGGTGATGGCCGTGGCGGTCGCCGGCTGCGGCTCGAGCTCGAACGCAGGCACGTCCTCGACGGCCGCGAGCGCCGGCTTTCCGGTATCGGTGCATGGCGCGGGCGGCGTGACGGTCCTCGCGCACGCTCCTCGTCGGATCGTCTCGCTGTCGCCGACCTCCACGGAAGACCTGTTCGCGATTGGCGCGGGCCCGCAGGTCGTGGCGGTGGACGACGAGTCCGACTACCCGACGAACGCGCCGCGGACGAAGCTGTCGGGCTTTCAGCCCAACGTCGAAGCGATCGCGGGCTATCGACCGGACCTCGTGGTGATCTCAGACGAGAGCCCCGCGTCGCTCGCTCCCGCGCTGCGCAAGCTCGACATCCCCGTGCTCATCAACCCTGCCGCGAGGTCGCTCAGCCAGGCTTACCTTGAGATCGAACAGTTGGGGCTCGCCACCGGACACGACACGCAGGCGCGCAGCCTCGTCAAGCGGATGAAGTCGCAGATCGCCGCGAGCGTCCGCTCGGCGGCGGGCCGCGGTCGCGGTCTGAGCGTGTACGACGAGATCAGCCAGGAATACTACGCCGCGGCGTCTGGAACCTTCGTCGGGCAGCTGTTCACGCTGTTCGGGTTGCGCGACATCGCAGACCGGGCGCCCGACCCGCAGGGTCTCGGCTATCCGCAGCTCTCGGAGGAGTACGTGGTGGCGGCGAACCCTGACATCGTGCTGCTCAACGACACCGTCTGTTGTGGTCAGAGCGTCGCGTCGGTGGCCCGCAGGCCGGGATGGTCGGACATGACGGCTGTGCGCAAGCACACGGTCGTCGCGCTCAACGAAGACGTCGCCTCGCGTTGGGGGCCGCGCACGCCGGCCCTGGCTGCGGAAATCGCTCGCGCGATAGAGACCGCGCACGCGGCGGGCCTGTGACTAGGGGCCTGTGACAAGGGGCCTGTGACGGTGAGCGCTTCGTCATCCGCCTCGGCCCGTTTTCTGGGAATCAGAGAACGGCGTCGCACCCCGGCGCTGGGCGTGGGCCTGCGCCTGCGCTGGGGGCTGCTCGGGGCCGCGGTGCTGACCGCCTCGCTGCTCGCCGGGCTCGCGATCGGGCCGGCGTCGCTGAGCGTCGAGGCGATTCTCGCCGACGTCGCCTCCCGCGTTCCGGGCTTGCACGTCGGCCATCGTCTGGATCCGCTCGACGCGGGCGTGCTGTGGCAGATACGCGCCCCCCGCGTGATCCTGGGCGCGATCGTCGGCGGCACTCTCGCGAGCGCGGGCGCTGGCTACCAAGCCGTGTTTCGCAACCCGCTCGCCGAACCGTATCTGCTCGGCGTGGCCGCCGGCGCCGGCCTGGGCGCGACCGCCGAGATCGTCTACGGGCCGCCCGGCTCGAGGAGCCTGCTGATCGCCGCGGCCTTCGCGGGAGCGCTGCTGGCCGTAGCCGCAGCCTACGCCTTGGGACGCTCGATGAGCGGCCGCGACGTCTCGACGCTGATCCTCGCGGGGATCGCGGTCAGCCTGTTCCTGACCGCTGTGCAGACGTTTCTGCTGCAGCAGCACACCCAGAGCGCGACGGCCGTCTACTCCTGGCTGCTCGGCAGCTTGAACACGTCCGGCTGGAGCGAGGTCGTGCTCGTCGTCCCCTATGTCGCGTTCAGCTTGATCGTCCTGATGGCACACCGGCGCGTGCTCGACGTCCTGCGCCTCGGCGACGAAGAGGCCGAAGCGCTCGGTGTGAACGTCGCCAGGGTGAGGCTGGTGGTCGTGCTGGCGGCCACGCTCGGGACGGCCGCCGTGGTCGCGGTGAGCGGGCTGATCGGCTTCGTGGGCGTCGTCCTGCCTCACACCGTACGGCTGCTGATCGGTGCGAGCTACCGCGTGATCATCCCGCTCTCGACGGCCTTCGGGGCGGCGTTTCTGGTGCTCGCCGACATCGTCTCGCGCACCGCGCTCTCGCCGGCGGAAGTCCCGGTCGGGGTGATGACGGCCTTCATCGGAGCGCCCTGCTTCGCGCTCGTGCTGCGCGCCACGCGCTCGGAGGCGCTGTGATCGAGGCCGCGCAACTGACCGTGACGCTCGGCGAGCACCGTGCGGTCGACGGGGTGTCCTTCGGCGTGCCTCGCGGTGGCTGGCTGATGCTGATCGGCCCGAACGGCGCCGGCAAGAGCACCGCATTGCGCGCGCTGGCCGGTCTCGTCCCCTACGGGGGGTCGCTGACGCTCGAGGGGCGGGCGCTCGCGAGGGTCCGCGGGCGCGAGCTCGCCCGCTGCGTGGCCTATGTGCCGCAGAGCCCACAGCTTCCCGCGGAGATGAGCGTGTGGGAGTACGCCTGCCTCGGTCGCACGCCGCATCTGGGCTATCTCGGCCGCAGCAGCCCCGATGACGAGCACGCCGTACGCTCCGCGCTCGGCAGGCTCGAGCTCTCGGACATGGCGGCGCGGCGACTTGGAACCCTCAGCGGCGGTGAGCGCCAGCGCGTGGTGCTCGCCCGGGCCCTCACTCAACAGGCGCGCGTCCTGCTGCTGGACGAGCCGACGAGCGCGCTCGACGTCGGGCGCCAGCAGGACGTCCTGGACCTCGTCGCGGAGCTCCGCGGCGACCGGTCGCTGACCGTCGTGGGAGCGCTGCACGATCTGACGCTCGCCGGCCAGTACGCCGACGAGCTGCTGCTGCTCGACCACGGCCGCACCGCGGCGGCCGGGCCGCCCGGGACGGTGCTGCGCGAGCCGCTGCTGAACAGCCGCTACCGCGCGCGGCTGCGGGTCGGCGCGCCCGCCGGCCACGGCCTGATCGTGACCCCGCGTCCCCCGCAGGACCCGCCGGCGGATTCGGCCTCGCCTCCTGTCGTGCTCCCGGAGCTCCCGGTGGTGCCGCGGTGAGGGCGCTGATGGTTCAGGGCTGTACGAGCTCGGCGGGCAAGAGCCTGATCGCGACCGTGCTGTGTCGCCACTTCTCGCGTCTGGGCGTGCGCGTCGCGCCGTTCAAGGGCCAGAACATGTCAAACCACGCGCGCGTCGGCGAGGGCGGCGAGATGGGGGCCGCCCAGTACTTCCAGGCGCTCGCCGCCGGCGTGCCCCCGGACGTGCGCATGAACCCGGTGCTCGTCAAGCCCGAAGGGGAGCGCGAAAGCCAGGTCGTGGTGCTCGGGTGCGTCGAGCAGGAGCTGAGCCGCACCCCCTGGCGTGAGCGCAGCTCGCGGCTTCGCCCGTCCGTGCTGGACGCGCTGGACTCGCTCGCGGACGAGCACGAGCTGCTGGTGATCGAGGGCGCCGGCAGCCCGGCCGAGATCAACCTCGCCGACTGCGACCTGGCGAACCTGGCGGTCGCCCGCCACTCGGGCGCGCCGGTGCTGCTGCTCGCCGACATCGACCGGGGCGGCGCGTTCGCGCATCTGTACGGAACGTGGCGGCTGCTCGCCGAGCCCGACCGCAAGCGAATCGCGGGCTGGATCCTCAATCGCTTCCGCGGCGAGCGCGAGCTGCTGGCCCCGGCGCCGCAGCGCCTTCGGGAGCTGACCGGCGTTCGCACCCTCGGCGTCGTGCCGGAGATCAGCCACGGCCTGCCCGAGGAGGACGGCACCGCTCGCTCTGCGCGTCCCGCGAGCACGGCGCTGCGCGTCGCGGTCGTGCGCTACCCGACCGCGTCGAACCTCGACGAGCTCAGCCTGATCGAGCAGGTCGCCACGCTCGAGTGGACCGCTGCGCCCGCGGCGGTCGAGTCCGCCGACCTGGTCGTGTTGCCCGGGTCAAAGCACGTCAGCGCCGACCTGGAATGGGTGCGCGAGCGCGGGCTCGCGGGCGCGCTCGCGCGGCGCGTGGCCGCCGGCGGGCGGGTGCTCGCGATCTGCGGCGGCATGCAGATCGCCGGCCGGCGCCTGCGCGACCGCGGCGCGGGGGAGCGCGACGCCGCGGGCCTCGACCTGCTGGCACTCGAGAGCACGTTCGCGCCCAGCAAGCGTGTCGGCCGGGTCGAGGCGCGCTTCGCGAGGCTTCCGGCGCCCTGGCAGGCACTCTCGGGTCTGAAGGCGCGCGGCTATGAGATCCGCCACGGCTCGAGCCGGGCCGTGGACGATGAGCAAGGCGGGAGCGCGGACCGGAGCGGGGGCGCGTCGGCGGACGGGGGCGGGCGTGGAAGCCCGGGCGGGAGGGGGGGTTCCCCGATGAAGGCGCTCCCGGACGGGCTGGGCTTCGTCGAGGAGCAGGTGCTCGGCGTCTACCCGCACGGGCTGCTGGAGGACCCTGCGATCGTGCGCGCGCTGCTCGGCGAAACGCCCCGCCGGAGCGTCGAGCAGGCGATCGACGAGCTGACCGACGCCGTGATCGCGCATCTCGACCTCGATCAGATCAACGCGTTGGCGGGTGTCGGGTGAGCTGCCGCCCAAACGACCCCGCGCGGGCGCCGCGCGAGCGTCCTTCCTACACTCGTCAGCGCTCGCTCGTGCTGATCAACACCGGCGACGGCAAGGGCAAGTCGACCGCAGCCTTCGGCGTGGTGATGCGCGGTGTGGCGCGCGGCTGGCGGGTGAGCGTGATCCAGTTCATCAAGTCGGGCAAGTGGAAGGTCGGGGAGGAGAAGGTCGCCCGCCAGCTCGGGGTCGACTGGGCGAAGACCGGAGACGGGTTCAGCTGGCTCAGCGACGATCTGGAGCGCAGCCGCGCGCGCGCCTGCGCGGCGTGGGAGCTCGCGGCCGCGACCGTCGCGGCCGGTGAGCACCAGCTCGTCGTGCTCGACGAGATCACCTATCCCTTGAACTGGGGGTGGGTCGAGACCGCCGCGGTCGTGAACGCGATCCGCGAGCGACCGGAGCACGTGAACGTGATCCTCACAGGACGCGACGCTCCCGCGGCGCTGATCGACGCCGCCGACACGGTCACCGAGATGGTCAAGGTGCGCCACGCCTACGACCGCGGGGTGCGCGCCAAGCGGGGGCTCGACTTCTGATGGCGCTCTCGGTCCTGCTCGGCGGCGCGCGCAGCGGCAAGTCGACGCTCGCCGTCCGCTGCGGGGCAGCCCACGAGCGGCCGGTCTGCTTCATCGCCACCGCCACCGCCAGGGATCAGGAGATGGCGGCGCGAATCGCCCAGCACCGCGCGGAGCGGCCGGCCGCCTGGCAGACGCTGGAGGAGCCGCTCGAGCTGGAGGCGGCGCTCGCCCAGGCGGACGAGGATGCGCTCGTGATCGTCGATTGCCTGACGCTGTGGGTCAGCAACCAGCTCGCCGCCGGGGCAAGCGATCGGGACGTCGCCGAGCATTCCGAGCGGGCAGCCGCGCGAGCGGCCGGGAGGGGGGCGCCGGTGATCGCCGTGAGCAACGAGGTCGGGATGGGGATCGTCCCCGTCGATCCGCTCGCGCGCCGCTTCCGCGACGTGCACGGCCGCGTGAACGCGACCTGGGTCGCGCGGGCCGCGCAGGCGAGTCTCGTCGTCGCGGGCGCGGTGCTGGCGCTCGCCGCCCCCGATCTCGAGCGCTTGTCCGATCCACACGCGCCTGCGGCCGGAGGGGCGCGATGAGAGCCGGCGAGCGCTCCGCGCTCGCGCTCGCGGTCGGCTTCGCGCTCGACCGCGGCCTCGGCGACCCCGCACACGGACACCCCGTCGCTGGCTTCGGGCGCCTCGCCGCCGCCCTCGAGCGATGCACCTGGCGAGCTCGCCGCCGCGCCGGGATCGCCCACGTCGGGCTACTGCTCGTCGCGAGCGCCTGGATCGGTCGCCGCGCCGACCCAAGCCCGGCCGCGTCGGCGCTGGTGGTGTGGGTCGCGCTCGGGGGACGCTCGCTCGAGCGCGCCGCCCTGACGATGGCCGAGCTGCTGCGGGCGGGCGACCTGCCGGCGGCGCGCGCACACGCTCCGGTGCTCGTCGGACGCGACCCGCGCGAGCTCGACGCTCATGAGCTGTGCCGGGCGACGATCGAGTCGGTCGCCGAGAACACCGCCGACGCGCTGGTCGGAGCGCTGCTGTGGGGCGCGCTCGCGGGCGCCCCCGGAGTGGCCGTCTACCGCGCCGCGAACACGCTCGACGCGATGATCGGGCACCGCGGCCCTCGCTATGAACGCTTCGGCTGGGCGGCCGCCCGGGTGGACGACCTGTTGACCTGGCCGGCGGCGCGGCTGACCGCGCTGCTGACGGTGCTGATCGCGCCGCTCGCGCGCGCCGACGCCCGCCAGGCGCTGCGGATCATGCGGCGCGACGGCGCCCGCCACCCCAGCCCCAACGCCGGACCGATCGAGGCCGCGTTCGCGGGCGCGCTCGGGGTGCGCCTCGGTGGCACCAACCGCTACCCCACCCACACCGAGCAGCGCCCGCTGCTCGGCGACGGCCCGGCACCCGGCACCGAGGACATCGCGAGGGCAGTGCTGCTCTCCAGCTTCATCGGCAGGGCTAGCGTCCTCGCCTGCGCGCTGCTCGCCCTCGCCCGAGCCCGCGCGAGCGCGACCGGGGGGCCGCGCCGATGAGCGAGCCGCGAACGGACTCGCTGCGCGTCCACGGCGACCGCTTCGCCCGCGCCGGGATGCTCGACTTCGCCGTCAACGTGTGGCCGACGCCGCGACCGCGGCATCTGAACGAGGCGCTGACCGAGTCGCTGACGCGCAGCGGCTACCCCGACGAATCGGCCGCGCGCCTGGCGATCGGCCGCCGGCATGCGCGGCCGGTCGCGCAGACGCTCGCGCTCGACGGCGCGTGCGAGGCGTTCTGGCTGCTCGCCCACGCCCTGCCAGTCCGCCACGCCGTCTGCGTTCACCCGTCCTTCACCGAGGCCGAGGCGGCGCTGCGGGCGGCGGGCAGGGCGGTGACGCGCCTCATGCGCCAGGCCGGCGACTGGGCGCTTGACCCCGGCCAGGTGCCCGAGGACGCCGACCTGGTGGTGCTCGCCAACCCCAACAACCCCACCGGCAACCTCGACCCGCCGGCGCGGATCGCGCGGCTGGCTCGCCCCGGTAGGACGCTCGTCGTGGACGAGTCGTTCATCGATTTCGTGCCCGGCGAACGCTCGAGCCTCGCCTCCCGGCGCGAGCTGCCCGGGCTGGTCGTGCTGCGCAGTCTCACCAAGGTCTGGGGCCTGCCCGGCCTGCGCGCCGGCTATCTCCTGGCTCCGGGCGATCTCGTCGAGCGCCTCGCCGCCCACCGCCAGCCGTGGAGCGTCAGCACGCCGGCGCTCACAGCGATCGAGACGTGCCTCCGCGACCACCAGGCGCTCGCCGGGCTCGCCGCCGACGTCGCCGCCGCCCGCGAGGACCTGCGCGAGCGGCTCGCCGGGATACCCGGTGTAAAGACGTGGCCCGCACGGGCCAACTTCGTGCTGATCGAGGTGGCCGGCGGCGAGAGGGTCATCGCCCGCCTCGCCGCCGAGGGGATCGCGGTCCGCCCGTGTGACTCCTTTCCCGGCCTCGGCACAGACCACATCCGCCTCGCCGTGCGCACGCCCGCGGAGCACGCCGTGCTCGCGGACGCCATCGCTCGCGCGATCGAGCGCTGCGATCCCCCGCCACCCGTCCGCGAGCCCGCTCAGCCACTGTTGCGCTCATGAGCGACGCACACCGGTTTCCCCGGCCGGCGACGCCCCCCGGATTCGACCCTTCGCGGGCAAGCCAGCGAGCGGCCGACCCCGCCGGCTGGCGCTACCCCGCCGAGCAGCGAGCGACGGTCCACCGCGTAATCGAAGAGCGCCGCGACGTGCGCCGCTTCCGCGCGGAGGACGTCCCCGAGGAGGTGCTCCGGCGCGTGCTCGCGGCGGCGCACCGCGCCCCATCGGTCGGACTGATGCAGCCGTGGCGGCTGATCGTGATCCGCGAGGTCGCCACGCGGACGGCAGTGCGACGCTTGGCCCAGCGCGAGCGGCTGCGCCAGGCGGCCCGCTTCGACGAGCGCGCCCGCGAGTTCCTCGACAAGAAGATCGAGGGCGTCGTCGAGGCGCCCGTCGGGATCTGCGTGTGCTGCGACCACGGCCGGCCCGACGCGGAGATCCTCGGCCGCGGCACGATCCCCGACACGGACCTCTACAGCACCGCCTGCGCGATCGAGAACATGTGGCTCGCGGCTCGCGCGGAGGGGCTGGGCGTCGGCTGGGTCAGCTTCTACCGGCCCGCCGACCTGCGCGCGTTGCTCGGCATCCCCGACCGGGTCGACCCGATCGCATACCTGTGCGTGGGCTGGCCCGACGAGCGCCCGGTGCGGCCGAGCCTGGAGGCCGCCGGCTGGTCGAGCCGCCTGGCGCTGGACGCGGTGCTCATGCACGAGCGCTGGCGCGAACGGCGAGCCGAGGGAGCGGGCGGCGAGGCAGCGGGCGAGCGCGCGAGCGCGCGATCGGCGAGGGTCCCAGCGGGGCCCCGTCGTGCGGCGGCGATCGCCGCACGCGACCGGCTCGATCAGCTCGTCAAGCCCGCCGGCAGCCTCGGGGCGCTCGAGGCGACGATCGAGCGCTGGGCCGCAGTCAGCGGCGCTCCGCCGCCTAGCCGCGTCCGCGCCGGCGTGCTCGTGTGCGCCGCCGACCACGGCCACGTGCGGCACGGCACGAGCCTGTTCGACGGCGCCGTCTCGGCGCAGGTCGCCGCCGCGGCCGCCCGCGGGGAGACCGCGGTCGGCGTGCTCGCGCGCCGCGGCGGCCACGAGCTGCTCGTGGCCGACGTCGGCCTCAGCGCCCTGACCCCTGCGGGCGTCCGCGACGCGAAGCTCGCTTGCGGGAGCGCCGACATGACGGCCGGTCCCGCGCTCTCGCGGGCACAGCTCGACGCAGCCCTGGAGGTGGGCGCCGAGCTCGCCGGCGAGCTCGCGCGGCGCGCGGTCGACTGCCTGATCCTGGGAGAGATCGGGATCGGGAACACGACGACCGCCGCCGCGCTCGCGTGCGCGCTCACAGGGACCGAGCCGCGGGCCATGGTCGGCCTCGGCGCCGGCATGGACGCCGCCGGCCTGGAGCGCAAGCGCGCGATCGTGGCGGCCGCGCTCGAGCGCCACGGAGCGCGGCTGCCGGCGGGCGAGGCGCTGCTCGCCGTCGGCGGGCTCGAGCTCGCGACGCTCGCCGGAGCGATGCTCGAGGCGGCGCGCCTGCGCCTGCCGGTGCTCCTCGACGGCTACGCGGTGGCGGCGAGCGCGCTCGCCGCCGTGCAGCTCGAGGCGACGGCCGCCGAGACGCTGCTCGCCGGGCATCGCTCGGCCGAGCCCGGACACGACCTGCTGCTCGCCGAGCTCGGCCTGGAGCCGCTGCTGGACCTGCGCCTGCGTCTAGGCGAGGCCTCCGGAGCACTGCTGGCGCTGGGGCTGATCGAGGCCGCGGGCGCCCTGTACGACGAGATGGGCACCTTCGAGGAGGCCCGCGTTGCACGCCCACGCTGACGGTGAGGCGCCCGCACAGGGCGCGGTCGTCGCGAGACCTCCCAGGGCTGCGCCGTGGAGCGGCCTTCCCGGCGCGATCGCGTTCCTTACGATCGTGCCGATTCCCGGCGCGGCCGCGACCACCGAGCTGGCCGCGGCAGCCGGCTGGTTCCCGCTCGTGGGGGCGGCCGTCGGCGCGTTCGCGGGCGGGGTGCGGGTCGGGGCACAGCAGCTTCTCGGGCGTACGCCCGCGACCGTGCTCGCGATGATCGCGCTCGTGGTCGTGACCGGCGCGCTGCACCAGGACGGGCTCGCCGACACCGCCGACGGGCTCGGCGCCCGCGGAGGTCGCGGCCGGCGCCTGCAGGCGATGCGCGACTCGGCCACCGGCGTCTTCGGGGCGCTCGCGCTGATCGGCTGGGCGCTGCTGCTGCTGAGCACGCTCGCCTCGCTGGACGCCTCGCGCGCGCTTCTGGCGCTGATCGTCGCGTGCGCGCTCGGGCGTTGGGCGGCGCTGGCGCACGCGATCGCCACGCCGGCTGCCCGCGCGGAGGGTCTCGGGGCCGCGCTGCGCGTCGGACGCCTCGCATTCGCCGCCGGCAGCGGCGTCTCGATCGCGCTCGCGCTCGCGCTCTGCGGGCTCGCCCCCGGCGCGGCGGCGATCGGGGCCGCGCTCCTCCTCGCCGCACTTTCCGCGCTGTTCGCCCGGCAGACGCTCGGTGGCCGGACGGGCGACACGCTCGGCGCGACCGTCGCCCTCACCGAGGTGCTCGTGTGCACGACCCTGCTGGCGCTCTGGGTTGGCTGAGCGCAAGCGCGCCGCGATGAAGAACTGCGCCGGCGCCAGCTTCCTATGGGACGCAGGTCGCGCCGCGGCTCGGAGGCGCAGGCCTGAACGGCGGCCGGTCGCGGGCACGCTGCGCTCGCGCGGCGGCGCCCGCCGTGGCGGCGCGCGACGTTTGCGCAAACCTCGCGCACGCGAGCGTCCTGGTCGGCATCTACTTCGACGCCAACTCCTCGACCGCGAACGCAGGCAGCCTCACCGCGGATCGATCGCCGACAGCGCCCATGGCCAGATGGTGATCGCCGAAGGCATCGCATCCGCCATCGAGCAGTTTCTCTGACGTAGACAGCCGGCCGCGTGCCGGCCGCGCGAGCAGCTGCCTAGCTCGAGGCGGCTCGTTCCGGCTGGGTGGCGAGCGTGAGGGTGAAGGTGAGGCGTTTGGAGTCGCGCAGCACGGTGATCCTGGCCTTGGCGCCTGCCCGAGTGGCGGCGAGCGCTTCGATCAGGTCGTTGGCGTTGGCGACCGGCGCACCGTCGAACGCGACGATCACGTCGCCCTTGCGCAGCCCCGCCTTGGCGGCGGGGGTGCCCGACTTCACTTCCTGCACGGCCGCACCCGTCTGGCCTGCGGTTTCATCTGTGCTGGTGGCGACGCCGAGGTAGGCGTGGCTAACGTGTTCGCCGCGCTCGAGCTCTGCGAGCTCGGCGGTCGCGAGGTCGATCGGCACCGCGAAGCCGACGCCGGTGCTGGTCGCGCTGCTGGAGCGCCCGAATTCGTTTGTGCCGGTGGCGATCTGGTCTGAGATGCCGATGACTTCTCCGTGGGTGTTGAGCACCGGGCCGCCGGAGTTGCCGGGGTTCAGCGCGGCGTCCGTCTGGATCGCGTGTGCGATCGTGAACCCGTCGGGCGCTTCGATCGTGCGGTCGAGGGCCGAGACGACGCCGGTGCTGAGGCTGCGGTCGAAGCCGAGCGGGTCGCCGATCACGCCCACCGGGTCGCCGACCGCGAGCGCGCGGTCGCTGCCGAGGGTCACGGGGTGCAGGTCCAGGCCGGCGGGGCTGACGCGCAGCACCGCGACGTCGGACGAGTCATCCGCGCCGAGCACCTTGGCGCCACGTGTGACGCCGTCATCGAAGGCGACCGAGATGGACCTGGCGCCGGCGACGACGTGCGCGGCGGTCAGGATGTCGCCGCGGCCGTCGACGACCATCCCCGAGCCGAGGTCCGTCTCGTGCTCTTCCTCGGCCCCGAATGGCGTGTTCACGGTGGCCGTCGCCTGCACGGTGATGTCGACGAGACCCGGGTCCGTGCGCGCGTAGATCGGCGCCCAGCCTTCGCCGGCGGCACCGGAGACGCTGACCGGCCGCGTCTGTATCTGCGTCACCGTTGTGCTCCTCACTGGCGAGGCCCCCGTGTGCAGCGCCCCGGTAGCCAGTGCCAGGCCGAGCGCGACCGCGGCGCCGATCACGGCGACCGCCAGCGTCGCCAGCGCAAGGGCCGGCCCGGAGGTGACGGCGGTGCGCGCAATGGTCGGGCTGCGTGGAGGATCGAGCGTTGGGGAGGACATGAGCTCAACCTACGTCGCGCTCGTGGCGGCTTCATCGGGGCTGGCCCCGTATCCGGATGCGCTCAACTACTTACCGACGCGCGTCGCGCCACGAGCAGCACCGACGCTCGCCTCAGCGCAGGAGCATTCCACCGTCGGCCACGATCTGCGACCCGGTCAGGTAGCTGGAGAGGCCCGACGCCAGGAACAGCGCGACGCGTCCCATGTCGTCTGGCAAGCCCATCCGCTGCATTGGGATGCGCTGCTCGGTTTCGCGCAGAACATCGGGGTCGAGCGCGCCGCCGGTGGCGCCGGGGGTGGCGATCGCACCCGGTGCGATCGCGTTGACGGCGATGCCGTGCTCGGCCAGCTCGAGCGCGACGTTCTTGGTCAGGCCCCACACTCCGTGCTTGGAGGCGTCGTAGTGGGCGAGTCCCACCATCGAGGGGTGCAGCGCGTCGATCGAACTGACGTTGATGATCTTCCCACCCCGCCCCTGGGCGATCATCTGTTTGGCAGCCGCCTGCATGGTCGTGAAGACGCCGAGCAGGTTGACGGCCAGCACGTGCTCGAACAGCTCGGGCTCGATCTCCAGGAACGGGGCGAACGGGTAGATCCCGGCGTTGTTGACGAGGATGTCCAGGCCGCCGAAGCGCTCGACCGTAGCCGCCAACGTCGCCTCGACGTCGGCTCGCTGGCTGACGTCGGTTTTCAGCGCGAAGGCGCTCTCGGGACGCTGGGCATTCATTTCCGTGGCGACGGTCTCACCCGTCGGCAGATCGAGGTCGGCGATCACCACATCGGCGCCGGCCTCGTGAAGTCGCTCTGCGATGCCGCGTCCGATGCCCATCGAGCCGCCTGTGACGATCGCGGTCTTGCCGCTCAGGTCGACGAGCTGGGCGATGGCAGGCGCGGCGCTCGGGGTCGTTGTGCTCATGCAGCAAGGCTGCCAAGCGCCTGTGGCGGCGGCGTCCGGGTAAACCGACAAGCACGCTCAGTAGCTCCCCGCACGGCGCAAAGCACCGCCGAGAGCTGGCTCTCGAGGGCCCTGGCCGCCGGCATGGAAGTGGATGCTCTGATGCTCACCGCCCTCGAGCTCGAGCGTGACCGTGAGCAGCGGATTCGGCGCGAACACGGCGATCGCGGGCGAGCTCACACCCTCCCGGGCGAAACCACCGCTGCGGCAGCCCGCCCTCTGCGTTGCTTATCGCTCGGCGACGCTCGCAGCGAGCTGGCCATTGTCTGTGGGGTCCGCATCGATCCCGGCGGGGGATCGCTGGGGTGCGCCCGCGACAGGGCCGTGACCGTCGACCGTCCGCAGAAGCGGCCCGATCAGGTCGATCGGCAGCGGGAACACGATCGTGGAGTTCTGCTCGCTGCCGATCTCGAGCAGCGTCTGCAGGTAGCGCAGCTGGATCGTAACCGGGTTGCGGCTGATCACGTCGGCGGCTTCGCCGAGCTTGGCGGCGGCCTGGAACTCGCCCTGGGCGTTGATGATCTTCGCGCGGCGCTCGCGCTCGGCCTCCGCCTGGCGGGCGATCGCATGCTGCATGTCCTCGGGGATTTCGACGTCCTTGATCTCCACGGCCGTGACCTTGATGCCCCACGGCTCGGTCTGGTCGTCGATGATCTTCTGCAGATCCTCGTTGAGGCGCTCGCGCTCGGCGAGCAGCGTGTCGAGCTCGGCCTTGCCGAGCACCGAGCGCAGCGTCGTCTGCGCGATCTGCGAGGTCGCGGCGAGCACGTCCTGCACTTCGACGACCGATCGACTGGGGTCGACTACGTGGAAATAGGTGACGGCGGTGACGCGCGCGGGCACGTTGTCACGCGTGATCACCTCCTGTGGAGGGATCTGCTGGGTGACGGTGCGCAGGCTGACGCGCACCAGCCGGTCCACGAACGGGATCAGCAGCACCACGCCCGGTCCCTTCTGGTCGAGCAGGCGTCCCAGGCGAAAGACGACTCCACGCTCGTACTCGCGCAGGATCCGCACCGCCGCCGCCGCGAGGATCAAGCCGAACAGCAAAAGAACGACGACTACGACTATGAGGATCGTGACGATCATGGATTCAGCTCCCATTGCTCGGCCTTGCGCACGCGCAGGGTCAAGCCGTTGACGCTTTCGACGACCACGCGGTCGCCGTCGTGCAGCTCGCTCTCGTGATGGATCGGGCTCGTTTCGGCGCGCCACAGCGACCCATCGAGGAACACCTCCCGCTCGGGTCCGCCGTTCGCGCGCACGACGCCCACGTGTCCGACGAGCGCCTCCCTGCCCGTGCGTGGACGCGCCCGCAGCGGCACCAGGATCCGGCGCCTGGCTAGCAGCAGCAGCGACACCGCCGCCGCGGCGGCGCACAGCCCGACGACCAGCACCAGTACCCCGCCCGCGCCGGCCGCGACCAACAGCAGCACCACGCCGGCCACGCCCGCGACGCCGGCGCACGCGGCCATCAGGCCACCGCTCGACAGGTGCGCCTCGGCCAGTAGCAGCGCCACCGCCGCGAGAACCAGAACGAGGCCGAGGACGATCATCAGCACGTCGGGAGGGAGTGAGCACTCATGTTCTTGCGAGCCTACGTCCGCCTCCGCTGAGCGCCATCGGGCGATTCCCGGCCAGTCGCTGCGGAGAACTACCTGCCCCACACAAGCGCCACCGCCCAAGCTCAGTTGCGGCCGCAACGCTCAGGACGTCGTCTCGAGCCCGCGAGTTAACGCGCCGACGCAACATCCGCGGCGAGCCGGCGGTCGATCGCGCGTGTGAGCCCCTCGACCTGGGTGTTCAACGGGAGGGTGGCGTCGAGCTCGATCACGCTGCCCGGCGGGAGCTCCTCGAGCGGCTGGAAGGAGCGGTGCTGCTCGGTGACGATTCGTGGGTCGGCGTCGGAGACGCGGTCGGGGTCGTGCATGCGACGTGCGGCTCGCTCGAGCGCGACCTCGAGTGGAACGTCGCAACGCACGACCAGAGGTGGTAGGCCGCTGCGGCGCAGGGGCCCGAGCAGCGTCGAGCGCTGCGAGCGCGAACGGCAGGAGGCGTCGACGATCACGCCCTTGCCGGCGTCGAGGAGCTCTCGTGCTTGGGCTGCCAGCAGCTCATAGGTGAGGTGTGTGAAGCGGTGGCTGTAGTGCTCGCGAGTCGCGCGCTCGGTGGCGCTCAGCCCGGCGGCGGCCTTGCGCGTGGCGTCGGAGGAGAGGACCGCCAACCCCGCGCGCCGCGAGAGCTCGGCAGCGAGGGTCGACTTGCCGCTCGCTGCCGGTCCGCAGATCAGCACCGCCAGCGGTCCTCGCGCGCGCCAGCACAACCGTTCGGCCAGGGCCAACATCGATCCTGCCTGCTCGAGCAGCTCCGCCGAACGCCTCCGGTCGTGCTCGGCAGCGGCGATCAGCGCGACCTTTGCTCGCACCAGCGCGTGGTGGGCGGCGTAGAAGGCCAGCAGTGTCTCGCTGCCGGCATCCATCCCCTCCCTGCGATAGGCGCCCACGAGCTCCTCGGCCGCCCAGCGCTGACCGTGCGCCTCGAGGTCCATCGTGAGGAACGCCAGATCGCAGGCGATATCGGCGTGGCGCAGCGAGGGATCGAACTCGATGCGGTCGACGACCCGCACCGTCGGCACCGCGAGCACGTGCTCGCACCGCAGGTCGCCGTGCCCGTCGCGGACGAGCCCGGCGCGGCGACGACGTTCGAGCTCCTCGCTGTGCACGCTCACGAACGCCTCCGCGAACCCTGCGCTGAGGTCGGCCGACGACCCCGTCGCACGACCCGCCTCCCGGAGCTCGCGAACGTTCACCCGCCACCTGCGCAGCAGCTCTTGCGCGCCACCGCCAGCCACCACTGCGGCGTCGCGATGGAAGGCCGCCAGACGGCGTGCGACCGCCTGGATGTGCACAGCGCTGAGTCCTGCCGACGCGATCAGGCCCGCGAGCGTGTCTGCGTCGCGGAAGCGGCGCATCTCGACGACATAGTCGACCGCCTTCGTCGTCCCCTCGGACGTCATCGCAACTCCCTCCTTGCTCCTCACGATCGCTCGCACGCCGCGGTAGATCCCCGGCGCAAGCTCCCGGTTGACACGCACCTCCTCCAGGCATGCGCTGTGCCGGCGTGCGAGCGTGCTGTAGTCCAGGAACCCCAGATTGAGCGGCTTCTTGAGCTTGAACGCGCGGTCCCCGCTGAGGAACACCCACGAGGCGTGTGTCTCGTGCACCTCGACGGGCTTGGTGGCGCCGTATGTCGAGGGGTCCGCGAGCGCCGCGAGCAAGCCGGGGTCGCAGCCTATCTCTGTCGTCGCGGGCATCGGCCGTACCGCGATCACGATCAGGGGAAACGAGCGTGAGCGAACGACCGGGGAGCGGACATCGCGCTCCCATGCTCCCGCCGCTCCACATACGGACAGGAGCTGTAGCGACGGTCGCGGCGCAGGAAGCGCTTGTCCTTCCGCCCCTTGCGCTCGCCGAGCTCGGCAAATGGTTCCCAACGCGTCAGCGCTCCAGGCACGACTTGTCTCCTAAACCTCGATGAACGACAATGACAACGTGCTTCCGACGCTAGTCGGGCTCCGGGGCCGAGCATCGGGGCGCGACCTCAGCTAGGCTCAGTGGAAAGCCACAACACTCGCCGCTGGCGATCGCGGGCGCCGCTACGGACGGTGGTCTCGAGCGCTCACAGCACGCGAGCCGCCAGAGCGGAGTGGCACGTGGGGAGCTCGGGGAGCCACCCGAGGCCTATCCCGCCGCGCTGTGGTCGACGGCTTGCGCGATGGCTGACCGGAACGACATCGACTTCACTTACTCGCTGACAGACCGCGTATTTCGGTTGAGCATGGGCGAGCTTGCGGACTTCAGCGGAGCCAAGTACGACGGCGACTTCTCACTCAGCTTGGAGCAGGCACAGCGGCGAAAGCACGAGTATGTCGCCGACCAGATCGGGATCGAGCCTGGCAAGCGCGTTCTCGACCTCGGCTGCGGCTGGGGGCCGTTGCTGAGCTTCATCCGCGCCCGCGAAGCTGTGGGAGTGGGAGTCACCCTGTCGCGCGCGCAGCAGGCCGCCTGCCGCCGGCACGGTCTCTGCGTTGGCCTCTACGACGCGCGGCAGCTGGATCGTGAGAGCTTCGGGCCGTTCGACGCGGTCGCGAGTCTCGGCGCGTTTGAGCACTTCTGCTCGGTGGAGGAGTATCGCCTTGGACGCCAGGAGGAGATATACCGGGCGATCTTCGCGCGGGTCGCGGCCGTGCTGCCCGAGCGCGGACGCTTCTACCTGCAGACGATGGTCTTCGGGCGCAACATGATCCCGCTGGATCAGGTCGACATCCACGCTCCGCGCGGCTCGGACGCGTTCGTGCTCGCGCTGATGGAGCGGCAGTTCCCCGGCTCCTGGCTGCCGCTCGGGCAGGAGCAAGTGGTTCGCTGTGCAGAGCCGAGCTTTCGGCTCCTGTCCACCAGCAACGGCCGACTCGACTACATCGAGACGATCAAGCAATGGAACGCGCGAATCGGGGCACGGAGTCTGCGCAAGAGCATGCTCAAGCTCCAACTCGTCCCGCGCTGGCTCGCGAGCGCCGATTTCCGCCTCGCGTTCACCTCGGGTGTGAGCGCGAACAAGGTGTGCTTCGAACGCGAGCTCATCGATCATCACAGGCTCGTCTTCGAGCGACGCTAGCTCCCCGTCGGTTCTGGCCGCCTGAATGATTTATCTGCCGCCTACACGGTGTTGAGAATACGCGAACGCCGGCGTGTCAGATTGCTCTCATGAGCTCCAACGGTGGATCAGCTCGATCACGGAGCGTGCTCGTGCGCGGCGGCTTGATCGCGCTGGTTGCGGTGACGGCGGGCGTTCTCGTCGGGCATTTCGCGTGGAGCGCGACCACGACGACGCTCCGCTTGAGCCCGGCTTCCGAGCGGTTCGGTCGCTCCGGGGACGCCGGGCCGGGCCGCCTCGGCTCCGGCGAAGACGGCGGCGGCTCGTCCGGCTCCGCCGGCGGCGTCTCCAGCTCGATCACCTCCAAGGTGGATCCCGCGCTGGTGGACATCAACACCGATCTCGGCCTCGAGGACGGCGAGGCGGCCGGCACCGGCATGGTCGTCACCTCCGACGGCGTGGTCATCACCAACAACCACGTGATCACCGGCGCGACCAAGATCACCGCGACTGACCTCGGCAACGGCACGACCTACACGGCTCACGTGGTCGGCTACGACTACGGCCGTGACATCGCGGTGCTGCGACTGGAAGGCGCCTCCGGTCTGAGGACGGTCAGCTTCGGCGACTCGAGCTCGCTGAAGGTCGGCCAGAGCATCGCCACGATCGGCAATGCCGGTGGAGCGGGTGGGACTCCGAGCGCGGCCGGCGGACAGGTGAGCGCGCTCGAGCAGTCGATCACTGCCGGCGACGAGCTCGACGGCAGCCAGGAGCATCTGAGCGGCCTGATCCAGATCAGCGGCGATCTGCAGCCGGGCGACTCCGGGGGCCCGCTCGTGAACAGCTCCGGTGAAGTGATCGGCATGGACACCGCGGCGTCGGCGACCTTCCAGTTCGAGTCCTCGGCCGGCGAGGGCTTCGCGATCCCGATCGCCGAGGTGCAGACGATCGCGAGCCGGATCCGTGAAGCACGCACCTCAGGCACGATCCACATCGGTGCCACCGGCCTGCTCGGAGTGTTCGTCGAAAGCCAGGGCGACGAAGGCGCGCTCGTCAGGAACGTCATCTCCGGCACGCCGGCGGCCGCGAGCGGCCTGAGCGCCGGAGATGTGATCACAGCCCTCGACGGCACCGCTGTCAGCTCGCCGACGGCGCTCACCGAACTTATCCTCAAAGAGCACCCCGGCGCCGGCGTCCGAGTCAGCTGGCGGAACCCCGCCGGCGAACGGCAGGCCGCGACGGTCACGCTCGCCGAAGGCCCGCCCGAGTAAAGCGAACGCTCGACACCGCTCCCGTCAGGGCTACCCGGCGCCAGCCGGCCGAATGGCGGCACCGCCCCGCCGTCCTGGCGCGAGTGATCGCCATGCGCGAGGACTTCCAGCGTGTGATGGCCGACCGCTACAAGCAGACCGCGCGCGAGCTCCGACCACTCCGGCACGAGGCCGAGGCGCGACTCGCGCCGAATTCGCAAAGGAGTCTCTCAGCTGGCTGCGCGCTCGTCATCGCCGAGGCTCTCGTAGCAGGCGGCGTGGTAGCAGGCGGCGTGGTAGCAGCGGCCGTCCGCGTCCGCCAGGTCGGGCTCGAGCATCCTCGAGGTCTCGTGAGCGCGCCCGCCGACGAGCCTCACCAGCGGCTCATACACGCCGATCACGACTCCACAGCGCCGGCAGCGCAGCGCCTCATTCATGCTCTGCCGGCGCTGGCCTGCGGCCCGATGCGCACGGGGCTGGATCGATCGTGGCTGCACCAAGCTCGCCCTTCCATGGTCCGGTCAGGACAACGTAGGGCCGCCGTGCGGGCACGCCCTCGGGGAAGACCCGCGCGATGCATGCGGCAAACCACGGATCGACGCGGCGCCGTCCGGGGTCCGATTTTTGGGGGATTTCTACCTAGACGCGCCGGCCACGACGCCGCTTGGCGGAGTTAAGCTCCCGGTATGAGCGCCCCCTCGGAGGAGCTTTGGATCCGACGCCTGCTCGATCTCGGCCGCGAGCTCGTGACCGAGCTCGATCTTGGCGTCCTGCTCGAGCGCGTGTTGGAGACGGCGCGGGAGATAACGGGCGCACGCTACGCAGCGCTCGGGATCTTGAACGAGCGGCGCACGGAGCTCGAACAGTTCCTGACCGCCGGGATCGAGGAGGAGACCCGCCGCGCGATCGGCGATCTGCCGCGCGGGCGCGGGGTGCTCGGCGCGCTGATCGAGCACCAGCGGCCGTTGCGCCTGGCGGACGTCGGCGTGCATCCCTCGAGCTACGGCTTCCCGGCCGGGCATCCGGTGATGCGCACGTTCCTGGGCGTGCCCGTGCGCGTTCGCGGGGAGGCGTGGGGCAACCTGTACCTGACCGAGAAGGACGGCGGCGAGTTCACCGAGCGCGACGAGGAAGCCGCCGTGATCCTCGCCGACTGGGCGGCGGTCGCGATCGGCAACGCGCGCCTGTACGAGACCAGCGAGCGCCGCCGCGAGGAGGCCGAGAAGGCGATCAGGGGTCTGGAGGCGACGCGCGACATAGCGGTGGCGATCGGCGGCGAGATCGCGCTCGAGCACGTGCTCGAGCTGATCGTCAAGCGCGGACGCGCGCTCGTGGGCGCACGCAGCCTCGTGATCATGCTGCGCGACGGCCACGAGCTCGTCGTGCAGGCCAGCGCCGGCCACGTCCAGGAGACCGGGGGCGCGCGGCTGCCGATCGCCGGCTCGACCTCCGGACAGGTGCTCGAACGCGGCCGTCCCGAGCGAATCACCGACGTGGCGGCGCGGCTGCGGATCGCGCCGACGCAGTTCGGCGTCGCCGACCCTCAGACAGCGCTGCTGGTGCCGATGCTCTACCGCGGCGAGGGTCTCGGCATCCTGGCGGCGTTCGATCGCGGCGAGGACGGGAACGTCTTCAGCGAAGAGGACGAGCAGCTGATGCGCACATTCGCCGCGAGCGCCGCCACCGCGGTCGCGCTCGCCCAGAGCGTGCAGTCGGACCGGCTGCGGAGCTCGATGGCCGCGGCGGACGCCGAGCGGCGCCGCTGGGCGCGGGAGCTGCACGACGAGACCCTGCAGGGCCTCGGCGGGCTGCGGGTGCTGCTCGCCGCGGCGCGCCGCGGCGAGGATCTCGCGCACGCCCAGGAGGCGATGGGCGAGGCCGTAGAGCACATCGAGCGCGAGATCGCGAACCTGCGCTCGATCATCACCGAGCTGCGACCGGCCGCGCTGGACGAGCTCGGGCTGCGCACGGCGATCGAGGCGCTGCTCGATCGCCACCGCGAGCAGAGCGGCTTGGAGATCGACGCGGAGCTGGCGCTGCCCGGCTCCCCCGGGGAGGAGCTGGGTCTCGGCGAGGAGCTCGAGACCACGGTCTACCGCTTGGTCCAAGAGGCGCTCACGAACGTCGCCAAGCATGCGCGCGCGAAACGCGTGCGGGTGGCGCTCGGCGAAGCCGCGGGCGCGATCCTGATCGAGGTGCAGGACGACGGCGCCGGCTTCGACCCGGGCGTCTCGAGCGAGGGCTTCGGGCTTGCGGGAATGCGCGAGCGTGTGGGACTCGCCGGCGGCGCGCTGAGCATCGAGTCCGGTGAGCACGGCACCCTGCTGAGCGCCAGCGTGCCCGTGCTGCGCGGGGCGGCGCGCGAGCGCTCAGCCTCCGAGCAGACCGCGTCCTAGCGCGTAGCGAACGAGCTCCGCCCGCGTCGCGAGCTCGAGCTTGCGGTGGATGTTCGCGCGGTGCGTCTCGACGGTGCGCGGCGAGAGGTGCAGCTTGCGCCCGATTTCGACGCTCGTGTGGCCGAGCGCTATCAACCGCAGGACTTCGACCTCCCGCGGCGTCAGCGCGTCGCCGGTGAGCGAGCGCCGCAGGGATTCCAGGCGCTCGGCGACCCGCGGGCTCACGAACTCCTCGCCGCGCGCCGCGGCGCGAACGGCCTCGGGGAGCTCGGTGTCGGCGCGGTCCTTGGCGATGAACCCGAGCGCGCCGGCGGCAAGGGCGCGCTGTGCGAACGCCGGGTTCTCCTCCATCGTCATCACGACGATCTGGGTGTCCGACGCCCGCTCGCGCAGCCGCCCGATCGTCGCGATGCTCGACCCGTTGGGCATGCCCAGGTCCAGCACGAGCACCTGGGGGCGGTGGCCGTGGACCTGACGCCCGACGGCCGCAAGGTCGTCCGCTTCGCCGACCACCTCGACTCCGTCCTCGCCGTCGAGCAGCAGCCGCAGGCTGCGGCGCATCAGCGCATGGTCGTCGGCGAGCAGCACGCGGATCGGCGCGTCCGCCGCGGCTGTCTGCTGCTCCCCATCGGAGCTGTGCGCCAGGTGCAGATGTGCGGGCATACGATTACGCTAGACGCACAGGGGTGCCGGATAACACCGGGTAAGCACGCCCTCGGCGGTGGTAAAGCACGTATCAGAAGAGCCCGAGTGGCTCGGGCTCATAGCTGACGAGCAGGCACGCCTTCGGTAGTTTGCCGCAGGGGTGGGGGTGCTGCACGCGGATAAACGGCCGCAGCGCCGCGCGTAGGTTGGGCGGCGTGAACACGCTTGAACTCGCCCGCCTGCAGTTCGGGGTCACGACCATCTTCCACTTCATCTTCGTGCCGATGTCGATCGGCCTGGCCGCGTGGGTCGCCTACTGCCAGACGCGCTGGTACCGCTCCAAAGACGAGGTCTACCTGCGGATGACCCGCTTCTGGGGCAAATTCATGCTGATCACGCTCGCGATCGGCGTGGTCACGGGAATCGTGCAGGAGTTCCAGTTCGGCATGAACTGGTCTGAATACTCGCGCTACGTCGGCGACATCTTCGGCGCGCCGCTGGCGATGGAGGGCCTGATGGCCTTCTTCCTGGAGTCGACGTTCGTGGGACTGTGGATCTTCGGCTGGGACCGGCTCTCGCCGCGGGTGCACCTCGCGACCATCTGGCTCACCTCCTTCGGCACGATCCTCTCGGCGTACTTCATTCTCGCCGCCAACTCGTGGATGCAGCACCCGGTCGGCTACGTGATCAACCACGCGGCCCACAAGGCCGAACTGAAGAGCATCTGGGCGGTGCTCACCAACTCGACGCTGCTGCTCGCGTTCCCGCACACGATCTTCGGCGCGATGTGCACGGGCGCGATGATCGTGCTCGGGATCTCCGCCTTCGGCCTGCTGCGCGGCCGCTCGAACCAGGTGTACCGGCGCTCGGCGCGCCAGGCGCTTCCGTTCGCGCTCGCCGCCGCGATCCTCACCGGCGCCTTCGGCCACGGCCAGGGCATGCTGATGGAGAAACAGCAGCCGATGAAGATGGCCGCCGCCGAGGCGCTGTACAAGACGACCAAGGGCGCGAGCCTGTCGATCTTCGCGGTCGGCCCCTTCGAACATTTCCCCAAGCGCCTGAACACCGACATCCGCATCCCGCACCTGCTCTCGATCCTCGGCACCGCCTCGTGGGACGGGGAAGTCAAGGGCGTCGACCAGCTGCAGGCCGAAGACGTCAAGAAATACGGGCCCGGCGACTACGTGCCGATCCTCGGCGTCACCTACTGGACCTTTCGCCTGATGGCCGGCGTCGGCGTGGCGCTGCTGGTGCTGCCCCTGATCGGCCTGTGGCTGCTGCGCCGGGGCGTCTTCGAGCGCAAGCGCTGGTTCCTGCGCGCGGCGGTCGTGGGCGCGTTCCTGCCGCCGCTCGCGAACCTCACCGGTTGGATCTTCACCGAGATGGGCCGCCAGCCGTGGGTCGTCTACGGACTGCTCAAGACCAGCGACGCGCGCTCGCCGCTGGTGAGCTCCACCGACATCGTCCTCAGCCTCGTCGGCTACACCGCGCTCTATGGCGTGCTGCTCGCGATCGGCGGAAAACTCTTCAAGAAAGAGATCGCCCACGGCCCCGAAGCGGAACCCACCGGCGAGCCCAAGGCGCCCGGCGACGGGGCGCCGCGACCCGAGCTGATCCTGGCCTACTAGCGAGAGCGAGCGACGAGCATGCCCGATCCCAACTTCCTGCAGACGCTGTGGTTCATCCTCATCGGCGTCCTGTGGGTGGGCTACTTCATCCTCGAGGGCTTCGACTTCGGCGTCGGCATCCTGCTGCGCGCGCTCGGGCGCGACCAGACCGAGAAGCGCATGATCATCCACTCGATCGGACCCGTGTGGGACGGCAACGAGGTGTGGCTGCTGACCGCCGGCGGCGCCACGTTCGCCGCCTTCCCCGGCTGGTACGCGAGCCTCTTCTCCGGCTTCTACCTCGCGCTGTTCCTGATCCTCGCGGCGCTGATCATCCGCGGCGTCTCGTTCGAGTTCTGGGGCAAGGAGGACTCGCCGCGCTGGCGCGCGATGTGGGAGTGGACGGCCGTGATCGGCAGCTTCCTGGCCGCGCTGCTGTGGGGAGTCAGCTGGGCCGACATCGTGCACGGCGTGCCGATGAACGCCGCCCACAACGTGACGGCGTCGCTGTGGGACCTGCTGCACCCCTACGCCCTGCTGGGCGGGCTGGTGACGCTGTCGCTGTTCCTCGCGCACGGCGCGATCTTCCTGGCGCTGCGCACCAGCGGCGGGCTGGTGAGTCGCGCCCGCGCGGTGGCGATCCGGGCCTCGCTCGCGAGCGTCGCGTTGATGAGCGGCTTCCTGGTGTGGACCGCGATCGACCAGGACGGCGGCGGCGTGAAGATCTCCGCGCAGATCCTCGCGGCGCTGGCGGTGGCGCTCGCCGCGGCCGTGCCGGCGATGCTCCGGCGTGAGCGCGAGGGCCGCGCGTTCGCGCTCAGCGCCGGCGCGATCGCGCTGCTGTTCGTGAGCCTGTTCGTCGAGCTGTTCCCGACGGCGCTCGGCTCGAGCACCGACCACGCCTTCAGCCTGTCGCTCGCGGCGGCGTCCTCGAGTCACTACACGCAGACGGTGATGACGGTCGTGGCGGTGGTCTTCGTGCCGGTCGTGCTCGCCTATCAGGCGTGGACCTACTGGGTCTTTCGCCACCGCCTCGGGCGCGAGGACTTCGAGGGCACGCCGACGCCGATCGCGGTGCTCGCGAGCCTCGGCGCCGGCGACGGCAGCGCCGCCGAGGAGCCACAGCCCCTGCCGCCGGCGCCCGCACCCAAGCCGGCCGGCTCCTCCCGCTGAGGCCATGGCTGGACCGGTCGACCGCCGGCTGATCCGCGAGAGCCGGGTCGCCAGGACCCACCTCGCGCTCGCGGGCGCGCTCGGAGCGCTCTCGGCCGCGCTGATCGTGGCCCAGGCCGCGCTGCTGGCCCACATCATCGACCGGGCGGCGATGCACCGCGCGACGCTCGCGTCGCTGAAGCCGGACCTGATCGCGCTGGCAGCGGTGCTGCTCGCGCGGGCGCTCGCGGGCGGCGGCTTCGAGCTGTCCGGGCGCTGGGGCGCGGTGCGGGTGATCTCGCAGCTGCGCGCCCGGCTCGTTCGCCGGCTGTTGTTGGAGAGCCCGGAGCAGCGTCCCCAGGACGGCCGCACGGGCGAGCTCGCGAGCACCGCCGTGCAGGGAGTCGACGCGCTCGAGTCCTACTTCGCGGGCTACCTGCCCCAGCTGGTGCTCGCCGCGCTCGTCCCCGTCGCGGTGATCGGCTGGGTGATCGCGCTCGACCCGATCACCGCTGCGATCCTCGCCCTGACGGTGCCGCTGCTGATCACCTTCATGGTGTTGATCGGCAAGGGCGCGCGCGCCCAGGCGCAGCGACGCTGGCGGGCGCTCGCGCTGCTCGGCGCGCACTTCCTGGACGTCGTCCAGGGGCTGGCGACACTGCGCGCGTTCGGACGCGAGGACGCCCAGGAGCGGACGCTCGCCGACGTCGGCGAGCGCTACCGCGCCGAGACGATGGCGACGCTGAGGGTCGCCTTCCTGTCCGCGTTCGTGCTCGAGCTGTGCGCGATGATCGGCACCGCGCTGGTGGCCGCCACGATCGGCGTGCAGCTGGTGTCCGGTGCGCTCGGCCTGCAGGCCGGGTTGACCGTGCTGCTGCTCGCGCCGGAGATGTACGGACCGCTGCGCCAGGTCGGCCAGCAGTTCCACGCGAGCACCGACGCGACGACCGCCTCCGAGCGGATCTTCCAGGCCCTCGACGGGCCGCCGGCGCTCGCGCCGGCGCGCCGCGGCCGCCCGGCGCCGAATCCGGCGCGCGCGCCCGTCCGCTTGGAGTCGGTCGACTACGAGTACCCGCGGCGCGCCGGCGGCGCGCTGAGCGGCGTCGAGCTCGAGCTCGAGCCCGGCCGCGTCACGGCGTTGCTCGGAGACAGCGGGGCGGGCAAGAGCACGATCGCGCGGCTGCTGATGCGGCTCGCGGATCCGACGGCGGGGCGCGTCACGTGCGCAGGCGTCGACCTGCGCGAGCTCGATCCGCAGGCATGGCGCAGCAAGATCGCTTGGGTGCCCCAGCGCCCCACGCTGTTCGCGGGAACGATCGCGCAGAACATCGCGCTCTGCCGTCCCACGGCCACGACGCAGGAGATCCGAGCAGCCGCCCGCGCGGCGGGCGCCGAGGAGTTCATCCGGCGGCTGCCGCGGCAGCTGCAGACGCGGGTGGGCGAGGGCGCTCGGCGGCTGTCCGCCGGCCAGGCCCAGCGCATCGCGCTCGCGCGCGCGTTCCTCGCCGACCGGCCGCTGTTGCTGCTGGATGAGCCGACAGCGCACCTGGACGAGCAGAGCGCGCAGACGATCGGCGCGACGCTCGGCAAGCTCGCGCACGGACGAACGACGCTGCTGATCGTCCATCACCCGCTGCTCACCGAGCTGGCGGATCACCTGCACGTCATCCGCCACGGGCGCCTGCACAGCCCGCCGCCGCATCCCAGCGGGCAGCGAGCGGCGCGCGGGCAGCCAGGCTGGGTGGCGGCATGAGCCGACCGTCAGCCCCGGCGCTGCTCGATCTCGCGCGCCCGCGGGCCGGCGAGCTTCGCCGGCTGTGCCTGTCGGTGGCGCTGGCGGGCGGCGCCGCGCTCGCGGCGATCGGGCTGCTCGCCACCTCGGGCTATCTGATCTCGCGGGCGGCCGAGCGTCCGCCGATCCTGATGCTGATGGTCACGATCGTCGCGGTGCGCGCCTTCGGGCTCACACGCTCTGTGATGCGCTACGGCGAACGGCTGGCCTCCCACGATCTCGCCCTGCGCCAGCTCGGGCGGCTGCGGCGGCGCTTCTACAGCAGCCTCGTGCCGCTCGTCCCCGGCGGCCTGGCCAACCACAGCGGCGACCTCCTCAGCCGCTTCGTCGCCGACGTCGACACGCTCGAGGACGTGTACCTGCGGGTGGTGCTCCCCGGCCTCGTCTCGCTGCTCGTGCTGATCGCGGCGACGCTCGCCGCGTGGCTGATGCTCCCGACCGCGGGTCTCACGATATTCCTCTCGCTGACGCTCGCGATCCTGCTGCTGCCGTCGCTGAGCGCCACGATCGCGGCGCGCGCGGCGCGCCGTCAGGCGCCCGCGCGCGCGCGCCTGACCGGCGAGCTGATCGAGGGGATCGACGGAGCGTGCGAGCTGGCGCTCGCGGGTCGCGCGGGCGCGCACGCCGAGCGCCTGGCGCTGAGCGACGGTGCTCTGGCGCGGATCGCCCGCAGCGATGCGCTCGCCGCAGCCGCCGCGGCCGCCGCCGGCGGGATCCTGGCCGCGGCGGGGCTGCTCGCGCTGCTGCTCGTCGCGATCCCCGCGGTGCATTCCGGCGCGCTCAGCGGCGTCCTGCTGGCGGCGCTCGTGTTCCTGCTGCTCGCCGCGTACGACAGCGTCCTGCCGCTGTCGGCCGCCGCTCGCAGCCTGCGCGTGTGCGCGACCGCGGCGGCTCGCGTGCAGGAGATCGCGCGCCGGCCGGCGCCGGTCGTCGACCCCGCCGTTCCTCGCCGGCCGACCGCGGCCGGCGAGCTGTGCGCCGAGCACGTTCACTTCCGCTACGAGCCCGGCCAGCCGTTGGTGCTCGACGATCTCGACCTGCGGCTGGCGCCGGGCGAGCACGTCGCCGTCACGGGCCCGAGCGGCGCCGGCAAGAGCACGCTCGCGGAGCTGCTCGTGCGCTTCAACGACCCCGGCGCAGGCCGGCTGACGCTCGACGGGATCGACCTGCGCGAGCTGACCCAGAGCGCGCTCCGCGGCGCCGTCGTGCTGTGCGCCCAGGATTGCCATCTGTTCAACACGACGATCCGCGAGAACCTGCTGATCGCGCGCCGCGACGCCAGCGAGCGCCAGATCCTCGAAGCCCTCGCGATCGTCGAGCTCGACGAGTGGGTCGCCGGCCTGCCGCAGGGGCTGGACACGCTCGTCGGCCAGGACGGTGAGCTGGCCTCCGGCGGGCAGCGCCGGCGCATCGCGCTCGCTCGCGCGCTGCTCTCACGCGCGCGCTTCCTGATCCTCGACGAGCCCACGGCCCACCTCGACGCGGCGCTCGCCCGCCGCGTGATGGACGGGCTGCTGAGCGCCTGCGAGGACCGCGGCGTGCTCGTGATCACCCACGACCTCACGGCGCTGCCGGGCTTTGACCGCGTGCTGCGCCTGCGCGGGGGCCGCCTGACGCCCGGCGCCGAGCTCGCGCCGCTGCCCGCGGCCGCCTGACGCTCGGCGCCGATCTCGCGCCGCTGCCCGCGGCCGCCTGACGCTCGGCGCCGATCTCTCGCGCCGCCCGCGGCCGCCTGAGCGCCCGCGACGCGGGCGGCCCGCCCGCACGACACGCAGCGGTCGGCGCTCGGCTGATCGGTGAGTGCGGAAAACCCCCACGTGGTTGGGGAGATGTTCGGATGTGCTCAGGGCGGTCGGGCGCGAGCATAGGCGCCGAGATGCCCGGTCGCAGCATCCGCATAGCGCGCATCGCGGGGATCCCCGTGGGGGTGAGCCCGTGGTGGCTGGTGATCGTCGCGCTGATCACGTGGTCGCTCGGGGCCTCGTACTTCCCCGAAGTGGTCCACGGCATCAGGCCGGGCGTCTCCTACGCGCTGGGTCTGGCGAGCGCGTTGCTGCTGTTCGCGAGCATCCTCGCGCACGAGTTCGGTCACGCGCTGGTCGCGCGCAGGCATGGGATCGAAGTGGAAGAGATCGACCTGTGGCTGCTCGGCGGCGTCTCGCGGATGCGCAACGAGGCTCACGCTCCCGGCGACGAGCTGCGCTACGCCCTTGCCGGGCCCGCGGTGACCGCGGCGATCGCCGCGGTCTTCGGCGTGGCGCTCGCGCTGCTGCCATCCTCGACGCCGGAAGTCGTGCGCGCCCTCGTCGAATACCAGCTGCTGGTCAACGGTCTGATCCTCGTCTTCAACCTGCTCCCCGCGTTTCCGCTCGACGGCGGACGGGTGCTGCGCTCCGCGCTCTGGCGGCGCAGCGGGGAGATCGGACGGTCGACGCAGACCGCCGCGCGTGTCGGCCGCGGATTCGGCTATCTGATGGTCTTCCTCGGCGCCCTCGAGTTCGTCGGAGGCGCTCCCGAGGGGCTGTGGCTCGCGCTGATCGGCTTCTTCGTGGTGATCGCTTCCGGCCAGCAGGCGATGGGCGCGCAGGTGCAGGCGGCGTTCGCGAACGTGCGCGCGCGCGATTTGATGTCCTCCCCGGTGGTGAGCATCCCGGCGCGAACCTCGGCCGAGCGCGCCGGCGCCGACTACTTCCTGCCCTACCGCTACACCGCGTTTCCGGTCGTGGACGAGCAGGGCCGGGCGCTTGGCCTGGTGAGCGTCGGCGATATCGAGACGCTCCCGCGCGAGCAGCGCGCTGCTCGCCGAGTCGCTGAGATCGCCGCGCGCGACCCGCAGCTGATCGTCGGCGAGGACGACGACGTCGCGCGGCTGCTCGAGCGCCCGGCCTTCGCGCGTGTCGGGCGCGCGGTGGTGGTCGACGAGCGCTCGAGGCCCGTCGGCCTGATCTCGATAACGGACGTGCAGCGAGCCCTTCGTGTCTCGCGGCTCACGCAGCACGTCCCTAGCGATGCGGCATTTCCCGGCTCGCGCCGGCGGGAACCTGCGGATGACCCGGCCAAGACGGCGCGCTAGCTTTTGCGCATGACAAAGACACAGACCCCCCGGTCGCGCAAGCAGCAGCAGCCATCCGCATCCGGTGAGCCGGCCACCCCGGCCGCGCCGGTCTTCGCGAGGATCCTGTGCGCCGTCGACGGCACGCACACGAGCACGGCGGCTGTCAAGACGGCCGCGGCGCTGGCGGGCCCCGACGGTCACCTGACGCTGCTCGCGGTGACAGCCGTATCGGGCTCGGGCGCCTATGCGGCGGCCGCGATCGCGCCCGGGCGCGCTGAGCTGGTCCTGGCGAACGCCAGGCGCATCGCCAACCGCGCGGGCGTGTCGGCGAGCACCGTGGTCGATCCGGGCAGGCCGCCGGCCGACGTGATCCTCCGGCGCGCCGCCGGCTACGACCTGTTCGCGATCGGCGCGCCGGCGACGTCGTGGCTCGGGGACGCGCTCCTCGGGGGCGTGGCGACGGTCGCGCTGAGTCACTTCACCACGCCGATGCTCGTCGTACGCCGGTCATCCGCCGGCCCGCTGCGCGGCCGGCGGGTGCTGGTCGCGAGCGACGGCGATGAGGGCTCGGATCGCATCGTGCAGCTCGCCGGTCGGCTGGGACAGAGCCAGGGGGCGCAGGTGACGCTCGTAAACGCGCTCGGCCCGGAGTCCAGGATGAGTCCGCACGCGATCGCGGCCCAGCAGCGCGCGTTGCAGCGCATACTCCCGGACGCGCCCGAGCCGCGCATCGCGCCGGGCAAGCCCTGGGATGTGATCCTCGAGGCGGCGCAGGACACGGACGCCGCGCTCGTGGTGATCGGCAGCCGGCGGGTGAGCGGCCTGCGGGCGCTCGGCAGCGTGAGCAGGCGCGTGGTGCACGACGCGCCGTGCTCGGTGCTGGTCGTCCCTCCGGGCCGCTAGATGTTCGAGAACACGCTGATCGGCGTCGACGGCGGATGGGGCGGACGCGACGCGATCGCGCTCGCCCGCAGTCTGAGCGGCGCCGACGCAAGGCTGACCTTGGCGTACGTACACAGCGGCGAGGTCGCGGAGGAGATGCAGGATTGCGAGGCGCTGCTCGAGCGGGAGCGTGCGCTGGCGGGCGTGCAGGCCGAGCTGCGCGGCGTCGTCGCGCCGAGCCCCGGCCGCGGCCTGCACAAGCAGGCGGAGGGGCAGGGCGCGGATCTGCTGGTCGTCGGCTCGTGCAGCCACGGCGTGTTCGGACGCGCGATGCTAGGCGACGACACGCGCGCCGCGCTGAACGGCGCCCCGTGCGCGGTCGCGGTCGCCGCCCGCGGCTTCGCCGAGCGCCCCGCGCGGATTGCGAGAGTGGGCGTCGGCTACGACGGATCGCCCGAGAGCGCCGCGGCCCTGGTCTGCGCCCGCGAGCTGGCGGCGGCGAGCGGGGCGCGCGTGCATGCGCAGGAAGTCATCCCGCCACCGCCTGTCTCCTTTGCCGGCCTGGTGACCCCCGCGATCGGGGGCTACATCGAGGAGATGCTCCGGGAAGCGCAGGCGCGCATGAGCAAGCTGGCGGACGTCGAGGCCCGCGCCGTGTATGGCCTCGCCGGGGAGGAGCTGGCGGCGTTCGGCGAGAAGCTCGACCTCCTGGTCGTCGGCTCGCGCGGCTACGGGCCGGTGCGCCGCCTCGTCAGCGGCTGCACCTCGGACTATCTCGAGCGCCACGCGCGCTGCTCGCTGCTCGTGCTCGCGCGCACGGCCGCGGCTCAAGTCCCCGACAATGCGCGCAGCGGCGACATGCGCGTGACGCGCCAGGCCGGGTAGATCCCGCCGAGCATCCCGATCGCGACCCCGACGAGCAGGCCGCGCCCGAGGCCCCAGGCGGTGATCGCGGGGGAGACGTACGTTTCGACGCCCAGCGCGCGCACGAGCAGGCCGCCGCCGATGACGCCCACGAGCAGGCCGAGGGCGGCGCCGAGCAGGCTGACGCCGACGCCCTCGCCGAAGATCAGCGCCGCGACGCGCAGCGGCGACCAGCCGACGGTGCCGAGCAGCCCGAGCTCGCTGCGGCGTTCCATCACGGACATGGCCATCGTGTTGGCGACGCTGAGCGCGCCGACGATCAGGGCGATCACGACGATCACGAGGATCGCCTGGGAGATGAGCGTGGCGTTGGCGCCGGCGCGCAGCGCCTGTTCGGGGTCGCTGATCACCCGCGTCCCGGGGAACGCCCGCTCGATCGCGGCGGCCGCGACCGGCGCGCGCACGCCGGTAGCGAGCTGCACGACGACGTCGGTCTCCTCGCCCTGGCGTCCGCTGATGCGTTGGGCGAGCGCGAGCGGGAGCACCGCGCCGGAGTCCTCGAAGAGGATCCCGGAGTGGTAGATGCCGGCGACCGGGTAGGCGTGTCCGTCGATCCTCACGAGGCTTGCGAGATGCAGATGCAGCTGTGCGGCCAGGCGGTCGCCGACGAGCGCCCCGTCTGTGCCGGCGGGCGGCGCGCCGCCGGCGAGCATGACGAGCGAGCGCGTGAAGAAGCCGCTTGGTTCGGCGCCGAAGACGATCGCCGCCGCATCTGCGCCGACGGCTTCCACGAGCAGCAACAGCGGGGTGGCGCGCGCGACCTGCGGGCGCGCCTGCAGCCGGCCGACGAGCGAGGCGGGCAGCACGGAGGTGGTCGGTTCGGCGACGCCCGCCTGGAAGACGCCGAGACTCGAGCCGCCGAGGTGCACGAACCCGGCGGCGCTCTGCTGCAGGCCGGCGGTGAAGGACAGCAGCGCCACGACCATCGCGACGCCGACGGCGATCCCCGACGCGGTGAACACGGTGCGCGCCGGTCGCCTGAGCAGGTTCGTGACGATGATCGCGAGCACTCGACCTACGCTTGCGCGCCGCCCGCCGCGACCCCGTCGCTGAGCGCGCCGTCGGCGAGACGCACGGTGCGCTCGGCGCGCGCGGTGACCGCGTCGTCGTAGCTGACGATCAGGAGCGTCATCCCGCGGCGGTCGCGCAGGCTGAAGATCAGCTCGAGCACCGTCTGGGAGGTGGCCGTGTCGAGCGCTCCCGTGGGCTCGTCCGCGAGCAGCAGTCGCGGCTCGTTGGCGAGCGCGCGCGCGATCGCCACTCGCTGGCGCTCGCCGCCGGAGAGCTCGGCGGGCACGTGGTCGGCGCGCTCGGCGAGGCCGACGTCGGCGAGCAGCGCGAGCGCGCGACGTCCCCGCGCGCGACGGTGCATGCCCGTGCCGATCAGCGGCACTTCGACGTTGGCCCGCGCCGAGAGCGTCTCCAGCAGGTGGTGGCGCTGGAATACGAAGCCGACGAGCTCGCGCCGCGCGTGCGCCTGCCCGCGCTCCCTCCACACGGCCCTGCCGTCGAGCAGCACCTTGCCCCTGTCGGGCTGCTCGAGTCCACCGATGAGCGCAAGCAGGGTGCTCTTGCCCGACCCCGAGCGTCCGGTGATGGCGACCGCTTCGCCGGGCGCGACGCGCAGCCAGACCGCTCGCAGCGCCCTGATCTGCCCGAAGCTCTTGCTGACGTCCTCGAGCGCGACCTCGGGGCCGATCGCATCGCTCACCTGGCGACCTGGACGGCGTAGTCGAGGTCGATGCTGACCGTGCCGGCGCCGATCACGGCCCGGAAGGTCAGCGGGTAGCCGACGGCGCTCGCAGGCCAGTGAAAGACGTCGGAGAAGTGGCCGTCGAAGGCGTAGTGCGAGCGACGCGCGACGACCTGGCCGCCGAACAGGTACTCGTAACTGACGCTCGCGCGCGCCGGCATGCCGCCGCGGGTGACCGTGAAGCTGATCGGCCACGGGCGTTCGACGAGCGGAGCGTGCGTGCTCGCGTGCAGCGTCGCGGTGACGCCTTCCTTGGAGACGGTGACCGTGTTCGGGGCGCCCGGCGAGGTGGGCGTCGACGGCGCTGTCGCAGGTGCGCTCGCGGTGGTGGAGGAGGAGGTCGTGGTGGCGCCCGTTCGACGGGCGGCGGTCGAGTTCTCGTGCTTGCTCGAGGAGCCTCCGCAAGCCGCGAGCGCGAACGCGCTTGCGAGGCACGCGAGCAGTGCAGCGAGTGTGAGACGGCTTGGCTTCATGGCCCCGAGCCACGGCGTCCGCCGGCGCGCTCGACGGCGGCCTGCGAGTCGGCTGAGCCGTCGTAGGAGCCACGGCGTCCGCGGGCGCGCTCGACGGCGGCCTGCGAGTCGGCTGAGCCGTCGTAGGAGCCACGGCGTCCGCGGGCGCGCTCGACGGCGGCCTGCGAGTCGGCTGAGCCGTCGTAGGCGATCAGGATCATCGGCTCATTCTCTCGCGCCGGACGGCGCCCGCGCTCGCGATCCTCATGGCATCGCCCCCGGCGCCTGGGCGCGAGCGTGTTCGGCGTGAAGCTCCGGCGGCACCTCGCCCGAGACGTAGCGCCGCCCGCGCGACCACGACGCGAGCGCGGCCAGCACGCATGCTGCGATTGCGAAGTCGAAGGCCGCGTGCAGGCCCGCGTGGAAGGGGCCGGAGATCAGCTCTGGGAAGAAAGAGCGGCCGGTCAGCGTGGCTGCGTCCAGCGCGCTCAGGTGTGCGAGCGCGTGCGTGCCGAGCAGCTTCTGGATCGGGTTGTAGCCGAGGAAGGCGGCGAATAGCACCGACACCGGGGGCTGGTGGCCGACCTTCTCGGCGAGCGAGCCGGGGACGCCGTGCGCGATCAGGCCGCCGGCGAGACTCGTCGGCAGGGTCGAGGCGAGCCCGGCGATCACGAGCGTGAAGAAGATGCCGATCGAGAGCACCTGTGCGGAGTTCTGGAAGGTCTGGTTCATGCCGCCGCCCGCGCCGCGGTCCTCGGGCGGCAGGCTGTTCATGACGCCCGCGCGGTTGGGCGAGGCGAACGACCCCATCGCCAGGCCGCTCAGCAGCAGGATCGGCGCGAACGTCGCGTAGGAGAACTCGATCGGCAGCCGCGCCAGCAGGAAGAACGACAGCGCCGCGACCAGCATCCCGCCTGTGGCGAACGGCCGCGCGCCGTAGCGGTCGGAGAGATAGCCCGACGCCGGCCCGGCGATCAGGAACCCGAGCGTCAGCGGCAGCATGTAGATGCCGGCCCACAGCGGGGTCCGGGTGAAGCTGTAGCCGTGCGCCGGCAGCCAGATGCCCTGCAGCCATATGATCAGCATGAACATCAGCCCGCCGCGCGCGATCGCCGAGAGGAAGCTCGAGAGCGTCCCGAACGTGAACGCGCGGATGCGGAACAGCTCCAGGCGGAACATCGGGTTGCGCACGCGCCGCTGCAAGTGCGCGAACGCCACCAGCAGCGCGAGGCCAGCGGCGAGCTCGGCGAGCACCTTGGGGCTGCTCCAGCCGAGCACGTGGTCGTCGTAGGGCTGGATGCCGTAGGTGATCCCGATCATCACCAGGACCAGGCCGACCGCGAACGTGGCGTTGCCGCGCCAGTCGATCGGCACGCGACGCGGGTGGCTGAGCTCTCTCAGCTTCAGGTGCGCCCACACGGTGCCGAACGCGCCCACCGGCACCGACACCAGGAATACCAGCCGCCAGTCGATCGGGCCCAGCAGCCCGCCGAGCAGCAGGCCGATGAACTGTCCGGAGATGCCCGCGATGTTGTTGATGCCGAGCGCCAGCCCGCGCTGGTCCGGCGGGAACGCGTCGGTGAGGATCGCCGCCGAGTTGGCGAGCAGGAAAGCTGCGCCGATCCCCTGCACGACTCGGAACCCGATCAGGTAGCTCGCGCCCGCGCGCCCGTTCAGCCAGTCGACCGTCAGCCACAGAGAGCCGACCGTGTAGATCGCGAAGCCGAGGTTGTACATGCGCACCCGCCCGAACATGTCGCCGAGGCGCCCCAGGCTCACGACCAGCACGCTCGTCACCACCAGGAAGCCGAGGATCATCCACAGCAGGTAGAAGCTGTTGCCAGGCGCCAGCGGTTCCAGGTGGATGCCGCGAAAGATGTCCGGCATCGCGATCAGCGTGATCGACGCATCGATCGTCGCCAGCAGCACCCCGAGCGTGGTGTTCGACAGCGCCACCCACTTGTAGCCCTCGCCCGGAGCGGTTGTGGCCGACCCGGAGCTGGCATCGGCTCGGATGTCGAGCGGGCCACGCACCGTCCCGAGACGCTAGTGCGCCGCGCAGCGGTCCGCCGCCGTGGGCGCGGCCGCGCGTACGTAGTCTCCCGCGCTCGCGACCGTTGCCGGTGCGGATGAACGGCGCCGGGCGAGCGTCGAGACTGGCGTCATGCCCGCGCTCGCCGTCCGAGACCGCTCGCCCGTGGCGCTCGACGCTCGCCACGAGCCCGTGGTCGCCGTACGCGATCTCGTCCGGCGCTTCGGCGACTTCACCGCCGTGGACGGGATCAGCTTCGACGTGTTTCGCGGCGAGGTGTTCGCGTTCCTCGGACCGAACGGGGCAGGCAAGTCGACGACGATCAGCATGCTCTGCACGCTCGCCCGTCCGACCGCGGGCCAGATCAGGATCGCAGGTGTCGACGTCACGCGCCATCCGAAGGTCGTACGCCGCCACATCGGCCTCGTCTTCCAGGACCAGACCCTCGATGACAGGCTCACGGCACAGGAGAACCTCCGCTTCCACGCCGTCCTGTATCGCGTGCCTGCCGCCGAGGTCGACGCGCGGATCACGCGCGTGCTCGAGCTCGTCGACCTGAGCGACCGCCGCTACGACCTCGTCTCCGAGTTCTCCGGCGGCATGGCGCGGCGCCTTGAAATCGCGCGGGCGCTGATGCACGTCCCGCGCGTGCTGTTCCTCGATGAGCCGACGATCGGTCTGGACCCGCAGACGCGCGCGCTGATCTGGGAGGACGTGCTGCGCCTGCGCGAGGAGGCCGACGTGACGGTCTTCCTGACCACCCACTACATGGACGAGGCCGAGTATGCCGATCGCATCGCGATCATCGACCACGGCAAGATCATCGCGCTGGACACCCCCCAGGCGCTGAAGGCCGCGGTCGGCGCCGACACGGTCGATCTCGGCACCACCGACGACACCGTGGCGATGGGCGCGCTCGAACGCGCCGGCTACCGGGTCGAGCCGGTCTCGGGCGGGACGCGGGTCTTCGTCGAGGACGGCGAGAACGCGGTTCCCTCGCTGATCGACGCGGCGGGCGTACCCGTCCGCAACCTGCACGTCCACAGGCCGACGCTCGACGACGTGTTCCTGCGCTATACCGGCCGCGAGATCCGCCAGTCCCACGCGGATGCGATGCCCGCGCGCTTGCAGGCGCGGTTCGCAAGAAGGGGCCGATGAGCAGCGTTCCCCTTCATCCGAACCTGCTCGAAGGCCGTGAAACGGTCCTCCGCGACGAGCTGCGCACGACCGGGATGGTGTGGCTGCGCGAGCTGATCCGGTTCGAGCGCACCCGCACGCGCATCCTCAGCGGGCTGATCCAGCCGATCCTGTTTCTGATCGTGCTCGGCTACGGCATGGCTGGGCTCGTCGGCAGCACCGCGGGCTTTGACTTCAAGAAGTTCATGTTCCCCGGCATCATGGCGATGAGCGTCGTCACGACCGCGATCTTCTCCGGCATGTCGATCGTGTGGGACCGCGAATTCGGCTTCCTGCGCGAGATGCTCGTCGCGCCGACCAGCCGCGCCTCGCTGGCGCTTGGCAAGACCGCCGGCGGCGCGAGCGTCGCGGCGGTGCAGGGCACGATCATGCTCGTGCTCGCGCCGCTCATCGGCGTGCACCTGACGGTCGTGCTGGTGCTCGAGATCATCGGCCTGGAGCTGCTGATGGCGATCGCGCTGACGGCGTTCGGCGTGTTCGTCGCCAGCCACATCGAACGGATGGAAGGCTTCCAGGTGGTCATGCAGATGCTGCTGTTCCCGATGATCTTCCTGTCGGGCGCGCTGTTCCCACTGAACTCGCTGCCCGGCTGGCTGACCGTCCTCACACGCATCAATCCGCTCACGTATGCGGTAGCGCCGCTGCGCCAGGTCGTGTTCGCGGCCCAGAACATGCCGGCAGCCGCGCGCCGGCGCTTCCCCGCGACCGTCGAGCTCTTCGGCCATACGCTCTCGATCGGCACCGAGATAGCGATCGTGGTGGTGTTCGCCGCGATCTTCATCGCGCTCGCCATCCGCGGGTTCTCGCGCACAGAATGAGCCCGGCGCCGCGCCTGTACGTCGGTTCGGAGGTCGGGCGGCTGCGGCGCGTGATGCTGCACCGCCCGGACCTCGAGTTGCGCAGGCTCACGCCGGCGAACAAGGACGCGCTGCTGTTCGACGACGTGCTGTGGGTCAAGCGTGCCCGCCAGGAGCACGACGCGTTCGCCGACGCGCTGCGCGAACGCGGCGTCGAGGTGCTCTACCTGCAGGAGCTGCTCGCGAGCGTGCTCGACCAGGAGGAGGTGCGAAGCCAGGTCGTCGCCGACACGATACGGGCCGCACGGCTGGGCGATCTCGGGCCGGCCGTGTCGGAGTGGCTCACGTCGCTTGCGGGTCAGGAGCTCGCGCGGCGGCTGATCGGCGGGGTCGCCTACGGCGAGCTTCCGTTCGGCAGCGCATCGCTGCCGGCGCTCGTCAGCTCGCGAGACGAGTTCGTGCTGGCGCCTCTGCCGAACCACCTGTTCACGCGCGACACCTCGGCGTGGGCGTACGAGGGCGTCTCGGTGCACGCGATGGCAAAGCCCGCGCGCGAGCGCGAGTCGATCCACCTCGACGCGATCTACCGTCATCACACGCTGTTCGCCGGCGAGCGCCACCAGGTCTGGAACGAGGGTCTTGGCGGCCCGGCGAACCTGGAGGGCGGCGACATCCACGTGATCGGGCGCGGCTGCGTGCTCGTCGGCATGGGCGAGCGCACCCGGCCCGCGGCGGTGGAGCAGTACGCGCGGCGGCTGTTCGCTGCCGGCGCCGCGGAGCGGGTGATCGCGGTCGCGATGCCGGCGCAGCGCTCGAGCATGCACCTGGACACGGTGATGACCCAGGTCGACCGCGACGTGTTCACGATCTACCCCGAGCTGCGCGACTCGCTGCGCGCCTTCAGCCTCACAGCGGCGGGCACGGGGGTCTGCGTGCACGCCGAGGACGATCTGTTCGCGGCAATCGCCGGGGCGCTCGGTGTAGGGGGGATCAGGCTGCTGGAGACGGGCGGCGACAGCTACGAGGCCCAGCGCGAGCAGTGGGACGACGGCAACAACGTGCTCGCGATCGAACCGGGCGTCGTGGTCGCCTACGAGCGCAACGTCGACACGAACACGCGCCTGCGCCACGCCGGCGTCGAGGTCATCACGATCGCCGGCGCAGAGCTGGGCCGCGGTCGCGGCGGCCCGCGCTGCATGTCCTGCCCGATCGAGCGCGACGACGCCGGCTCGGCGCATTGAGAAGGGCGCGAGCGCCGCTCGGCAACGCGGCTTGAAGTGCCGATCGCTGACCTTGCCGTCTGCGGCGATGTGGGCCGGTCTCCGCACGGTAACGCGCATCGTCCGAAAGTCGAGATGGCTACGCGGACGAGCGCCGGAGCACGGATGTTTCTCTTCGGAGAACCACTGACCGATCGTGCGGAACATGGTCGATGTTGGACGGCATGGGCGCGGGTTTGATGTGTGCATTCGTCAAACGACCCTTAGGGGGAGTCATGCCTTCGTTTCATCTTCGACACGCAAGGAGGGGAGCAGAGCGCAGCATCGCGCGGGCGGAGGGCTCCTCCAGGTCGGTTTCAGGCCCGCGCTTCATGGGCGCGAGTTCGATCGCGCTGCTCAGCCTCGCCGCCGTGCTGACGCTGCGGGGCTTTCCCGCGGTCGCCACGTACGGCTGGGCGAGCATCGCCTACTACATCGCCGGCGCCGTGCTGTTCCTCGTGCCGCTGGCGATGATCGCCGCCGAGCTCGCCTCGGCCTACCCCAAGGCCGGCGGGCTGTACGCCTGGGTGAAGGAGGCCTTCAAAGAGCGCTCCGGCGTGCTCGCGATCTGGTTTGAGTGGATCGAGGACCAGGTGTGGTTCCCGACCGTGCTGTCGTTCGTGGCGGCCGCCGCGGCGTACGTGTTCGACCCGAGCCTCGCCGAAAACAAACTCTATTTGGTGCTCGTCATGCTCGGCGTGTTCTGGGGGCTGACGTTCCTGAACTTCCTCGGCCTGCGCTGGATGCTGCGCCTGAACAACCCGGGAGTGATCATCGGTACGCTGCTGCCGTGCGCGGTCTTGATCGGGATCGGCATCTACTGGCTGATCGCCGGCAAGCACAACCAGATTCCCTTCCACGCGAGCAAGCTCGCGCCGAGCTTCTCCCACGTCAGCAACCTCGTGTTCTTCGTCGGAGTAGTCCTCGGCTACGCGGGGATCGAGCTCGCGGGCTTTCACGCCAAGGAGACGCGCAACCCCAAACGCGACTTCCCGCGCGCGCTCGCGATGGCGGTCGCCCTGATCGTCGGCGTCTCGGTGATCGCGACGCTCGCGATCAGCTTCGTCGTGCCGGAGAAGGAACTGAGCCTCGTGGCCGGCATCCCGCAGACGTTCGCGCTGGCGTTCAAGTCGATCGGGATCGGTGGCTGGGCGAGCAAACTGATGGCGGTGCTGATCACGATCGGCACGCTCGTCCTGATCAGCACCTGGCTGCTCGGGCCCTCCAAGGGGCTCTATGCGGTGGAGTCGACCGGCGAGCTGCCCCCGGCACTGCACAAAGTGAACAGGCGCCACGTTCCAGTTTCGTTGCTCAGCTTCCAGGCGATCCTGACGAGCGTGTTCGCGATGTTCTTCCTGTTCGTGCCGAGCGTCAACACGAGCTACTGGATGCTGACCGCGCTCACCACTCAGATCCTCGTGATGATGTACGCGATGATCATGGCCGCCGGGATCCGGCTGCGCTACACCCAGCCTGACGTCGAGCGCCCCTACAAGGTGCCCGGCGGGAAGCTCGGGATGTGGATCACCGGCTGCATCGGGATCTTCGGCTGCGGCTTCTCGTTCGTCATCGGCTTCATCCCGCCCTCGGAATACAAGCATTGGCCTACCCCGATCTACATCGCCGCAATGGCCGCCGCGATCGTGATCTGCTCGGTCCCGCCGTTCATCACGCATCGGCTGCGCAAGGGAAGCTGGATCATGGAGCACCCCGACAACGTCCTGCTCGAGGTCGAGGAGCTCAAAGAGGTCGCCAAAGAGCTCGGCGTGGAGGTCGCGCTCGACAGCGCCGACGTGACCGCGACCAGCGACGGGCTGGCGGGCTCGAACTCCGCAGCTGGCGTGACCGGCGCCGCTGCCGACGGCAGCCCCAACGGTTCCAGCAAGGACGCCGCTCGTCCCAAGGTGGTGGGCTGACATGGATGTCCTGGACTCGTTTCCGATCCTGCTCGTCGACGACGAGCTGCGTGACGAGACCGCCGCCGGACGCGCAACCCGCTCCCTGCTCGACCGCCTGCGTGCCGACGGCACGCAGGTGGTCACGGCCGCCGACCTGCACGACGCCGAGCAAATCGTCACATCGACCGCGTCGCTGAGCTGCCTGCTGATCGACTGGGACGCTCACCACGACGGCGGCGGCAATGGGAGCGCGCTCGGCACCGTCTCACGCACCGAGGCGCTGGTGCGCAAGCTGCGCACGCGCAACCCGACGGTGCCGATCTTCCTGCTCGCCGACCAGTCGATCCCCGAGATGCTGCCCCCGGAGCTGCTCGCGATCGTCACGGGTTATGTGTGGAAGCTCGAGGACACGCCCGAGTTCATCGCGGCGCGGGTCGAGGAGGCCCGGCGCGGGTATCTGGAGCCGTTGCTTCCGCCGTTCTTCGGCGCGCTCGCGCGCTTCGTGGAGGAAGGGCGCTACTCATGGCACACGCCGGGGCACTCCGGCGGCACCGCGTTCCTGAAGACGCCGGTGGGCGTGGCCTTCCACGAGTTCTTCGGAGAGAACACGCTGCGCAGCGACCTGTCGGTGTCGGTGGGGGAGCTGGGGTCGCTGCTGGAGCACACCGGCCCCGTCGGGCAAGCCGAGGCGCAGGCGGCCGAGACGTTCGGCGCGCAGCGGACGATGTTCGTCACCAACGGCACCTCGACGGCCAACAAGATCGTCTTCCACGCGTGCGTGCGCCCGGGCGATGTGGTGCTCGTGGACCGCAACTGCCACAAGTCGATCATGCACGCGATCGTGATGACCGGCGCGATCCCCGTATATCTACATCCGACGCGCAACGCCTACGGGATCATCGGCCCGATCCCGCCCGCCGGGCTGAGCGCGGAGACGGTGCACGCGGCCGTGGCGGCCAACCCGCTCGTGCCGGTCGGGTCAACGAGCATCGCGCTGGCGGTCGTCACCAACTGCACCTACGACGGGCTCTGCTACGACGCCGGCGCGGTTCTCGACGCACTGTCTGAGACGAGCGAGCGCGTGCTGTTCGACGAGGCGTGGTTCGGCTACGCCCACTTCCACCCGCTGTATGGCGGGCGTCACGCGATGGGCGTGCAGCACCACCATGGGCAGGCGGCGATGTTCGCGACGCAGTCGACGCACAAGCTGCTCGCGGCGTTCTCGCAGGCGTCGATGATCCACGTGCGCGACGACACGAACAGCGTCAGCCCCGCGGCGCTGGAGGAGGCGTTCATGATGCACACCTCCACCTCGCCGCAGTACGGGATCATCGCCTCGCTCGACGTCTCGGCCGCGATGATGGACGGTCCGCAGGGCACGGCTTTGATCGACGACGCGATCGAGGAGGCGCTTGCGTTTCGCCGCGAGCTGCAGGCGCTGTCCGAGCGCTGCCGCCTGGATGATTGGAGCTTTGGCATCTGGCAGCCGCAGGACGCGACCGCGGGCAGCCCCGAGGAGCAGCGCGACCCCGCCCGCTGGGCGCTGCGCGAAGGCCAGGCGTGGCACGGCTACAGCGATGTGGCCGACGGCCATGCGCTGCTCGACCCGATCAAGGTCACGATCCTCACGCCCGGCATCGCCCCACACGGCGCGCTGCAGGAGCACGGCATCCCGGCCTCGCTCGTCTCGCACTTCCTCAACGAACGCGGGATCGTCGTCGAGAAGACGGGCTCCTACTCGTTCCTGGTGCTGTTCTCGCTCGGCGTCACGCACGGCAGGGCCGGGTCGCTGCTCGCGGAGCTGCTGGAGTTCAAGCGCCTGTACGACGCCGGCGCGCCGCTGCGCGAGGCGCTGCCGCGCCTGGTCGAGGCTCACCCTGAGCGCTATGGGCGGATGACGCTGCGCGAGCTCGGCGACGAGCTGCACAGGGCGCTGCGCGAGGCCGACATGACGGCGCTGGTGGAGGCGATGTACTCGCAGATACCCGAACCGGTCACGACCCCCGCGCAGGCGTACGAGCGGCTCGTCGCGGACGAGATCCAGATGCTCGACGTGCGACAGCTAGCCGGCCGCGTGAGCACGGCCATGATCGTCCCCTACCCGCCCGGCATCCCCGTGCTGATGCCCGGCGAGCGCTTCGGCCCGCCCGACAGCGGGCTCGTGCGCTATCTCGCGACGAGCGAGGCGATCGACGCGCGCTTCCCCGGCTTCGAGACCGAGATCCACGGTGTCGAGATCCAGCCCGACGGGACCTACCGCGTCCCCTGCATCGCGTCATAGGAAGCTGCAGTGCTCGAACGCCAGGAGTTCCCCGTCCTGCTCGTCGCTGCCGTGCAGCGCAGGCGGGCCGCCGGGCAGACGCTCAGCCGCATCGTCGCACAGCTGCAGGCGCTCGGGCACCGCGTGGTTCAGGCCGAGACGCTCGAGGACGGGCGCGCACTGGTCGCCTCCGACCCCTCCTTCGCGTGCGTGGTGCTCGACTGGGGCCTCGGCTCAGACGGCCACGAGGACGCCGCGATGGCGGTGATCGGCGCCGCTCGCACGCGCAGCGAGCGGCTGCCGATCTTCCTGATGCTCGAGCGCGAGCAGCTCGGCGAGCTGCCGCTGGCGGTCACAGAGACCGTCCAGGAGTGCGTGCTCGTGCTCGAGGACACGCCCGCGTTCGTCGCCGGGCGGATCGACTTCGCCTGGCGGCGCTACACCGACGCGCTGCTGCCGCCGTACTTCCGCACGCTGCTCGAATACGGCGACACGCACGAGTACTCGATGCACACCCCCGGCCACGCCGGCGGGACCGCCTTCCGCAAGACGCCCGTCGGCAAGGCGTTCTACGACTTCTACGGCGAGAACCTGTTCCGCACCGACCTCGCCGTCGCGCTCGGCCCGCTGCGCGAGCTCGGCTCGCTGCTCGACCACTCCGGCAGGGTCAAAGAGGCCGAGGCCAACGCCGCGCGCATCTTCGGCGCCGAACAGACCTACTTCGTCCTGAACGGCACCTCCACCGCCAACCAGATCGTCGCGCACAGCGCGATCGTCGCCGGCGACGTCGTGCTCGCCGACCGCAACTGCCACAAGTCGATGAACCACGCCCTGACCGTGACCGACGCGATCCCCTCCTACCTGCGCCCGACGCGCAACGGCTACGGGCTCATCGGCCCGATCCCCGCGCGCGAGCTCTCCCGGCGGGCCGTCGCCGCGGCGCTCGGCGCCAGCCCGCTCGCGGCGGGCGCCGAGCAGCGCGCGCCCGTGTATGCGGCGATCACCAACTCGACCTACGACGGCCTCTGCTACGACGCCCGCCGCGTCAGCGAGGCGCTCGCCCCGAGCGTGCCGCGCATCCACTTCGACGAGGCGTGGTTCGGCTACGCTCGCTTTCACCCCCTCTACCGCGATCGCTACGCGATGCACGACGAACCCGCCGCCGACGGGCCGACGCTGTATGCGACCCAGTCCACGCACAAGCTGCTGGCCGCCTTCTCCCAATCCTCGATGATCCACATACGCTCGAGCCCGCGCGCGCCGGTCGAGCCCTCGCGCTTCAACGAGGCGTACATGATGCACGGCTCGACCTCCCCGTTCTACCCGATGATCGCCTGCCTGGACGTGGCCGCCGCGATGATGGACGGCCCCGGCGGCTTCGCCCTGACCGACGAAGCGATCCGCGAGGCGATCGCCTTTCGCAAGCGCATGCTCACCGTCGAGAGCGAGCTCCGCGAGCGCGACGGCGAGCACGGCTGGTTCTTCGGCGTATGGCAGCCCGAGTACGTCACCGACCCCGACACCGGCGAGCACAGACCGTTCGCGCAGACCCCCGACCAGCTGCTCGCCGGCGAGCGCCGCTGCTGGCTCTTGGAGCCCGGCGCCGCGTGGCACGGCTTCGGCGAGATCGAGCAGGGCCTGTGCATGCTCGACCCGATCAAGGTCACGGTCACCACCCCCGGCATCGACGCCGCCGGCGCGCTCGCCGAGCGGGGCATACCGGCGGTCGTCGTCACGCTGTTCCTGGAGGCGCAGCGCATCGAAGTCGAGAAGACCGGCGACTACAGCTTCCTGGTGCTGTTCTCGATCGGCATGACCAAAGGCAAGTGGGGCACCCTGCTCGACGGGCTGCTCGCGTTCAAGCGCGCCTACGACGCGAACACGCCGCTGGCAGTCGCGATCCCCGAGCTCGTCACCGAAGCGCCGCAGCGCTACCGCGAGCTGGGCGTGCGCGACCTATGCGAGCAGATGCACGAGCAGATGCGCGCCCGGCGGCTGCCGGCGCTCCTCGACGACGCCTTCCGGGAGCTGCCCGAGGCGCGGCTGACCCCCGGCGAGAGCTACCGGCGCCTGGTGCGCGGCGCGAGCGAGCGCCTGCGCCTGCTGGAGATGGGCGAGCGCACCGCCGCGGTGATGGTCGTGCCCTACCCGCCCGGCATCCCGATCCTGATGCCCGGCGAGAGCGCGGGCGCGGTGCAGGGGCCGCTGCTCGGCTACCTGACGGCCCTGCAGGAGTTCGACCGGAGCTTCCCCGGCTTCGAACACGACATCCACGGGGTAGAGCGCGACGCCAGCGGCGCGTACCTGATCGAGTGCCTGAGCGCGAGCCTCTAGCGCCGGGCGCCGTCTCTCACACGGCTGCCCCGTGACGCTCGAGGCGGCACGCAAGGGTACGTAGCTTGCCTGTGGTCTGAACGTATGTAACTACCGATGACGCCCGTGCGAGCGAGCGCGAGGCTTCCCGGTGTGGCACCTGCTCGCGTGACAGCCCTGCGGCCTCAGAGCGCATCGCGACAGCGAGTGCGGTCAACCTCCGGGGCGGCGCCGCGTCGCTGGCTCGCGCTCGCGGTCCTGTGCGTCCCGCTGCTGATCGTCTCGCTGGACAACACGGTGCTGAACGTGGTGCTGCCGACGCTGGTGCGCAAGCTTCACGCCACCACCAGCCAGCTGCAATGGATCGTCGATGCGTACGTGCTCGTCTTCGGCGGGCTGATGCTGGTCGCGGGCAGCCTCGCCGACCGGGTGGGGCGCAAGCGGACATTCCTCGCGGGCCTCGCGGCGTTCGCCGCGGGCTCCACGTGGGCGGCGCTGTCCGGCGCCGTCGGGGTGCTGATCGCCGCGCGCGCGAGCATGGGGATCGGCGCGGCGCTGATCATGCCCTCGACGCTCTCGATCATCACCGCGACGTTCACTGATCGTGGCGAGCGCCAGCGCGCGCTGGGCTTCTGGGCTGCGACGAGCGGCGCGGGTGTCGCGCTCGGCCCGGTCGTCGGGGGATTGCTGCTCGCCCATTTCTGGTGGGGCTCGGTGTTCCTGATCAACGTGCCGATCGCCCTGTTGGGCCTGCTCTTTGCGATCAGGCTGGTGCCCGACTCGAAGGACCCGGACGCCAAGCGAGCGGACTCGCTCGGCTCGCTGCTGTCGATCGCCGGCCTCGGGCTGCTGCTGTGGGCGATCATCGAAGCGCCCGTGCACGGCTGGTCCTCGGCGCTCGTGCTCGGCGCGGGCGGCGGGGGGCTAGCTGTGCTCGTCGGCTTCGTCATGTGGGAGCGGACGAGCTCGCATCCGATGCTCGAACTCCGGTTCTTCAGATCCCGGAGGTTCTCGGCCGCTGTGCTCTGCAACGGGCTGCTCGCGTTTGGGCTGTACGGAGCGCTGTTCGTGCTGACCCAGCTGCTGCAGTTCCAGTTGGGCTACACGCCCCTGCAGGCCGGGCTGCGAGTGCTCCCCGCCGCCGGCGCGATCGCGCTCATGGCGCCGCTGTCGACCGTGCTCGTGCGCCGGGCGGGAACCAAGCTGACGGTCGCCGCCGGCCTGCTGCTGGCCGCCGGCGGTCTGTGGCAGCTATCGGGCGCGACGGTCGCGACGGCCTACGGCGGCGCGGTCGCCGGCATGGTCATGCTCGGCGTCGGCGCCGGCCTGGTGATCCCGTCCTCGACCGGGGCCGTCATGGGCTCGCTTCCTTCCGCCCACACGGGTGTCGGCTCGGCGACGAACGGCTCGTTCATGCAGGTAGGCGGCGCTCTCGGCGTGGCGATCGTCGGCAGCCTGCTCTCGACGCGCTACCAGAATCGCGTCATCTCGGCGCTTGCGCCCTACCACGTCCCGGGCGCGATCCAGCAGACGATCCGCGGATCGCTCGGTGGTGCCCTCGAGGTGGCAAAGCAGGTGGGTGGCGCGACCGGACAGCTTCTCTCCCGGTTCGCCCGCTCGGCGTTCATCAGCGGCATGGATCTCGCGCTGCTGACCGCGGCGATCGTCGCCCTGGCCGCGGCCGTGTTCGCGCTGCTCGCGCTGCCCTCGAGGCCCGCGCCCGAGCAAGACGCTGATCGGCGCCCCCACGCGATGACCGCCGCCGGCCTCGCGTTGATCGTCGCGATCGACGCCGTCGAGCATTATGTCCGTTGACGATGACCGCTCCCCCTCGCACAGCCGCGCGTCCGGCCTCCGAGGGTCCAACGCCGAGCTCGAGCGCCGAGGGCGCGAGCCCCGGGTGGATCTCCGACAGCGACGCCAACGAGCTGCTGCTGATCGCCGGCAGGACTGTCGACGACGCCGCGCGCCTGCTCGTGCAGGGTCGCTCGCACCTCGGCGGGCTGATCGCCAAGGGCGACCGCGACTACGCCACTCGGGTCGACTTTCAGATCGAGGATTCCGTGAAGACGGCGCTTGCGACCACGGCGCGGGGCATCCCTTTCCTCGGCGAGGAGCGCGGCGGTCACCTGCACGCGCCGCTGCTGTGGGTCCTCGACCCCGTGGACGGCACCACCAACTTCATCAAGGGCAGTCCGCTGTGTGCGATCTCGCTCGCGCTGCTCAGCGAAGGACAGCCGCTGTTCGGGATCGTCGATCTGCCGCTGCTCGGCGAGCGCTACGTGGCACGCGCCGGCGGCGGCGCATATCTCAACGGTGCGCGGCTGCGTATGCCCGACGCGCATACGCTCGCGGACGTGGTCGTGGGCATGACCGACTTCGCGGTCGCCGACGACCGCGCGACCGAGAACCCAATCCACGTGGCGCTGCTCGCGCGTCTTGCGCCGTTGGCGCTCGGGGTGCGCACGCACGGCTCGGCGGCGCTCGACCTGGCGTGGCTGGCAGCCGGACGGCTGGGCGCTTCGGTGATGCTCTCCAACCGTGCGTGGGATGTGAGCGCGGGCGTGCTGCTTGCACGCGAGGCGGGCGGTCTCGCGTACGACTGGGATGGATCTCAGCACGGCGTGGACTCCCGCTTCACGATCGCTTCCGCGCCGCGCCTGAAGGACAGCCTCCTAGAGCTGCTCGAGCCGCGCACATGAGCAGGCCGGCGCTGATCGTCTTCGCTCCCTCGCCGCTGCTGACGATCACCGTCGAGGCGGCCGGCTCCGACCATCAGGAGATTCACCTGCACGCCGGCGGCCAGGGCTTCTGGGTGGCAAGGATGGCGGCGCTGCTCGGCACGGAGGTCGGCCTTTGCTGCGCTTTGGGCGGCGAGTCCGGTGCCGTGCTGCGCGCGCTGATCGCCAAGGAGAACGTCCAGCTGCTCGCGGTCGAGTGCGCCGCGGCCAACGGCGTCTACATCCACGCCCGTCGCGGCGGCGTGCGCGAGCAGTTCGCCCGCACCGACTGCATGGGCCTGTCCCGCCACGAGGCCGATGCGCTGTACGGGGTGACGCTGAGCGCGGCGCTCGACGCACGGATCGCGATGCTCACCGGAGTCGACCCGCCGGATGTCCTGGAAAGCGACCTCTATCGACGGCTCGCCAGCGATCTGCGCGGCAACGGGGTTCAGGTCATCGCCGACCTCTCGGGCCCTGCGCTGCGGGCCGCGCTCGCCGGCGGGCTTGACCTCCTGAAGGTCAGCGACGAGGAGCTCGGTGGCTCGGGCATCCTGTCAGGAGTCGCAGAGGAGGAGCTCTTGGGAGCGCTCGACCGTCTCCATCGGCTTGGCGCGGACGCTGTGCTGATCTCCCGCGCCGAGCGGCCCGCGCTGGCGTTCGACGGCGTCGGCGCGCGCTATCTGAGGCTCACAGGACCCCGCGTCGAGCCCGTTGAGCCGCGCGGCACGGGAGATTCGATGTTCGCCGCGCTCGGCGCGAGCCTCGCGGGCGGTCACGAGCTCACCGACGCCCTGCGGCTGGCGATGGCCGCGGGCTGCCTGAACGCGACCAGGCGCGGGCTCGGCACCGGCACCCGACAGGAGATCGAGCAGCTCAGCCGCCACATCGAGATCACCGAGCTCAGCCGAGCCCGCGACGCTTCTGTATGCCCATGAAACCGCACCCGACCGGCGCGGTGACCTTGCTCCAGGATCCGCCGCTGCTAGCGCCCGCCGGGGGCGCGTTCACGGACCGCAAGGACGCCGGGCGCAAGCTGGCGGCGCTGCTCGAGCGCTTCCGCGCGCAGCGCCCGGTGATCCTCGCCATGCCCCGCGGCGGCGTTCCCGTCGCGGCCGAGGTGGCGCGCGCGCTGGACGCGCCCCTCGACGTCGTGCTCGTGCGCAAGATCGGCGCGCCGGAGAACCCCGAGTATGCGATCGGCGCCGTCGCCGAGGGCGGCGTGCACGTCCTCAGCAGCGAGACGGCCCGCGCCCTCGGCCTGTCCGACGCCGATGCCCAGACGTTGATCGCGCGCGTCGAGGGCGAGCTCGCGGGCCAGAGCGCCCGCTTCCGCGGCGTGCGCGAGCCCGTCGCCTTGGCCGGGCGCACGGCGATACTCGTCGACGACGGGCTCGCGACGGGCCGCTCGGCGCGCGCGGCGATCCGTTCGCTGCGCAAGCGCGGCGCCGCCCGCGTGATCCTCGCGGTGCCAGTCGCGGCGCCGCGCTCCGCGCAGGCGCTGCGGGGCGAGGCCGACGAGATCGTGTGCGTGCAGGCGCCAGAAGACCTGTGGGCGGTGGGCGCCTGGTACGAGGACTTCTCCCCGACCAGCGAGGAGGAGGTGGCCAGGCTGCTCGCCGCCCGCGCGCCGAACGGCGCGTAGGGGCGCCTAGCGCGCGCTAGGCCTGCACGCGCGGACCGACCTGAGTTCCCGCCTCGCCGCTCAGCGCATCCGAGGCCTGCTCCGTCGCAGCGATCACCGCGCGCCCGCCGCCTTCGGCGAAGCGAGCCGCCGCCTCGGCCTTGGGGCCCATCGAGCCCGCCGCCAGCCCGAGCCCGCGGATCTGCTGAGCGCTGGCCGCCCGCAACGGACGTCCGCGCGCAGTCCCCCAGTCCAGCTCGACGTTGGGCACGTCGGTGAGCAGCAGCAGCACGTCGGCTGCGAGCTGCCGTGCGAGCAGCGCGGCGGCCAGGTCCTTGTCGATCACGGCCTCGACACCGATGAGCCCGCCGCCCGCAGCCTCGATGACCGGCACGCCGCCGCCGCCGGCGCAGATCACGATCACGCCCGCCTCCAGCAGGATCCGGATCGGCTCGATCTCGACGATGCGCCGCGGCTCGGGCGAGGGCACGACCCGCCGCCAGCTCCGGCCGTCGGGCGCGATCGCAAAGCCGCGTTCGCGCGCGAGCCGCTGCGCCTGCTCGCGGTCATAAACCGGGCCGATCGGCTTCGAGGGCGCTGCGAAGGCCGGGTCGGCCGCATCGACGATCACCTGGGTGAGCAGCGTCGCGACCTTGCGCTGGGGCAGCTCGCCCACGAGCCGCTGGTCGAGCAGATAGCCGACCATGCCCTCGGACTCGGCCCCGAGCACGTCGAGCGGATACGCGGGGACGCCGCTGTAGGCCTCTCCCTGGAGCGCGAGCAGGCCGACCTGGGGCCCGTTGCCGTGTGTCACGACCAGCTCGTGCTCGCGTGCGACCCGGGCGAGCGGGGCGACGGCGCGCGCCACGTTCGCGCGTTGCGTCTGAGCGTCCGCCGGCTCGCCGCGGCGCAGCAGGGCGTTGCCGCCGAGCGCCGCCACGACCCGCATCGGGGCGCTCAGCCCTCGTCCGCGGGCGCGCCGGGCGCTCGGGTGAGCCGCGCGTAGGTGTCGGGGCGGCGGGTGGCGTGGAAGGGGAACAGCTCGAGCCAGTCGCGGCGCTGGTCGAGGTCGAGATCAGCGACCAGCACCGCGGGCTGCTCGCGCGGGGCCTGCACGAGCTTGCGTCCATACGGGTCGCAGATGAACGACGAGCCGTAGAAGCGCAACGGCGGCTCCGCGCCGATGCGGTTGACCGCGACCATGAACACGCCGTGGGCGATCGCGTTGCCGAGGATCACCTGCTCCCACAGGGGCTGGGTGTCGAAGTCCGGGTGCTCGGGCTCTGAGCCGATCGCCGTCGGGTAGACGAGGATGTCGGCCCCCTCCAGGCTGTAGGCGCGGGCGACCTCCGGAAACCATTGGTCCCAGCAGGTCGGCAGTCCCAGACGCGCCTGCTCGAGCGCGACCAGGGGGAACGGGTCGGAGTCGCCCGGCCCCGGCCTGAAGTAGCGGTCCTCGTGGTATCCGGCGCTCACCGGAATGTGCAGCTTCCTGGTCCGCGCCCGCAGCTCGCCGTCGGGCGCCACGATGATCGCGGTGTTGAAGCCGAGGCCCCCGTCCTCGGCGCGCTCGTACAGCGAGGCGTGCACGTGCACGCCGGTCGCGCGGGCCATCCGCGCGGCGAAGCGGTGGGTGGCGCCGCCGGGGAGCTCCTCCGGCTCGATCCCCGCGGCGCGCGGCCCTCCCGGGTCGGCCGCGAAATAGCGGCTTAGCGTCAGCTCCTGCAGGCACACGAGCCGCGCGCCCTCGCCGGCGGCCACGCGAATGCCGGCCTCCAGCGCGGCCTCGTGCTCGTCGGGATCCGGATGCCAGCGCTGCTGCACCGCGGCGATCCTGAAGCGCGCGCGCCGGGGCGGGCGCTTGCGCGCCGGAGAGTCGGGCGGCACGAGGGCGGCGATCAGGCGGAGCTCCTCCATCGAGGGCACTCTAGGCGGTGATCGTGTGGCGTATCTTCCACTCGGATGAGCGCCACGCTCGGCTCGACGCCCGCCGCCGACGGCTACCGGATGCCGGGCGAGTTCGAGCCGCATCGCGGCTGCTGGATCGCGTGGCCCGAGCGACCCGACAACTGGCGTCTCGGCGCCAAGCCGGCGCAGGCGGCATATGCCGCGGTGGCCGAGGCGATCGGCGCCAGCGAGCCGGTGACGATGGCGGTCTCAGACACGCAGTTCGAGCACTGCCGCTCGGTGCTCTCGCCCTCGATCCGCGTGGTCGAGATCTCAACCGACGACGCGTGGATGCGCGACATGGGCCCAACCTTCCTCCTCGACGGCGCCGGCGCCGGCGGCTTGCGGGGCGTCGACTGGCGCTTCAACGCGTGGGGCGGCCTGCACGGCGGCCTCTACTTTCCCTGGGACCGCGACGAACGAGTCGCGCGCAAGGTCCTCGAGATCGAAGGCGCCGGGCGCTATCGCGCCCCGATCGTGCTCGAGGGCGGCTCGATCCACGTCGACGGCGAGGGCACGCTGATCGCGACCGAAGAGTGCCTGCTCAACCGCAACCGCAACCCCGAGCTCTCGCGCGCGCAGATCGAGCAGACGCTGTTCGCGTATCTCGGCGCCGAGAAGATGATCTGGCTCGGCCGCGGCGTCTACGACGACGAGACCGACGGGCACGTCGACAACCTCGCCTGCTTCGCGCGGCCCGGGGTCGTGCTGCTCGCCTGGAGCGATGATCCCTCCGATCCGCAGCACGCGATCTCACGCGACGCGCGCGAGCGGCTCGAAGCCGCGAGCGACGCGCGGGGCCGCGCGATCGAGGTCGTGCCGCTGCCCTCGCCTGGCCCGATCACGATCACCGAGGAGGAGGCGAAGGGCGTCGATGCCGTCGCCGGAAGCCTGCCACGACGGGCCGGCGACCGGCTGGCCGCGTCCTACGTCAACTTCTATGCGGGCACGAGCCGGATCGTCTTTCCGCTGCTCGACGAGCGCTTCGACGACGCGGCCGCAGAGATCCTCCGTGGCTGCTTCCCCGACCGCCAGGTCCTCGGCGTGCCCGCCCGCGAGATCCTGCTCGGCGGCGGCAACATCCACTGCATCACCCAGCAGGTCCCCGCGGCCTCCTGACTGGCGCGTCCGGGGCTTCGCGGCGCGCGGCCGCGACGGCCGAGGCGCGTCCGGGGCTTCGCGGCGCGCGGCCGCGACGGCCGAGACGCGTACGGCGCCCCGGCCGATCGGCGGTGGCCGGTCCTCAAGCGGCGCTCGGCGTGATCCTGACGGCTTCCTTCTTTTCCTCCGTGGGCAGCGGCACGACGATCTCGACGACGCCGTCGTGGGTCTTGGCCTTGATCTTCTTCGGCTCGACTCCCGTAGGCAACGCCATCGAGCGGCTGAACGAGCCGTAGCGGCGCTCACGGCGCAGGAACCGCTTGCCCTTCTGCTCTTTCTTCTCCTCGTGCTCGCCGGAGACGGTGAGGATGTCGTTCTCGACCTCGATCTTCACATCCTCGGGCTTGAGCCCCGGCACGTCGGCACGTATCACCAGGTTGCCGTTGTCGCGGACGACGTCGATCGCCGGCGTCCAGCCGCGCTCGCGGCCATCGATGAGGTCGCCGAACATCCGGTCGAAGCTGCTGCGCAGCTCACCGAGCTCGGCGAACGGTTCCCAGCGTGTGAGTGATCCAGGCATGACTACTGGCCTCCATTCGGTCGGTGAAACGGTCTGGCATCGAAGAAGTTAGCGGCGTCCGCGAGCGAGCGCATCGGGGTGCCCTCGCATCGCGGCTCCGTAGAATCCCGTTCGGTCACGAGGGCGCTCGCGGCGCTCACGGCACGAGCACGATCTTGCCGCGCGTGTGACGGCGTTCGAGCTCGGCGTAGGCGTCGCGCACCCGCTCCAACGGGAACACATGCGCGATCGGGACCTCGAGCTGGCCCTCGTCGATCAGGCGCGCGAGCTCGCCGAGCACCTCGGCGCTCGCGGCGGCGGCGGTGCCGTCCGTCTTGACGCCGTGCTCGCGGGCGGCCCGGAAGTCGCTGATCGTGTCGATCCGCTCCGGGCGCGCGCCCAGCTCGAGCGCGAGCTCGACGTAGCCGCCGCCGAAGGCGTCGATGAACGCGTCCACCGCGCCTCCGGTGAGCTCGCGGATGCGCTCGGCGAGCCCGTCGCCGTGGCTCACGGGCAGCACGCCGTGCTCGCGCAGCCACGCGTGGTTGGCCTCGCCCGCGATGCCGACCACGCGCGCGCCGGTCCGCCGCGCGAGCTGCACCGCGAGCGAGCCGACGCCGCCGGCCGCGGCGGACACGACGAGCGTCTCGCCCTGGGCGGGCGCGACCGCGCGCACGGCCGCATACGCGGTCGTCCCCGCGACGAACAGCGCGCCGGCGACCTCCCACGGGACTCCGGGCGGACGCGCGGTCAGCTGACCTGCCGGGACGGCTACGAGCTCCGCGTGGCTGGAACGCTCGTTGCTGAAGCCGATCACCTGATCGCCGACCGCCGTGTCCTGGACGCCGTCCCCGAGCTCCTCGACCACGCCGGCGAAGTCGCTGCCCTCACCCGATGGAAACGTGGCGGGCCAGCGCTCGCGCACCCGCCCCTCGCGGATCGACGCCTCCCCGGGGTTGATGCCCGCGGCCTTCACGCGCACGAGCGCTTCGCCCGGCCCCGGGGAGGGCCGCTCGACCTCGACGACGTTCAAGACCTCGACGCCGCCGTAGTGGTCGAATCGCACGGCGCGCGGCATGCAAGCTACGCTAGCGCTCGCCCACGGCGGGCGCTTTCAGAGCTCCTCGGGGACCATCTCGATCGCGCCGCACGGGCACTCGGCGGCGCACATGCCACAGCCCTTGCAGTAGTCGAGGTCGATCGCGTAGGGCTCGCCGGACGGGCCGGGCTTGAGCACGGCGTTGTCAGGGCACACGCCGTAGCAGTTGTCGCACGAGAAGCAGTTGCCGCACGACAGGCAGCGCCGCGCCTCATACAGCGCGGAGTCCGCGTCCAGGCCCTTGACGACCTCCTCGAAGCTGCTCTGGCGACGCACGTCGTCGAGCAGCGGACGCACGCTGCGCGGGGCGTCCGAGTAGTACCAGGTGTTCAGCGCGTCGAAGCCCGCGAGCTCCCCGCGCGGCTGCGCGAGGACGGGAACGTCGCGCAGCCAGCCGTCCACGCAGCGCGCGGCGCGCCGCCCGTGGCCGATCGCGACCGCGGCCATCCGTTCCCCCGGGGTCATGTCGCCGCCGGCGAACACGCCGGGGCAGCCGGTCATCATGCGCTCGTCGACCGCGACGACGCCGTCCTCGACGCGCACCCCGGGCAGCTCCGCGAGGAGCCCCAGGTCGGAGCTTTGCCCGAGCGCGAGGATCACGCTGTCGGCGTCGAGCTCGTCGAGCTCGCCGGTCGGCTGGGGCATGCCCTGCTCGTCCAGGCGCATGCGCTCGATCCGCAGGCGCGCGCCCGCGTCGCGCGGCTCGGCGGCGACGATCGTGGACAGCCAGCGAAAGGCGATGCCCTCCTGCTCGGCCTGGGCCAGCTCCTCGGGGTGAGCCGGCATCCGCTCGCGCGTGCGCCGGTAGACGATCACGGGCTCGGCGCCGGTCAGCCGGCGCGCGCTGCGGGCGGCGTCGAGCGCGGTGTCGCCGCCCCCGTACACGACCACGCGCCTGCCCAGCCGGGGGCGTTCGCCCTCCTCCATGCCGTGCAGCAGGGCGAGAGCGTCGAGGACGTGCGCGGCGGTCCCGCCGGGGATCTCGATGTTGCGCGCGACGTGCGCGCCGACCGCGAGGAAGGCCGCGTCGTAGCCGCCCTCGCGCAGCTCCGGGCGCAGGTCGCCGACGCGCTCGCCGCAGCGCAGCTCGACCCCGAGCGCGAGGATCCGCTCGATCTCGGCGTCGAGCACCTCGCGCGGCAGGCGGTAGGCGGGGATGCCGTAGCGCATCATGCCGCCGGGCGCCGCGGCGGCGTCCTTGATCGTGACGTGGTGGCCGCGCAGGGTGAGGTGGTAGGCGGCGGACAGGCCGCTCGGGCCGGCGCCGACGACGAGCACGCGCCGCCCGGACGCCGCCGGCGGCACGGGCAGCTCCCAGCCGCGGCGGATGCCCTCGTCGCCGAGGAAGCGCTCGACCGAGTTGATCCCGACCGCCTCGTCGAGCTGGCAGCGGTTGCACGCGATCTCGCACGGGTGGTAGCAGATCCGGCCCATGACCGCGGGGAGCGGGTTCTCGCGCACGAGCGCGCGCCACGCGCGCTCATATCCGTCGCCACCGGACTCGCCCTCGTACAGCCAGCGCTGGATGTCCTCGCCGGCGGGGCACGCGTCGTTGCACGGGGGCAGCCGGCGCACGTACCGGGGGCGTTCGGTGCGCCACGCCCCCGTGCGGTTGGCCAGGCTCGAGCCGACGTCCAGCGTGATCGCGAACGGGCGCGGCGCGCTCATCGCTCGTCCCCCGCGAGCAGCCCGAAGCGCTCGATGTTGCGGTCGGCCGCGGCCTGCAGCCTGTGAACGACGTCCGGGCGTCCCTCGCCGGCGAACAGGTGCGCGTAGCGGGACTGGCGACGCAGGTATTGCTCGACGCGAACGACGCGGCGGATCGCGGACACCGAGACGATCTGCCCATGCTCGGCCTCGAACACCGGGAACAGGCCGCTCTCCTTGGCCAGGCGCGCGATGTTGACCGTGTCGGAGGTCGCGGAGCCCCAGCCGAGCGGGCAGGGGACGAGCACGTGGATGTAGCGCGGGCCGCGGAGCTCCATCGCGCGCGCGACCTTGCGCTCGAGGTCGCGCAGCTCGGCGACGGTCGCGGTCGCGACATACGGGATCTCGTGCGCCATCGCGATCAGCGGCAGGTTCTTGCCCTGCCCGAAGGCGTTGCCGGGGCGCCCGCCGAGGGGCTCGGTGGTGGCGGTGCGCGCGGCGGGCGGCGTGGCGGCGGAGCGCTGCACGCCGGTGTTCATGTACGCCTCGTTGTCGTAGCAGATGTACAGCACGTCATCGCCGCGCTCGAACATCCCCGACAGGCACGCGAGGCCGATGTCCACCGTGGCGCCGTCGCCGCCCTGGCCGACGACGCGGATGTCGGTGCGGCCCTGCGCGCGCAGCGCCGCGGCGATCCCGGTCGCGACCGCGGGCGCGTTGGCGAACAGCGAGTGGATCCAGGGCAGCCGCCACGAGGACTCGGGGAAGGGCGTGGAGAAGACCTCAAGGCAGCCGGTCGCGTTGGCCGCGATCAGGCGCCCGCCGGTCGCGCGCAGCGCGGCGTCGAGCGCGTAGCGCGCGCCGAGCGCCTCGCCGCAGCCTTGGCACGCGCGGTGGCCCTTGGTGAGCGCGTTGGCGCGCTCGGGGTCGGATTGGACGGAGGGCTCGCCGGCGTCGGGCAGCCGGTTGCCGACCGCGAACGTCCCGGTCTGGTAGAAGCGCGTCGGGTGCGGCTCGCTCGCGCTCATACGGGCCCCGCGGCGACGATGCCGAGGTCGCGCAGGATGTTCTCGGCGTGCGGACCGGGACGCCGCGCGCCCTCGGTCCCGCCTTCGCGAGCTCGCGCGAGCTCGCGCCCGACCAGCTCGGTGTTCAGATCGAGGAACTGCGGTTGCCCGAGGCGCCCGGCGTGGGCGTCGTCGAGCATCGTGCGCAGCGAGCGGCGCGTGATCGCGCGTCCGCCCAGCCCGGCGATGACCGTGTGGATCGGGATGTTCAGGCCGGCGAGCGCGGCGTGGACGTCGGCGCTGACGATTCCGCCGACGCCGACGGCGAATGCGCGCTCGAGCACGATCACGTGCGCGGCCTCGGACAGCGCGCGACGCAGCTCGGCGAGCGGGAACGGGCGGAAGGACTTGACGGCGAGCGCGCCCACCGCGCGCCCGTCCGCCTGCAGCTCGTCGACTACCTCTTCGAGCGTCCCGAGCACCGAGCCGAGCGCGACGATCACGGTGCGCGCGCGCTCGCAGCGGTAGGAGCCGAGCAGGCCGCCGGAGGCACGGCCGAAGCCGCGCTCGAACTCCGCCGCGAGGGCGGGGAGCGCGTCGAGCGCCTCCAGCTGCTTGGCGTGCGCGAGGTAGCGCACCTCCGTGAACGCCTCGGGCCCGACCATCGCGCCGATCGTGACCGGGTCTCGCGGGTCGAGCGCCTGGCGCGGCGCGAACGGCGGCAGGTAGGAGTCGACGTCTCCCTGCGCGGGCACCTCGAGCGGCTCGAACGCGTGGGTGAGCACGAAGCCGTCCATGCACACCATCACCGGCAGCGAGAGCTCCTGCGCGAGGCGGAAGGCCTGCACGTGCATGTCCGCGGCCTCCTGGTTGTCGGTGGCGTACAGCTGCACCCAGCCGCAGTCGCGCAGCGCCATCGCGTCCGAGTGGTCGTTCCAGATGTTGATCGGCGCGCCGATCGCGCGGTTGGCGACGGTCATCACGATCGGCAGCCCGAGGCCGGCGGCGTTGAACAGCGCCTCGGCCATGTACAGCAGCCCCTGGCTGGCGGTCGCAGTGTACGCGCGCGCGCCGGTCGCGCTCGCGCCGATCGCGACCGACATTGCGGCGAACTCCGACTCGACGTTGACGAACTCGCACGGCGCGAGCTCGCCGCTCGCGACCATCCGCGAGAGGCCCTCGACGATGTGCGTCTGCGGCGTGATCGGGTAGGCGCAGACGACCTCGGGGCGACAGCGCGCGACGGTCCGCGCGACGGCCAGCGAGCCCTCCATCTGGCTAGGCATGCGCGGACGCCTTTTCGTCTTTAAGGGCAGGCTCGGCCGCAGGCCGGCCTGCGAGCGGGGTCGCGTCGCTCGCGCTCTGCGCGCGGTCCTGGTCGGGGCCCGCGTGCAGGAGCGTGGCGGCGCGCTGGTAGGTGTCACGCGCGGCGTTGCGGTTGCCCTCGGCCGCGGCGCCGGAGAAGCGCTCGCCGATGGCGTTCATCAGCGAGTCGAGCTTGACGAGCCCGGTCAGCGCCACGAGGCCGCCGAGCAGCGCGGCGTTGGGGATCGGGCGTCCGAGGCGAGCGCGGGCGATCTCGCTCGCGGGCACCGTCAGCAGTCGCTCGCCGCCGCGGCGCTGATCCGTGCCCATCCGGGTCCGCAGCTCGCCGAGCCCCAGCTGTTCGAGCGTGCGCGTGGAGTTGACGAGCACGAAGCCCTCGGGGCGCAGGCCGCCGAACACGTCGACGTGGTGCAGCAGCGTCGGGTCCTGCACGACCACCGCGTCCGGCTCTGCGATCGGCTCGCGCAGCCGGATCGCAGCGGTGTCGATGCGGCAGAACGCGATCACGGGCGCGCCCATGCGCTCGGAGCCGAAGCTCGGGAACGCCTGCGCCCGCAGGCCCTCGAGGAACGCCGCAAGCGACAGCAGCTCGGCGGCCGTGACGACGCCCTGGCCGCCGCGTCCGTGGATGCGCACCTCGAACATCGCTACTCCCCGCGGGCGCGACAGCCCTCGCGGGCGCGATCCAGCTCGGGTGCGCGATCGCCCGCACGGCCGCGTCCGCTCTCGCGGGCGCGATCCAGCAACACCCGCTGCTCGGCCGCGGCGACGAGCGCGCGGGTGCGCGCGATGACGTCGACGCTCACGGAGATCGCGTCGATCCCGGCCCGCACGAGCAGCTCGGCGTACTCAGGGTGCACCGAGGGAGCCTGGCCGCAGATCGAGGTGCGCAGCCCCAGCGCGCGGGCGCGGGGGATCAGCTCGCGCAGGTAGGCGGTGACCGCCGGGTCGCGCTCGTCGAAGGTCTCGGCGAGCACCTCGTTGTCGCGGTCGGCGCCGAGCAGCAACTGCGTGAGGTCGTTGGAGCCGACCGAGATGCCGGTCACGCCGAGGGCGGCGTAGTCGGCGAGGTTGAACAGCACGGATGGCACCTCGGCCATCACCCACAGCTCGAAGCCGGCGCGATCGAGCAGCCCGGACTGCCTGTGCCCGTCAGGGTGCGCGATCAGCTCGCGGCAGCGGCGCAGCTCGCGCGTGCTGCGCACGAACGGCAGCATCACGTGCAGGTTGCGCAGGCCTCTGTCCCAGACCTCGCGCACGGCGGCGAGCTCGAGCGCGAACACGTCGGGCTCGCGCGTGTAGCGCAGCGCGCCGCGGTAGCCGATCATCGGGTTGGCCTCGTGCGGCTCGAAGCGCTCGCCGCCGCGCAGGCCGCAGAACTCGTTCGTGCGGAAGTCGATCGTGCGGTAGGTGACCGGGCGCGGCGCGAAGCCGGAGGCGAAGGTGCTCAGGCCCTCGGCCATGCGCGCGACGAACTCGTCGCCGCGGCCCTCCTCGAGCAGCGTCCGGGGGTGGTCGCCGGCGAGCGCCTCGAGCACCATCATCTCCGCGCGCAGCAGCCCGACCCCGTCGACCGGCAGGTCCTTGACGCGCGCCACCTGCGAGGGCTCCGACAGGTTCACGAGGATCTGGGTGGCGGTCACGGGCGCGCCCGCCGGCTGCGCTGCCGCCGCCTGCTCACCGGTGGATGCGCGGGCCGGCCCGGGGACGCGGGCGGGAGCCGGCGCGCCCTCGAGGACGAGACCGCGCGTGGCGTCGACCGTGACGAGCTCCCCGTCGCGCAGCTTGCGAGTCGCTTCGCCGGTCCCGACGACGCAGGGGATGCCGAGCTCGCGCGAGACGATCGCGGCGTGGCAGGTCATGCCGCCGGAGTCGGTGACCACGGCTGCGGCGCGGCGCAGCAGCGGCAGCCAGTCCGGGGAGGTCATGTGGGTGACCAGCACGTCGCCGTCGCCCAGCTTGGCGGCGTCGTCGAGCGAGGTGAGCACGCGCGCGGCGCCGCTCGCGCTGCCGGGCGCGCCGCCGAGCCCGCGCAGCAGTACGGCCGCCGGCGCACCACCCCCCGAACCGGCGCCGGCGGCCTCTGCGCTCGACCCCGTCGCGGGGGCGTCGTGCAGCGTTGTGATCGGGCGGCTTTGCAGCATCCACAGCGCGCCGTCGGGGTCGAACGCCCACTCGGTGTCCTGCGGGGAACCGTAGTGCTGCTCGATTCGCCGGCCGAGCCCGGCGACGGCCACGACCTCGTCGTCGCCGAGCACCGGGCGCAGCGCCTCCTCCTCGGAGAGCGCGCGCTGCACCGTCCCGCCGCCGGGGGCATACTCGATCGCGAGGTCCTTGTGGTGCACCTCGCGGCGGCGGATCGCGAGCGTGGCCTTGTCCACGACGTAGCGGTCGGGGGAGACCGAGCCCGAGACGACCGCCTCGCCGAGGCCGAAGGAGCCCTCGATGACCAGCTCGTCGCGCTCGCCGGTCGCGGGGTTGACCGTGAACATCACCCCGGCGCGGGTCGAGTCGACCTGTCGCTGCACGACGACCGCGATGTCCATGTCGGCCTGCGCGAAGTCGTTGACGCCCCGGTAGTAGATCGTGCGCGCGCCGAACAGCGAGCGCCAGCAGCTGCGCACGGCGTCGACGACGGCGTGCGCGCCGCGGACGTTCAGGTAGGTCTCGTTCATGCCCGCGAATGACGTCGCGGCGGTGTCCTCGGCGGTCGCGGAGGAGCGCACGGCGACCGGCGCCTGCGCGTCGCCTCGCGCAAGCTGCCCATAGGCCGAGCGGATCTCGGCCGCCAGCGGCTCGGGTATCGGCGTCCGGTCGAACAGCTCGCGGGCGGCGAGGCTCGCCGCGCGCAGCGCCGCGGTGTCATCGACGTCGACGTCGCGCAGCAGCTCGGTGAGCCGCCCGCGCAGGCCGGTCTGGGCGCAGAACGCGGCGTATGCCGGTGCGCCTACGACGAAGCCGTCGGGCACCGGCAGGCCCGCGGCGGTGAGCTCGCCGAGGTTTGCGCCCTTGCCGCCCGCGTACTCGACGTCCTCGCGGCCCAGGCCCGCGAACGGACGCACCGCGTCGTCGACCAGGCGGGGGGCAGCTGCGTCGGTGACGGTCATCCTGTTCACGCTCCTCGGGTTGGCTGGCTTGCGATCACCAGTGACAGTCAACCGCGCGCCGGCGCCTGCGACGACCGGGCTGGCCACTGCAGGGGATCCGTAGTTGTCACGGGTGTGCGAGGGGGCTCGTCACTCATGACCGGGCTCGGGTCCGGGCGTAGCGTGGTCGTTGGCCGGCGGTCTCGCATCGGGCGCCGGCCCCGAGCCCAAGCGGTCGGCAGATACCCACCTTCCACAAACCGAGCAGAGGAGATCCAAGGTGCCCACCCGAGTCGCCATCAACGGCTTCGGTCGCGTCGGACGTAGCGTCCTTCGAGCCGCATACGAGCAGCGCTCAGACCTCGAGATCGTGGCGATCAACGATCTCGCCGACGCCACGACCCTCGCCCACCTGCTGCGCCACGACTCCGTCTTCGGCGCATTTCCCGGTGACGTGGAGGCGATCGCGGGAGAGCTGCTGGTGGACGGCCACCCGATCCGGGCGCTCGCCGAGCCATCGCTGTCGAAGCTGCCGTGGCACGAGCTCGAGGTGGATGTCGTGATCGAGTCCACCGGACGTCACCGCACCCGCGCGGCCGCCGCCGAGCACCTCGCGGCCGGAGCGCACAAGGTGATCGTCTCCGCGCCCGGCAAGGGCTCGGAGCCGCTCGACGCGACGGTCGTGCTGGGTGTGAACTTCGAGCAGGTCTACGACCCCGCGCGCCATCACATCATCAGCAACGCGTCGTGCACGACCAACTGCCTTGCGCCCGTCGCCAAGGTGCTGCACGAAACGGTCGGCGTCCGCCACGGCCAGATGAGCACGATCCACGCGTACACCGCCGACCAGAACCTGCTCGACGGTCCGCACAGCGACCTGCGCCGCGCGCGCGCCGCCGCGCTGAACCTCGTGCCGACGTCGACGGGCGCGGCGAAGGCGCTCGGCCTCGTGATCCCCGAGCTCGCGGGCCGCCTCGACGGGATCGCGATCCGCGTGCCGACACCGACGGGCTCGATCGTCGACCTCACCGCCGAGGCGGAAAGGGCGACCAGCGCCGACGAGGTCAACGGCGCTTTCCGGGCGGCCGCCGAGCACGGGCCGCTACGCGGGCTGCTCGCCTACAGCGAGGACCCGATCGTCTCGAGCGACATCGTGGGCTCGCCCTTCTCCTGCATCCTCGACGCGCAGCTGACGAGCGTGATCGACGCGACCCAGGTGAAGGTCATCGCCTGGTATGACAACGAGTGGGGCTACTCGAGCCGCCTGGCGGACCTCGCGGCGAGGGTCATGGCGCCCGTGCCCGCTGCGGCTTGAGCATGCGGCTCGTCTCCGAACGGCAGCTCGAGCAGGCGCTCGCGGGGCTTTCGAGCGGGGAGCCGCGGGTGGTGGCGAGCGGCAACCTCGCGACCCCGCGGAGCCTGCTCGCGTCGCTGGAGCGGGCGCTCCCGCGCTATCGCCTGTTCATGCTCGCCGCGCAGGCGCCGCTGCCCGAGCGAGACGGCGTGATCTTCGAGACCCCGTTCGTGGGTCCCGGGATGCGCGACGCGGGCGCGCGGCTCGACTACCTGCCGATGCGCCTGTCGCTCGTGCCGCGGCTGTTCGCGACGATGCGCCCGCCCGACGTCGTGCTGCTGCACGCCTCGACTCCCCGCGACGGCAAGGTCTCGCTGGGAATCGAGGTGAACATCCTGGTCGCGGCGGTCGAAGCGGTGCGCGCGCGCGGCGGCCTGGTGATCGCCCAGCTGAACCGACGGATGCCATACACGTTCGGCGACGGCGAGCTGCCGGAGGATCTGCTCGACCTGGCGATCGAGGTGGACGAGCAGCTTCCCTCGCCGGCGCCAAGCCGAGCGCACGAGGACACCGACCGCATCGCCGAGCTCGTCGCGAGCCTGGTCGACGACGGCTCGACCCTGCAGCTCGGCATCGGCCAGGTCCCCGACGCGACGCTGCGCGCGCTCCGGGGACGACGCAAGCTGGCGATCTGGTCGGAGATGGTCAGCGACGGTGTGATGGCGCTCGAGCGCGATGGAGCGCTGGATCGGCAGCGCCCGGTCGTGTGCTCGTTCCTGTTCGGCTCGCCCGAGCTGTACAGCTGGGTCGATCGCAACCCGAGGCTGAGGCTGACCCGCACGGAGGTCGCGAACGACCCGGCGCGCATCGCCGCACACCGCGCGATGGTGTCCGTGAACACGGCGCTGCGGGTCGACCTCTCAGACCAGGCCGGAGCCAGTCACATCGACGGGCGCCTGTACTCCGGCTTCGGCGGTCAGCCGGACTTCGTCACGGGCGCGCTGCATTCCCCCGGCGGACACGCGGTGATCGCGCTGCGCTCCTGGCACGAGCGAAGCGACAGCTCGACGATCGTCCCGCGCCTGCCCGACCCCGTCACCTCCTTCCAGCATTCCGCGGTGATCAGCGAGCATGGCTGCGCGCACCTGTTCGGGCGCAGCGAGCGCGCGCAGGCCCGGCTGATCGTCGACCGCGCCGCCCACCCCGACGCCCGCGAAGAGCTGCGCGAGCACATCGCGGCGCTCGCCTGAGTCAGGGCTGTACGGGCTTGCCGCTGGGTATCACGAGCACCGAGCCTCGCGAGGCGTCGAGCATCGTGCGCGCGGAGCCGCCGAGCGCGACTCGCCCGGCGGGCGTCCCCGGCTGAGAGCCGACCACGATCAGGTCGGCGACGGGCGGGTCGGCGGCGACGATCTGCGCACCGAGCTTGGCCGCGAGGGCGTCGCCCGTCTGCTTGGCCGCGTCGTCCCCGCCCGGGGGGAGCACTGCGATCGTTCCGATCTTGGCGTCGGGATCCGCGCGCAGTCCGGCGGCGGCTACGGCGATCGCGGTCGTGCCGATCTCGAGCAGTCGCTGAGCCGAGGTCGGGGGTTCGGCGTGGCCCGGCGGCGTCCGGTAGTCGGAGGCGAACACGATGATCGAGGCTTGCTGGGCCGCCGCGAGCTCTTCGAGGCCGGCCCCGGTCGAGGCCGCGAAGACCACGTGTCGGGCGACGTCCGGATCGCCGAGGAGGGCGGCGCCGTGCTCGAGCCGGCGCTCGGCGTCGTGTTGCGCGAGCGCCTCGCGGCCGGGATCGAACTCCGGCGCATGGCGCACGTAGGCGAGCGCCAGGCTCGTCGTGTCCGTGGCGAGCAGCCTCCCGAGCGCGAGCGCGTCGTCGTCGTTCGGGGTGCCGTCGTAGGAGATGATCACCTCGGTGCTCATGCGTGCGACAATCTCGCGGACGGGCACACTCGCCCGCACTGGCCTGTTGGCCAGGAATCCACGGCCAGGTTTGTCCATGTGCCGAAACTGGCCTGGCGGATACCCTCGCGGCGGATATCTCGCGGTGTGGAGCGCGCGCGCTCGGCGCGCACCCCCCGCTGCGCGCGCCGGCCAGCCTCTACACTGGCTTGGCGCCGATCCCGGGAGAGGTGGCCGAGTGGCTGAAGGCACTCGCCTGCTAAGCGAGTATGGGGTAACAACTCCATCGCGGGTTCGAATCCCGCCCTCTCCGTAGCATCGAATCCCCTGCAAATACGTGGCTTTTGGTAACCGTTCAGTTGGTGGTTGCTCAAGTGAGTAGCGGCGCTGGTTGGCCGCGGGCGTGCGCGGCGATCGCGTCGGTGAGGTAGGCGAATAGCGAGCGGTGCTGCAGGCGGCAGGCGGTGTGGGCTGAGAGCAGCCTTGAGGTGCGTAGCTCGCCCTCTTCGGACTGGCTGCCGAGGCAGAGCTTGCGGTAGATGACGGCGCTGCGCAGTCCGCGCTCGGCGTGGTTGTTGGTCGGCTGCACGCCGTCGTGTGCGGCGAAGCTCCACAGCGCCGGCCAGGCCTTTAGGAGGTTTCGGGCCATGCCGCGGCAGCGCTTGTTGCGGGCGCGCTTGGCGGCGTAGGAGCGGATGATCGGCGTTCCGCGAAGCACTCTCCGGCTTGGTGTTCACCTACGGAGACGGTGCCGTCATCGGCATCAATGCCGACCATCCGGAAACACGCCAGCGCTTCACGATGGCTCACGAGCTAGGCCACTACCTGCTGCGCCACCACGAACGAGCCGAAGCCTACGAAGACCGCTTCCACCTCGACCTCGCGGAGAACACACCACCAGGATTCGACTGGCGCGCCGAGCGAGCAGCCAACGACTTCGCCGCCGACCTCCTGATGCCCGCCGGCTCATGTCGGCCACGTTCCGGCCGACCCAGGACCCCGTAATGCTCGCCGAGAGCTTCAACGTCTCGCAGGTTGCTATGGGAATCAGGCTGCTTGAGCTAGGCCTTCGACGCCCCGGCTTGGCAGCCAGCTCGCGGCGTCGGGGTGGAGCTTGCGTAGATCGCGCTGCGCCTGACGGTTGAGTTCGACCGCGACCTTCGCCACGCGCCTTCAGCTCTCGCTATCGAGGGGGCCGTGCTCGGCCCGGAACTCTGCGATCGCGTCGGCGAGCGCAATGCCTGGCTCACCCCGCTCGATCGCCTCGTCGGCGGCGCGCATCGAGGCGACATACTCGGGGGCGTTGGCGAGCACGTAGTCCTCCAACTGCTCCGCGTCGACCGGCAGCAGGACGGCGACGGGCGTACCGCGATGGGTGACGAACGTCGGTCGCCCGGTGGCCCTGACCTCGTTGACCACACCGCTGACCTTGCGGCCCAACTCTCGAATCGAGACGGTAGCCATACTCGCCATTGTGCGGCAGATCGCCGAACATCGCTGCACGACCCAGTAGCGGCTATGCTGTAGCCATTGCTCCCCGCCGTCCGGCCTCGGCCGCACTGGCGGGGAATCTTTTTATGGCCGGCTCGCCGATTCGGATCGCGGTCTTCATCGACTGGCAGAACGCCTACAAGGCCGCCCGCGAGGCGTTTGGGCTGCGCGCGCTGCCGAACGAGCGGGGCAACTTCAGCCCGTTCAAGCTCGCGCGCATCCTTGCCGCCGGGCGCGGGCGTGGCGAGGGTGCGACGCTCGTCCGCGTAGAGGTCCACCGCGGGCTGCCAAGCTCGGCACGCGACCCGGTGGGCTACGGAGCAAACCGGCGCCAGGCAGCGGCCTGGATCAGGGAAGGCGGCTCGATCGTCGTGCCGCGCCTGCGACCGCTGCGCTACCCGCCATCGCACGCGACCGATCAGACACCAGTCGAGAAGGGCATCGACGTACAGCTTGCGCTCGCGGCGGCCGAGACGATCCTCACCGACACGGCTGACGTGGCGATCCTCTTTACGCACGACACCGACCTGCTGCCAGCGGTCGAGATGATCTCCCGCTTGAAGGGCGCACGTCGGATCGAGACGACCTCCTGGAGCAGCCGCAGTTTCGCTCAACGGCTGCGCGAAGTGCCGGGCGTCCACCACCACCGCATCAGCGCCAAGGTGTTCGAGCTGGTTGAGACGCCCGTCAACTACGCTCACCGCCCAGCCTGCGACGGCTCGGCGTCCCGGGCCCCGCCCACACGCGCCCGCTTGATCCCGAGCGCGGCGCATGGAAGCTTTATGGAAGCGGCAGACCGCAGTGGACGGCAACAAGCGCCCAATCGCTCAGCGACCCGAAGTGCCGGATTTGCAGGGAAACACACCGAAGCTCAGCGGGCGATGACAGCCATAGGGCGCTAAGCGAGTATGGGGTAACAACTCCATCGCGGGTTCGAATCCCGCCCTCTCCGTACCCGCATAAACCGCTTGGATGAGCGGTTTCTGGCGAGAGCCGCGGACGCCGGCCGTCGGGCTCGGAGCCCTCTCTTGGCGCCCGTATGGAATCCTCAGTGGATCAGTCGCCGAGCGTGCGTAGCGCTCGCTCCAGGTCGCGGCGGTGGATGACGCGCGCCGCGCGCCTGCGCTTGCCGTCGCCGACCGCTCGCCGCAAGATGCGCAGCTCGCCGACCCTCAGTCGCCGCCTTGGCGTGCTGCACCACGACCACGACTGCGACATCATCGTCGAGCACGCGTCGTTGTCGTTCGCCGGCGTCTGGGCTGCGCCACGCGGCACCCCGGCTGATCGCGGGCCCTGATGGGCAATTCCCCGGACAAACACACCGCCGTCTACCAATCGGACCCCGACGCGACGCCCGACGAGGCGTTCGAGCCCGGGCGGCTGGAGCGTCTGGTCGCGGGCAATCGCGGACGCCTGCTGGATGCGCGGCGCACGCCCGTGGAGGTGACGGGCGTGGATCGCGAGCGCGGGATGTTCGGTGTCCTCGTGTGCGCGTTCGAGGACGCCGGCGCGCGCTGGGAGCTGCCCCTGGAGGACGTCACACGCCTCCAGTTCGAGCCGGGTGGCGCGCTGCTCGGGGAGGAGCAGCGCGAGCAGCTCGCGCTGCTGAGCGCGCGCCTGGACAGGACGACGCAGATACCGGCCGAGGAGCACGCGCTCGCGCGGACCGAGCGGCAGCTCGAGAGCGAGCGCGCGAGGGTCAGGGTCTGGCTGGCGGAGCGCGCGCAGCTGGCAGGCGTCGAGCTGGCTGCATGCGTCGCCGAGCGCCGCACGGCGGACGCGGTGCTCGATGCCTTCCAGTCGGAGTAGCATGGCCGCATACCGGCCCCGTGCGTGCCCCGCACGGAGCGACGCTCTTGGAAAGGCTGGCCATGGGGATCACGGACAGGCTCAAGGACCTGAAGGCGAAGGCCACCGACGCGGCCGCCGAACGCAGCGACAAGCTCCACGAAGCGGTCGACAAGGTCGCGACCGCCGCGGACGAGCGCACGAGCGGGAAGTACCGCGAGCACATCCAGAAGGCGGGCGCCAAGGCGGACAGCCTGGTCGAGAGCCTCAAGCGAGCCGACGGCTCCTCGCCGGCGGAGGACGCGGGGGAGCCGGACGAGCAGCCGCCGGCCGCCGGCGAGCAGAGCCCGCCGACCGCTGGCGAGCAGAGCCCGCCGGCGGCCCAGCAGTAGCTCCGCCGCGCAAGTTCGTCACAGCTCGGTCACACGGCCGTCACACTCGCTCGGGGGTCGCGGCGGGAGGGTAGTGCGTGATCGGTCATGCGCGGGCGTCTCCCACTGGCACACCGTCGGCTTGAGCACTGGGCGAGCGCTTGTATCATTGGTGTCATGGAGGGGTCGGCCCGCCCTGGGGAGGGGCAGGGGATCGGGTGCGCGCGTGCGCGGGAGCTGGGCTCGGTTGCCGCGCGACCGCGGCCACCGCGGCCGCGGCCCGCGACGGCGCGGCTCGCGGCGAGCGCCCGGATCGCCGCCGTGGCTCGCGTCCGGGTCACCGTGGGCGCCGCGAACGCGCTCCACGCCGCCGCGGCGCTCGCGCTCCTCGCGTGCGCGCTGCCGGCGCTCGGGGCGTTCGCATCGTCGAGCGCGCTCGCCGCGCAGGCGCCGGCTGCCGGGCCGCCGGGCTATGGCGTGCGCCGCGTGTGCGGCCCGCCGCGCCCGCTGGCGGCGGCCTGCACGGCGCTGCGGCTGGTGCCGCTCGCGCACGGCGCGTCCGGGCGAGCGCAGGCGCAGACCGGGGGGTCGGGCGCCGGCGGCGCCGGGGGCGGGGCGCCGGGCGTCCCGGCGGTCGAATCGACGAGCCCGCCCAGCGGGTTCTTCACGCCGCAGCAGCTGCACGCCGCGTACGATCTGCCGACCGAAACGGAGCTCTCGGCGGGACAGACGGTGGCGGTGATCGACGCGTTCAACGATCCGAGCGCCGAAGCCGACCTGGGCGTATACGACGAACAGTTCGGCCTGCCTGCGTGTACGAGGGCAAACGGCTGCTTTCGCGAGCTCAACCAGGAAGGCCAGGCGAGCCCGCTGCCTGCCGAGCAGGGCGAATGGGCCGGCGAGATCTCGATCGACGTGCAGATGGTCCACGCGATCTGCCAGGACTGCCGCGTCTTGCTGGTCGAGGCCGAAAGCGAATCGCTGAGCGACCTCGCCGACGCGGTGAGCGCCGCGGTCGAAGCGGGCGCGACCGAGGTCAGCAACTCCTACGAGAGCCCCGAAGAACCGGCGATGGCGAGCTTCTACGAAGAACTGAACGCCGAATCCTACGATCAGCCGGGCGTGGCGATCACCGCCGCGTCGGGCGACTGCGGATACCTGAACACCGGGTGCTCGGGCGAACCCGCGACCGCGAACTTCCCGGCGGACTCGCCGGACGTGGTCGCCGTCGGCGGCACGGAGCTGCGCGACGAAGGCGAAACCTGGACGAGCAGCGTGTGGCCCGGGTCGGGCGGCGGCTGCAGCCAGGTCTTCTCGGCGCCCGCGTGGCAGCTCGCGGTGGCGAACTTCGCGGCGACCGGCTGCGGCACACAGCGCTCGCTGGTGGACGTCGCCGCCGATGGCGATCCGCAGACGGGAGTCGACATCTACGACAGCACGCCCGAAGGCAACGGCGAGCCCACCGGCTGGACTTCGTTCGGGGGCACCTCGGTGTCCGCGCCGATCATCGCCGCCGAGTTCGCGCTCGCGGGCGGTGCGCAGAACGCCACGCACCCGCCGGCGACGCTCTACCTGCACGCCGGCGAAGCCGGCGCCTTCTACGACGTGGTCTCGGGCTCCAACGGGTCGTGCGGCGGCGCGAGCTCGTGCCAGGCGGCGGTCGGCTACGACGGTCCATCGGGACTCGGCAGCCCACTCGGGCTGGGCGCGTTCGCCGCGCCCGAAACGCCGACGCTTGGCGAGTTCAAACCGAGCTCGGGGATCACGGGCAGCACGGTGACGCTCGACGGCACCGGCCTGACTGCCGTCAGCGGCGTCGAGTTCGGCATGCGCGCGGCCCAGTTCACCGTGGTCTCCTCGTCGGAGATCGAAGCGATCGTGCCCGACGGCGCGAGCAGGAGCGCGATCACGCTCGTCACGCCCGCTGGGCCGATCAAGAGCAAGGCGAAGTTCCTGCCGACGCTGTCGGTGACCTCGTTCACGCCCAAACACGGAGCCGCCGGCACGGTCGTCACGATCAAGGGGGTCGGCTTCGACGCGCACTCGAGCGTGGGCTTCGACGGGACGCCGGCGCACGTCGAGTCCGCTTCCAAGAAGAAGCTCAAGGCGAAGGTCCCCGCCGGCGCGGGCGCCGGGCGGATCTCCGTGACGAACACCGCCGCGCCCGCCGGCACGGTCTCCAGCGCCGACAGCTACACGCCATGAACGCGGCCGGGACGTCAGCCCGCGGGCGGGTTCTCGTGGCGAGGACGCGCGGCCGGGACGTCAGCTCGCGGGCGGGTCGGCGCCGGCGACGGCGAACACGATGTGCCGGCGCGCGAGGCTCAGGTATGGGTAGAGCTCGACGGCGCCCCCCTCGAGCGGCGCGATGGTCACGTCGGTGAGCGTGATGAAGTCGCGCTCGGAGGCGTTGAGCACGTCCGAGACGCGGCTGCGGTAGCCGTCGCGCGCGAGTGTCAGCAGGCCTTCGATGCGGTGGCGCTCGGTCTCGATGCGGATGCGCTCGGTGCGATGGTCGATCGGCGGCCCGTCACCCTCGCCGAATGGATCCTCGGTGCTCATCGGTGTCGCGGTTATTGGACGACGGTGCCCTCGGGCGTGCGTGCGGGCAGGCCCGCGCGGGCGGGGAGGGTGACGGCTCGGCCGGCGCCGGTCGGACGGTTGCGCTCGTCGCGCACGATGTACAGCGGGCGGTGCTTGACCTCGTCGTAGATGCGCCCGACGTACTCGCCGATCACGCCCAGGGCGATCAGCTGGATGCCGCCGAGCAACAGGATCGCGATCGTGATCGAGCCGAAGCCCGGCAGGTAGGAGCCGGCGATGCGCAAGGCGACGACCACCGGGATCGCGATGAACGCGACGCCCGCGGAGAGGATCCCGACGTACGTCGCGAGCTGCAGCGGCAGGTGCGAGAAGGACGCGATCGCATCGAGCGAGAAGCGCAGCATCTTGCGCAGCGTGTACTTGGTCTCGCCGGCGTGACGCGCGTCGCGCTGATATGAGACGGCCGTCTGCGTAAAGCCCACCCACACGGTCATGCCGCGCAAAAAGCGCGAGCGCTCGGTCATCGCCAGCAGCGCGTCCAGCGCGCGCCGGTCGAGCAGGCGGAAGTCGCCGGAGTTGGGCTCGAGGTCGACCTGCGCGAGCTTGTCGAACAGCTTGTAGAACCACGCCGCGGTCGCGAGCTTGAACGCGGTCTCGCCCTCGCGCTGCTTGCGCACCGCATACACCACGTCCGCGCCCTGGCTCCACTGGGCGATCATGTCGGGGATCAGCTCGGGCGGGTCCTGCAGATCGGCGTCGATCATCGCGACCACGTCGCCGGCCGCGTGCTCCAGGCCGGCGGTCAGCGCGGCCTGGTGACCGAAGTTGCGCGACAGGTGCACGACGCGCACGCGCGGGTCGGTCGCGGCCATCCGATCGAGCAGATCGGGCGTGCGATCGGAGCTGCCGTCGTCGACGAGCACCAGCTCGAACTCGTAGTCGGCGATCGCCGCGCTCGTGCGCGCGACGAACTCCTCGACCAGCTCCTCCTCGTCGTACACGGGCGCGACCACACTCAGCAGGGTCGGGGTGCGAAGGGGCGTGTCGGGCATGGTCGTCTGTCCTCGCTACGTGTACGCGGGCGATGCGCTCACGTGCATCTTCGGCGCGCGCGTTAAGCCGGCGCTCAATTTATCGTTCATGCTGCCTGTTAAATGTCGATCGAGCAGACACAAGCGCGCGCGTCGCCCCCAAGCCTAGCGCCCCGCTCCCGTCACCCGCACGTGCTGGTGCTCGTCCAGTTCGTGAAGTTCGGGATCGTCGGCGTGTCCAACACGCTGCTCACGCTCGCCGTGTACACGCTGCTGCTGAAGGTCTTCGGCGTCTGGTACCTGGCGGCCTCGGCGATCGGCTTTCTCGTGGGCGCCGTCAACGGCTTCCTGCTCAACCGCCGCTGGACCTTCCGCGGGCACGTCGGCGACGCGCTCACGCCGGTGCGCTGGGGGGTCGTGCAGACGTGCGGCCTGGGCGTCAACGAGGGCCTGCTGTTCGTATTCGTCCACGACGCCCAGCTCGACAAGCTGATCGCGCAGCTGTGCGCCACCGCGGTCGTCACCGTCAGCACCTTCTTCGTCAACCGCGCGTGGACCTTCCGCGGGCACACGCCGGTCGCCGTCGCGATCGCCGACGCCGACGCGTAGGCGAGCCGGCCGAACACGACCGTCGGCGCCGCCGGAAACTCGCTTCTAGCGGAACACCGCCAGCAGCGACAGCCCGGCTGGTATCCGCCCGCCGCGGGCGATCAGCGCCGCCTCGGTCGCGAGCGGGCGCTCGAGCAGCCAGTTGAGCGGCTGCGGGGGCACCCACAGATCGAGGCTCGACTCGGTCGTCTTGCTGCTCAGCCGGTCGAGCGCGCGCAGCGCGACCGCGACGGGCAGCAGCAGCGAGTTGAAGTAGGTCGTGCGCACCTGCCGCCAGCCCGCGCGCTCGGCCACGGCGCGCAGCGAGCGGCGCGTGTAGCGGCGATGGTGGTGGTTGATCACGTCGTGGCCGCTCCATAGCCACTGGTAGGCGGGCACGGTCAGCAGCAGCGCGCCGCCCGGGGCGACCGTGCGGCGCAGCTCGCGCAGCGCGCCGAGGTCGTCCTCCAGGTGCTCGATCACGTCCAGGCTCGCGGCGAGCTCGAAGCTGTCATCCGCGAACGGCAGCTCGAGCACCGAGCCCGCGATCACCTCGCCGACGTCGCGCTCGCGGGCGAGCTCGACGCTCGTCTGCGAGAGCTCGATGCCCGTGACCGTGCCATAGCGGGCGAGCTCGACCATGTTGCGCCCGCTGCCACAGCCGGCGTCGAGGATCCGCGCGTGTTCGGGCAAGCCCAGGCCCGCGATCACTCCGTTGATCACCGTCCGCCGTCCTCTGTACCACCAGTGGCGATCCTCCGCCGCGTGCGTCTGGCGCTCGTAGTCCCTATCCATCCACGACCATCTTTTCCTAAAGAGCGGCGTTTACGCTCGCGGCTCGCGCGCCGGCCGGCGATCAGCGGGGCGGGCCGGCGGCGCGGATCGAATACTCGATCGCGCCGCCCTGCCCCCGCCAGACCGCGACCGCGCGTCCGCTGTCCGGGTCGAAGGCCGCGCTCGCCCCGGCGACCGGCGCGGGTGGCGCGATCTGTTCGGCTTCGCCGAAGTACGTCTCGCCGGGATAAGCGTCATATCCGCGCGCGGCGAACAGCGCCTGGCGTGCGAGCTCGACGCGTCCCGCGCCTTCGTCTTGGGGCTCGGTCCACAGCACGAGCGCTTCGCCGTGCGGGCCGGGGGCGAGACCGGCGAGCAGCGCATCGCCGCCGGGCGCCGCGATCGTGCTGGCCGGCCCGAGCCTGTCGAGGTCAACGGGCGCGGTGCGCACCACCCAGCGCCCGCCCGCTTCGCCGGCCCACGCGAGCATCACGCTCTCCGAGCTCAGCCGCACCAGGCGCGGCGACGCGGCCGGCGCGAGCAGACCGTCCGGATCGCGAAAGCGTTCGACGAGTTCCGCCGCGCCGAAGCGCACGCCGACGGCCGAGCGGTCGAGATAGACCGCGGTTTCGTCTCCGCGCCGCTCGCTCCACGCGACGATCCCGTGCTCATCGTCGCTGAGCACGGCGGTGATCTGCGGGTCGCGTGCGCCGCGTGCCAGCCGCTGAATCGGCCCGGGAGCTCCCTGCGCGGGCAGCAGGCGAGCGTAGATCGCTCCGGCCTGCGCCCACACCGCGAGCGCTTCGCTGCGGTAGTCGAGCGCGATCGCGGGCGCCTGCACCGGCCCCCCGCCCGCGGAGCCCGCAAAGCCGTCGCGAGCGAAGCCGTGCGGGTCGTAGAAGCGCTCGACGTGGACACGCAGCCCCGCGTCCCGGCCGGCGCCGCGCGCCGGTCGAACGGCGCGGGCGGGCCGGCCGGAGGAGAGCGCCGGCGGGGCGGCGAGCGCGAGGTCGCCGAGGTAGGCGGTCGTCAGCGCCATCGGCGAACGCGAGCCTTCGGGTGCGGGGAGCGTCGAGAACGGGCCTGTGGCGGCTCCCTGGATGACCATCCCGGCGGCCGCCGCGCCCGGCGCGGAGCCGGCGATCGCGATCTGCCCGCGCGGCGCGCCGCTCGCGAGCAGCGGGCCGTAGGGGGCGAGCGCCCGCCCCGCGGACGTGCGTGGGACGGCGCTCTGCGCGGGCGCGTCGCCGGCGCCGAGCGGCGCGATGCGCGCCCCCTCGCCGCCGGGGCAGCGCGCCGACGCGCTCCACACGATCGCGCCCGCGCCGGTCGCATGGCTGGGGCTGTCGCTCGGAAACACGACCCACGCGTGCGCGCCCGCGGGGCACGCGCCGAGCGTCGCGGGCGCCGACCAGCTCGAGCTCTGCGCGGCGGCCGCCACGACGCTCGCCGCGCTCTGCACGGTGCGCGCGGTTTGCGCGGTGTGCAGCGGCACGCCGAGGACAAGCGCGCTCGCGAGCACGCCGCAGCTCACAAGCGCGGGCAGCAGCCGCGATCCACGCGAGCGGCTTTCGCGCTCGTCCGCCGCGTCGCCGCGGCCCGCGAGCGCGCCCTTGCGCCCCGTGTCGGCTCGGCGCGCCGCGGCGGCGGCGTCGCCGTGATTCAGGAGGCGAGCGCCGAGCGCAGGAAGCTCACGGTTCGCTCCCATGACGTCTGTGCCAGCTCCGGATCGTAGGTTCCGAGGCGATTGGTGTCGTTGACGAACGCGTGCCCGCCGCCCTCGTAGAAGTGGAAGGCGACGTCGACGCCCGCGTCGCCGAGCTCGGCTTCGAGCGCCTTCGCGTCATCGACCGAAACGAATTCATCGGCGCTGCCGAAGTGGCCGAGGACCGGGCCTTTGATGCCCCGGAAGTCGGGCTTGCCGTGCGGCATCACGTAGTAGTAGGTGACGGCCGCGACGACTGTCGGACACGTCGCGGCCGCCCACACCGCGAGCCCGCCGCCGAGGCAGAAGCCGACCGCGCCCACGCCCGCACCCTCGACGCCGGGCTGTGCGGCGAGGAAGTCGGCGGCACCGCACATTTCCTCCTCCGCCTCCTCCATCGACAGCGCCATCATCTTCTGCTGCGCCTCGCTCGGCTGGTCGGTCGTCTCGCCTCGATACAGATCGGGGGCGAGCGCGAAGAACCCGTCTGCGGCCAAGCGATCGCACAGCGAGCGGATGTGCTCGTCCAGGCCCCACCACTCCTGCAGGACGATGACCCCCGGTCCGCGCTCGCCCGCGGGAGCGGCGAGATAGCCTGGTGCGGCGCCGGCGCTGATGGGGAACTCGATGTCGGGCATGTCTAACTCCTTGGGGTCCGCGTGATCGCTTGGCGGCGTCCGGCCGATCACTTGTGTGAAGCCGGCGGCGAAATACTCTCACGGGCGGGCGTGCTCCGTGCGCACCTCCCGCCCGCGCACGCCAGTATCGTCGCGGGCATGGCGCCCGAGCAGGAGCCGGACGACGCGGAGCTCGTTTGGAACGCCCCCTCGCTGCGGCTTCGCGCCCTGCGCCGCTGGGAGGTCGCCGCCGCGACGCTCGCCGCGCTCGCGCTCGCGCTCGGCCTAATCCTGGCGCTCGCCGCGCCGATCCTCGCGGCGGTGGCGGCGGCGTGCGTGCTGCTCGCCGGCGCCAGCGCCGACCTCCTCGCCGGGCGCCGCGTGCGCGCGTGGGCTTATGCCGAGCGCGCCGAGGACCTGATCGTCAAGCGCGGCGTGATGTTCAGGCGCACGTCCGTGATCCCCTACGGACGGATGCAGTACGTGGAGGTGACCGCCGGTCCGTTCGAGCGTGCGTTCGGACTCGCGACCGTGCAGATGCACACGGCGGCGGCCGCGAGCGACGCCCGCATCCCCGGGCTGCTCGCCCAGGAGGCGGCCCGGCTGCGCGATCAGCTGACCTCGCTGGGTGAGGCCCACGCGATGGGGCTGTGAGCGAGCCGCCTAAAGTGGGCCCGCCCGCCCCGCCCGCCGCGCCCGCCCCGCCCACCGCGCCCACCGCGCCCACGGCGCCCGCCCCCCCGGCCGTGGCCGCCGGCGCCCCGCCCGCGATGGCCGGCCTGCGCGGCGACTGGCAGCGCCTGCACCCGCTCTCGCCGTTCGTGAGAGCCGGTCGCGGCCTGCTCGCGCTCGTCGTCATCCTCCTGATCCCCGCGGCCGGTGGCCAGCAAGGGTCGACGAGCACCAGCGACGTGATCCACCTCGGCGTGCTCGGGCTCGTGTTCGTGCTCGCGCTGATCTCCTGGCTGGTGACCAGGTGGCGCGTGGAAGATGGAGTGCTGCGCGTGGACAGCGGCCTCGTGCGCCGCACCTCCGAGCGCCTGCCGCTCGCGCGGATCCAGGCGATCGACACGGTGCGACCGGGTCTCGCGCGAGTCTTCGGCCTTGCCGAGCTGCGAATCCGGCTGGCCGGCGGCGGGCGCAAGGCCGGCCGGCTCGCATATCTGACGGCCGAGCAGGCCGAGACGCTGCGCGCGCGCCTGCTCGCCATGAGTCGCGACGCGTCGGCCGCCGCGGCAGCCGCGAGCGCGGGCGGGGCGGGCCGGCCCGGACCGGCGGGCGTGGCCGCCGAGGCCGGCGCGCCGGGGCGGGCGAGCGCGGTCTGGGAGGCGGGCGCTCGCGAGGCGCCGCCCGAGCACGTGCTGCTGGTCGTACCGCCCGCGAGACTGCTCGGCTCGCTGCTGCTGAGCGGCACCGGCCTGACGCTCGAGCTCGCGCTCGTCGCGCTCGCGGTGCTCGCCGTGGTCGCGCCCGCCGCGGCGGGCGCCGCGATCAGCGCCGGCGCCGCCGGGTTGATCGGCGTCGCGCTCGCCGTGTTCCGGCGCTTCAACGGCGATTACCGCCTGACGGTCGCGGACGCCCATGACGGGTTGCGCCTGCGCTCGGGCCTGGTGGAAACCTCGTCCGAGACGATCCCGCGCGGGCGCATCCAGGCGGTGCGCATGGTCGAGCCCTTGGTCTGGCGCCTGTGCGGGTGGTGCCGGCTGGAAGTCGACGTCGCCGCGCAGAAGTCCAAAGGGCGCCAGGATCGCAACCAGGACAGGGCGGGGCGCGCGCTGCTCCCGGTCGGCAGTCGCGCGCAGGCCGAGATGCTGCTCTCGAAGCTGTTCGCGGGCCTGCCAACCGAGCGACTGGCGCCGCCCTCGCGCGCTCGCTGGAAGTCTCCGTTGCGCTTTCGCTATCTGTCGTGGGGAGCGAACGACCGTTACGCCGTCACGACCAGCGGCCGCATCCGGCGCCTGACCGACTGGGTGCCGCTGTCGAAGGTCCAGAGCGTGCGCCTGCTCGAGGGTCCGCTGCAGCGGCGCCTGCGCCTGTCGAGCGTCCACCTGGACACGGCCGGGCGAAACGTGCACGCGGTCGCCCGCGACCGCGACCGCAAGGAGGCGGCACGGCTCCTGAGCGAGCTGCCCGACCGCTGCCGCAAGGCCAGGCGGAGCGTGTGATCGAGCTCCGCCCGCGACGGCTTGGGGCCTGCGCCGACGGGCTTGCCCGGGCGGGGGCGCGGATCCTCACGGCTCGACCCGCGCCTGGGTCGGCAGCGCCGGCGCGTCGGGCGCGGCCCTGCCCCAAAGCTGCACGACCACGAGCGCGAGCAGCGCCAGCAGGGAGCCTACGATGCCGACCCCCAGGAAACCCGCGGCGGGCGACCACCGGTCGATCACCGCCCCGGCGAGCGGGGCGCCGACGGCGGCGCCGAACATCAGCGCCGAGGTGTGCAGGCCGAGGGCACGCCCGCGCACGCTCGGCGGCGCGACGCGGGCGATGACTTCGGCGGTGCACGAGAGCAACGGCGCACAAAAGAGACCCGACGGGATCACGAGCAGCAGCAGTCCCCACCAGGTGCCGGCGAGGGCGAGCAGCATCGTCAGCGCGGCCAAGAGCCCGAGCAGCACGAGCGGCTCTCGTCGTCGGGTCATCGTCCCGTAGACGAAGCCGCCGACGAGCGAGGCAAAGCACCAGACCGCGATCACCGCTCCCAGCAGGCCGACGTGACGAAACGCTCGCATCGAGGCGGTGAGCGCGATCTCGGTCCCGGCGAGGGTGATCGTCGCGGCACACGTCGCCGCCAGCGCGGTGAGGGCGACCGGGGTCAGCCACCAGCGCCCCGGCTGAGGGTGCGGCGAAGGCCGGGTCTGCTCGCGCGGCGGCGACGTCGACGCGGTGGCCGGGTTGAGGACCATCAGCCCCGTCCCGGCCACGACCAGGCTGGCGGCGATGGCCAGCATCGCGGTTGCCGATCCGAGCTGGGTGACCGCCAGCACTCCGAGGGCCGGGCCGATCGCGTAGGAGACCTCGACGGACATCGAGTCCAGCGACAGCCCCGCCTGTCGGTAGTCCACGGGCAGCAGCGCGACGATCGCCTGCCGGGCGAGCGAGAACGCCGGCAGGGCGAGCGCGCCGCCGACGAAGGCCGCGGGCGCCAGCCACGAGAAACGCAGCCACGCCGCGGCCGTCCAAAACAGGGCCTCGGACAACGTGGTCAGCGCGAGCGCGGCCCGTGCGCCCCGATGGTCGACCAGGCGCCCCAGGAGCGGAGCGCCGACCGCTACCCCGACCGCCGCCGAGGTCGCCACCAGGCCGGCGTCGGCGAAGTCACGGTGCAGGCCGAGCACCACGCGCAGGGTGAGCGCCGTGGATGCGGCGGTGACGGGGATCCGGGCGAGGAGGCTGAGAGCGTAGAGCGAGCGCGCTCCCGGCACGGACAGCACCCGGCGGTAGGGATCGATACGCACCAAAGCATGTTGCCAGGCGCGGCCGTGCTCAGCCGCGCCGCGGCCGCCAGGCGACCCCGGGCCAAGTGACGGCGGGCCAGGCGACGGAGGGCTGTCCGGGACTAACGCTCGCCGTCCCAGTAGTCGACGGCGCCGTCGCTGCGCCTGAGCATCACCTTGTCGTCGGGATTGCCCGGCCACACGCCGATCTTGTCGCTGTCGGGGTACACGGCGACGGCGGGCTCGCGCGCGCTCGAGAACATGAGCACTCGAACGGTCTGCCGGTCGCCGTTGCTCACCTTGTGGGCGCCGGCGGGACCGGCTGGGAAGTGCGCGATCTCGCCACGCTCGAGCGTCTGCTCGCCGTCCGGCGTGCGGACGACGACCTTCCCGTCGAGCACCACGAGCCACTCCTCCTCGTACTCGTAGTGGTAGGGGCAAACGCTCTGTCCGACCGGCACCTCGAGGAGCTTCACGGCGAGCGCCTCGGCGCCGATCGCCTGCGTGACGTCGAGCATCCCCGAGCGGTAGCCCTCGGGGTCGTCGGCGTCGTACTTCATGTCTTCGCCGAGGAGGCTCGCGCGGCGCAGCACGTGCGTGATCTTTGCAGGTCGCTCAGCGCCGGCGAGATGCGAGCGTGAGCGCGCGAGCGCGACGATGCCGAGCAGGAATCGCCGGGCGGCGAACTTACAGCTGCACGTCGGTCCCCTCGGCCGCGACGCTGACGGCCGGAGCGCGTCCGCCGGCGCCGGCGGGCCGGCCGAGCCTGTGCGCGAGCGCGTCGAGCGCGTCGTCGTCGCGGTCGAAGCGGTGGTGGAAGAGGGCGACCGCGCGCGCGCCCGCGCGCGCGGCGAGCTCGACGGCGTAGTCGGCGACGGAGTGCCCGAAGTCGGCCTCCGCGGCGAGCTCCTCGGGGAACAGCTGGGCGTCGTGCACGAGCAGGTCGGCATCGCGGGCGAGCTCGAGCGCGGCCTCGTGGTACTCGCCGAAGCCGTGCTCGCCCGGACCGAGCACCGTCGGGCAGTGGTCGGGGATGTACGCGAGCGTGGCGCGCCCGTCGCTGATGCGATACCCGAATGTGCGCCCGCCCTTGTGCGGGACCTCGCGTGCCGCGACGCCGAAGCCCTCGATCTCGTGCTCGCCGGGCTCGAGCGTTGCGAACGTCCAGCGCCCGCGCAGCTCGGTGGGCTCGATCGGGAAGTACGGCGGCGACATGACGTGCGCGAGCAGCGCCGCCGCGTCGTCGCCGCCCGGCTGCTCGGGCAGCAGCACGGTGGGAGCCGCGTCGGTGCGGTCGCCGGCGGCGAAGAACGGCAGCTCGAGCGTGTGGTCCCAGTGCAGGTGGGTGAGCAGGATCGTGCCGGTGAACGGCGCGCCGTCGAGCATCCGGGTGACCGCGCGCAGGCCGGCGCCCGCGTCGAGCACCAGCGCGGGCGCCCGTGCGCCGTCGTGCACGAGCGCGACACACGAGGTGTGCCCGCCGTAGCGCACGAACTCGATGCCCGGCGCCGGAGTCGAGCCCCGCACGCCGCAGACGCGGACGAGCAAGCGCGCTCAGCTCCGGTCCGGCTGTGTCCGGCGGTGGTCCTTGGAGAGCTCCTGCAGCGCGCCGCGATCCAGCTGGGAGGCGTGCACGGCGGCGACCCGGCAGGGAGTGACGGCGACGAGCGTCGAGGTGCGCCTGCCGCCCTCCAGGTGCGCGCGCTCGCCGAGCAGCGCCCCGGGTCCGTACTCGGCCAGACGCCGGCCGTGCTCCTCGACGCGCAGCACGCCGTCGAGCAGCAGGAAGACCTCCGCGCCGCTGTCGCCCTGCTCGACGAGCGCCTCGCCGGGCTTGACGCGACGGATCGCGGGCTTGGCGGCGCCCTGCATGATCTGCGCGGAGAGCATCCGCTCGAGCGCGGTCTCGACGGCGGTGACGAGCGCCTTGGAGTCCATGTCCCCCCACGGCGTGTGGCGCCCGAAGGACTTGCGATACCAGTCCTTGAAGTCCGCGAGTCCGGACTTGTGCGTGAGCTTGCCTTCGGCGTCATAGACCCAGTGGCGGGGGAAGCGGCTGGCTCCGGTCATCGTCGCCCTGGCGGCGCCGTCGGCGTGGATCGTGAGCTCGAGCGTGGTCCACACGAGCGGCGCCTGCCATTGGATGAAGGGCTTGCGGCGCACCCGCCGGGGGGCGGGCAGGCCCGTGCGCCCGCCGACGGTCTGGGTGAAGCGCACCCAGCCGTCGCCCTCGACGGGCTTGGGGGCGAGGTCCGGGAGGCCGATCGCCTCGAACGTGCGCATCACGGGACCGACCTTGACGGTGGTCGAGCCCATCAGCCCGCCCCCCCCTTGCCCGTAGTCGCTGATGCGACCTTTCTCGTCGACCTCGATCCAGCCCGTGAGCTCGTTGGCGAAGCGGAAGCGGTCGGCGTCGCGCAGCGCGAGCAGGTCGTCGATGACTTCCGGGGGCGGCTCGTCGTAATGGGCGAGCCCGTAGTCGAAGGCGAGGCGCTGGGAGCCCTCGATCGCCTCCGAGGGGATCCACGACACCGAGGTGATGGAGCTCTGGTGCCGCATGCGCTGCGGATTATCGCGCATCCATATCCTTCGCGGCCATGAGCTATGACGCGCTGGTCGTGGGATCCGGCCCGAACGGCCTGGCGGCGGCGATAACGCTGGCACGCGCCGGCCGGCGCGTGCTCGTGCTCGAGGCGTCAGAGCGCGCGGGGGGGGCGATCGCCACGGAGGAGCTGACGCTGCCGGGCTTCAAGCACGACACCTACTCGGCGGTGTACCCGGCGGGCGCGGCCTCGCCGGTGTTCGCGGCGATGCCGCTGGAGCGCCACGGCCTGCGCTGGGTGCATCCGCCCGTGTGCATGGCCCACCCGTTGCAGGACGGCAGGGCGGTGGCGCTGTACCGCGACCTCGACGCCACGGCCGCGAGCCTCGACGCGCTGCGCGCGGGCGACGGCGAGCGCTGGCGCGCGTTCGCGACGCCGCTGCTGCGCGACTTCCGGGCGCTGCGTGACACGATGCTGACGGGCTTTCCGCCGGTCGCGGGCCCCGTGCGCCTGACCGCTGCGCTCGGGCCGCGCGGGATCCTGGAGTTCGCGCGCGTGGTGCTGATGCCGGCGCTGGCGCTGGGGGGGGAGCTGTTCGCGGACGACGGCGCGCGCGCGTGGCTGTACGGCTCGGCGATGCACTCCGACGCACCGCTTGCGGCGGCGGGCAGCGCGATCGCGGCGGCGTATCTGATGCTGCTCGGCCACGGCGTCGGCTGGCCGAGCCCGGAGGGCGGCGCGGGGCGGCTCGCCGAGGCGCTCGTGTCCTACCTGCGCGAGCTGGGCGGGGAGCTGCGCACCGGCGCGGCGGCCACGCGGATCGCGGTCGCGCGCGGTCGCGTGGTGGGTGTGGACATCGATGTTTATGAGGAGGGCGGCGAGCGCGTGAGCTCGCCGTTGGTGGTCGCGGACGTAATGCCGGGCGCTCTCACCGGGCTGGCCGGCGAGGCGCTGCCCGCGCGCTATGCGCAGGCGCTGCGCCGCTACCGCCCGGGCCCGGCCACGCTGAAGCTCGACTGGGCTCTCGACGGCCCGATCCCGTGGACGGCGCCGGCGGCGCGCGAAGCGGGGACCGTGCACGTGGGCGGCTCGGGGACGGAGGTGCTGCGCGCCACCGCGTTCAGCGACGGCCTGCCCGAGCGCCCGTTCATGCTGCTCGGCCAGCAGTCGCTCGCGGACCCCTCGCGCGCGCCCGCGGGCAAGCACACCGCGTGGGCGTACTCGCACGGCCCGCAGTCGCTTGACTGGAGCGTCGAGCAAGGACGCCACGCCGAGCGCATGGAGGCTCAGGTGGAGCGCTTCGCGCCGGGCTTTCGCGACCTGATCCTCGCGCGCCACGTGCTCGGCCCGGCGGAGCTGCACGCGCGCAACGCGAACCTCATCGGCGGCGACGTCGGCGGCGGCAGCTACGCGCTCGACCAGCTGGTCTTCCGCCCGCTGCCGTCGCTCGTCCCCTACCGCACTCCCGTCCGCGGCCTGTACCTGGGCAGCGCCGCGACCTTCCCCGGCGGCGGCGTGCACGGCGTATCCGGTCGCGCCGCCGCGCGCTTGGCGCTGGCGGAGTCGCGCGTCAGGCGCGTCGTGTCCTTCCCCCGGGGCCGCGCCTGAGCCGCTCGCCGGGGCTGAGCCGCTCGCGCCGCCGCTGGTCGCGCCCGAGCGGCTCGCGCGGGCGCTCGCCGCGCCTGAGCCGCTCGCGCCGCCGCTCGTCGCGCCTGAGCGGCTCGCGCGGGCGCTCGCCGAGGGTGTGTCTGTCAGGCCGAGCCCGCGGAGACCACGCCCTCCGCGGACGTGCCCGTCGCCGCGGCCGCGTCGTCGCGCTCGGCGATCGTCCACACCGGGACCGGGGCGACGCGCCCGCGGACCTCGAGCTCACCGACGAGCACGAGGTCGTCGGGTGGCCGCTGCATGCGCTCGCGCGTGGTGTCCGCGATGAACAGCATGTGGCCGCTGCCCTTGGTCATGCCCTCCAGGCGCGAGGCGGTGTTGGTGGTGTCGCCCAGGGCGGTGTACTCGACGCGCCGTTCGGAGCCGATGTTGCCGGCCATGACCGGCCCGCTGTTGAGTCCGACGCCCATCGCAAAGCGGTGGTCGTGACCGTTGCGCGCGATCCACGCGTTGAAGGCGTCCAGGCGCGCGCCGATCATCTCGCTGGCGGCCGCGAGCGCCCGATCGGCGTGGTCGGGCTGCTCGAGCGGCGCGCCGAACACGGCCATGATGCCGTCGCCCATGTAGGAGATGAGGGTTCCGCCGGCGCCGAGGATCGCCTCGGTCATCTCGTTGAGGTAGCAGTTCACGACCTCGATCACGCGCGTGGCGGGGAGCTTCTCGGAGAAGCTCGTGAACCCGCGCAGGTCCGAGAACAGCACCGTGCAGTCGCGCTCGACCGCGCCAAGCCGCAGGTTCTCGCCGGCGCTCGCCACGACCTGGTCGACGACGTCGGCGGGCACGAAGCGCGCGAACAGGTCGTGCACGCGCGCGCGCTCGATCGTCTCGACCGCGTACAGCACGCCGAGCGTCCCGAGGGTCCCCAGCACGAGCGCGAGCATGGGGTAGACGAGGGTGACGATGCGCCCGTCGTCGAACGCCACCTGCACGGCGATCGTGAACAGCACGGCGAGCGCCAGCGCGTTGGCCGCCACGCGCCAGCGCTGCAGGCCCAGGCTGCCGAGGGGTACGGCGGCGCCGAGCAGCAGAACGAGCGCCACGTTGATCCAGCCCGGGATGCCGCGCAGCGGCACCCCGCGCAGCAGCGTGGAGATCGCGTTGGCCCAGATTTCAGCGCCGGGCATCTCGCCGCCCATCGCTGTCAGGTGGTTGTCTCCGAGGATCGGGGCGGAGGCGCCGACCACGACGAGCTTTCCCTGGACGGCCGCCTTTGGGAACTGGCCGCGGAGCACATCTTCATAAGGGATCGTGTGAAACGTTTCCGGCGGCCCGGCGAAGTCGATCGGCAACGTTCCGCCTTCGAACAGTGAGCTCGGATAGCGCCGCCCGCTCATGACTTCCGCCGCCGCCACCGGGAAGCTCGCGAGGTGGTTGTATTCGCGCGCAAAGCGCCGGGTCGCTCCGTCCGTGTCTGGCACCAGGTGGTCCTCGCCGGCACGCGCGCCGGCTTCGCGCAGGTTCCGCGAGCCGCCCAGCACTTCGGTGTTCCCGTCGGCTTCGACGTTCGTCGCGGCGAGCACCGTCTTGCCGTGGGCGCGCGCCACCGCTTCATACAGTTCGTCGTCTTCGACTTCGTTGGTGGGGATCGAGAAGTCCATGTCCACGGCGATCGTCTGTGCGCCGGCTTCGCGCAGGTGGTCGATCACCCGCGCGTCCCACCTGCGGGGAAAGGGGTAGTCGCGGCGCAGCGCCAGCAGCGTCTTGACGTCGATCGCCACGAACACGATGTTCGACGGCGCGCCGGAGTCGCCGCGGATCGAGTAGCGGGCGTCGAGCGTCTGCAGCTCGCTGCGGTTGAGAACGTTCGTCGCGTAGGCGAGCACGCCGATGCCACCGGCCAGCGCCGCGACCGCCAGCAGTGCAAGCACCTTGCGTCGCCGTCTGCGCGCGCCTGTCATGGGCGCGCTTCCCTTGCACTTCCCCCGCTCGACACGGGTTGATGCTAGCCCCAGGCGTTCGGCGGCTGCGCTGCGCCCCCGCTCCCGCAGACAGACCAGTGCGCCCTCGGGATCGTGATGCGAGCCCGATTTCGTTGACTTCGGCTCCCGTGAGCACTATCTTGGGCCGCTAACGGTAAAGCTCCGTCGGTCACGCCGCGGATGGATGTCCGCGGGTCGGGGTGACGGACGGGGTGAGATGCGGACATCCTGGGGGTCGTGACGTGCCGATATCCGGGTCTGCTGGGTCGCTCGCGCCGGCAGATTGCTCGATCGACGTTTCGAGGGGGCTCCCGGCTGCGCGTCTTGCGCGATCGCGGGTGCCGGTGGCGCTCGCGCTGTCGTGCGCGCTGCTCGGCGTTTCGCTGTGGGGCGTGCTGAGCGGCGGGCGCAGCTCGACGGTGGCGGCCGGATCACCGCGCAGCTCCTCGCGGGAGCGTCCGGCGATGCTGCCGAGCGCGGCTCTCGCCCCCGTTTCGGCTGCGATCGGCGCGGCCGGAGCGGCATATCGGATCAGCGCCTCGGCGGGCGGGTGGCGCGCGCGGGACCCCGCTCAGCGCCTGGGTGAGCGCTTCGGCACGGAGGGCGCGCGGGATCCCGCGCCCGGCGTGCAGCTCGACGCGCCCGGCGTGCAGCTGGGCCTGAGCGTGCGCGCCGCCGGCTATGGGCCTTCCCTGCGGGCCCTCGGCGCCGCGGCGCCGCGCGTGAGCGCCAACCGCGTGCTCTACCGGCGCGGGGGGCTCGACGAGTGGTACGTCAACGGGCCGCTGGGCGTCGAGCAGGGCTTCACGCTGCCGCAGGCGCCGGCTGGTCGTCACGCCGGGCCGCTGACGATCGCGATGAAGCTCTCCGGAGACACCCGTCCCCACCTCGAAGCTGGGCGCCGGAGCATCGTGCTGCGGGGGGCCGGCGGCGCCTCGCTTCGCTACGGTGCGCTCCTGGCGACCGGCGCGCACGGACGGCGCCTGCGAAGCTGGCTCGAACTCGACGGGCGGACGATCCTGCTCCGAGTGGACACCAGCGGGGCCCGCTACCCGCTGCGGATCGACCCGCTGATTCAACAGGCGGCGCTGCACGGGGGGATCGAAAGCGAAGGCGAGCGCTTCGGCTACAACGTCGCGCTGTCCGCCGATGGCGACACCGCGCTGGTCGGAACGCGGGCCGCTGCGGGAGGCGTGTGGGTGTTCACGCGCTCGGGCTCGGAATGGACCCAGCAGGGCCAGCCCCTGAAAATCGAAGAAGAAGAAGACGGCAAGGAAGAATGCGAAGAAACCGGCGAATGCGGCTTCGAGCGCAGCGTCGCGCTGTCGGCCGACGGCAACACCGCGCTGATCGGCGGTCCCTACGATCACGACGGTCGCGGCGCGGCGTGGGTGTTCACGCGCTCGGGCTCGACCTGGAGCCAGCAGGGCGTGGAACTCACGGGCGGCGAGCAGGAGCAGGGCAATGCGCGCTTTGGCCGCAGCGTGGCGCTGTCCGGCGAAGGTGACACGGCGCTCGTCGGCGCCAGCAAAAATGACGAAGGTCGCGGCGCGGTGTGGGTGTTCACGCGCTCGGGCTCGACCTGGGCCCAGCCGGGCTACATGCTCACGGGCGGCGAACAGGAGATGCCCGAAGGTCACTTCGGCCACGGCGTGGCGCTGTCCGCCGACGGCGAAACGGCGCTGGTGGGCGCCCCGGGCGACACCGAATACCGCGGCGCGGCGTGGGTGTTCACGCGCTCGGGCGCGACATGGCCTCAGCAGGGCGCCATTCTCACGGGCGGCGAAGAAGAGATCGGAGCGGGTCGGTTTGGCTCCAGTGTGGCGCTGTCGGCTTTCGGGAACACCGCGCTGATCGGCGCTCGCACCGATCACGAAGGTCTCGGTGCGGCGTGGGTGCTGACGCGCTCGGGCTCCACGTGGACGCCTCAAGGGCCGAAGCTCGGCGGCGAAGGAGAGGCCGGCGAAGGCCAGTTCGGCGCGAAGGTCGCGCTCTCGGCGGACGGCGAGGTGGCGCTGATCAGCGCTCCTGACGACGCGCGAGCGGGGGCCGCATGGCTGTTCACCCGCCCGGGCGCCGCCTGGAGCCAGCAGGGCGCGAAGATCGCGGGCGTCGAAGGGGATGGCTTCGGTGCGAGCGTCGCGCTCTCCTCCGATGGCACGACCGCGCTGATCGGAGGGCCCAGCGCAGACGCCAGCGCGGGCGCGGCGTGGGTGTTTCAGAACACTTCCGTGCCGCCGCCTACGGTCGCGAGCATCAGCGCGGAATCGGGCCCGAGCGAAGGCGGGACCCGGGTGACGATCACCGGCAGCGGGTTCCTCACGGGCGCGACGGTCGAGATCGGAGGCGAAGCGAGCTCCGTGGAAGTGCTCTCGGAAACCGAACTGACGGCCGTCACCCCGGCGCACGCCGCGGGATCGGAGGAAGTGGTGGTGAAAGACGCCGACGGGGTCTCCGCCGGTGGGCCCGACTACACGTATCTGGAAGGAAAGCCGCCGCCTGCTCCCGCGCCGACGGTCGCGAGCATCAAGCCGGAATCGGGCTCGAGCGAAGGCGGGACCCGGGTGACGATCACCGGCAGCGGGTTCCTCACGGGCGCGACGGTCGAGATCGGAGGCGAAGCGAGCTCCGTGGAAGTGCTCTCGGAAACCGAACTGACGGCCGTCACCCCGGCGCACGCCGCGGGATCGGAGGAAGTGGTGGTGGACGACGCCGATGGAATATCCACGGGCGGGCCTGACTACACCTACGAAGAACCGACGATCACTCCGCTCACGGCCGTCTCCTCGGGCACGCCGTCCGGAGGGGGCAATTCGCCGGCCGGCGGAGGTGTTCTCTCGAACGTCGTGATCGCACTGCCCGCCCCGCAGCTCGGGCTGACGGGCAACCTCGCGCCGGTCTCGGGCGAAGTGCTGGTGAAACTGCCCGGGTCCAGCTCGTTCACGCTGCTTACGGGGCTTCGCCAGGTGCCGTTCGGGACGATCATCAATGCCACCCACGGCAAGGTCAGGGTCACGACCGTCGGACCCAACGGCCGGCTCCAGGTGATGACGTACTACGGAGGGGAGTTCGAGCTCACCCAGGGCCGCAGCGGCCTGGTCGTGGCGAGGCTCCTGGGCGGCAACTTCTCGGTGTGTCCGACAGCGCGAGAGCGCAGCCATCTCGCACGGGCGAGCTCCACGCGCGCGTCGGGCAAGCACGTGGTGCGCAAACTTTGGTCTGAAGGTCACGGCAAATACTCGACCAAGGGCAACTACGCGAGCGGAGCCGTCCTGGGCACGCGCTGGCTGACCGAGGACCTCTGCGACGGCACCCTGATCCACGTCGTCACCGATCGCGTGAGGGTGACGAACCTCGTCAACCACCGTCACGTCACGGTGACCGCCGGGCACAGCTACTTCGCCAAAGCTCCCTGACCTCGGGGTCCGGACAGCGGCGCAGGCGGCAAAGCCGTGCCACGCTCGCTCATGCGCGCGGATAGTGGAAGGCCTGGGTTTGTGTGACCTTGGCGACGAGCGAGCCGTCCTCGCGCGCGATCTCGGTCTCGACGACGATCGTCGTGCGCCCCTTGTGCAGCGGTCGAGTGGTGGCCGTCACGCTGCCCTCGCGGACGGCGCGCAGGAAGTTTGTCTTGGACTCGATCGTGGCGGTGCCGATCGCCCCGTCGGGCAGGTTGAAGAACGCGCACGTTCCCCCGCAGCCGTCGGCGAGCGCCATGAGCGCGCCGCCGTGCATCAACCCTCCGGCGGTGCAGCGCTCGGGCGCCCACGCCATGCGGCCGCGAACGAGATCGGGGCCGACCTCGAGCAGCTCGGCGCCGATCAGCACGGCGAAGGGCATCGTGTCGCGGACCTGCCGCGGGGTTGGTGGCTGTGGGGAGTGCAAGGAACACGCATTATGTGAGACTGGCGCGCGTGCAGGACAGCCGGCCGAAGGTCGCGGTCGTGGGCCACGTCGAGTGGGTGCGGTTCGCGCGCGTGCCGCACGTCCCGGTCGCCGGCGAGGTGGTGCACGCGAGCGGCACGTTCGAGGAGCCGGCCGGCGGCGGAGCGGTCGCGGCGGTCCAGCTAGCGCGCCTGGCGGGTGCGGCGACGCTCGTGACGGCGCTCGGCCAAGACGACCACGGTCGCCGCTCGCGCGCGCGCCTGCACGAGCTCGCGGTCGACGTTCGCGCGTGCTTGGTGGACTCGCCGACGCGCCGTGCGGTGACGCTCGTGGATGACCGGCGCGAGCGCACGATCACGACCTTCGGCGAGCGACTCGACCCGCACGGGGAAGACGAGAGCCTCGAATGGCATGCGCTCGCGGGCACCGACGCGCTGTACTTCACCGCGGGCGACGAGCGCGCGCTGCGGGCCGCGCGCGAGGCTGCGCGGGTGCTGGTCGCGAGCCCGCGCGCACGCGACGCGCTCGGTCACGGGGTGGCGCTCGACGCGCTCGTGCTGAGCGCCGATGACGCGATCGAGCGCGGCGAGATGGATCGCGCGCGCGAGGAAGCCGAGCTGCTGGTGCTCACCGAGGGCGAGCGTGGCGGCAGCTACCGCGCGCGCTCCGGCGAGAGCGGCAGATGGGCGCCCGTCCCGCCGCCCGGCGCGCCGGCCGACACGTACGGCTGCGGGGACTCGTTCGCCGCGGGGCTCACGTACGGGCTGGGCGTGGGCCTCGCGCTCGTGGACGCCCTCGCTCTGGCCGCTCGCTGCGGCGCTGTGTGCCTGACCGGGCGCGGCCCGTACGAACGCCAGTTGACGCTCGAGCGCTGAGGCCGCCGCTCATCCTCGGCGCGTCGCGCGCGCCGCGCCGCTCATCCTCGGCGCGTCGCGCGCGCCGAACAGGACAGAGAGAGCGCTAAGTCCCGCCTCGCGCCCCCGTCTCCGCCCCCGCTGCTTGCGATGCGCGCTACGGCACACGCGCTACGGCATATGATCCGCCGTAGGGCATGGACTTCGAGCAGATCACGGCCGAGAGCGCCGACGGCGTGCTGACGATCACGCTCAACCGCCCGGAGCGCCTGAACGCGTGGACGGCGCAGATGGGTGTGGAGATGCGCGCGGCGCTCGACCGCGCAGACGCCGACGACGACGTGCGCGCGATCATCGTCACGGGCGCCGGCCGCGGCTTCTGCGCCGGCGCCGACCTGGCCGGCGGCGGCGACACGTTCGACTATCGCAAGCGCGAGAGCGCTGGGCCGGCGCGCGATAACGGCGGCGAGCTCACGCTGCGGATCTTCGAGTCCAAGAAGCCCGTGATCGGTGCGATCAACGGTCCGGCGGTGGGCGTGGGCGCGACCATGACGCTGCCGATGGACGTGCGGCTGGCGGCCGAGGACGCGCGCATCGGCTTCGTGTTCGCGCGCCGCGGGATCATCCCGGAGGCGTGCTCGAGCTGGTTCCTGCCGCGCGTCGTGGGCATCAGTCGCGCGATGGAGTGGGTGGCGACCGGGCGCGTGTTCTCCGCGCGGGAGGCGCTCGAGGCGGGGCTCGTGCGCAGTCTGCATGCGAAGGAGCAGCTGCTCGACGCCGCGGGCGCGCTGGCGCGCGAGATCGCCGAGAACACCGCGCCGGTGTCCGTCGCGCTCGCCCGCCAGCTGATGTGGCGGATGCTCGGCGCCGGGCACCCGATGCTCGCCCACCGCGCCGACTCGCGCGGCATGGTCGCGCGCGGCGAGTCCGCCGACGCCGTCGAGGGCATCACCGCGTTCCTCGAGAAGCGTCCCGCGCGCTTCCCCGACCGGGTCAGCGACGGGCTGCCCGACGTGATGCCCGGTTGGAGCGCGCCGGCGTTCGAGTAGCTGGGACCGCCGGCGGCTCTGTGGGCGGTTCGCGTCTCAGGTGCGCGTGCGTCCCCGGGGTGAGGCTGGCGGGCGACCCTCGACGTTCGTCGTAGTCCAAACGATCGATTGCGACGGCGACGCAGGAAGTGTTGCAGGAAGCCGGCCAGCGTAGCCAGATGTTCGGTTTAATTCCGATGTATTGATTTTGGGGTAGAGATGCAGCGATCACGTTCGGATCCGACCTCTCAAGGAGTGATTCCAAATGTCTGCATCATCGATCTCGGTCTCGACAGTCGGGCCGGCAGTGACTCGCCGCGCGGCGGCATGGATCCTCGCCGGGGCACTGATCGTGCTGGTCGTGGTTGTCCCACCTCCTGCGACGGCGCGCGCCGAAAGCGCGTCCGCGCTATCGGTCTCGGCTCTGACGCCCGCCGAAGTCGAAACCCTGGTATCAGGCGTTCCGCTCAAAGACCTCCCGGCGTCGCAGCTGAGCGAACTGCTCGCGAGGCATCTGAGCAAATCCCCGACGAACGGCCTGAAGGAAGCGCTCGAAAAGACGATCGACGGCCTGGCCGCGAAGGAAGGCGCCCTCGGGCAGCTGGCCGGATCCTCCGAACTGGCGCAGGAACTTGAAAAGCAGTTGAAAAAACTGCCATCGCTCGAAAAGCTGAACCTCGAAACACTGCTTGGCGGCAGCGAACTGCCCGCAACGCTCGACAAAGCGCTCGGCTCGCTCGACGCCCGCCAGCTGGTGGGCGAACTGCTGAACAGCGTGTCCGAAACCGGCCTGCCGGTCGGACCCGAACAGCTGATCGAAGAAGTGCTCACCGCACCGAGCCCCCACGCACTGGAAAAAGCGCTGGGCGCGGCGCTCACCGGCGAAGCTTTCAGCACGGGGACCGTCGAAGCGCTCGCCAGCCAGGTCGGCACGAGCGCAGAAGGCTTGGCGGCGGACTTCGGCGCGACCGCCGAACAGCTGCCCGGGAAAGCGATGGCGCTGACGGCCCCGCTCAGCGACGGCAAGACCCTTGGGGTGCTCGACGCGCTGGAAGGGATCGACGTGGGCACGCTCACGCACGAACTCGCCGGCGGCGGCCCGGGCGGTGGCGGCTCGGGCGGGTCGGGCGGCTCGGGCGGTGGCGGCTCGGGCGGAACGGGCGGCGGCACGGGCGGCCCGGGCGGCGCGGGCGGCGCGGGCGGGGCATCCTCCGGCGCGCCCGGCGGCACGACGATCGTCGACGAGCTCGTCTCGCCGAGCCCGACCTCGACGGCTGCGAGGGCAAAGCCGACGGCCAAGGTCAAGATCCTCGGCCGCAAGGTCAAGGGTGAGACGATCACGCTCGCCGTGCAAGCCCCGGCCGCCGGCAGGCTGACGGTCGAGGGCAAGGGCGTAAAGTCGCTCAGCCGTCAGACCGACAAGGCCGAGCGCGTGACACTGCGAGCCGTGCTCACGAAGGCCCGGAGCGCCTCGCTGCGCAGGCGCCACCGCCGCTTGGACATCGAGCTCGAGGTCTCGTTCAAGCCGGTCAGCGGAGCAAGCTCGGCGGCGAGCACGAGCATCAGGGTCGGTTGAGCGGGCCGGCCGGCAAAGTCCGCGTCCCCCGCAAACGGGTGCTCGCCGACCGGCGGGCACCCGCGGGGACGGGCGTGTGACGTGCCGGATGCTCGCGGCAGCGACCGGTTGCCCGACGCGATGCCCGGGTGCGGCACGCCGGCGTTCGAGCAGGTCTCAGCCCGGCAGCTGCTGCACCAGCGACAGCACCGGCGCGAACAGGTCGCCGCGCTCGGCCACGCGCGCGAGCACGGCGTCCGCCTCGAACGTCAGGCTCGCGGGGTCGCCGGAGTCGCGCGTGCGCTCCACCTCCTCCCATTCCACCGGCGTGGACACTGTCGGGCGCTCGCTCGCGCGCAGCGAGTACGCGCACACGGTCGTCTTCTTCGCGTCGTTCTGGCTCCAGTCGATCAGCACCTTGCCGGCGCGACGCGCGCGCGTCATGCGCGAGATCATCAGGTCGGGCTCTGACTGCTCGAGCAGCTCCGCGACGGTCTTGGCGAACGGCTTCGTGCGCTCGTAGCCCACGCCGTCGTAGTTGAGCGGGATGTACACCTGCAGGCCCTTGGAGCCCGAGGTCTTGGCGAAGCTCTGCAAGCCGACGCCCTCGAACGTCGCACGCAGCAGCAACGCGACGCGCGCGCACTCGACGATGCCCGCCGGCGCGCCCGGGTCGAGGTCGAACACGACCGCGGTCGGGCGCTGCATGTCCTGGCGGCGCGCGAGCGGCACGTGCAGCTCGATCGCCGCGAGGTTCGCAAGCCACACGAGCGTCGGCAGGTCCTCCGCGAGGACGTAGTCGATCCGCTTGCCCCGCGCGGCGAGCGCCACCGTGCGCACCCAGTCCGGGCGATGCGCGGGCGCTTGCTTCTGGAAGAACGACTTCGCCTCCACGCCGTCCGGCCAGCGCGTCACGGTCAGCGGGCGGTCCGCCAGGTGGGCGAGCAGCACCGGCGCGACCCCCGCGTAGTAGTCGATCACCGCGCGCTTGGACACGGCCGCACGCGGATACAGGACCTTGTCGAGGTTCGACAGCTTCAGCTCGCGACCCTCCACGAACACGCGCGCGGTCTTCGCCGAGACGTCCTCGCGCACGACGTGCGCCGCGTCCTTGTCCTCGCGCACGACGTGCGCCACGTCCTTGTCCTCGCGCACGACGTGCGCCGCGTCCTTGTCCTCGCGCACGACGTGCGCCGCGTCCTTGTCCTCGCGCAGCCCCCGGTAGACGGGTGCGCGCAGGCTGCCGTCCTGCGTCCAGTGCGCGAACTGCACCTCCACGACAAGTCGCGGCTCGCTGAAGAGCGCCTCGCGGGGAGGGCGCTCGCCGGCGCCGAACGGCGAGCTCTCGCGCTGCAGCGGCGCGAGCAGTGCGGACAGGCGCGCGAGCTCGCGCTCGCTGAAGCCGCTGCCGACGCGCCCGACGTAGCGCAGCACGCCGTCCGGCTCGTACACGCCGAGCAGCAGCGCACCGATGCTGCCGCGGCGCTTGCCCTTGCCCGCAAGCCAGCCGCCGACCACGAGCTCCTGGCGCCCGACGCTCTTGATCTTCACCCACGTGCGCGCGCGCACGCCCGGCTGGTAGGTCGAGTCGAGGCGCTTGGCCACGATCCCCTCGAGGCCCTGCGCCCTGCTCGCCTCGAGCAGCGCGCGGCCCTCTTCGACGACGTGCTCGGGCGTCCGCCAGCTCGCGCCCACCAGGCGCAGCTCGCTCAGCAGCTCGCGGCGCTCGGCGTATGACAGCCCGATCGTCGAGTGGCCGTCGAGCCACAGCAGGTCGAACAGGATCAGCGTGACGGGCGTGTGCGCGATCAGCCTGCGCGCGTGCGCCCTGTCGGCGACGTGCATGCGCCGCTGCAGCGCAGCGAAGCTCGGTCGCCCGTGCTCGTCGAGCGCGACGATCTCGCCGTCGAGGACCGCGCTGTGCGAGCTCAGTGCGCGGTTCACGCGCGCGAGCTCGGGATAGCTGTCGGTGATGTCTTTGAGGTTGCGGCTCTGCAAGCGCAGCTCGCCCGGGCGCGAGTACGCGATCGCGCGCACCCCGTCCCACTTGATCTCATACGCCCAGCCGCGCTCCACGCGCGGCAGCTCGCCCGCGCGCGCGAGCATCGGCACGACGTGCTCGGGCATCGGCTCGCGCAGCGCGTCCGCCGCCGGGTCCATGCGGTGGATCATCCAGCCCTTCGGGTGCTCGCCCGGCTCGATCGCGAACAGCGCGTAGCGCGCGTCCACGCGCTCGCCGTGCAGCGCGACCTCCACCTTGCGCGGCTCCCACTTGAGCGGCTCATACGTGCCCGTGTCCCAGATCGAGATCGTGCCCGCGCCGTACTCGCCCTCGGGGATCTCGCCGTGGAACTCCAGGTACTCGAGCGGATGCTCCTCGGTGGCCGCCGCGAAGTGGTTCTCGCCGGGCGCCTGCGGCAGGCCCTTGGGCAGCGCCCACGAGGCGAGCGCGCCGTCGCGCTCCAGCCGCAGGTCCCAGTGCAGGCGCCGCGCGCTGTGCTCGTGGATCACGAAGCGCGGGGCCTCACGCGTGCGCGCGCCGCCGTCAGCCGGGGCGGGCTCGGGCGTCACCGAGAAGTCACGTTTGGCGCGGTAGTGACGCAGATCGCGGCCGGACGGCGCGGATGGTTGGCTGTCTTCCGACGAACTGCGTATATCCATAGTTAGACGGGGTTCGCAGTTGCAAGCAACTCCCGCGCCGGATGCCCCGCGCGGGCGCTCATCGACGCGCGCGATCGCTTCGCGTGCGCCCGCTCGCTCGCGCGCTCGTGCCCGGCGCGAGTTTCCGGCGGGGCGCTAGCGTTTCGCGGTCGGGCGCGACGCGCCGGCTTTCTTCGCTGCCGGCTTTTTCGCGCTTGCTTTCGCCGCGCTCTTGCCCGGCGCGGGCTTGCTCGCGGGGGCTCTCGCGGGCGCTTTCTCGGCGGCGGCCTTGCGCGGTCTCGCCACCCCGGCCTTGCGCGGTCTCGCCACCCCGGCCTTGCGCGGTCTCGCCGCGGCGGCCTTGCGCGGTCTCGCCGCCCGCCCGCCGTCGCCTTCGCGCGCGCGCACCGCCTCGAGGCTCGCCTTCAGCGCGCTCATCAGGTCGGGCGCCGGCTCGATCACCGCTTCGGGCGGCGGTTGCACGGCGATCGCCTTGCCCTGGGCCTTGCGCTCGATCAGCGCGAGCACCTCCTCGCGGTAGCTGTCGCGAAACTGCTGCGGGTCGAAGTCGCCCGCGAGCGAGTCGACCAGCTGCTCGGCGACCTCGAGCTCGCGCTTGGTCGTCTTGACATCCGCCGCCTCCGCCACCTCGTCCAGGCGCTCGGGCGCGAGCACTTCGTCGGCGAACAGCATCGTCGCCATCCCCAGCGCCTCGCCCATCGGGCGCACCGCCACGAGCTGCTCCTTCGAGCGGATCACCACGCGCGCGATCGCCACCTTGTTCGTCTCGCGCATCGCCTCCAGCAGCAGCCTGTATGGCTTGGCGCCGCCGGCTCCGGGCGCCAGGTAATACGGATGGTCGTAGTACACCGGATCGATCTGTGAGAGATCTACGAACTCCTCTATCTCGATCGTCTTCGTCTTCTTCGGCTCAAGCGACTCCAACTCGCCGGGCTCGATCACCACGTAGCGGTCGGGCGCCAGCTCGTAGCCTTTGACCACGTCCTCATACGGGACCTCCTCGCCGCTCGTCGGGTCCACCCGCTTCTGCGCCACGCGCACGCCGCTCCTGCCCGACAGCTGGTGAAAGCGCACCGTCTTGCGGTCAACCGCGCTGTACAGCTTCACCGGGATCGTCACCATCCCGAAGCCGATCGTGCCCGTCCACATCGCGCGCGGCATGGCTTAGTACTACCACCTGGGAAGCGGTCGGGCCACTTCTGCAAACTCCCTGCCTTCCTCCTCGGCCGCCGCGCGCTGGTCCTCCGGCGTCGCGCCGCCCGCCGCCTGCGCCGCCGTCCCCGCCCCCGCCGCCACCCGCGCGGAGTAGATCGAAGGGACGCCCACCACGCGCGTCAGCACCGTCGCCTCGACCACCGCCAGCAGCATCGGCACCATCAGCGAGTCCGCCTGGTGGGTCAGCTCGAGCAGCAGCACGATCGCCGCCAGCGGGCCCTGCATCGAGGCGCCCAACACCGCCGCGCCGCCGATGATCGCGTAGCTGCCGAGCGGCGCGCCCGGCCACAGCTGCGTCCACGCATCGCCCAGCAGCCCGCCCAGCAGCACCCCGTAGGTGAGCGTCGGCGTGAACAGCCCGCCCGGCGCGCCGCTGCCCAGGCACGCGGCCGTAAGCAGCGGCTTGAGCACCACGAGCACCGCCAGCAGCACCACGCTCAGGCGTCCGACCAGCGCCAGCTGCACCACCGGTTTGCCGTTGCCCAGCAGCTGCGGGTAGGCGATCGCGATCGCGCCCAGCGCAGTGAACACCACGATCGGCGCCGCCACCCGCAGCCAGCCGCGCGGGCGCATCGCGTGCGCGCGCGCGATCAGCTTGATCCACGCGATCGCCGCCAGCCCCGCGATCGGCCCGAGCACGATCGCCCACACCACCAGCGCCGCATGGATGTGGTATGCGCCGATCGTGTACGTCGGCGCCGTCGGCAGCGCGATCCACGCGGTCGCCGTCGCGATCAGCGACGTCGCCAGCGCGGGCAGCACGAGCGGCAGCGCGAGCGTCCCCAGCAGCACCTCCAGGGCGAACAGCGCGCCCCCCAGCGGCACGTTGTACACCGCCGCCATGCCCGCGCCCGCGCCGCACGCCACCAGCAGGCGCCGCTGCCAGTCCGGCAGCCGCGCGCGCTCGCTCAGCGAGCTCGCGAGCGCCGCGCCCGTCAGCTGCGGCGCCGCCTCGCGCCCGAGCGACGCGCCGAGCGCGACGATCACGATCGACTGCACCGCCCGCGCCGCGCTCGCCAGCAGCGGCAGCCGCGCGCCGCGCAGCCAGATCGACTCCGAGACCTCGCCCGCGCCGCTGCGCGCCAGCGCCAGCCCGCTCGCGCCCGCCACCGCGCCCGCGATCGCCAGCACCAGCACCCGGTGCGCGTCCGAAGTGCGCTTCACCCCCGCCAGGAAGTCGCCCGACTGATACGACCACGCCAGGTGCTGGACCGCTCGCAGCAGCTCGATCAGCGCCGCGCCCGCCAGCCCCGCGCCCACCCCGATCGCCACCACCAGCGCCCAGAAGCGCACGCCGTAGGAGGCCACGATCCCCCTGCCGGGCACGTTCGGTTGCGGTGTCGGCCTGCTCACTGCGGCCCAAGTCTGACGCCAGCGCCACCTCAGGCGAGCGCCGAGAGCACGGTCTCCTCAGGCGAGCGCCGAGAGCACGGTCTCGCAGCGCGTCAGCCCGTACGCGCGCGCTCCGCTCGTCGCCTGCTCGGATGCCGAGCGCACCTGCTCGAGCAGCGTGAGCGCCCGCAGGACCTTGCCCTCGCCGAGCGACGTCGCCGCCTCGCCGATCGCGCCGACGACGGTCGCGTACGGCGCGAGGAAGCGCCCGATCGCCGCGTGCGCGCCGCTCGGCTGCTCCAGCTTGCGGAGCTTCTCGAGGCTCGCCGACGCCACGCCGTAAAGCTCGCCCACCGCGCCCGCCAGCCGCGCGACCGCGCTCGCGCCGCCGGCCGACAGCGCAAGCGCCGAGGTCGCCACCTTGCGGATCAGCGGCGTCGTCTGCGTGCTCGTGCTCCCGCACACCGCGTCCGCCTTCGCGACGTACTGCGACTTGCTCGGGCCGCTGCCGCCGCCGCAGCCGGCCAGCAGCACGCCTACGAGCAGCGTCGCGGCCGCCACCGCCGCGGTCCCAGTGGGTGTGCATCGGTTCCTCAGCATCTCAACAGCCTCGCGCGGTCGGATTCTGCGGGCGCCGGCGAATACCTGCACGTCGATTGGTATCGACGCGCGCGAGCAACCTGCCCACGCGCGCCGCCACCCGCGTGGAGGCACACAAGTTGGCCAGCCAGCCAGTATGATTGGGGCGACCATTCGGGCGGCGAGCAGCGGAGGTTCGATGATGGCGACTGTAGGGCGCGACATCCAATCGGTGGAATTGACGGACGAGGAGCTGTGGACGGAGGGGCCGCCGCTCGAGGCGTTCAAGCAGATGCGCAGCGAGTGCCCGATCCACTGGACCGAGAGCTTCGAGCTGTTCCCCGAGGAGGCCGGCTTCTGGTCGGTGACCACCGCCGAGGACGTCCACACGGTGAGCCGCGATTGGCAGACGTACTCCTCCGAGCGCGGCGGCGTGCTCGCCGCGGCCGCCGGCTTTCCGATCGAGCTCGCGCGAGCGATGTTCATCGGCATGGACCCGCCCAAGCACGATCGTCTGAAGGCGCTCTTCCAGGCCGGCTTCACGCCGAGGAGGATCGCGGCGCACGAGGGCGCCATTCGCGCGATCGTCACACGCGTGCTCGACCGCCTCGACGGCCGCGATGAGTGCGATCTGGTGAGCGACGTCGCCCAGCCGGTCGTCTCGCGCGTGATCGGGAGCTTCATGGGCATCTCCGAGCAGGACGACGCGGTGTGGGCGAACCTGATGAACAAGACGCTCGGCGCCGCCGATCCTGACCTCAACCCCGACGGCTTCGAGGGCGCGGTCGAGAAAGACGTGCCCGAGATCTTCGAGCGCTGCCGCGTGCTGATCGCCGAGCGCCGCGAGCGCCCGACCGACGATTTGACGAGCGTGCTCGTGCACGCCGAGGTCGACGGCGAGAAGCTCGAGGAACACGAGATCGTCATGGGCTTCTTCCTGTTGATGGCCGCCGGCAACGACTCCACCAAGGCGACCTACTGCTCGGGCATGCGCGCGCTGATGGAAGACCGTGAGCAGCTGCGGCTGTTGCTCGAGGACCCCTCGTCGATCCCCGACGCGGTCGAGGAGTCGCTGCGCATGTTCCCCGCCTTCGCGCATTTCCGGCGCACCGCCACCCGCGACACCGAGCTGCACGGCCAGAAGATTAAAGAGGGCGAGAAGGTCGTCATGTGGTACGTGTCCTCCAACCGCGACGAGTCCCGCTACGAGCAGCCCGATCGCTTCGAGCTGCGCCGTTGGTCGAACCGCGGATCATCCCCGGAGGCTGGCGTCCCCCGGGCTCGGTCCGAGCACCAGGCGTTCGGCGCGGGCGGCCGTCACTTCTGCCTCGGCACCGCGCTCGCGCGCCTCGAGCTCAAGATCATGCTCGAGGAGACGCTCGGCCGCTTCCCCCGCATCGAGCTCGCGGACACGCCCACGCACGTCGAATCGCTGTTCATCAACCAGCTGAAGACGCTGCCCGTACGGCTGGGGCGCCCGGCCGGCGAACGCGCCGGCCCGCCGCGGATCGTCCCCTCACAGCAGCGCGCGTAGCGACCGTCTCGCCTCTCCGCGCCCGAGCGCCTGCGCGGCGACCGGTCGAACGAACGTTTACGACCAGTTCCACATGACGGAAAATGTAGATCGCAAGACTGCGGTCAATTTCGCGCTTGGAGGCGCACACATGAGCTTTTTCTACATTGGTGACGACGCGACCGGCGAGGCGCTGAAATGGTGCGATGATGTCGCCGTGGTGGTCGTCGGCGGTGAGATCGACTTCGCGGCGAGCCCTCGGCTGAGAGAGTGCCTTGCGGATCGTGTCGGCGCGGGCAAGCGGCGGCTGGTGCTCGACTTCTCCTCGGTGTCGTTCATCGACTCGACGGCCATCGGCGTGCTCGTCGGCGCGATCATGAGGCTGCGCGAGCACGGCGAGGGCTCGCTGTCCGTGGTCTGCCCCGAGGAGAACCGGCGCGTGATGCGCATCTTCGACATCGCCGGCGTCGAGAACCTGATCGAGCTGCACTACTCGCGCGCCGAAGCGCTCTCGGCGCTCGCGCTCGCCGGTTGAGATGCGCGCACGCCGCGGACATCCACGCTCGCGCGCCGCGCTGTGCGCCGCGCTCCTCGGCGCCGTCGTCTCATCCCTTTGCTCGTTCGTGCCCAGCGCAGGCGCGAGCGCCCTGCCGCTCGGCCTGTCCCTGCCGAGTGCCGGCGTGAGCTCACCGAGCGTCGGACTGTCCGTGCCGAGCGTCGGGGTGTCCGCGCCGAGCGTCGGGGTGTCCGTGCCGCCGGTGACCGTTACGACCCCGAGCGTGAGCGTCACGACACCGAGCGTGGGGGTGTCGAGCTCCGGCGTGAGCGTGTCGACGGCCGGCGTCACGGTGTCCACGCCGAGTCCGCCGGTGTCGACGCCGGTGACCTCCGGCGGCGGGGCCACGGAAACGCCCACGGGCGCCTCACCGCCCGGGTCGAGCTCGCCGAGCGGCGGTTCGGGCGGCGAAGAATCCGCTCCGCACGGATCGGCCCCCGGCCAGTCGGGCGGCTCGAGCGGCGCGCCGGGCTCCGCCTCGACGAGCGCGCGAGCCGCTTCGCTGCCCGCGCCGACGCCGGGCGGCGCGGGAGCGCGTGCGAGCGCGGGCGGGAACCCGCACGCGAGCGCGCCGCGCAAAGCGTCCGGCCCCGGACATGCTCGCGGCGATCGTCGCAGTGCGCCGGGCGGCGCCCGCGGCGGTCCGCTGCCGGGCGCTGGTCGCCGCTCGCCGGCGCTGGCGTCGGCGAGCACCGCGGGCGCGACTCGTGCAGCTGGACGGCGGAGCTCGAGCAACCCGCTCGATGCGATCGGCAAACACATTCCCCTGCCGATCCCGGTGCCGGACTGGAGCAAGCCGATCATCCTCTTGCTGCTTGCGCTCGCGCTGTGGTTCGGCGTGCGCTCGCGCGTCGCGGGCCGCCGCGCGCGGCGCCTGGAGCGCCAGCGGGTGACGCTGCTGCAGGACGTCGACGCGATGCAGGCGGCGCTCGTGCCCGCGATCCCCGCGCGCGTCGGCGGCCTGGCGGTCTCGGTCGCGTACAAACCCGCCGAGGGGCCGGCCGCGGGCGGCGACTTCTACGACGTGTTCGCGCCCGAGCGAGGCAAGGTCGCGATCATTCTCGGCGACGTCGCCGGCCACGGTCACGCGGCGCTCACCCAGGCCGCGCTCGCGCGCTACACGCTGCGCGCGTACATGCAAACGGGGATCGAGCCGCGCGCGGCGCTCGCGCTCGCCGGGCGCGTGCTGGCCGATCCGCTTGCCGAGCACTTCGCGACGGTGATCGTCGGCTTGTATGACACGCGCGAGGGGTCGCTCACGTATGCGAGCGCCGGCCATCCGCCGCCGATCGTGCACGGCCTGGACACGCGCGCGCCGCTGTCCGTGTGCGCGTCCCCGCCGATCGGCTGGACGGTTGCGACGGGTCGCCGCCAGACGCGCATCTCGCTCCCGCTCGGCGCGGTCGTGTGCTTCTTCAGCGACGGGCTGATCGAGGCTCGATGCAAGGACGAGCTGCTCGGCCGCGAGCGCCTGGACGAAATCCTCGGCGAGCTCGGCACGCGCCCGGACGCCGCCAAGCTGCTCGCGCGCGTCAGCTCGCACGCAACGTCCACCCCGGACGACATGGCCGCGTGCATCCTCGTCCCCGAGATGTCGCTCGTGACGGCCGGCAGGCACATCGAGGAGCTCGAAGTCGACGCCAAGCAGCTCGGCGCCGGTCAAGCGCGGCGCTTCCTCGAGACCTGCGAGCTCCCGATCGCCGAGATCGAGCGGGCGCTCGACCGCGCACGCGAGCTCGCCGCGGCGTTCGGGGCGGCGCTGTTGCGCGTCGAGCTGCATACCCGCGGGGCCACGGTCGAGGTCGACGCCGCGGGCGCTCCCGGCCAGGCAGCGCGGATGGCGCGCGGCTCGCAGGCCCCGGTCGGTACCTGACCGGCTCCGAGCCTCGCGCCGGCGGCGCTCGCGCTTACGATTCCGAAGTCGCGACCGGACTCAGCTGGTCCTTCAGCAATGGGTTGTCGGTGGTGCGCAGATACGGCTGCACGCGCGGGTCGAAGAACACTTTGATGAGCTTCTTTACCTGTGGGTCATTGCGGTAGGCGGTGCCCACGACCAGCTGCGCGGCAAAGCTGCGCGGCGCGGGTGGCGCGTAGATCTTGTCCTTCGCGGGCGTGCCCGCGGCGATGAACTGCATGTTGTAGGCGATCACGGCGTCCACCGAACCGAGGGTGCGCGGGCCGGCGCCATAGTCGATGAACACGAAGTGCAGGTTGTGTGGGTTGCCGGCGATGTCACTCGTGGTCGCCGACCACGGGACCGTGCCGGGCTTGAACGTGATCTCGCCCGCACGCTCCAGCAGCCACAGCGCCTGCGCCGTGTTGGCGGGATCGTTCAGCAGCGCGATCTGCGCTCCGCTGGGGAGCGCCGAGAGGCTCGGGTACTTGGAGGAGTACACCGAGTATGCCCACTGGAAGACCGGCCCGATCGCGGTGAGCTTCATGCCCGTGGCCTTGACCACCTCGTTGAGCCAGTGGATGTGCTGGTAGATGTTCGCGGCAAACTGGCCATGGGCGGTGGCTTCGTCGAGCTGGTTGCCGTCCTCGATCCCGACCGGTTTGATTTTGACCCCGTAAGTGGGCGCGATCGCCTTGTTGAGCCACACCAGGAACGCCTGCTCGGAGCTGCTGGACGCTTCGAAAGCGACGGGCAGCGTCGTTCCGAAATGACTTCCGGCGACCGTCTTCGCCGGCGAGCCTTTTGAGAGCAGCACCGCGAGCAGGACGACTATCACCGCCAAGACCGCGGCTGCCGCGAGCCAGTTACGCCGGTTCCCGCCACGCAGCTGGAAGTCTTGAGGCGGCGGGAGCTCCGGGGTTGGTGATCTCGTCTTCACGTCGGTCGACATGGCTCGCTCCTTTGCTGGGATTCAGTGTGTGAGCGACCGGACGATGCGGTCGCCGCCGAACTGGACGATTTGCACGATCAGCACGAGCAAGACGATGCAGCTGATCATGATGTGGCTGTCGAACTGCTCGTAGCCGTAGTTGACCGCGAGGTAACCGAGACCTCCAGCCCCGATGGCGCCTGCGATCGCGGAGTATTCGATCATCGCGATGATGTTCAGCGAGAGTCCCGCGACGATCCCGGGAAGCGCCTCGGTCAGCTGAATTGTCCGTATCACCTGCGGGACGCTCGCGCCTGAGGCGATGCCTACGTCGAGGCGCGTACGTGGGATCTCGCGGATCGCGTTCTCCACCAGCCTGGCGAAGAACGGGATGCCGGCGAGTGACATCGGGATGATTGCAGCCTTTATCCCGATCGTCGTGTGGACGACCAGCTCGGTGAACGGGATCACCGTGGCCATCAGCACGAGGAACGGCAGGGATCGGCCTAGGTTGGCGATCCAGCTGATCGATGCGTGCACGCTGGGATGCGGCGTGAGCCCGCGCGGCGAGGTGTTGAAGATGAGCAGCCCCAGTGGCAGGCCGAGCGCGACGACGATGCTCATGACGATCCCGACCATCGCGGCCGTCTGCCCGAGCGCGGGCGCCAGCAACGACGAGACTTCCGACCAGGGCGTCGCGGTGGCGAGGATCACGCGGCGCTCCTGATGAGCGCCCCGTACGGCTGCTCGGGCTCGAGCTCATCGGCCCGGTCGAGGCCCTCGAGGGCGGCGTGGATGCCGCGCGAGGCGAACGCCTCGCGCACCTCGGCGGCCGCCAGCGGGCGCTCGATGCGCACCGTCACCCGCCCCGCGGCGCCGCCGTCGTCGATCGTCTCGATCAACCCGGCCAGCACGGAGATGTCTGTATCGAGCTCGCGGGCGACCGACGTGAGCCAGGCCGGGTCGACGTCGGGACGCTCATAGCGCAGTTGCCACACCCCGGCCTCAACGTCTCGCGCTGGCCCGGGAGGCAGCGGCAGCAATGCGCGCGCGAGCTCCGAGTCCGAGGAGCGCACCACCTCGGCGACCGCGCCGCGTTCGACGATCTTGCCTTCGTGGAGCCGTGCGACGCTGTCGGCGACGTTTCGCACGACGTCCATCTCGTGGGTGATGAGCACGACCGCGACCCGCAGCTCGTCGCGCAGCTCCGCGAGCAGCTTCAGGATCGAGGAGGTCGTCTGCGGGTCCAGGCCCGAGGTCGGCTCGTCTGCGAGCAGCACCGACGGTTTTAGCGCGAGGCCCCGCGCCAGGCCGATCCGCTGCTGCTGGCCTCCGGACAACTGCGACGGGTAGTGGTCGGCGCGATGGAGCATCTCCACCCGGTCGAGCAGCTCGCGCACGCGCTGCACCCGCTCCCGGTGGGATATGTCGAGATAGCGCATCGGCAGCGCGACGTTCTCGGCGGCCGTCATCCGCTGCAACAGGCTCGCCGACTGGAAGACCGTGCCGATCGCGCGGCGCGCGCTGCGCAGCTCTCGGCGAGAGAGACGGGTGAGATCCTTGCCGTCGACGCGGATCGAGCCCGAGGTCGGCTTGTCGAGCAGGTTGATGCAACGGGCGAGCGTGCTCTTGCCGGCGCCGCTGGGCCCCACCACCGCAGCGATTTCACCGGCCTGCACCGCGAAGTCGATCCCGTCGAGGACCACCAGCGATCCGTAGCGTTTGGTCAGCGCGGTTACCTCGATCATCCGGGCGGCTCCTTAACCGACACCTCGGAGGCATTCTCCCAGGGGCGTTCTCAATAAAACCGGTCGAAAAAGCTCGTAAAGCATCACCGCGATCGAGGCGCTCGTCCAATAGAGCTTTCCGAACGCCCGATAGCCGTTTCCTTTTGCGGACGTCGCTGCGCTTCACGACAGGATCGGCGACGTCCCCCGGGTGGGCCGCCGGCGATGTCCGGCGTCGGCCCCCGGGCCGAGCGCCCGGACCGAGCGACGAGCTAGCGCAGCGCTCCGAGCGTGGCCCTGAACTGCGCTTCGGTCTGACGGATCCGGGTGGCACCCGGGTGCCGGGACATCTGCAGCAGGCGCTCGTTTCCCCGAGTGTCCGGGAGCAGTTCCGCCGAGAAGTCGGTGACGTTCGTCACGGAGGCGCCGGCGGGGATCCCCGGGCGATCGTTCGTGTTCAGGGTGATCATGACGCTGCGCACAGGAGTGAAGGTGCGACTGTCGAGGTACACGAGGATCTCGAGCCCGGGTGGAGCGCAGACCTCAGAGCCGCACATGTCGCCCGCGGGCGGATGCGCCGGCGGCGTCCGCGCGATGTCGAATCGCAGCTCATACGTCGAGGTGCCTCCGATCGTCGCCTGCCCCACCAGCTGGACGTTCTGCGTGCCCGCCTGAGCTTCCCGAAGGAGGCTCTCGTAGTACGTCGGGCTCTCGAAATCCGACGGCGAGGGCAGCGGCAATGGCGTGGAGGACCGCGGCGGAGCGCTTCCAAGGCCGACGTCGGTGAGGGTGGTCAGGGTGTTCTCGGCAGGGTCGTAGGTCGCGTCTTCGTGTGTTTGCCGGTTGCTGACGGTCTCGGTGCCGTCGTTGTAGATCGTGTGTTCCTGGCTTGCGTCGGGGCTGACCCACTCCCGGGAGGTGTAGGTGACGGTGTCTTCGGCGGGGTTGGCACTGATGCCGGCTTCGCGGCGGGAGGAGGACGGGGAGATGCACTGGCCGAACCTGACGCAGATGGCGCCGTACGCGCTGTAGTCCTGGACCCGGAGGTAGAGGATCGTGCCGGGCTGATCGAGCGCCGAGGCCGCACGCGAGATCACGGCGGCCTGCGCGATCGCCGGCCGCGGACCGCTCAGCGACGTCGCCACGGCGAATCCGGCCGCGGCGAGCGCCACGGGGATCACCGTGAACCCCAGGCGCCGCGCCCGTCGGCGCCAGCCGCCCGGCGGGCGCCCGGACGTGCCGCGCGCGGCACGCCGGCCTGCGCGAGGCGCACCTGCTGCCGGGTCGGGGTTCTGGGCGACGACCTGCTCGAGCTGCTCCAGCAGGCGCTCCTCGAAGCGTGCCGGCGGGGTTTGCGTGGTCACGGTGATGCCTCCATCGGTTCGAGATCAGCGGTCGAGCGTTCGTCCGAGAGTTGACGTCGCAGCGTCGCGCGGGCACGGTGCAGGCGCACGCGCGCTGTGACGTTGCGGATCCCCAACGCCGCGGCCGCGTCGGTGACGCTGAGCTCGTCGAGCGCGACGAGCTCGAAGATTGCGCGCTCGCCAGCGGGGAGCCTGCCGAGCGCGGCATACAGCCCCCGCGCTTGGCTGGCGGCGTCGATCCGCTCCTGGATGCGAGCGACGTCGTCGCTCTCGAGCAGGCGCCGGCCCGCGATCCGCGCCACGGCGTGCCGCTCGCGTGCCCTGCGTCGCGCTTGCGAGGCGACGACCACGCGCGCGATCCCGAACAGCCACGCAGTGGGGGTGCCGCGATCCTCGCGGTAGCTCGGGGCGGCCTCGATGGCCGCCAGGAACACCTCGGCCGTCAGATCGGCCGCGAGCTGCGGATCCTCGACGCGCCTCGCGATGAAGCGCTGCACCGCCTCGACGTTCTCGCGGTAGAACGCCGCAAACGTCGAGGCGTCGTGCCCGATCCGCGGCAGCTCATCAGGGCTCACACCAGAACTTGGTCGCGCGGAGCTCGCGCGTTACACAGAAGCTCGCCGTCAGCACGCCCAGGTTGCGATTCGTCGAATCCGACGGCGGCTCATTTCTCGACGGCCTCCGGGGGGCAGTTCTTGGGCAAGACGGCTGCTTCGAAGTGGGCAAGCGGGGGCGGCGGCGCGAACGGTTCAGCGCGCGCGAGATCGAAAATCTGCAGCGACGGCTTGCTCGCGGCGTGGTAGTACCCGGTGGAGCAGGTCAGTTCGCTCGCCGACAAGGGCGCGCTGGTCGACTCGACCACAGCCAGCGCGGGCCAGCGGAAGCCCAGCGTGAGCAACGCGCGCGCGGGCGAGTCGAATGCGATCACCGGCCTCGCCGCTCCCCCGGCGAGGTTGCGAACGGACAGCACGCTCTCTTCCCCGGTGAATTCCTCGCTGACGAGGTGCCCCTGGGAGATGAGAACTTCATGCAAGGACCCCTCTTCGCCGGCGGAGCCCACTGCTCTGATGTAGCGCCCGCGCGTCGAGTACAGCTCGAGCCGGTACAGGCGCGCCTCAGGTGAGTTGTGCCGTCCTTCGACTTGAGGCCCGAGGGGGAAGCTCTGTTGTTCCGGCCAGAACTTCGTCGGTACGGACACCACCAGGCGCTCGCTCGAAGCGAAGCTCAGGTACCCGTCGGGCAACCCGAAGCGCGCGACCGTGGTTCCGTTCGGCAGATCGAGGATCGACACCTCCATCTTCGCGAGCGAGCGCTGTTCGCCGATCGCCAACAGGTCCCCATCCGCGGCCAGGATCGGCGAGCGATCCCCAGGCAGCCAGCGCAGTACGCGCCAGCGTCCGCCGCGCAGGCTCCTGACGAACAACGGCTGACGAAGCGCTGCGCCTTCTTCCCCGACCACGGACGGGTGTTCCACGCATGCGCCGGTGTCGACGAGCTCGTCGCTCACGACAGCGAAGTCGGGTTCATGTTCGGACTCGCCTTCCCGTCGGATCGCGGGCAGCCAGCCGATGCATTCCCCGCCACGGACCGGCTTGGGCTGCGCGATCGGTCTTAGCCGGGCCGGCGGGAGTCCGCCGACAAACCCGCCCTGACCGCTCAGCGCCACTACGGTGCTCGCCGACGCCGCCACGCTCTCTTGCGCGGCGTTGCGCATGAGGGTGAAAGTCCCCAGGGGCGCAATCGGCGACCGGTATCGGTCGAAGCGCACCGGTCCTTCGTCGAACCAGACCGCGCCTCCTGCGAGCATCGCCACCGCCTGCGCCGGGGGAAGCCGCACCGGCTGGGCGCTGGCCTCGCCAACCGCCACCAGGCAGGCGGCGCAGACGAGCGAGACGCACGAGGAAGCCAACGCTTGCGCGCGAATCCAAGCGATCCGATCACGGGGCGTGGCGGCGGGCTGCTCGGACAGATGTCGCACAGTGTCGGACCGATGTTCCCACAACGCCCGCCATGTCACCGGCATCCGCCGAGGGCTTCGCCGATTTGCGCCCGGGCGACGCACGGCGGACTGCTGGGGCGTGCGGCGACGTGGCGATGAGACGCCGCGTATGGTGCGGCGAAGAGAACGAACCTTGGAGGCGTGATGGCTCAATACATGTTGCTTTGCTATCAGGAGGAGGTCGACTCGGCCGAGCAGGACGAGCGGGAGGCGGAGCTGCCGCTGATGCTCGAGCTCTACGAGGGCCTGCGTGAGGCCGGGGTGCTGATCGGCGTCGGGCGCCTGCGGTCGGTGCAGAGCGCGACGTCTGTGCGGGTGCGCGCCGGCGAGACCGAGATCGTCGACGGCCCGTTCGCGGTGACCAAGGAGCGGCTCGCCGGCTACTACCTCATGGAGTGCGCCGACTTGGACGAGGCGCTGAAGCTGGCTGCCCGGATGCCGGGCGCGCGCTACGGGACGATCGAGGTGCGCCCGGTGCTGTCGGCCGACGAGTGGCTGGACAGGGCGCGCGAGGCCGGCGCGGACGTCCCCGGGGAGGCGGTGCGCTACCTCGCGTGAGCAGGGGATCCGCGCCTGCTGATCGGGTCGCGGCCGCGGTCGCGCGCGCGTTTCGCGACGAGCGCGCGATTGTGTTGGCCACGCTGATCAGGCAGGCCGGCGATTTCCAGCTGGCTGAGGACGCGGTCCAGGACGCGTTCGAGGCGGCGGTCACGGCGTGGCGGCGCGACGGGGTGCCGGCCAGCCCCGGGGCATGGATCACCACCGCGGCCCGGCGGCGCGCGATCGATCGCCTTCGCCGAGACCGGTCGGTGATCGGTCGCGCCGAACGGCTGGCCGAGTTGATCCGCCTGGACGCTCGGCACGAGGAGACCTCGATGGATGACGAGCCGACGATCGTCGATGACCGGCTGCGGCTGATCTTCACCTGCTGCCACCCGGCGTTGGAGCTGCCCGCGCGCGTGGCGCTCACGCTGCGGGCGTTGGGTGGCCTCACGACCGCTGAGATCGCCCGGGCGTTTCTGGTCGCCGAGCCCACGATGGGCAAGCGGATCGTGCGCGCGAAGCGCAAGATCGCCGAGGCGCGGATCCCGTACAGGGTGCCCGCAGATGAGGAGCTCCCCGATCGACTGCGCGGCGTGCTGCGGGTGGTGTATTTGATCTTCAACGAGGGGTACGCGGCGAGCGAAGGGGATCGCCTCGTGCGCGGCGAGCTGTGCGAGGAGGCGATCCGTCTCGGCGAGTTGCTCGTCCGGCTGATGCCCGACGAGGCGGAGGTGTGGGGGCTGTCGGCGTTGATGGCGCTCCATCACGCACGCAGTCTGGCGCGCGTGGATCCGAGCGGGCGGTTCGTGGCGCTCGAGGATCAGGACCGCTCGCTCTGGGATCGGGCCCGGGTCGACGAGGGCCTGGCGAGGCTGGAGCGCGCCGCGCGGCTGCGGCGTCCTGGCGAGTATCAGCTGCAGGCCGCGATCACCGTCCTCGAGATGCAACCTGCAGACGCCGAGACCACCGATTGGGCGCGGATCGCCGACCTGTACGGCGCCCTTGCGAGGCTCACTCCCTCGCCGGTCGTCGAGCTCAACCGGGCGGTCGCCGTGGCGATGGCCGACGGGCCCGCCGCCGGCTTGAAGCTGCTCGAGCCGCTGCTCGGCGATCCGACGCTCGATCGCTACCAGCCGCTGCACGCGGCGCACGCCGAGCTGCTCGGTCGCGCGGGCGACGCGGCGGGCGCCGCGGGCGCGTATGAGCGCGCGATCGCACTCACCGCAAACGCCGTCGAGCGCGAAGAGCTCGAGCGGCGTCTGCGCGCACTGCGCTGAGGAAATTTTCTCGACGGGCTGTCCAAATCGCAGTCCCGCCCGCGACGTCTCATCGAGGCCGTCTTTCGGGCGTGGCCACGAGCCGCGCGATCGCCGAGACGGGCTCGTGGCGCGGCGTCCGCCACTGCCGACGCCGCGCCTTGCAGGCCCCACCGCATCCCGGCAACTTCGCGAATGGAGGAAAAGAAATGACCCCGGCAAAGCCGATCCGTCGCTGGCGCGCGTTTGCGCTGTTGGCGGTGTCGTATTTCATGACGTGCGTCGATCTGACGGTCGTCAACGTGTCGCTGCCGACGATCGGGCGCGACCTGCACTTCAGCGCCACTGGCTTGCAATGGGTGGTCAGCGCCTACGCGCTCGGGTACGGCGGGTTCCTGCTGCTCGGCGGGCGGATCGCCGATCTGTTCGGCCGCCGCCGCGTCCTGATGAGCGCGCTCGGCGTGTTCGCCGCCGCGTCGCTCGGGTGCGCGCTCGCGCCAAGCGACACGGTCCTGATCGCCGGCAGAGCGATCCAGGGACTCGGCGCCGCGGTGATGCTCCCGACCGCCATGTCGATCGTGACCGGCATCTTCGAGGCGGGCCCTGAGCGCAACAAGGCGCTCGGGATCTGGGGCGCGCTCGGCGCGACCGGCGGGACGATCGGGCTGCTCACCGGTGGGCTGATCACCCGCTATCTCGGCTGGCAGTACATCTTCTACCTAAACGTTCCGATCGGCACGGTCGCGCTCGGGCTCGTCCCCGGCCTGCTGCCCCGCGACGCCTCCCGCGCGACGAACCGGCGCTTTGACCTGCCGGGAGCGCTCGTCGGCACCGGCGGCCTGGTGGTGCTCGCCGACGCGATCTCGCAATCCCCGCTGTACGGATGGGGCGCCGCGCGAACGGTCACGCTGCTCGCCGCGGCGGTCGCCCTGCTCGCCGCGTTCCTCGTGATCGAGAACCGCACCGAGTCGCCGATGCTGCCGCTGTCGATCTTTCGGCTGCCCACGCTCACCGGCGCGCTCGCGGCCGGCCTGCTGATCGGCGCCAGCTTCTTCGCGTTCCTGTTCGTCGGCACGCTGTACATGCAGGACGTCCTTCACTACAGCTCGTTGCAGACCGGGCTGGCGTGGATGTCGGGCTCGGTGCCGTCGATCGTGTTCGCCGCGGTCTCCCAGCGGCTGGTCACCCGTCATGGCCCGAAAGTCGCCCTGGCGATCGGTGTGTGTCTGGTCGCCTCCGGGGTCATCTGGGGAGCCCAGACCCCGCTCCACGGGCACTTCCTGGCCAACCTCGCCGGTCCGTTCGCGCTCGCCGGCGCCGGGACGGCGTTCTCGTTCATCCCGATCTCGATCGCCGTGCTCGCGGGTGTCCGCCAGCACCACGCCGGTCTCGCGTCCGGGCTGATGAACACCTCCATACAGCTCGGCGCGGCGCTCGGGATCGCGCTCGCCTCGAGCGTCGCCGCAAGCCACACGCAGGCGCTGGCGCACAGCGGCAGCGCTGCTTCGGCAGCGCTAGCCGCCGGCTACCGGCACGCGTTGTGGGTGCTGGGAGCGATCGCGCTGCTGGCCCTGCCGGCGATCTTCGCGCTCATCCGTCGCAACCACCTCGACGAGCAGCCGCACGCGAGCGCCGCGGGCGCGGCCCAGCCGGCGCTCGTGCCGGCCGAGCCCATCGCTGCCTGAACGCCCGACACGAAAGAGGAGAGTCCAAATGCCCGAGACACCCACTCAGTACAACGCCAAGATAATCGGCGAGTTCCGCGCCAACCGAGGACGCGTGGGCGGAACATGGGAGGAAATCCCGCTGCTCTTGCTGCACCACAGCGGCGCGAGGTCCGGCGTCAGTCGAGTCAACCCGGTCGCCTACCTGCCCGACGATCGGGGCTACCTGATCTGGGCGGCGAACGGGGGAGCGCCAAAGAACCCCGCCTGGTACCACAACCTCAGCGCGCAGCCCAACACGCGAATCGAGGTCGGCGGCGAGACGATCGAGGTCGTGGCCGAGGAGGCGACAGGCGCCGAGCGCGAGCGCCTCTTCGCGAGGGCGACCGGACGCTACCCGCAGCTCGCCGAAGCCGCGCGCAAGACCCGCCGCGTCATCCCCATGATCGTCCTCACACCCGCGGACGCCACACTCCAGCTGCCGTCGATCGTCGACCGGGCCACCTGGCAGGCCGAGCTGGACGAGCTGCGGACCCGGGAGAAGGCGCACACCCGAGCCGGAGACGCGCTCGCCGCGGCCCGGCGCAAGCTGCCGATGGTCGAGCTCGACCCGACCATCGCCTTGGTCGGCCCCGAAGGCCCGGCCACGCTGCTGCACGCGTTCGAGGGCCGCCGGCAGCTGATCGCCTACTACTTCATGTGGTACACCGGCAAGCCCGCCGCCGAGCAATGCGAGGGCTGCACGCGCTACACCTCGCACATCGGCGAGCTGTCCTACCTGCACGACCGCGACATCACCTACGCCAGCTTCTGCCAGGGCCCCTACGAGGAGAGCATCCGCTACCGCGACTTCATGGGCTGGACGATGCCGTGGTACTCGGCCCGGCAGTCGCTCGAGCAGCTGCTGAGTGGCCGGCGGATCGGGATGTTTCAGCTGGCGTGCTACCTGCGCGACGGCGACCGGGTGTTCGAGACCTACTGGACCAACGGCCGCGGCGCCGAGGCGATGGACTACAGCTACGCGCTGATGGATCTGACGGCCTATGGAAGGCAAGAGGGGTGGGAGGACTCGCCCGCCGGCTGGCCGCGACGCGACCACTACAACTATCGCGCCGGCGGGCGTCCCATCGCCCAATGGGCGCGTCTCCAAGCCGGACGCTCCGACGATCTTGGTAGCAGCGGCCCCTGAGCGGATCCGCCGCGCCGCTGGCGACGCACCGCGCACGACGATGAGCCCCGGCGGCGGTGGAAAGAGCGACTACCGACCTCTCTCCACGTCCAATTTATACCACACACGGGGCCTTCATGAAGCCACGGACCGTGCTGTATAACCGCCGCCCGAGACCAGAAACCCAAGCAGATCGGAGTCGCTAAATGCGTGCGTTGTCCTCGACGCACCCGACGGGAGTGTGGCCATGACCGAGCGTGCGGTGGTGATCGCCGGAGGCGGTCCGACGGGAATGATGCTGGCGGCCGAGTTGGCGTTGGCGGAGGTCGACGTCGCGGTGCTCGAGCGGCGTCCCGATCACGTGCTCGTCGGCTCACGGGCCGGCGGTTTTCACTCGCGCACGATCGAGGTGCTGGATCAGCGTGGGGTCGCCGACCGGTTCCTCGCGGAGGGCGAGGCGGCGCAGGCCGCGATGTTCGCGACGACCGTGCTGGACATGAGTGACTTCCCGACGCGTCATCCGTATGCGCTCGGGATCTGGCAGAACAAGATCGAGCGGATCATGGCCGCCTGGATCGCCGAGCTGCCGGTTCGGATCTATTACGGATGTGAGGTGACGGGCTTGGCGCAGGACGAGACCGGCGTCGACGTCGAGCGCTCGGACGGCCCGGCGCTGCGGGCGCAGTATCTCGTCGGATGCGACGGGGCGCGCAGCGTCATCCGTAAAGCAGCAGGGATCGAGTTCCCGGGGTGGGATCCGACGAAGAGCACCCTGATCGCCGAGGTCGAGGTGACCGAGGAGCCGGTCCTGGGAATCCGGCGCGACGCCGTCGGCGTTCACGGCATCGGCAGGCTGGAGTACGAGATCCGCGACGGCGAGGTGGTCTACATGGATGGCGGGCCGGTGCGGGTCACGGTGACCGAGCGTCGGCTCGGGCCCAGCAGCGAGCCCACCCTGCGCGATCTGAGCGAGGCGCTCATCGCCGTGTACGGCACCGACTTCGGGATCCACAATCCCACCTGGATCTCCAGGTTCACCGACATGACACGCCACGCCGCGGCCTACCGCGCCGGACGAGTGCTGCTCGCCGGCGACGCGGCTCACGTGCACTACCCGGCCGGTGGACAGGGCCTCAGCCTCGGCGTGCAGGATGCGGTGAATCTGGGGTGGAAGCTGGCTCAGGTGATCAACGGGAGCTCCCCGGAGGGCCTCCTGGACACCTACCAGGACGAGCGTCATCCGGTTGTCGCGCGCGCGCTCCGGCACACGATGGCCCAGACCGCGCTCCAGCGCGGGGACGAGCGCACGCAGGCGCTGGTGGACGTGGTGTCGGAGCTGGCGAAGATGGACGAGCCTCGCAAGCGACTGGTCGGGATCGTCTCCGGGCTGGACATCCATTACGACCTCCCCCTTCGGGGACGATGCGGCGAGGGGCATCCGCTGCTCGGACGCCGCATGCCCGACCTGGACCTCGCGACCGCCGACGGCCCGCTGCGAGTCTTCGAGCTGCTGCACGACGCCAGGCCGGTGCTGCTCGACCTCGGCGAGCCCGGCGGCTTTGACATCGCCCCATGGGCTGACCGGGTCCTGCTGATCGATGCCCAATACGACGGCCCGTGGGAGCTCCCGGTGCTCGGCGCGGTCACGCCTCCCACCGCGATGCTGATCCGGCCCGACGGCTACGTCGCGTGGGTCGGAGATCGAAGCCAGCTCGGGCTCGCCGAAGCGCTGAGCGGCTGGTTCGGGCCGCCTGCCGCGGCGTAGCGCCCCGGACCGTAGAAACCGCCATACCGCAACACCAGACCGTCGGCCCGCTCGATCGCCGTCACCGCCCGCTCCAAATGGAGGATCCCTGCCAGCGCAGGCCGCAGCGCCTTCGGCGGGTCGGGATCGAGGGGATCGGCCTCGCTCTGCATCGGCCCGCCTGAGTGGGCCCATCGAAAAGCAGCGAAGCTCTGCGCCACGAAGCGCTGTGCCCCCACGGCACGCCCGGCTGCCAGCAGGTGGTCCGTGCCATCGGTACGCAGGCGGTTGGTCATGATCGCCGTGGCGGAGCGGTCGGGATGCCGCATGTCCCCGGCGGACATCTTGCCGGACAGCGCCGTGAGCTCGTGCACGATCACCTCCGGCTCGGCGGATGCGACCGCCTGGGCAACCGCGTCGGGGTCCAGAGCGTCGGCCACCACCGGACGCGCTCCCGGGCCGCGCACCAGGTCCTGCTTCGATGCGCTCCTGGTCATCCCGACCACCTCGTGGCCCGCGCGAGCTGCGGGACCAGCACTCTGCCGAGAACGCCCGTGGCGCCAGCTACGAAGACCTTCATGACTGCCTCCTTTCTCTCACGATTCCCTTGTGAGAGGAGATAGGGGCCCTGCCTGTGACACTGCCCGCCCGCGCCGGCGCCCGCGCCGCCATACACCCACCAAACATCGGCCTGTCTATAAGGGGTTGGCGTCGCGCGACGCGCGTCCGTGTAATCGAACAGGAGGCTCTTCCATGTCACATCTCAGGCCGGTCCGTTTGGTGGGCCCGCTGCTCGCGGTCGCGGCCGTGGCGGCGCTCACGAGCGCCGGCATCGCCCTCGCGCAGGGCGGGCACCGTCACGCCGCTCACGCTCGACACGCTCACGCCGCGGCTCACGCCCGTAACGCTCACGTCGCCGCTCACGCCCGTAACGCTCACGCCCGTAACGCTCACGCCGCGAATGTGGCTGTGTGTCCTGCGCCGCCGGCGGAACCAGCGGCTCAGGGTGAATCGGCCCTGGCTGCTCAGAGCGCATCGACGCCGCCCGGCGGCGGCTCGAACAACACGCCCGGCGAACCGGCGGTCTCGGTGACGGCGAAGGGCTCGCCGGCAGAAGAAGCCTCCCCAGGCTTCTCCGGCGAAGGACGCGGCAACGAACAGGCCCCGGTGCCCGGGGGTGGGCCGCCTGCGGCGGGAGCACAGTTCCAGGGCGCGTGCAGCGCAGAAGCGGCGGTGGTACGCAAGGTCAAGTGAAGGTGGCGCTCGCCTCGCCTGGGTTCGATCCGGGCGGGGCGAGCCTACGATCCGCTTTATGCGCGTGCTGATTGTCGAGGACGAGCGCGACATGGCCGCGGCCGTCGCTCGTGGGCTTCGCCGCGAAGGGCTCGCGGTGGATGTGGCTGCTGACGGGCGTCAAGCGCTCGTGAAGGCCGGCTTGGCCAGCTATGACGTCGTTGTGCTCGATCGCGATCTTCCCGAGGTCCACGGCGACGAGGTATGCCGCCGGTTGGGCGCGCTCGAGCTCCCGCCCGCGGTGCTGATGCTGACCGCCGCGAGCGAGGTCGGGGACAGGGTCGCCGGTCTTGCGATCGGAGCCGATGACTACCTCGGCAAGCCGTTCGCGTTCGCGGAGCTTGCGGCGCGCGTGCTCGCGCTCGGCAGGCGCGCAACGCGCCCGCGCGCGCCGGTCCTGAGCGTCGCGGATGTCGAGTTGGACAGCGCGCGCCGGCAGGCGCGGCGGGCACGCCGGGAGCTAGGTCTTACGGCCAAGGAGTTCGGGGTGCTCGAAGCGCTGATCGTCGCGGACGGATGCGTGCTGAGCGCGGAGGAGCTGCTTTCGCGGGTGTGGGATGAGAACGCCGACCCGTTCACCGCGGCGGTGCGCGTCACGATGTCCTCGCTGCGGCGCAAGCTCGGCAAGCCGCAGCTGATCGAGACGCTGCCCGGCGCCGGCTACCGGATTCGGGGATGAGCGCGTGAGTCGTCTCAGCCTTCGCGTTCGCCTCGCGTTGCTGATCGGGTTGCTGCTCGCGATCGCCGGGGCGGCGCTGCTCGCGATCAGCTACGGGCTCGTCAGCTCCAACCTGAACGCTCCGCTTACAGACGAACCGCCGGCGGCGAGCGCTGCTGCGCCGCGAGCCCGCGCTCAGTTCCGCAGCACCCCGCCGGCGCACGGCCGCTCGGGAGAAGGCTCCGAACCTGCCAACGCGACCGCCCACGCGCAAGCAGCCGTCTCCGCAACGACACAGCACGCTCTATCCAAACGCACGCTCGATCAGCTCCTCACGCAGTATCTCGCGGTGCTCGCCGGCCTCGTGCTGGTCGCGGTCGTGCTCGGCTGGCTTTTGGCCGGGCGACTGCTGCGCTCGGTACGGCGGATGACGGCGGTCGCACGGCGCGTAACCGGCAGCAACCTGGATGAGCGGATCGGCCTGCACGGGCCACGCGATGAGCTGCGCGAGCTCGCGGACACTTTCGACGGGATGCTCGCGCGGCTCGATATGGTGTTCACTGCGCAGCGCCGCTTCGTAGCAGATGCCTCACATGAGCTGCGCACGCCGCTCGCGGCGATGCGCATCGAGCTCGAGGTACTCGCCGGCGACCCGGATGCCGCGCTCGCCGACATCCACGCGGCCACACGGGTGCTTCGGCGTCAGCTCGCGCGCAGCGAGGAGCTGATCGAGGCGCTGCTCGCGCTCGCTCGCAGCGAGCCCGAGCTGCTCGCCTGTGAGCCTGTCGATCTCTCACAGATCGCCCGCAAAGCGCTCGATGACGCCGCCGCCGGCGCGGCTGCCCGTCGCCTGCGAATCGACACCGAGCTCGCGCCGGCAACGGTACGCGCCGACCGGCGGCTGCTGAGCCTCCTGGTGGGCAACGTGGTGAGCAACGCGATCAAGCACAACCGCGAAGGCGGCTGGCTCGAGCTTCGCACCACGTTCACCGCCGAGCGGGCGGTGCTGCTCATCGCCAACAGCGGCTGCATCGTGCCGGTCGAGGAGGTGCTCGACCTCACACAGGCGTTCCGGCGCGGCGGAACGGCGCGTACTGGCGAGGGGCACGGCCTCGGCCTGGCGATAGTCGCGGCCGTCACCCACGCCCACCACGGCCAGCTGAAGATCGAACCAATCAGGGAGGGTGGCCTACGAGTCGAAGTGAGCCTCCCGGCAGCGGGCAAGGCGGCAGCCGACTCCCTCACAGCGCATCCCGCGACCGAGATCGCCGAGCGGCTCGTGGCCACCGGGAGACCGTCAAGACCCACGTCAGCCACGTTCTCGGCAAGCTCGGCCTGCGAGATCGGACGCAGGCGGTGATCGCCGCATACGAGTCCGGGCTCCTCGTCCCCCCAACACCGAGGTAAGCCGAAGCGTTGACACCTCGGCAGTCTATGCATAGACTGCCTTAATATGGAGCTTGGTGAGGCTCGGGGGCACGTCGATGTGATGCCGCGTGCCGCCCATCACCGGCCCGAACGGGAGCGGCTCGATGCGTCCCTCCGCAGCGGTAGGGCACGGGCTCATGGCAGCCGGTAAGGACGCGGCGACCAAGCCGAGCGTCAAGCGACCGAGATCGGTCACGCGCTCGGTGGTCGAGCTGGTCGTGATCGTCGCCGTGGCGCTCGGGCTCGCGCTCTGCATCCAGGCGTTCGTCATCAAGCCCTACAAGATCCCCAGCGGCTCGATGGAGCCGACTCTGAGCGAAGGTCAGCGCGTACTCGTCAATCGCATCGCCATGGACTTCAGCGAACCGCACGTCGGCGGGATATATGTGTTCCACCCTCCCGAAGACGCCAAGCAGGAGGAGTGCGGGCCGACGCCCCACGTAGTCAAGCTAGGCGGTGCAGCGTGCTCGCAGCCCGTGCCCCGGAAGTCAAGCGAAAACTTCATCAAGCGCGCCGTCGCGGGCCCCGGAGACGAAATCTACGTCACCCACGGGCACGTCTTCCGCAAGGCCGCCGGCACTAGCCGGTTCGTTGCTGAGAAGGACTCCTACATCAAAGCCTGCGGCTCAAGGCCGGAGTGCAACTTCCCCACGCCGATCAGGATCCCGGCCGGTCACTGGTTCATGATGGGCGACAATCGCGGCGACTCCGACGACAGTCGCTACTGGGGACCTGTCCCCACCGGCTGGATCATCGGGCAGGCCATTGCCACCTACTGGCCCCCCGACCGTATCGGCTTCTTCTGAGGCCACGGCTGGACGAGGGCGGGCCGAGTCTCCTACGGCTGGCCCGGATCGTGACGAGGGGCCGCGGATGACGCCGCCTTGGGCCGGTGTCGCCGGGGCCACTCTGCGCGCTTGCGGGCGAGGGTCAGCGCGAGCGTCAGCAGTCCGACCACCAGCAGCACGCGCCCGATTGCGGTGTCCACGGTCATCCACGCGGCGCCGACGAGCACGCCGGTCACCACTAGGGCGAGCGCCCACAGCGCGCAGCCGGCTGCCGTGAGGGCGACGAACGTCCCGAGCCTGATGCGCCGAGCGCCGGCGGGCAGGGAGACGAACGTGCGCGCGAGCGGCAGCAGCCGCGCGAGGAACACGGCGCGCGTGCCGTGGCGGGCCAGCAGGCCGTCCCAGCGGTGCAGCGCGGTGCGCGCGACCGGCACGCGCTCGACCACGCGGCTCGCTCCGAGGCCGTAGGCGAGCAGCGATCCGAGGAGGTTGCCGGCGGTCGCGGCGAGCACGGCGAGCGGGAGGTTCATCCAGCCCTGGTGGACGGCGAACCCGGAGAACAGGAGCGTGACCTCGCTCGGGATCGGGATGCAGGCGCTCTCGGGCACCATCAGCAAGAAGACGCCGAGCGCCCCGAACTGCTCGATCACTGCGGTCACGGACGCTCTCCCCGGAGATGGGGCGGCGGCGGTTTCGCGGCCGGGCGCGGCTTCCCCGGCGGTCGTGGCGCGTGCCCCGGGCGCGGCGGGTGGCCCGGCGGCGGGGGAGGCGCGCCGGGCGCTGGTGGGCGCGGGCGGCGGTAGCCGAGCGCGGCCTGCACACTCGACGGTCGCCAGCTCTCCCCGCCGCGCGGCGTCGGCACGCCCTCGTCGTTGAGCAGGTCGGCGATCGCATGAAGGCTTTCGCCGGCGTCACGCAGGGCCCTGATGCGTTCGGCCAGCTCGGGCGAGTGGTGGGCGAGCCCGCGGCGCCCGCGCGGTGGCCTGCCGGCTGGCGGCTCGCGCTCCCAGCGCTCGACCTCGCGCAGCACCCGAGCGACGTGCGCGCCCGCTCGCGTCGCGGTGTCGAATCCGACGTCCAGCGCGATCAGCGCGCCATCACAGGCGTCGAGCCAATCGAGCAGCGCGACGAGCGCGCGCAACGAACCGGCCGCGTCCGCGAGGCGCGCCACGAGCAGCGCCGACGCTTCTCCAGCGCCGATGCGCTCCAGACCGCCCACGAGGCCGTCGCGCACAACCCCGGTCACGTCCACGCCGATCCGCGCACCGTCGGCGCCGGGGTCGGCGTCCAGGCTCGCCGGGTAGTACGCGAGAGCGCTACGGTCCACATCGGCAGTGTACGCAAATACATTGCGTAACAGTCGAGTCCGTGCTGACGCGGCCAGGCGGTAGCGAGTGGCACGCGCTCCGTGCCTACGCAGTGCCCTACGACCTTGGCGAGCACCCGCGTCGGATGTACGGCCCACTGGACTTCTACCGAGGTCGTGGTGGACAATCGCCGGCATGAGCGGCGCGGAGATCGGGCTTGCGGTGTCGGTGTTCCTGGCCTGCACGGTGGAGGCCGTCGAGGCGTTGACGATCGTGCTGGCCGTGGGGACCACGCGCGGGTGGGGGGGCGCGGTGGGCGGGGTCGGCGCCGCGACGCTGCTGCTCGCTGTGCTCGTGGCGGTGCTTGGCGCGGCGCTCACGAACCTCCCGATCGACGTGCTGCGCGCGGGGGTGGGCGGTCTGCTGTTGATCTTCGGCTTGCAATGGCTGCGCAAGGCGATCCTGCGCGCGGCCCACTTGAAGGCCAAGCACGACGAGCGCCAGGCATATCGCCGCGAGCTCGACGCGGCACGAGCCGCGGGCGACGGCTCATCAGGCTTTGACGGCTACGCCTTCGCGGTCTCGTTCAAGGGCGTCCTGCTGGAGGGCCTCGAGGTCGTGTTCATCGTGCTCAGTTTTGGCGCCAACCAGCACCGCGTCTCGCTTGCCGCCGCGGCAGCCGGGCTCGCCGTGGTGCTGGTCATCGCCGCCGGGGTCGCGGCGAGAGCGCCGCTGGCGCGGGTGCCCGAGAACACGATGAAGTTCGCGGTTGGCGTGATGCTCAGCTCTTTCGGAGTGTTCTGGGGCGCAGAGGGCGTCGGCGTGAGCTGGCCGGGCGGCGAGGCCGCCCTGCTCGTCATCATCTGCGGCCTGCTGCTGGCCGCGGTCGCGATGAGCAGGGGCGCTTTCGCGCGAGGCCGGCTTGCGGAGCAGAGCCAGACGACACACCCTTCACGATCAGGCCCACGCATGCGTGCGACGTGGGCGGGACAGAGGCTCCTCGGCGCGTGGGAGTTCATCGTCGGTGACGATTGGAGGACCGCCGTCGGGGTGGTGCTCGCGCTCACCCTCACAGGGGTTCTCGCAGAAACGACGGGCTCGGCTTGGTGGATAATGCCGCTCGCGGTGATCGGTCTGCTCGGGCGCTCGGTTAGCGACGAGGCCCGGAGCTCGCCCCGCGCATAGAGCCGGACGAGCGCTCGCGGCGCGCGGCCCGCCGCGGCGAGGGCGGAGAGCGCGTCGGGCCTGATGCGCCGGACCCCGGTCGCGTTAAGGTCGGCGAAAGGTCTCCCACTATCGTGGCGCTGGCAAAAGCTGGATCAGCGTGGCGCGGCCGGGAGCAATCCGCGTCACCCCCGTGATCGAGTCCACCGCTGTTGAATATGAGCAATCGCACAAGCCGGTATACCGCGACCAAGGTGCCTGAGATCACGCCGTGGTTTTGGGCGACGAAGATCCTCATGACCGCGACGGGGGAGGCGATCTCCGACGCGATGAACCAACAGCTCGGGCCAGCGATCGCGGTCCCGATCATGATCATCTTGATGATCGCGACGCTCCGCTGGCAGCTGCGGCAGGAGCGCTACCGTACGGCACCGTACTGGTCGGTCGTAGCGGCCGTCAGCGTGTTCGGGACCTCAGCGGCCGACGGCTTTCACGTCGGCCTGGGCTGGCCCTACTGGCTCTCGAGCAGCTTCTACGCCGTGATCCTCGCCGGCATCTTCATCTACTGGTATCGCAGCGAGGGGACGCTCTCGATCCACAGCATCACCAGCCCGCGGCGCGAGCAGCTCTACTGGCTGACCGTCCTTGCGACGTTCGCGCTCGGCACCGCGCTGGGCGACTTCACCGCGACCGACGCCGGCCTGAGCTACTTCCCGTCCTTCGTGCTGTTCGGCGCGATCATCCTGATCCCGCTGGCCCTGTGGTCCCGGCTCGAGGTCAACTCGATCTTCTGCTTCTGGTTTGCCTATACGATCACACGCCCGTTCGGCGCCTCCTGGGCCGACTGGAACGACCAGGTCTCCGGCGGCCTGAACATCGGCCAGATCCCGACCGCGATCTACCTCGGGATCATCTCGCTCGGGCTCGTCACCTACATGTGGCGAGCGCAGATCGGGCTTCGCCCCGAGACCCCCAGGACCGTACACGCCGAGCCGGCCGTCGCGAGCGTAAGCGCCACGCCCTAGCAACAATCACCCGTTCAAGCGGGCTCGCCCCCGGGCTCGCCCCCGCTCGGCCCTGAGGGCGAAGCTGGTTCGAGGCAGCTCCAGTTGAAGTGCTCGCCGCCGGCGTTGTGTTCCCCCCGGCGGCGAGCCGATGAAGCGGTATCAGAGTGCGTGGGGCCGCGTCGGCCCCACGCAACTCATCAGGTCTGCCCTTCTAGAACGCGGAATACAGCTTGTGAGACGCGAGATGATCTTCATATGTCACCGTCACCCCGTCCGTGGGGTTCGTTCCGATTCCATCTGGTCCCGCGAGTGTGACGTCGCTTCCCGAAGTGCCAGTGAATTCGAGTACGTGTTCGACTTTTTCTTCTTCCACTTTTGGATAGCCACAGACCATGTCGCCGTCGGCTTTGAATTCACCCGCAAACGAGCAACCCGCCCCTATGATGAAGAAGCTGCCGAGTTCTTTGCCGGCCTTCGGCTTGAATTCCAGCTTCTCGTGTTTAAGCGGGCCTTCGAGCGTGGCCTGCAGTTCGTTCGTCACAATGGCACGGTCTTGAACTTCGCATTTCGCGTTTTCAACCGCGGAGTGAGGTTCGAGGACCTTACAGCCAGCGTATTCGACGTCTTTTTCGCTTCGTCCGCTCGGCGCTTCAATCTGCGCACCGTGAAGCTTGACTTCGGAGCATTCGACCGTACCGATTTCAACGGAGTCTTTTTCCTGGGTGAGAAGCAATTTGAAAGGCGCCACCGTGGTGGTCGTTTCGGCGAGCGGTTCGGTGCCTGCCAGCAGCGCGCCTTCAACCCACCACCGAGGCACGCGACCGCCGCCGCCACCGCTGACGGCAAGCGCGGATTTGTTGGTGTCTACGCCTTCAACCTTCTCTTCCGACGGGAACGGGCCAAGGTATTCTTTGCCGCCGTCGATCGAGACTTCGGTCAGAAGGTTTTCTTCGCCCGCGAACTTGACGTCCGTTTTGAGGCTGTATACGCCTTCTTCGGGACTCGTGATCACGCCGATCGTGTAGCCCTTCGTGCGGATCAGCAGACCTTCGCAGTCGAATTCGGCCTGGTAGCCTTCGGGGCCGGATTTCGAGACGAACTCAACCGCCGGTTTCCCTTCCTTTTCGACGAGTTTCGTTTCGAGTTTGGCCGTCACGATCGTGCCGGCTTTTTTACCGGTCTCGCCTTTGCTCGAGCACTTTTTGCCTTCGGTTGTGCATTTTTCGAAGGTGACCTGGTCTTCGTCGGTGGTCGGGCCCGTGATCTTGCCTTTGTCTTTGCTCTTTTCGCAGGTCACTTTGCCGCCGAGGTCAGGCGTCGAAAGCACAGCTTCGCCGGTTTTCGATGTATACGTCACACCGGTGGCGGACCC
>Ga0335075_10000121_pt1 | contig 155113 bp, 143 predicted proteins | sample Lox_Sample_24_FD_206723 | JGI IMG/M metagenome (GOLD analysis project Ga0335075, IMG submission 206723) | Soil microbial communities from Loxahatchee National Wildlife Refuge, Florida, United States - Lox_Sample_2.4 | ecosystem: Environmental > Terrestrial > Soil > Wetlands | place: USA... | reverse complement strand
ATCTCGCCCTTGACGTCCACCGTGATCTTTTGCGTCAAATCGCCCTTCGCGACCGCCGTGGTCACCTGCGCGATGTTGCGCACCTGATCGGTCAGGTTCGACGCCATGAAGTTGACCGAGTCGGTCAAGTCCTTCCACGTCCCCGAGACGCCCTTGACCTTCGCCTGGCCGCCGAGCTTGCCCTCGGTGCCGACCTCGCGCGCCACCCGCGTCACCTCGTCCGCGAACGAGGACAGCTGGTCGACCATCGTGTTGACAGTCGTGCCGATCCGCAGGAACTCGCCCTTCACCGGCTGCCCCTCGATCTTCAGCGCCATCTTCTGGGAGAGGTCGCCCTCGGCGACCGCGCCGATCACGCGGGCGACCTCGGTGGTCGGGCGCACGAGGTCGTCGATCAGCGCGTTGACCGAGTCGATGCTCGTCGCCCACGCGCCGTCTGCCCCGGCGAGCGTCGCGCGCTCGGTCATGCGACCCTCGCGACCGATGATCCGGCGCACGCGTATGAGCTCGTTGGCCATGCGCCGGTCGGTCGCCACGAGCTCGTTGAACTCCGCCACGATTTCGCCGAGCAGCCCGCGCCGGCGCGTGCTCACACGCGCCGAGAAGTCCCCCGCCCTCGCCGCTCGCAGCGCCGCGAGCACGTCTTCGAGCAGCGCCTGCTCGGCGTCGTCTCGCGCGCGATCGCCGCCGAGCGAGCCTCGGCCGGTCTCGTCCCCGCTAGTCTGCGTCCGCTGCGCGCGGCGCCTGCTCGATGCCACTGGCATTCCCTGCCTCCCGAGTCGGAATCACATGGGTGATTACCCGGGTCACGGAACTCCAAACACGCCCTCGAGCTCCCTAGGCTGCCGCGACCGCCGGTTCGCTCGCTATCGGGCCGGCGGCATCCTTGTCGCGGTCGATCGGCGTGACGAGGTCTCTGCCCAAGCCCAGCGCCGCGTAGATCTTCTCCTCTATCTCCTTCGCCAGCGCCGGATTCTCGTCCAGGTACGCCTTGGCGTTGTTGCGCCCCTGGCCGAGGCGGTCGTTGCCATAGGAGAAGAACGAGCCCGACTTCGACACGATGTTGTGTTCGAGGCCCATGTCGATCAGGCAGCCCGACGTCGAGATGCCCCGCCCGAACTCGATGTCGAACTCGGCCTGGCGGAAGGGGGCCGCCACCTTGTTCTTGACGACCTTCACGCGCACCCGGTTGCCGACCGCCTCGGTGCCGTCCTTGAGCGTCTCGATGCGCCTGATGTCCAGGCGCTGGGAGGCGTAGAACTTCAACGCTCGTCCGCCCGGCTGGGTCTCCGGCGAGCCGAACATCACGCCGACCTTTTCGCGGATCTGATTGGTGAGGACGCACAGCGTCTTGGTGCGGTTGAGGTTGCCCGCGAGCTTGCGCATCGCCTGGGACATCATGCGCGCCTGCGAGCCGACCGTCTGGTCGCCCATCTGCCCCTCGAGCTCGACCTTGGGCGTCAGCGCGGCGACCGAGTCGATCGCCACGACGTCCACGGCGCCCGAGCGCACGAGCATGTCGGCGATCTCCAGGGCCTGCTCGCCGTAGTCCGGCTGGGAGACGAGCAACTCGTCGATGTCCACGCCGATGTTCTTCGCATACAGAGGGTCCATCGCGTGCTCCGCATCGATGAACGCGCACACGCCTCCGAGCTTCTGCGCCTCGGCTAGCAGGTGATAGATGAGCGTCGTCTTGCCAGAGGACTCCGGGCCGAAGATCTCCACGATGCGCCCACGCGGCACGCCGCCGATTCCGAGCGCGAGATCGAGCGAGAGCGCGCCCGTGGGAATCGCCTCGCAGCGCACCTGCGCACCCTCGTCACCCATGCGCATGACCGTGCCCTTGCCGAACTCGCGCTCGATCTGCGTGAGCGCGCCCTGCAGGGCGGCGTCGCGCGCCTTGGCGGCCTTCTCCTGGTCGGTCACGGGCATGGTCTTGCTCCTCCGGTTCGAGATGAAGGGCGAAAGCTAGAGGTCGCTGCGGACGGAACAGTTGTTCGCCTCGCGGCACGGGCCGTTCGTCCATGTCTCCCGCCCGCGCTCGCGGCGGCGGCGCGAGCGGACGATCTCCCGGACAAGCCTCTCTCTCCTCTCTTACCTCCGGTGCCCAAGACCTCCCGCATCCGCCGACTTGCCAGGCCGCTGCCGATCGCGCTGACGCTGGCCGTGCTGACGGCGGCGCTGCTCGGCCCGGCCGAAACGCTCGCGCAGACGCACAGGACGACGTGTCCGAGCGCCGGCGCCCACACCAGGGACAAGCGCGCCAGACGCGCGTGCGCCCCGTCCTCGCACAAGCCGAAGACTCATCACGCCGTCAAGCGCGATGCCGGCAAAGGGCGCTCGAAGGCCAGGCCCGCGCGCAAATCCGGTCGCTCGCGCACGAGCGGCTTCACGCCCGCGCGCTGTGAAGACGGCAGCGTCCCCGCGCTGGCCGCGGACGGGTCCTTCTCCTGCGAAGAAGGCTCCGAACCGCACTGCGAAGACGGCGCGACGCCGACGCGCGCCACCGGCGGCAAGACCCTCGTGTGCGCGCCGGCGAGCGAACCGCAGGCGCCGGCTGGCGCGGAAACGGAATGCGAAGAACTGGAAGAAGGGGAAGCGGAAGAAGCCTCCGCCTGCCCCGCGGGCGCGAGCTCGGGCTCGGGCTCGGGCTCGGGCGAACAGAGCTGCCAGGCCTCGGACTGCGAAGCCGAAGCATGACGCGCGCCCTGGGGCGTGCGTCGGATTCCGCGGATCCGCTTGCTCAGCCGCCGGCGAGCGCGCAGCTGACCAGCTCCTCGTAGCTCGCCCCCCGGGGCGAGAGCCACGAGCGGTAGAGCACCATTTCCTCGGCGGTGAAGCTCAGCCGCGGGGTCGCCGGCAGCGGCTGCTCGCACAGCGCGCGCGCGCGGGGCTCGCCGGGCACCGAGACCGCGGGCCGGGCTCGCGGGCGTGCGCCGCGGCGCACGCGCGCGACGGTGACGTGTGGCGTGAAGCGCCGGCGCTCGGGCAGCCAGCCGCTCGCGTTCGAGAGCGCCGCGGTGACGCGCAGCTGCGCGCGCACGAGCGTGCCGTCGCGATCGTGAATCTCCACGGCCAGCGCCTGCGGCCGGCGCTGGGGCAGCCACAGGGGGGCGCCGATCGACAGCTCGCACGCGTGCTCGGCACACGGAGCAAGCGCCTCCGCCAGCTCCCCGAGCTCCTCGACCGGCCGGCTGCCCAAGAAGCACAGCGTCAGATGCAGCGACTGCGCCTCCAACAGTCGCAGGGCGCCGCGCGCGGCGCCGGCCGTGCGCATCGCGCCGGCCGCGGCACGCGCCCAGTCGGCGAGCTGCTCGCGCACCGGCTGGGGCAGCTCGACGGCCACGAACAGCCTCGCTGTGGCACCCCGGGACATCGCCGCAGACGATGCTAGCGCCGGCGACCCCGGTGCCAGCTGCACGCCCTTGTACGCGGTCGCCGGCGCGATGCGCGTCGCCGGTGGGCGGGCGCGATGCGCGCGCCGCGTCACGCCGGTGGCGATCCGCGGGCGGCGCTCAGGACGCCGCCGGCTCGCCGAGCGCGCGGCGGACGAGGTGCATGGCCACGGTGGTCGCGCGATCGCGCACGTCGGCGCGCTCGCCGGGAAGCGTGACCGAGCGCGTCAGCGGCTCGCCGCCCGCGAGTGTCACGCTCAGCCAAACGAGCCCGACGGGCTTCGTCTCGCTGCCGCCCCCCGGCCCGGCGATGCCGGTGACGCCGACGCCGAGATCCGCGCCCAGCGCCGCGCGTGCGCCGTCGGCCAGCGCCCGGGCGACCTCCGCGGAGACCGCGCCGTGCCGCTCGATCAGTTGCGCGGGCACGCGTGCGAGCGCGAGCTTGGCGGCGTCGGCGTACACGACGAGCCCACCGAGGAAGTAGTCGGAGGCGCCGGGCAGCTCCGTCAGACGAGCGGCGAGCAGGCCACCGGTGCACGACTCGGCGGTGGCGAGCGTGCGCGAGCGCCGCCCGCCTCGATCCCCGCGCAGCAGACCCGCCACCTGCTGGTCGACGGTGCTGCCGTCCCACGAGAACAGCGTGCCGGCGTGACGTCTGCGCACGACCGCGACGAAAGCGTCGTATAGCTCCTGCGCGTCGGGCTCATAGCGCGTGACGACCTCGACCTCGCCGCGTTTCAGGCAAGTGGTGATCTCCATGCGCGCGAGCTCCACGCCGTCGGCTTCGGCGATGCGCAGCGTCTGAGCGATCTCGGACTCGGGCATGCCGAACAGGCGCAGCGTGCCCACCCGATACTCGCGCGCGCCGGAGAGCGCGGCCTGCAATGCGTCGGTCTGCAGCGCCGCGGGCCACATCGGCTGCAGCTCGCGCGGAGGGCCGGGGAGCACGACGATCGTCGGGCCCGAGCGCGCGCGCCCGGCGGCGCCGGGCGCGCCGGCGGGCGGGACGACCAGGCCCGGGGCCGTGCCGACCGGCTCGAGCACGGTCGCGCCGCGGGGGATCGTCGCCTGTTTGCGATTGCCGGCGCGCACCGCCTCGACGTCCAGATGGGGAAAGCGCGCGGCGAGCCCGCGCAGGATCTCGGCGATGCGCCCCTCGAGCGCCTCGTCGAGCACCATCTCGCGGCCCTGGAAGCCCCCGACGACGGCGGCCGTCAGGTCATCGGCGGTCGGCCCGAGGCCGCCGCTGGTGAGAATCAGGTCGACTTCCTGGTCGGCCAGGAACGCGAGCGCCGCGCGCAGGTCGGCGACGCGATCCCCGACGATCGTCGTGTGGGCGAGCTCGACCCCGAGCTCGTGCAGGCGCCGGGCCAGCCACGGGCCGTTGCGATCGCTGACCCGCCCGCTCAGCACCTCGGTGCCGGTGACGAGGATCCCCGCGCGGGCGGCCGCGCTCCGCCCCGGCTCCGCGGCGCCGCTGCCCGACGGCGCGCTCACGTGCAGGTCGGCAGGTGACCGGGCGCCAGCGGCTGGCGGCCGTAGGCCTTGGTGATCGAGTAGCCGATCGCTTCGGCCGACGGCGGCACGATCCGCGGGATGCCGTCGATGAGCAGCGTGACCGAGCTGTTGCCGAGCGTGATTTGGAAGTGCTTGGCGTGGTAGACGGGGGTGTTTTCCCCCGGTTGCAGCTCCAGCCCGGGAATCAGCTCGCGCCCACCTTCGCCGATCAGGCACACGTACACGACCGCGGCGGGCCGCAGTGACAAGGCGACGACCGGCGAAGCCGGCCGCGCCCGGCGCACGCGTCGGGCGCGCGCGGCGGCGCTCGGGTGACGGTGCGCGACCGTGCCCGTGGGCGTCGTCGGACTCGAGGAGCCGCCGCCGCCGTCCGAGACGAGCAGCACGACGAGCACGACGATCACCAGGCCGATCGCGCTGACCGCGACCGCGTAGCCGCGCGAGGGGCCCTCGCCGGGGCTTCGTCCGCCGCGGTTGCGCCTGCCCTGGGGGGTCGAGACGATCGGCTCGAGCGGCCCCTCGCTCGGGCGCTCGTGATGCAGGCGATACTCCTCGACGAGCGCCTTGCCGTCGAGGCCGAGCGCCTGGCCGTAGGTGCGCAGGAAGCTCTTCACGAACGTGGGCCCGGGCAACAGGCCCCACTCTTCGTTCTCGAGCGCGCGCAGGTACTTTGCGCGGATCTTGGTCTTGGCCTCGATCTCGGACACGTCTATGCGGGCGCGCATACGCGCCTCGCGCAGCGTTGCTCCGATCTCCGGCATCCCGCGGAAGGCTAGTCGCTTACAGGTGCGCCGGCGGATTGGGCGGCCGGGGACTCCAATCCGGAGGAAGCCGGGAGACGCGCGCCTGCGGCTCGCGTCCCCGCTGCGGCCGGGATCCCGGTTTCGTCCAGCACTCGCGGGAGGTCGGCCTCGGTGATCAGCACCTGGCGTGGCTTCGAGCCCTCATAGCCCGAGATCACGCCCCGGCGCTCGAGCATGTCGATCATCCGCCCGGCGCGGGTGTACCCGAGGCGCAGGCGGCGCTGGAGCATCGAGGTCGAGGCGGTCTGCATCTCGGCGACGAGCACGATCGCGTCCCTCAGCAGCGGGTCCTCGTCGGGGTCGAACTCGTCCGCCGAGGCGGCGCCCTCCTTCGGCTCGACCTCCTCGAGCAGCTCCTCACGCAGCTCGGGCTGACCCTGACGGCGCCAGCCCTCGGTCAGCTTGGCGATCTGCGCCTCATCGATGTAAGCGCCCTGGATGCGTTGCAGGCGCGAGCTGCCGACGGGGCTGAAGAGCATGTCGCCCTGTCCGAGCAGCGACTCGGCGCCGTTCTGGTCGAGGATCACGCGCGAGTCGGTCTGCGAGGAGACGGCGAAGGCGATCCGCGAGGGCACGTTCGCCTTGATCATCCCGGTGATCACGTCCACGCGCGGGCTCTGCGTGGCGAGCACCAGGTGGATGCCGACGGCGCGCGCCTTCTGCGCGAGGCGGATGATCGAGTCCTCGACGTCGGCGGGCGCGACCATCATCAGGTCGGCGAGCTCGTCGATCACGCACAGGATGTAGGGCAGCGGGGCTTCGCCGCGCTTGGCGCGCGCGCCGTTGAGCTCGACCAGCCCGCGCGTACGCGCGAGCGACATGATCCCGTAGCGGGACTCCATCTCCTTGACGAGGTTCTGGAGCGCGTTGGCGGCCATGCGCGGGCTCGTGATCACGGGCGTGAGCAGGTGCGGGATCGACTCGTAGTGGTTGAGCTCGACCTGCTTGGGGTCGACCAGCACGAGCCTCACCTCGTGCGGGGTCGCGCGCAGCAGGACGCTCGAGAGCATCGCGTTGATCGCGCCCGACTTGCCGGCGCCGGTGGTGCCGGCGACGAGGATGTGGGGCATCTTCGCGAGGTCCGCGCCGATCGCCTTGCCGGCGACGTCCTTGCCGAGCCACACGGTCAGCGGCGACCAGTCCTTGGGCGGCTCCTGGAAGACGTCGCCGAGCCTGACGATCCGCCGGTGCGCGTTGGGGACCTCGACGCCGACCGCCTGCTTGCCGGGGATCGGCGCGAGGATGCGGATGTCGGTGGCGGCGAGCGCGTACGCGAGGTCGTCCTTGAGCTGGGCCACCTTCGCGACCTTCGTGCCGGGCGCCAGGCGCAGCTCATAGCGCGTGATGTGCGGGCCGGCCACGGTGCCGATGACCCTGGCCTCGACTCCGAAGTGGCCGAGCGCCTCGACCAGGTTGGATGCGATCCGCTCCTGTCCGGCGGACTCGGCCCCGCCCACCCGCGTCTGCTCGCTGCTCGAGCGCGTCAGCAGCCGGCTCGCGTCGGGGAGCTCCCAAACGAAGCCGGGATCGTCGGTGACCGGGCCGCGCAGCCTGCCCTGCGGGGTGAGCGCCGCCGGATCGGTGCGCGCGACCCCGGAGAGCTGCTCGTGCTCGCCGGGCGCCCCCGCGCCGTGCTCGTCGGCCTCGGGCGTTGCGGCCTCCCGCGGCGCGCCTGTCGCGGGCTCCCGCGCGGCGGGCCGCCGCTCGTCCGGGAGCTGCCAGTCAAACGGCTCGCCGTCCTGCTCCCAGTCGCGCGCGGGGGCCTCGACGTGCGTCGCGCGCACGAGCAGCTCGCGGGCGGCGGGCTCGGGCGGCGCCGGCGACGGTAGCCCGGGCTGCTCCTCGCCCGCGTCTTCGCCGGGCGCGAACCGACGCCGGGCGCGCTGCGGACGCTCGCGCGCGCGCACGCCGAGAGGCACGGGCAGGCTGCGGATCAGGCGGGTCGAATCGAGCACGCCGTTGCCGGTCGCGCGAAGCGCGCTCGCGATCGATGCGCCGGTGAGCAGGACGATGCCGGCGATCAGCAGGAAGACGACGAGGATGTCGACGCCGACGTCCTGGACGAGCCGGTGGGCGAGCGCGTACAGCGCCTGTCCGGCGACGCCGCCGTGCGCCTGCAGGTATGCGCTGCTCCAGGCGCGCGCGCTGGTCGGCTGCGCGTCTGCGACCCGCGAGCTCAGCCCGAGCATCCCCGCCGCAAGCGCCGTCGTCGCGGCCGCGAACAGGCACGCCGCGCCGGCGCGCAATGGCCGCATGGCGGGCAGCACGGGGCGCAAGAGCAGCGCCGCTCCGCTCGCCGCGAGCGCGACGGGCGCGAGCGCGCGCGCGCGCCCGAGCATCCACCCGAGCGCCACCGCCAGGCCATGGCCGAGGCCGCCGCCGTGCGCGGCGGAGCCGTGGGCGGAGTACAGCACGAAACCCATGAACACGCCGAGCGCGAGCAGAGCCAGGCCGGCGATGTCGCGCTGGCGCTGGTCCAGCACGGGCGTCCTCGGCAACCCGAGGCGAGCCCACGGCCGGCCGGCGCGTGCTCGCCCCGTGCGGCGCCGGCGGGCAGAGCGCCCAGACCTGCGGGCGCTGCGGGTCTTGCCGTTACTCCTGTTCGAGGTGCGCGTGGCGGGCATATCGCGCACTTCGACGCGGGCCGGTCAGTCCCTTCGCGCTCCGTGGCCGGCCGGCCGCTGCCGCCAGAGGGCTGATCCCGCGCGCGCGGCCCGACCGCGGTCGCGCGCCGCGGAATCACGGCGTGTGCGGGCCGACCGCCCGAGCGCATGCGTGCGCCCAGCCGGCGCTCCGCCTAGTCGTGCAGGTCGATGCTCGCCCCGGCCGTCGTCGCTACCTGCGAGACGTCTTCGTCGACGACTTCCGGGGTGAGCTGGACGCCTTGCCCGAAGCCGTTGCCGAGCTGGCCGAGCGCCTGGCGGCCCCCCGAGAGCGCTTCGGACGCGGCGCCCCACGAGAGCAGCGTGCCTTCCGCGGTCAGGCCCAGAGAGAACAGATCGCCGGTGACCGCGGCCTGGAAGCGCAGGCCGGTGTCGATCGGCGAGCGCACAGCTCGCTGCTCTCTGCCGTTGCCGAGCTCGCCGTCCTCGTCATCGCCCCAGCCGAACAGCCTGCCCGATGCGGTGACGGCGAGCATCGAGCCGTTCGTCGGCCGGTCCCCGCCTGCGGATATGTCGATCGCCGGTTCGGGCAGCGGCACCCGATACGGGGTGTAGACGGCTTCGCTGTCCTTGCCGTCGCCGATCTGGCCGACGAGGTTGTCTCCGAAGGTGAGCACTTCACCGCTGGCGGTGCGCACCATCGAGACGGTCGGGCCCGCCGAGATCTGCACGACTTCCTTCAGCGGCAGCAGGGTGGGCGTCGCCGCTTCCGCGACGCTCGGCGGGAGCGCCAGCTGACCGGCTCCGTTCTTGCCGCAGCCATACACGGTCCCCGCGCTGGTGAGCCACAGAGCGTGGGGGCCGCCACCCTGCACAGCGACCAGGCCGCTCATGCCCGGGATCTCTTCGGGCGCATCGATTCGCGTCGCGCCGCACAGGGATCCCTCGTTGCCCCTGCCCCAGACCCAGCCGTGACCTTCGCTGTCCACGGCCATCGCGTCGGAGCCGGCCTCGCCGATCGCGACGATCTCGATGCCGGGCGGGAAGCTGACGGGCACCGGGGTCTGCTGCATCACCGGAGTCGTGCCGTTGCCCAGCTGCCCCTGAGCGCCGCTGCCCCACGCCCACACGGTTCCGTTCGCCTCCAGCGCGTAATACGTCGAGTTGCTCGCCTCGACCGCCACGACTTCGGTGAGCCCCGCAACCGCCGTCGGTGAGCTGTTGGTGAGGCCCGCGCCTGTGATCAGCGACCCGAACACGTCGACCGCCTGCGGGGCGTCGTCGCGGGTCGCGGCCGCCGCCGCGGGGAGCGGCGTCAGCAAGAACATGGCGGTGAGCACGGCGAGCCGACGCAGATCCAAGGTGACTGTCCTCCTCGAGAGCTCGGGATCCCGACCCCGTTGACTGTGTGGACGCGGCCCGCACCGGCGGCGGCGAGCGATCCTACGGCTCGGTCCGGCCAAGCGGGGTCAACCACCCGATAACCCCGCTTACCGCCGCTTTACAGGTCGTCTATACATAAAGGTACATGAACGACTTCTCGCGCGCCCCCCGGGTTCTCGTCGTCGAGGACGACGAGGACATCGCCCAGGCGCTCCAGCGCTCGCTGCGCATGGAGGGCTACGAGGTGCGCACGGCGGCCGACGGGCAGGCGGCGCTCGAGCAGGGCCATGCGTTCGCGCCGGACCTCGTGATCCTCGATCTCGGCCTGCCGAAGCTCGACGGCGTGGAGGTCGCGCGCGAGCTGCGCGCCGACGACGACGTGCCGATCCTGATCCTGACGGCGCGCGACGCGCTCGAGTCGCGCGTCGAGGGACTCGACGCGGGCGCCGACGACTACCTGGTCAAGCCGTTTGAGCGCCAGGAGCTGCTCGCGCGCATGCGCGCGCTGCTGCGCCGCCGCCCGCCGCGCGGCTCCGCGCCGCTGCGCGTCGGCGACCTGTCGCTGAACGTCGACACCCACGAGGTCGTGCGCGGCGAGCGCGCGATCGAGCTGACCCAGCGCGAGTTCGAGTTGCTCGAATATTTGATGCGAAACGAGCGCATCGTGATCTCCCGCCAGCGCCTGCTCGACGAGGTTTGGGGCTATGACCCGTTCTCGACGACCAACACGATCGAGGTGTTCGTCTCAAACCTGCGCCGCAAGCTCGAGGCCGGCGGCGAGCCCCGCCTGTTGCACACCATCAGGGGAGCCGGCTACGTCCTCCGCGCGTGAGCGCGGGCGCGCGTCACGGCTGCCCGCGCCGCTGCGCGGCGCCGGCGAGCGCCTGTCGGCGAGCTTTGACCGGCTGCCGATCCGCACGCGCCTGGGCGCTGTCTCGGCGCTGCTGACGTTCGTGATCCTGTGCGTGTTCGCGCTGGCGATCGGCTCGCTGACGGTCCATCGGATCCGCTCGGACTTCAACCGCGAGGTGCTGGAGACGGCCGAACAGCTCCCCGGCCAGATGGTGATCACCTTCCCTCCCCTCCAAATCAAGACGCCGCTGAAGGAGTTCACGGACGACAACGCGGTCCTGAAGATCTTCACCCAGGATGGGGATCTGATCGCGCAGGCGCCCCGGGGCGCGCCGTCGTTCGGACCGGCCCCGAGCCTGCTCACTCCGCGCCCCGAGCCGGTGACGATCGACGGGTACCGCGTGGCCACCCGCCGAGTCGCGGTGGTCAACGCCGCCGAAGAACCGGAGGGCTATCTGACCGTCCAGTACGCACGCCCGATCGCCGCCACCGAAGCGACGTGCAAGCGCGTGGAGCTGCTGCTGGTGCTCGGCGTGCTCGCGGGCAGCGTGTTCGCGCTGTTCGCGGGGATGGCTGTGGCGCGCCGCGCGATGGCGCCGATCGCGGCGCTGACCTCTGCCGCGGCGGAGATCGCGCGCACCCGCGACCCCTCCGGCCACGTGCCCCAGACTCAGGCCGAAGACGAGGTCGCCGAGCTCGCGCGCACGCTCGAGAGCATGCTGCGCCAGCTCGACGCCGCGCGCAGCGAGACCGAGGCGACGCTCGCGCGCCAGCGCCAGTTCGTCGCGGACGCCTCGCACGAGCTGCGCACGCCGTTGACGAGCGTGCTCGCGAACCTCGAGCTGCTGGCCGAGTCACTGCACGGCGATGAGGCCGAGGCGGCGCGCTCGGCGCTGCGCTCCTCACACCGGATGCGCCGGCTGGTGGCCGACCTGCTGCTGCTGGCGCGCTCGGACGCCGGCCGCGTGGCGGCCCACGAGCCGTGCGAGCTGGCGAACGTCGTGGTCGACGCCGCCGGCGAGCTCGGACCGGTGAGCGCCGAGCACGAGATCTCGCTGGACATCCACCCCGCGAAGGTGCTGGGCTCGCGCGATGAGCTTCACCGCGTGGCCGTCAACCTGATCGAGAACGCGCTGCGCCACACTCCCGCGGGCTGCGCGATCCACATCTCCACGAGCACGCGGTCCGACGGCAGCGTCGAGCTCGCGGTCGAAGACGACGGTCCGGGCGTGCCCGCGGAGCTCGCGCCGACCCTGTTCGAGCGCTTCGTGCGCGGGGCTGGCGATCGCGGTGGCTCCTTCGGCCTCGGCCTGGCGATCGTCAAGGCGGTGGCGATCTCTCACGGCGGCGCGGTCACGCTCGAGCCCTCGCGCATCGGGCACCCGCCGGGCTCGCCGGGCGCGCGCTTCGTCGTGAGGCTGCCGGGGCTGCGGGTGGACGCGGACTCGCCGGGGGCGTCCGCGCCGGTGGTGGAGCTCGCGCAGCGCGGCGCCTAGGCTCAGACCTCGACGACCACCGGCAGGACCATCGGGCGGCGCCGCAGGCGGTCGTAGACGAGCTGGGCGAGATCGTCGTGCAGCGCCTGTTGCAGCAGGTCGATCTCGCGGATTTCCTCGCGGGCGGCGCGCTGCAGCGACTGCTCGACGGTCAGGCGGATCTCTTCGACGAGCTCGTCGGCCTGGTCGAGGAAGGGCACGCCGCGAAAGATCACCTCGGGGTCGGCGACCGAGTGGCCGTCCTGCTCGGCGATCGTGACGACGACGATGAAGATCCCGTCGGCCGAGAGCATGCGCCGGTCGCGCAGCGCCGCGTCGGCGAGCTCGCCGATCTCGACCCCGTCGACGAAGATCATGCCCGCCTGCTCGCGCGCGGCGAAGCGCGCTCCGTGCTGGTCGAGCTCCAGCGGCAGCCCGTTGTCGCCCTGGAAGATGTCGCGCGGATGCACGGCGACGGCTTCGGCGAGCTGGGCGTGCAGGCGCAGCCGCTTGAAGTCGCCGTGGAAGGGCATCACGTAGCGCGGCTTGACGAGGTTGAGCATCAGCTTGACCTCCTCGGCGTAGCCGTGGCCGGAGGCGTGCACGGGCGCCTCGCGCGGCGTGATCACATCGCAGCCGATGTGGTAGAGCCGATCGATCGTCTCGTTGACGGCGCGCTCGTTGCCGGGCACGGGCGTGGCGGAGAACACGACCGTGTCGCCGGCCTTGAGCTCGACCTGCGGATGGTCGCGGTAGGCCATCCGGCGCAGCGCCGACAGCGGCTCGCCTTGTGAGCCGGTCGAGACGATCACGACCCGCTCGTCGGGGAAGTCGCCGATCTCGCGCGGACCGACGAGCATCCCGTCGGGGATCTCGATGTGCCCGAGGGTGCGCCCGATGCCGACGTTCTTGCGCATCGAGCGTCCGACCAGCGCGACCTTGCGTTCGAGCGCGTAGGCCGCGTCTACGACCTGCTGCACGCGATGGATGTTGGAGGCGAAGCTCGTCACGACGATCCGTCCCTCGCAGCGCGCGAACACCTCCTCGAGGTGCGGGCCGACGACGGACTCCGACGGCGAGAAGCCCTCGCGGTCGACGTTCGTGGAGTCGCCGCACAGCAGCAGCACGCCCTCGCGCCCGAGCTCGGCCAGGCGCGAGACGTCCGCGGGCGGGCCGTCGACGGGCGTCTGGTCGAACTTGTAGTCGCCGGTGATCAGCACCGTGCCGAGCTCGGTCCCGAGCGCGACCGCGCTGGAGTCGGGAATCGAGTGGGTCATGTGCACGAGCTCGAGCGAGAACGGCCCCAGCTCGAGCGTCTCCCCCGGGTCGACCTCCTCGAGCCGAACGTCGCGCAGCTTGTGCTCCTCGAGCTTGGAGCGCGCCATCGCGATCGTCAGAGCGCCGGCGTACACCGGCGGCGGGGGCCCGTGTTCCTCGGCGAGCTCGCGCAGCACCCAGGGCAGTGCGCCCAGATGGTCCTCGTGGCCGTGGGTGATGACGATCGCCTCGATCTCCCTGGCGCGTTCGCGCAGGTAGGAGAAGTCGGGCAGCACGAGATCGATGCCGACCATCTCGGGGGTCGGGAAACGCAGCCCGACGTCGACGACGACGATCCGCCCGTCGTGCTCGACGACGGTCATGTTCTTGCCGATCTCACCGAGCCCTCCGAGCGGAAGGACACGCAGCGTGCTCACGCTGGTGTGGAGTCGTCCGCCGGGCGGTGGACTCGCGGTCGAACGGGAGACGGGGCTTGCAGGCTGCTCACGGGGCGCGCCTCACGCGCGCGCGGCGGGGGCGCCGACGCCGGAGGCGTCGGTCAGGCCGTGACGTTCGAGCATCGCCCGCACGGCATCGAGCTCGTCGGAGGTGGCCTCGACGATCGGCAGGCGCACGCCGCCGACGTTGTGGCCCAGGAGGTTCAGGGCTGCCTTCGTGCAGGTCGGGCTCGAGGTGATGAACAGGGTCCTGTAGACGTCCTGCAGCGAGGCGTCGATCTCGGCTCGGTGCTCGGGCTCCTCGACCATCCGGCGCATCTCGTTGCCGACGATGTGGCTGGCGACCGCCACCCCTCCGGCGCCGCCGATGTCGAGCGTACGCGCGAACGAGCTGTCGTCGCCGGCGTACACGTCGAGTCCGTCGATCAGCTGCAGCTCGTCCGCGTTGGCCTGCTTGACGCCGTCGATGCCGTCGATCTGGGCGAGCTCGGCGAGCAGCTCGGGCCCGATGTTGGTGCCCGTGCGACTCGGGATGTTGTAGAGCAGCACGGGCTTGTCCGTGGCGGCGGCGACGGCTTCGTAGTGGCGCTTGAGGCCCAGCGGGCTCGGTCGGTTGTAGTAGGGAGTGACGGAGATGATCGCGTCGGGGCCGAGCGCGCTGGCGCGTTCGGTCAGGAGCACGGCATGGCGGGTGTCGTTGGTCCCGGCGCCCGCGACGATCGTCTTGCCGGGCGGGCGCTCGGCGACCGCGAGCCCGATCAGGGCGAGCTGCTCGTCGTCGGTGAGCGTCGCGGCCTCGCCCGTGGTCGCGGCCACGACGAAGCCGTCGGAGCCGTTCTCGGCGAGGTGGTGCATGAGCGCCACGAACGACTCCTCGTTCACGGCGCCGCGCTCGTCGAAGGGGGTGACGATCGCCGTGAGGATCGTGCCGAGCTCGCGTGTTCGCCTCGGGGTGCTCATCCCGGCAGTATCTCACGGCGTCACACGTTCGGTGGGGCCGGTTATGCTCGCGCTGTGCCGGCCCGCGCAGCGCTCGCGACCTTGATCCTGCTCGCGTTTCCCGTCTCGGCGTCGGCCCGCCGCGCGAGCGTCGACTCCGATCCGGTCAGCGAAGCGGTCGCGCGCGCGGTCGCCTACTGGGGCGGCACGCCGTGCGGCGGCAGCGTCGCGGTCGTCTCCAGCCCCAGCGGTGAAGCCCCCCGGGCCGGCGCGAACGCGCCGAGTCCAGCCGGGCGCCGGGCGGCGATGTGGGCGACATGGCGGACGTCCGCCGGCACCAATCTGTTCACGCAGCCGCCGGCGACGTTCAGCGACTGCGTCGTGCACATCAACGGCAGCGTGTGGCCGAACTGGCTGAGCGACGACCGCGAGTTCCCGGCCTTCTGCAAGGAGATGCTCCATGAGTACGGCCACTTCGAGGGCCATCCCGACGCGGGCGCGGCCCCGGGCACGATCGAGTACGAACGGCCCGATCTGGCGCACGTGCCGCTGTGCGAAAGCTACGCGCTCGTGTACGGCCACGAGCTGTTCAAGCCGTTCGCGCGCGAGCGTCGAAGGAGATCGACAAGGCGTCGGCGGGCGCACCGCCGCCGGCTCAGAAGAGCAGGCTCTCGAGCCCGACGGTCGGCGAGCGCTCGAGGCCGCCGACACGGCGCACGGCGAGCAGCACGCCGGGCATGAACGACTCGCGACCGATCGTGTCGTGGCGGATAGTCAGCGTCTGCGCGAGATCGCCGAGGATCACCTCCTGGCTGGCGACGAGACCGGGCAGGCGCACTGAGTGAATCGGCGGCGGCGGCCCGCCCCCGGCCTCGCTCATCAGCCGCGCGGTGCGCATCGCGGTGCCGCTGGGCGCGTCGAGCTTCCGGTCGTGGTGCAGCTCGATGATCTCCGCCTTGCGCATGTGCCGCGCGGCCTCGGCGGCGAAGCGCATCATCAGCACGGCGCCGATCGCGAAGTTGGGGGCGATCAGCACGTTCGCGCGGCGGGGCTCGCTTTCGAGCGGCGCGGGATCGAAGCCGGTGGTGCCGATCACCGCGTGCACGCCGGCGCGCACGCACTGCAGCGCGTTTTCGAGCGCGGTGTCCGGTTGCGTGAAGTCGACGACGACCTCGGCCTCGGCGAGAACTTCGCCGAGCGTCGTGCCGAGCAAGGGGTCCACGCGCCCGACGAGCTCCATGTCCCCGGCGGCGGCCACCGCCTCGCAGGTCCTCTGCCCCATGCGCCCGGCGGCGCCCGCGACGGCGACCGTGATCATCGCGCGGCACCGGCCGCGCCTGCGGCGGCGTCGGCGTCCGCGGCTGCGTCCTCGGGGCGCTCGGGGGCGGCGTCGCGCGGGTCCTGCTCGGCGCGCTCGGGCCAGCCGAGCGGCGCGATCGCGGCGCGGAACTCGGCCTCGCCCGGGCCGACGCCGGCCGCCGACAGGGCGCCTGGCGCGAACAGCTCGGCCGCGAGCGCGCGGACGTCCCGGATGCCTACCGCGTCGATCCGCTCGAGCATCTCGTTGACGGACAGGATCGGCAGCTCGCCGAGCACGGAGGCGCCGAGTCGGCTCATGCGCGCGCCGGTCGACTCCATGCCGAGCACGACGCGGCCCTTGAGGTTTTCGCGCGAGCGCACGAGCTCCTGCTCGCTGGCGGGGTCGTGCACGCAGCGCTCGAGCTCGGCGGCGATCACGGACATCGCCTCGCTCAGGTTTTCGGGCCGCGTGCCGACGTACAGGCCGACCTCGCCGGCGTGCGCGTACAGGTTGGAGAAGGTGAACACCGAGTAGGCCAGGCCGCGGCGCTCGCGCACCTCCTGGAACAGCCGCGAGGAGGAGGTGCCGCCGAGCACGCCCTCGAGCACGCGCAGCGCGAAGCGGCGCTCGTCCGCGCGCGCGATCCCGGGCCCGCCGACGCACACGTGGTACTGCTCGGTGTCTTTCTCCAGGAAGCGCACGCGGCGCTCGAACTGGGGACCGGCAGCGGCGCCCGGCGCGGCGCCGGCGCCGGCGCTCGGCTCGGGCGATGGCCCGGTGCGCGCCGCGCGGCCGTTGCCGGCGGCGGCGGGCGGCTCCACGTCGCGGGCGCGCTCGGCTTCGCTGACCAGCCGCACGAGCGCGTCGTGCTCGAGCGAGCCGGCGGCGGCGATCACGATGCTGTCCGGCCGGTAGCGCTCGGCGTGGAAGGCGGCGAGCCGCTCGCGCGTGATCGCGGCGACGGTCTGGGCGCTGCCGATCACCGGGCGCCCGAGCGGGTGCTCGCCGAAGACGGCGCGGCCGAGCACGTCGAAGACGCGGTCCTGGGGGTCGTCTTCGTACATCGCGATCTCCTCGAGCACGACCTCGCGCTCGGCCTCGAGCTCGCCGAAGCGCGGACACCAGACCATGTCGGCGACGACGTCGAAGGCGCGCTCGAGATGGCGATCGAGCACGCGCGTGTACAGCGAGGTCGTTTCCTTGTCGGTGCCGGCGTTGATCTCCGCGCCGAGGCCGTCGAAGATCTCGTCGATCTCGCGTGAGCCGTAGCGCTCGGTGCCGCGGAAGAGCATGTGCTCGAGCAGGTGCGAGATGCCCGCCTGCTGCTCGCGCTCGAGCACCGAGCCGGTCGCGATCCACACGCCGAGCGCGACCGAGCGCACCCCGGGCACGCGTTCGCTGACCACGCGCACGCCGGAGTCGAGCGTGCTCATGCGGTGCTCGCCGCTCACGCGCGCGGGGACCCGGTCATCTCGATCGATCGCTCGCTCAGCCGGCGCGGTCAGTCGCGATCGCGCGCATGGCGCGGGCGCCCGGAGCCGCGGTCCCCTTCACGGCTGCGGCCGCGCTCGCGCCCGTTGCTCGAGGAGCGCCCTCCCTCGCGTGGCGGGCGTCCGCCCGGCGGACGCGAGCCGGTTCCGCTGCCGATGCCGGCGAGCTCCTCGACGGACTTGCCGGCGATGTCCGGGTCGTCGGTGAGACGCAGGCCGATGCGGCCGCGCTCGCGATCGACCTCGACCACGCGCACGTTGACCTCGTCGCCCTTGTTGAGCACGTCCTCGACGCTGTCGACGCGCTGGCCGGGCGAGACGTTGGAGATGTGCAGGAGGCCGTCGGTGCCCTTGGCGAGCTCGATGAAGGCGCCGAAGGTCGTCGTCTTGACGACCTTGCCGAGGTACTCGTCGCCGACCTCGACCTCCTTCATCATCATCCGGATGCGCTCGACGAGCGCGTCGCCCAGCTCGCCGTTGGCGGAGTAGATCAGCACCTGGCCGTCGTCGTTGACGTCGATCTGGGACTCGAACTCCTCCGAGAGCGCGCGGATCGTTTCGCCGCCCTTGCCGATCAAGAGGCCGATCTGCGAGGGGTCGATCTGGATCGTCTGGATCCGCGGCGCGAACTGCGAGAGCTGCGCGCGCGGCGAGCGGATCACCTCGGCCATCTTGGCGAGGATGAAGCTGCGCGCCTGCTTGGCCTGGGAGAGCGCGTCGCGCAGGATCTCGAAGGTGACGCCCGAGATCTTGATGTCCATCTGCAGCGCGGTGATGCCGCGCTCGGTGCCGGCGACCTTGAAGTCCATGTCGCCGAGGTGGTCCTCGACGCCGGCGATGTCGGTGAGGATGATGTAGTCCTCGCCCTCCTTGATGAGGCCCATGGCGATCCCGGCGACCGGGCGCTCGATCGGGACTCCGGCGTCCATCAGCGACAGCGAGGAGCCGCACACGGAGGCCATCGAGGAGGAGCCGTTGGACTCGAGGATGTCCGAGACGACGCGGATCGAGTAGGGGAACTCCTCGATCGAGGGCACCATCGGCGCGAGCGCGCGCTCGGCCAGCGCGCCGTGACCGATGTCGCGGCGTTTGACGCCGCCCATGCGTCCCGCCTCCCCGACCGAGAACGGCGGGAAGTTGTAGTGGTGCCAGTAGTACTTTTTGGTTTCCAGGCCGAGCGTGTCCAGGCGCATCTCCTCCTTGAGCGTGCCGAGCGCGGCGACGCTCAGCGCCTGCGTCTGCCCGCGCGTGAACAGCGCCGAGCCGTGCGTGCGCGGCGTGACGCCGACTTCGATCGTGATCTCGCGGATCTCGTCCTCGGCGCGCCCGTCGGGGCGCTTCTTGGCGACGGCGATGCGCTCGCGGATGATCGCCTTCTCGAGCGCCTCGAACGCGAGCTGCACGGCGGCGCGGCGTTCCTTGGCGAGCAGCAGCGTCTCCTCGGAGGCGCCCTCGGGCGCCGGGGGAGCGTGCTGGGCGAGCACCTCCTCCTGGACGGCGGCGGTGGCGTCCTGGCGCTCGAGCTTGTCCTCGACCTGCGTGGCGGCGTCGAGCGCGGCGCCGTGGGAGGCGCGGATCGTGGCGAGGATGCCGTCGTCGACGGGAATCGCCTGGAACTCTTTCTTGGCCTTGCCGACTTTGGCGGCGAGGTCGCGCTGCAGCGCGCACAGCTTCTTGATCTCCGCGTGGGCGATGTCGAGCGCGTCGAGGATCTCCGCCTCGGGGATCTCGTTGGCGCCGGCCTCGACCATCAGGATCGCCTCTTCGGTGCCGGCGACGATCAGGTCGAGATCCGAGCCCTCGTCGCTGTCCGCCAGAAGCGACTCCTCCGAGGGGTTGACGACGAAGTTGCCGTCGACCTTGCCGATCCGCACCGCGCCGACGGGCGTGGGCAGCGGGATGTCGGAGACCATCAGCGCGGCGGAGGCGCCGTTCATCGAGAGGATGTCGTAGGGATGGACGTGGTCGATCGAGATCGGGATCGCCACGAGCTGGGTGTCGTAGCGCCAGTCCTTGGGGAACAGCGGCCGGATCGGGCGGTCGATCATGCGCGCGGTCAGCGTGGCCTTCTCGCCGGGACGCCCCTCGCGCTTGAAGAACGAGCCGGGGATCTTGCCGGTCGCGTACATCCGCTCCTCCACATCCACGGTCAGGGGGAGGAAGTCCACGTCGCGCAGCGCTCCCGCGACGGCGGTGCAAAGCACCATCGTGTCGCCCTGGCGGACGACCACCGCGCCGGAGGCCTGCTTGGCCATCCTGCCGGTCTCGAAGGAGATCTCGCTGACCGCGCCCTCTGGGCGGTGTGCCCCGATCTCCACGGAGACCCGGGTAACGGCGTCACTGCTCATATTCACTGCCTTCCTGTCCCGCCCGTCGGTCAGCGGTCCGATTCATTTTTCTCTTTCCCGAACGAAGGCAGCTTAGCGGAGCGCGCGCCGAGTCGGGGGACGCGGCGCGGGCGCGAACGCGCAATCTGCCGAGGAAAGAGGGGCTCGCGAGCGCCGGGGGCGCGCTCAGGCGCCGGCGGCGGCGGACAGCCCCTCGCGCAGGAGCTCCACGGGCGGGAGCTCGCCGGGCGAGGCGGCCTGATAGCTCCAGCGCACGACCCCGTCGGGGCCGGTGATGACGAGCGCGCGCTGGGGAAAGCCGCCCGGGTGGAGAACCCCGAAGGCCGCGCACGCGGCGCCCTTGGGCTCGAAGTCCGAGAGCTGCTCGCTGCCGACGCCGAGCTTCTCCTTGAACGCGCTCTGCGCCCAGGTGGAGTCGCAGGAGACGCCGTAGAGCGCGTCGCCGCGCCGCTCGAGCTCGTCGCGCAGCTGCTCATACAGCTGCAGCTGGTCGGTGCACACGGGGCTGAACGCGAACGGGTAGAACACGAGCACGCTCGTGCGGCCGCGCAGCTCGTGCTCGGTGAAACTCTCGCCGTCGGCGCGCGCGAGCTCGAAGCTCGGCGCGGAGATCCCTGGCGCGATGACGCTCATGTCGCTCTACTTGCGCAGGCCGAGCTCTTTGATGAGCGCCCGGTAGCCCTCGAGATCGTGGCGTTGCAGGTAGTCCAGGAAGCGCCGGCGGCGCCCGACGAGCATCAGCAGGCCGCGACGCGAGCTGTGGTCCTGGCTCTGCGCGCGCAGGTGCTCGGTGAGGTGGTTGATGCGCTCGGTGAGCAGCGCGACCTGGACCTTGGTGTTGCCGGTGTCGCGCTCGCCGGACCCGAACTTGGCGGCGATCTCGCGCTTGCGCTCGCTGGTTATCGCGGTCATGGCGCCAGCACGGTAGCAGACCCCCGGCGGCGAGAGCGTCCGCGAGCGCGCGATTCTCGTCCGCGTTGGTGTGCGCAATCGTATCGACTATTTTTATATTAATATATACGATCGCTATCGGGCTGCGTCGTCGAGGGAGCGTCCCTGGCCCGCCCGCGCGGAGCTTGCGCGCGCCGGCCTCTAAGGCGCGCCGGCGAGCTCGCGCGTGCGCTGCACGTCGCGGTGCATCTGCTCGATGAGCGCGGCGGGATCCTCGAACCGGCGCTCGCCGCGCAGGCGCTCGATGAAGCGCAGCCGCAGCTCGCTGCCGTACAGCTGCCCGTCGAAGTCGAGCACGTAGGCCTCGATCAGCTCGCCGCGCCCGGTGACGAACGTCGGGCGCACGCCGATGCTGACGGCGGCGGGCAGAGCGTCGATCCCCGCGCCGTGGGCGACGCACGCGTACACGCCGTGGCCGGGGCACGCGAGCCGCTCGTCGGGCACGAGATTGGCGGTCGGAAAGCCGAGCTCACGGCCGCGCTCGTCCCCGTGCACGACCTCGCCGGCGAGCTCGAAGTCGGCGCCGAGCAGGCGGTTGGCCTCGGCGATCTCGCCCGCGAGCACCAGGCCGCGGATGTGGCTGGAGGAGACGACCTCGCCGTTGACCTCGAGCAGCGGGTACACGACGGTCTGGAAGCGCCGGTCGGCGGACAGCAGCGGCGGGTCGCCCTGCGCCTTGTGTCCGAAGCGGAAGTTCTCGCCGACCGCCACGCGCCTTGCGCCGAGCGCCCCGACGAGCACCTCGTCGATGAACTCCTGCGCCGAGCGCTGCGCGAACTCGGCGTCGAAGGGGATTACTATCAGCTCGCTGACGCCGAGCGAGGCGACGAGCTCGGCCTTGCGCGCGAGGGTCGTGAGCAGTTTGGGCGTGTGCTGGGGAGCGACGACCGCGACCGGGTGCGGCTCGAAGGTGAGCACGCTGTCGGCGCCCGCGATCACCTGGCGATGCCCGAGATGCACCCCGTCGAAGGTGCCGACCGCGACGCTGCGCGCGCGGCCGCGCTCGACGTCCGGCAGGCGAGTGACCTCCACGGCCGCACAGCCTATTGGCGGCGCGCTGCGCGGGCGCGCTCGTCGCCCGGCTCGCCCGCACGCGCGCGTCCGGCGGGACCCACGCGGGCGAGCGCGTCGGCGAGCGCGATCAGCGGCGGCTCGGCCCACGGCGGCCCGCCGGCGCTCGCCGCGGCGGCCGCGCCCCCGGCGGTGCGCGGCGGGGGCGGTGCGATCGCGTCGCGCACGTCGAACGGACCGATCGCCGTGCGCCTGAGCTCCAGGCAGTAGCCGTCGCCCAGGTCGGCGATCAGCGAGCGCACGTAGGTGCCGGACCCGCATTCGATCGCAAACGCGGCGCGCGGCAGCTCGCCGGCCACGGCCGCGTGCTCGCGGGCGTCGGCTGCGCGGGCGCCGGCGGGCGGTTCGCCGCCCGGCCCCGCGGGCGCCTCGCGCCAGAGCTGCTCGAAGCGGTGCACGGTGACGACGCGCTCGGGCATCACCAGCTGCTCGCCGCGGCGGGCGCGGCGGTACGCGCGCTCCCCGCCGAGCTTGATCGCCGAGTGCGTCGGCGGGCGCTGGCGCACCTCGCCGGTGGGCAGCCGGGGCGGGTCGGCGGGCACGCGCCCGGTGATCGTGATCTGCCCCTCGGTGTCGCCGGTGCTCGACACGGCTCCCAGCCGGGCGACGGTGTGGTAGCGCTTGGGCAGCCCCATGAACACGCTCTGCGCCTTGGTCGCGCGCCCGACGAGCACGAGCAGCAGGCCGGTCGCGAACGGGTCGAGCGTGCCGGCGTGCCCGGTGCGCACGCCGCCGAGCGCGCGGCGCACGGCGGCGACGACGTCGTGCGAGCTCATGCCCGCGGGCTTGTCGATCAGCAGAACCCCGTCCACCGGCGTCCCTTCAGCGCCCCTCGCGCCCGCGCGACCGGCCCTTGGCGCTCAGGCGAGCGTCGCGGCGGCGTGCCCGTTGGAGGACGGATGCAGCTGAGCGGCGATCGCCTGGCGCAGGAACGCGATCAGGGCGTCCGGCTCGAGCGCGGTCGAGAAGCCGGCCGCGCGGCGGTGTCCGCCGCCCCCCTGCGCACGCGCGATGATCGACACGTCGACGTCGTCGTCGGTCGCGCGCAGCGAGACTTTGTGCTGGCCCTTGCGCTCGCCGCTCAGCATCTCGCGCACCAGGGCCGCGACCTTGGTGCCGTGCAGCGCGCGCAGCTGGTCGATGATGCCCTCGGAGTAGCTCTCTTCGGCGTGCGCGCGCTCGAAGTCCTCGGCGCTGAGCGTCGCGAGCGCGAGCTCGCCCGAGTCGAAGCGCTGCAGGCGCCCGAGCGCGAGCGCGAGCAGCGTGAGCTTGCCCGCGGGCAGGTTCTCGTACAGCCGGCGGTAGACGCCCGGCACGTCGACGCCCGCCTCGATCAGCTCGGCGGCCATCAGGTGCGCACGCGGCCCGGTGTTCTCGTACATGAAGCGCCCGGTGTCGGTGATCAGCGCGACGTACAGCGCCTCGGCGACGCTCGGGCTGGGTGCAAGCTCGATGCTGTGCATCAGCTCCCAGACGATCTCGGCGGTGCAGGAGGCGCCGGGCACGACGTAGTTGAGCGTGCCGAACTGCGTGTTGTCGTGGTGGTGATCGATGTTCAGCAGGTGCGCGCCGTCGCGCAGCACGCTCGCGGAGTTGCGGTCGATGTTGCCGCAGTCGAGGAAGACGACGGTGCGCTGCGCGACGTCCCCGGGCGGCTGCTCGATCAGGCCGTCGAGCGAGAAGAAGCGATACTCGCGCGGCAGCGGCAGGTCGGCTGGCGCGATGAACATCAGCGAGTCCTTGCCGAGCGTGCGCAGCAGCTCCTGCATGGCGACGAGCGAGCCGAGCGCGTCGCCGTCGGGGCTCTCGTGGGTGGCGAGCACGAAACGCTCGTCATCGAGCAGGCGCGCGAGCACCTGCTCGCGCGTGCCCTGGATCGCGGCGGCCTCGCTGCTCATCGCTCCTCGTGCTCCTCGTGCTCCTCGATCAGCCGCTCGACGCGCAGCGCGCGGTCGGTGGTGTCGTCGTATGAGAACTCGAGCGTGGGCGTGCGCTTGAGCTGCAGCTCGCCGGCGAGCCGCGCCTGCAGGAAGCCGTGGGCGCTGCGCAGCCCGGCGAGCGTCGCCTCGCGCTCGGCCCGGGTCGAGACCCCCCCGGCCCCGCCGCCGGCCCCGAGCACGCTCACGTACACGTGTGCGTGGCGCAGGTCTGGGCTGGTTCTGACGTCGGTCACGGTTGTGAATCCCACTCGCGGGTCCTTCAAGTCCCCTGCCACGGCGTCGCCGAGCACCTGCCGAATCGCCTCATCGACCCTGCGCATCCGTGCTGTGGTCATCCTATCCCTCCAATTCCCCGCCGCGACCCGGGTCCCTGCTCGGTAGGGGATCTAGACGCTCGAGGATCGAGCGAGGCCGGGACGCAGGGAGCGTGGCCCGCTTGGCAGGCGAGCGACCGAGGACGCAGGATCGCGCCGATCATCGGGCGTCTAGGAGCTGAGCTCGCGCTCCAGCAGGCGTGTCTCGTAGGTCTCGAGCAGGTCGCCCTCGTGCAGGTCCTGGAAGTTGGCGAGCACGATCCCGCACTCGAAGCCGCTTGCGACCTCGCGCACGTCGTCGTTGAAGCGCCGCAGGCTGTCGATGGTGGTGTCGTAGATGACGGTGCCCTCGCGCACGACGCGCACGCGCGCGCCGCGCGTGACTTTGCCCTCGGTGACAAATGCGCCGGCGATCGTGCCGATGCGCGAGGCTTTGAAGAGCTGGCGCACCTCGGCCTGGCCGAGCGGCGTCTCCACCTCGGCGGGCTCGAGCATCCCCTGCATCGCCGCGCGCAGCTCCTCGATCGCGCGGTAGATGACCGCGTAGGAGCGGATCTCCACGCCCTCGCGCTCGGCGATCTGGCGCGCGTCGCCGACGGGGCGCACGTTGAAGGCGAGGATCACGCCGTCGGAGGCGGCGGCGAGCATCACGTCGGACTCGTTGATGCCGCCCACGCCGCGGTGGATGATGTTGACCTGGACCTCTTGCTGGGGCAGCTTGGCGATCTCGTCCTCGAGCGCCTCGAGCGAGCCGGCGACGTCGGCCTTGACGACCAGCCCGAGCTCCTTGACGGCTCCCTCCTGGGCGAGCTTGAAGACGTCCTCGAGCGAGACCTTGCGCCCGGAGCGCCGCGCGAGCGCCTCGGTCTTCAGGCGGTTGGCGCGCTCGCCCGCCAGCTGGCGCGCGCGCCGCTCGTTCTCGACCGCGCGCACGAGCTCGCCTGCCTCGGGCACGCCGTCGAAGCCGAGCACCTCGACCGGCTGGCCGGGGAGCGCGCGCTTGAGCTTTTCGGCGGTGAAGTCGTGCATCGCGCGCACGCGGCCGAAGTGCGCGCCGGCGACGAGCGCGTCGCCGACCCGCAGCGTGCCGCGCTGGATCAGGATCGTGACGACCGGGCCGCGCCCGGGGTCGAGCTTGGACTCGATCACGGTGCCCGACGCGGCGGCGTCGCGGTTGGCCTTCAGCTCCTCGAGGTCGGTGACGACCTGGATCGTGTCGAGCAGCGTCTCCAGCCCGTCGTGGGTCTTGGCGCTGACGTCGACGAACTCGATCTCGCCGCCCCACTCGGACGGCTGCAGGCCGTGCTGGGTCATCTCCGTGCGCACGCGCTCGGGCTGCGCGCCTTCCTTGTCGACCTTGTTGACCGCGACCACGATCGGCACTTCGGCGGCCCTCGCGTGGTCGATCGCCTCCTCCGTCTGGGGCTTGACGCCGTCGTCGGCGGCGACCACGATCACCGCCAGGTCGGTCACGCGCGCGCCGCGGGCGCGCATCGCGGTGAACGCCTCGTGCCCGGGCGTGTCCAGGAACGTGATCTCCTTGCCCGCGTGGTGCACCTGGTAGGCGCCGATGTGCTGGGTTATGCCGCCGGCCTCGCCGGCGACCACCTCGGTCTCGCGAATCGCGTCCAGCAGCGAGGTCTTGCCGTGGTCGACGTGGCCCATGATCGTGACCACCGGCGGGCGTTCGATCAGGTCCTCCTCGGCGTCCTCGAACACCGGCTCGGTGTCGACGTCGTCGGCGGCGTGGACGATCTCGATCTGCTTGTCGAACTCGTCGGCCAGCACCTGGATCGCGTCGTCTGAGAGCGTCTGGGTGAGCGTCGCCATCTCCCCGAGCGACATCAGCTTCTTGATCACCTCGGGCACCGCCACGCCGAGGTACTCGGCGATGTCCTTGACGGTCGAGCCGGAGTTCACGCGGATCAGATCCGTCGCCTCCATCGCGGCGGTGTCGATCGGCGCGATCGTCTCGTCGTAGGTGCCGCGCCGGCGCCGGCCGCGGCGCGGGCGGCGCTGGGGCTGGTTGGAGGGTCCGCCCTGCTGGCGGCGCGAGGCCTGTGAGTCGATCACCACGCGCCGGCGGCCTCCGGGGCCGATCTCGCCGGGCGTGCGCTCGCCGGTGCGCGAGTCGCGCGTCGGACGCACCCGCTCGGCGGTCGCCGCGGGACGCGCGGGCGCGGGCGCCGCGTGGGTCGCCGCCGCCGCGGGTGCCGCGGATTGCGCGGGCGCGCCGGCGGGCGGCGCGGGCCGGCTCGAGGACGGCGCGGGCGGGGCGGGCGCGTGCCCGGCGCGGCGAGGCGGCGTGGTGGCGGGCGTGGCGGGCGCCGGCGCGGGAGGCGCGGCCGGCGCGCCGTGGGGCGCCGAGCCGTGCGCGCTGCCGCCGCCGTTGGAGCTCGCGGGCGAGCCGGGGGCGCCGATCCCGAGCGCGTCCAGCGCGGCATCCTCCTCGACCGAGGACGCGGCCGCCTTGGCCTCGATGCCGGCAGCCTTGAGCTTCTCGAGCAGCTGCTTGCTCGAGAGGCCGTGCTCCTTGGCGATCTCGTGGACGCGCTTCTTGCTCATGATGGAATGAAAAATAGAGGGGCCCGGCTCGCCGGACTTCGCCCGGCTTCGCCGGCCTCCGGCGATTCTACGAGCTCACGATCGAGCGTCACCGCCGCGCGCAGGGCGCGCGCGAGCGCGCCGCGGCGGGTGGCGCGCCTGAGACACGCGCGCTCCACGCGCGCGGGCTCGCTCGCGTCGTGCGCGCGACACAGGTAGGCGCCGCGGCCGGGCAATGTGCCGGCGCGATCGACGATCGCGCGCGGGCGTTCGCTCTCGCGCGCTGCGGCGAGCGGCGCTGCGGCGAGCGCGACCCGCAAGAGCTCGGTCTTGGGCGCGCTGCGCCCGCAGCCGACGCAGCGGCGCGTGGGGCTCACGCGGCCGGACCGAGCGCTGCCCGCCGCATGCCCGCCGGCTCGCGCGTCTATGTCGCCTGCTCCCCGGCCGGGCGCGCGGCATGCTGCTCGAGCTGCTCCGCGGAAAGCCCTTCGGGCGCGGGCGAGAGCTCGTGGGGCTCGCCGCCGAGGCCGGCGCCGACGGCCCGCTGAGAGCCGGCGCTCGCGGGCGCGACGGGCACGTCCTCGCCGGCGCCCGCCGGGCCGGTGTGCTCGCCGGCGGACAGGTCGCCGACGTTGTCGCTCGCGATGTTCGCGAGCGCCTGGTGGCTTTCCAGGCCGCAGTAGCGCGAGCCGGGCAGGGCGGCGTTGGGACAGCGCCGGCCGTTGGAGAGGATCGCGGCGCAGCGGCCCGAGACCTCCTCCTCCTCATATGAGTGCTCGGCCTCCTCGGCGGCGAACTCGGTCTCCGAGCGGATGTCCACGCGCCAGCCGGTCAGGCGCGCGGCCAGGCGCGCGTTCTGGCCCTCTCGTCCGATCGCGAGCGAGAGCTGGTCGTCGGGGACGATCACGGTCGCCTGCTTGGCGTCGTCGTCGACGAGCACCTCGCGCACGCGCGCCGGCGAGAGCGCCTTGGCGACGAAGCGCGCGGGCTCGTCGTTGAAGGGGATGATGTCGATCTTCTCGCCGCGCAGCTCGGAGACGACCATGCGCACGCGCGAGCCGCGCGGGCCGACGCACGCGCCGACCGGGTCGACGCCGTCGGTGTTGGAGACGACGGCGATCTTCGAGCGGTAGCCGGGCTCGCGCGCGACGTTGGCGATTTCGACGAGGCCGTCGGCGATCTCGGGGACCTCGAGCTCGAACAGCTTCTTGATCAGCTCGGGGTCGCGGCGGGAGACGATGATCGCGGGGCCCTTGGTCGAGGGCGAGACCTCCTTGATGACGGCCTTGATGCGCTGCGAGTGGTCGTAGCGCTCGCCGTCGACCTGCTCTGACTTGGGCAGCAGCGCCTCGACGCGTTCGCGCAGCTGCACGAGCGTGTAGCGCGAGTCGGACTGCTGCACGATGCCGGTGATCAACTCGCCGACGCGATCGCGGTACTCCTCGTACATCATGTCGCGCTCGGCCTCGCGGATCCGCTGCAGGATGACCTGCTTGGCGGTCTGCGCGGCGATCCGCCCGAAGTCGTCGGGGGTGACGTCGCGCTCGTCGATCTGGTCGCGGTATTCGGCGAACTTCTTGGGGTCGATTTCGGGTTCCTCGGGTTCGCGCATCTCCCCGGTCTCGGGGTCGATCGTCGTTCCCTCGTCGATCGTCTCGACGATCAGGTGCGCCTCCAGGCGCTCGGGGATGATCAGTTCGATGACGCGGAAGTCGGCGGTCTCGCGGTCCATTTCCACGCGCGCGTACTTGGCCGAGCCGGGCTGCTTCTTGTAGGCGGACAGCAGCGCGTCCTCGAGCGCGATCATCAGCTTCTCCGGCTCGATGCCCTTCTCGCGCGCGAGCGCGTGCATGGCCTCCAGGATTTCGCGTGACATGGCTCTCCCTACTCCCCGATCAGGTTCGAACGACGGATCTCCGAATAGGGGATCGCGATGATGCCCCCGTCGGCTGCCAGCGTGACCTCCTCCTCAGAGGCCCCCACCAGCTCCCCCGTGAAGCTCGCCACCAGCCTCGCTTGCGCCGCCGAGGCCTGAGCGCCCCCGGCGAGCGCGTCCGCGGCGTGGGCGCCCGCGGCGTGGGCGTCCGCGGCGTGGGCGCACGGCTCGAGCGCCGCGATCGGGCGCGGCCGGCGCGTGCGCACGCGCGCGCGCCGCCCGACGAAGCGCCGGAAGTGCGCCGGCTTGGTCAACGGGCGCTCGCGTCCGGGGGAGGAGACCTCCAGCGAATAGCGCTCGCGCATATCGCCCAGCAGCAGCGTGACGCGTTCGCACATCGCGAGCGTGACGCCGTCGGGATGGTCGATGAACACACGCAGGCAGCGGCCTCCGGAGACCTCCGCGAGCAGCACCTCGATGTCAGGCGCGGCGGCGGCCAGGCGGTCTTCGATCTGTGTCTGCAGCGTGGTCACGGTCCTTCTCAATTGGCTCCTTACGCAAAAAAAGCGGGCTCACCGCCCACTCTCGGTACTGCTGCCGGCGCGTGCGCGCGGGCACGAAAGCTGTCGTTCGAGGATAGCAGTGGCCTTCGCGCGCGCACCGGCCTCAGGCGCGGTCGGCGTCGCGCCGCGCGCGGTCCCGGTAGACGCGGTAGTCGGCGCGCTCGGGCGCAAGCGAACAGGCGAGCGCGAGCGGCCCGCGCGCCTCGCGGTGGCGGCCCAGCAACTGCATCGCGCGCCCGAGGCAGAACTGCGCGTAGTCGTTGGTGGGCGTCCTGGACGCGACCGCGTGGAACTCCGCGGCGGCGCCTTCGTAGTGCTGCGCGTGAAACAGCGCCCGGCCGAGCGCCTCGCGAATCGAGGCCTTGTCGGGCTCGAGGTCGCGCGCCTTGCTGAGCGGCACGATCGCCGCCTGGTGATCGCCGTGGTGCAGCAGTTCGCAGCCGCGCTGGTAGAGGTCGTAGACGCTGTCCATCGGCCCAGTTTAACGGCTCCCCCGCAGCCCCTCGACGGCGTCGAGGATCGCCTCGGCGACCCGCTGCTTGCTCGCGCGGGGGACGTGGCGATCGAGCGGCGGCGCGCCCTCGCGGCGGCTCGCGGCGGCGTTCGCGCCGCCGCCGTCGCCAGCTGATCCGGGCGCGCGCGCGGGCGCCGGTGGGGCGGTGATGATCGTGACCTCGTTGTGGTCGACGTCGAAGCCGATGTCCGAGCGCGAGATGTCGTTGACGACGATCGCGTCGAGGCGCTTGTCCGCGAGCTTCACGCGCGCGTGCTCGAGCGCGTCGCGGCCGTGCTCGGCGGCGAAGCCGACGAGCGTCTGATCGGCGCGGCGACGCGCGCCGAGCCGCGCGAGGATGTCCGGGGTGGGCTCGAGCTCGAGGCGCAGGCGCTCGCGCGCGGACTTCTTGAGCTTGCCGTTGGCGGGCGCCGCGGGGGCGAAGTCGGCGACCGCGGCGGCCATCAGCAGCACGTCGCAGTCGCCGAACTCCTGCTCGCAGGCGTGCGCGAGCTCGGCGGCGCTGGCGACGTCGCGGCGGCGCACCCCGGCGGGCGTCGCGAGCGCGACGTTGGCGGCCAGCAGCGTCACGCGCGCGCCGCGTTCGCGGGCTGCGTGCGCGAGCGCGAAGCCCATCCGTCCCGAGGAGCTGTTGCCGATGAACCTGACGCTGTCGATCGGCTCGCGCGTGCCACCGGCGCTGACCAGCACCCTCACCCCGTGCAGGCTCCGGCGCCTGGCGAGCAGCTCCTCGCAGACGGCGAGCAGGCGCGCCGGCTCGGCGAGGCGCCCGATGCCCTGCTCGCCTGTGGACGCGAGGCGTCCGCTGTCGGGCTCGACGACCGTCGCGCCGCGTTCGCGCAGCGTGCGCAGGTTCGCCTGCGTTGCCGGGTGTTCGTACATGCGGCTGTTCATCGCGGGTGCGAGCACGAGCGGGCAGGCGGCGGCGAGCGCGCAGCTGGTGAGCAGGTTGTCGGCGAGGCCCGCGGCGAGCTTGGCGAGCGTGTTGGCCGACGCGGGCGCGATCACGTACACGTCGGCGCCCGCGACCAGCTGGAGGTGGCCGATCGGCGCGTGCGCGGGCGGGGTCTGGCCCGGGAACGCGCCGCGCGCGGGGTCGCGCTCGAACTCGCTGACGAGCACGGGCGCGCCGGTGAGCGCCTGGAAGGACGCCGCGCCGACGAAGCGCCGGCTGGCAGGGGTCTGGACGACGCGCACCGCGTGCCCGGCCGCGGTGGCCAGGCGCACGAGCTCGAGCGCCTTGTAGGCGGCGATGCCGCCGCTGACGCCGAGCAGGATCCGCGACATGACTACAGGTTGTAGAGCGCCGGGCGCCCCCCGGCAAGCACTGGCGCGGGCGTTGCGGCTAGCGGTAGTGGTACTTCATCTTGCCCGCGGCTACCTCCTCGAGGGCGATCGTGAGGTAGTTTTTGGACGCGGTTTCGACCATCGGCGGCGGGAACTCGTCGAAGGTGCCCTCGCCGAGGTTGTGGTAGTAGCTGTTGATCTGGCGGGCGCGCTTGGCGGCGACGATCACGCCGGCGTAGTTGGAGTCGACCTGCTCGAGCAGGCGGTCGATGCGGGGGGAGATCACGTGCGGGTGCCTTTCGTGGTTGGCCTTGCAGTTTAGTGCGAGCCGGGCGCGTCGAGGTTCGCGCGCACGATCTGCACGAGCTGCGCGAGCGCGTCCTCGAGGCGGTCGTTGACGACGACGTACGCGAACTCGGGCTGCGCGGCGAGCTCCTGCTCGGCGACGCGCAGGCGGCGCTCGACCTCGTGCGCGTCGTCGGTGCCGCGTCCGACGAGGCGCGTGCGCAACGCCTCGAGCGACGGCGGCGCAATGAACACCTGGACCGCCTCGGGCATCGCCTCGCGCACCTGGCGCGCGCCCTGGACCTCGATCTCGAGCACGACCGGCGCGCCGGCGCCTACCCGCCGTTGCAGCTCGGAGCGCAGCGTGCCGTAGCTGCGCCCGGCATAGTCGGCGTGCTCGACGAACTCGCCGGCGGCGACGCGGCGGTCGAACTCCTCGCGGCTGAGGAAGTGGTAGTCGACGCCGTCGCGCTCACCGGGACGCGGCGCGCGCGTGGTCGCCGAAACGGACAGCTCGAGCTGCGCGAGACGCTCCATGAGCCCGCGGATCAGCGTCCCCTTGCCGACCCCCGAGGGGCCGGTTATGACGAACACGCGCGCCACGGCCGGCACCCTAGTCGCGCCCCCGGCGGCGAGAGCTTTCAGTGATGCAGCAGCTGGACGAGCTCGGAGCGCTGGCGCTCGGAGAGCCCGCCGATGGTCTTGGAGGGGGCGATGCGGCAGTGGGCGAGGATCTTGTTGACCTTCACGCGGCCGTACTTGGGGACGGCGAGCAGCATGTCGAAGACCTTGGCGGTCTCGATGTACTCGGGGGGGTCGAGCAGCAGCGAGTGGATCGAGCGCCGGCCGGACTTGAGGTCGCGCTTGAGCTGGGCGCGCCGGCTGCGGATCTCGTTGGCCCTGGCGAGCGCGTCCATGCGCTGGTTGAGGGAGCGCTCGGGGGCGGTGGAGATGTTTGAGGACGTCGTTCCGGCCATCGGCGCCATGGGCGGCGAGTCTACACACCGCGGGCCGGCGTTCAAGCGAAAAAGACACAATTCACCTCGACCTCGAGTTGAGGTCCAGATACGTCGAGGCTGCTGGACGGTGTCGGCGGGGTTTTGCAGGGATTTTTATCCGGCCAACAGACTTCGGGCTGACGGGAGGTGTGCGCTTTCTCGCACGTTGCGCGATCGTGGCAGCCCGGCGCGGGCGTCGATCACACGCGCACCTGCAGCTCCTGCAGGCACAGCACCTCCGGCTCGCCGTGGCGGCGGGCGCGGGCGATCGCGCGCGCGGCGGAGACGCCGGCGGCGAGCGTGGTCAGGCAGGGAATGCCGTGGGCGACGGCCGCGCGGCGGATCTCGCGCCCGTCGCTGCGCGCGCCGACGCCGGTGGGGGTGTTGACGACGAGATCGACGTCGCCGCGCTCGATCCAGTCGACGACGTGGGGCGAGCCCTCGCCGATCTTGTTCAGGCGCTGCACGGGCACGCCCATGCGGGCGATCGCCTCGGCGGTGCCGCGCGTGGCGAGGATCCGAAAGCCGGCGTCGTGGAGCGTGAGCGCGACGGCGCCGGCGCCGTCCTTGTCCGCGTCGGTGACGGTGATGAAGGCGGTGCCGCTGGTCGGCAGCGGCAGCCCGGCGGCGGCCTGGGCCTTGGCGAACGCGGCGGGGAAGTCGCGCGCGATGCCCATCACCTCGCCGGTGGAGCGCATCTCGGGGCCGAGCAGCGCGTCGGCGCCCTCGAAGCGGTCGAACGGCAGCACGGCCTCCTTGACGGAGATGTGATCGCCGAAGCCGAGGCCCTGGCGCTCGCGCGGCAGCTCCATGCCGGCGATGCGCTCGCCGAGCATGATCCGGCAGGCGAGCTTCGCGAGCGGCACGCCGACGGCCTTGGAGACGAACGGCACGGTGCGCGAGGCGCGCGGGTTGGCCTCGAGCACGTACAGCTCGCCTGCGTGGACGGCGTACTGGACGTTGATCAGCCCGACGACGCCGATCGCGAGGGCGATCTCGCGGGTGGCGAGACGCACCTGCTCGAGCATGTCCTCGCCGAGCGAGTGCGGCGGCAGCACGCACGCGCTGTCGCCGGAGTGCACGCCGGCCTCCTCGACGTGCTGCATGATCCCGCCGATCCACACGTCGTGGCCGTCGCACAGCGCGTCGACGTCGATCTCGGTGGCGTTCTCGAGGAAGCGATCGAGATATATGGATGCAGGCGGCGCGGTGTCGTGCTGCGCCGGCGCGTCGTGCGCTGCGGCGGCGCCATAGCCGCCGCCTGCGCCGCCCGGCCCGTGGGCGGGAGCGGCGGCGCTCGCGAGCGCGACGCCGCGAAGCTCGCGGCGCAGGTAGCCGGCGAGGTCCTCGTGGGAGTAGACGATCTCCATCGCGCGCCCGCCGAGCACGTAGGAGGGGCGCACGATCAGCGGAAAGCCGACGCGGTCGGCGCACTTGAGCGCCTCGTGCAGCGACTGGGCGGTGGCGTACGGCGGCGCCTTGTAGCCGAGGCGCTCGAGCAGCGCGCCGAAGCGCGCGCGGTCCTCGGCGAGGTCGATCGCCTCGACGCTCGTGCCGAGCAGCGGCACGCCCGCGGCGGCGAGGCCGGCGGCGAGCTTGAGCGGCGTCTGCCCGCCGAACTGCACCACCACGCCCGCCAGCTTGCCGCCCGCGCCGGCGCCGCCCGTGCCCGCGCCGGCGCCGCCCGCGCCAGCCCCGGCGCCGCCCGTGCCCGCGCCGGCGCCGCCCGCGCCAGCCCCGGCGCCGCCCGCGCCAGCGCCGGCGCCGCCCGCGCCGGCGCCGCCCGCGCCGGCGGGCTGGGCGAACGGTCCGCCGTTCTCGACCTCGACGACGGCGAGCACGTCCTCGAACGTGAGCGGCTCGAAGTACAGGCGGTCGGAGGTGTCGTAGTCGGTGGACACGGTCTCGGGGTTGCAGTTGACGATCACGGCGTCGCGCCCGGAGGCGCGCACGGTCATGGCTGCGTGCACGCAGCAGTAGTCGAACTCGATCCCCTGGCCGATGCGGTTGGGCCCGGAGCCGAGGATCACGACCGACTCGCGCTCGCCGCGACGGACCTCGCTTGCGGGACCGAGCCGCCGCGCGCGCGCCGGCTGGCCATTCTGAGCGTGTTCGTCGCGAGCGTGCGCGGGGCGCTCCCAGCCCGAGTAGTAGTAGGGGGTGCGCGCGGGGAACTCGGCGGCGCACGTGTCCACCGAGCGAAACGTCCGCTCGCCGGCGAACGGCGCGTGCGGGTCGCGCGCCAGCTCGCGCAGCTCGCGCAGGAACCACGGGTCGATGCGCGTGCGCTCGTGCACGGCGTGGACGCTCGCGCCGCGCGCGAACAGCTCGAGGACCGTCTCGAAGCGCTCGGCGGCGGGCTGCTCGAGGCTGGCGAGCAGCGCCGCGTCGGCGAGGCCGTGCAGGGCGCTCGGCTTGTCGAGCTCGCGCGAGCGCAGCGCCTTGGCGAACGCCTGCTGGAAGGTGCGGCCGATCGCCATCGCCTCCCCGACGGACTTCATGTGCGTGGTCAGGGTGGGGTCGCTGCTGGGAAACTTCTCGAAGGCGAAGCGCGGCCACTTGACGACGACATAGTCGATCGTCGGCTCGAAGCACGCGGGCGTGACGCCGGTGATGTCGTTGTCGATCTCGTCCAGGCGGTAGCCGACCGCCAGGCGCGCGGCGATCTTCGCGATCGGAAAGCCGGTCGCCTTGGACGCGAGCGCGGAGGAGCGCGAGACGCGCGGGTTCATCTCGATCACGAGCAGCTCCTCGGTCTCGGGGTTGACCGCGAACTGCACGTTCGAGCCGCCGGTCTCCACGCCGACGGCGCGGATGACCGCGATCGCCTGGTCGCGCAGGCGCTGGTAGAGGCGGTCGCTGAGCGTCTGCTGGGGCGCGACGGTGACCGAGTCGCCGGTGTGCACGCCCATCGGGTCGACGTTCTCGATCGAGCACACGATCACGACGTTGTCGGCGCCGTCGCGCATCACCTCGAGCTCGAACTCGCCCCAGCCGAGCACCGACTCGTCGAGCAGCACCTGCCCGATCGGCGAGGCCTCCAGGCCGCGCGCGACGATCCGCTCGAACTCCTGCTCGCTGCGAGCGATCCCGCCGCCGCGCCCGCCGAGCGTGTAGGCGGGACGCACGACGCACGGCAGGCCGATCTCGGGCAGGGCCGTGCGCGCCTCGGCGAGGCCGCGCGCGACGTCGACCCGCCCCGCTCCTGCGCGCGCGGGGGCGGGCTGCTCGGCGACCCAGCCGTTGGCGATCGCGCTGCGCGGCATGCGCAGGCCGGCGCGCGCGATCGCCTCGCGGAACAGGTCGCGGTCCTCGGCGCACGCGATCGCCTCGTAGTTGGCGCCGATCAGCTCGACGCCGAAGCGCCGCAGCGTGCCGTCGTCGTGCAGCGCCTTGGCGACGTTCAGCGCCGTCTGGCCGCCGAGCGTGCCGAGCAGCGCGTCCGGGCGCTCGCGCTCGATCACCTGCGCGACCGGCCCGGGCAGCAGCGGCTCGATGTAGGTCGCGTCGGCGAACTCCGGGTCGGTCATGATCGTCGCGGGATTCGAGTTGACGAGCACCACCCGATAGCCCTCCTCGCGCAGCACCTTGCACGCCTGCACGCCCGAGTAGTCGAACTCGGCCGCCTGACCGATCACGATCGGGCCCGAGCCGAGGATCAGGACCTTGTGGATGTCGTCGCGGCGCGGCATCAGGCGCCGCTCCGGCCGGGCCGCGCGCGACCCCGCTCCCGGCCCCCTTTGGGGGCCCTCATATAAATCGAAATCTCGGCCGTCGTCACGCCGCGGCCTCGATCCTTCGCAGGAAGCGGTCGAACAGGTACAGGCTGTCGTGCGGGCCGGGACCGGCCTCGGGGTGGTACTGGACGGTCGCGCCGGGGACGTCGAGCAGCTCGAGGCCCTCGACGGTGCGGTCGTACAGGTTGACGTGCGAGAGCGCCGCGGCGCCGAAGTCGGTCTCCCAGCGCACCGGCCGGTCGCCGTCGATCGTGCGCGCGCCGCCCGGCCCGAGCGCGGCGAAGCCGTGGTTCTGGGAGGTTATCTCGATCCGCCCGGTGCTCAGGTCGCGCACGGGATGATTGGCGCCGTGGTGGCCGAACGGGAGCTTGAACGTCTGAAGACCGACCGCGCGGCAGAGCAGCTGGTGGCCGAGGCAGATTCCCCACACGGGCTTCACGCCGACGAGCTCGCGCACGGTCTGCACGATGTACGACAGCGCCTCGGGGTCGCCGGGACCGTTGGACAGGAACACCGCGTCGGGGTCCTCCGCGAGCAGCTGCCGCGCGCTCGAGGTGCACGGGTGCAGGCTCACGCGCGCCCCGCGCGCGAGCAGCTCGCGCACCATCGAGGCCTTGATGCCCGTGTCGAGCACCGCGACCCGCGGGCCGTCCCCGTCCTGGCCGTGGCGGCTGACCGTCTCGGGGGTTACGACGCGCGCGAGGTCCTGCCCGGCCATCGGCGGCTCGGCGTCGACCAGCTCGCGCGCGCGCGACTCGGGCATGCTCGCCGGGAACACGCCCCCGCGCATCGCGCCCGCCTCGCGGATGTGCATGACCAGCGCGCGCGTGTCCACGCCGGTGATCGCGTGCACGCCGCAGTCGCGCAGCCAGTCCAGCCAGCCGCGCTCGGCGCTCGGCGCGTCCTCGCGGTTGCACGCCTCGCGCTTGATCGCCGCGCGCGCCCCCGCGCGCGGCGACTCCATCGCGTGCGCGCCCGCGCCGTAGTTGCCGATGTGCGGATACGTGTATGCGATCAGCTGCCCGGCGAAGGACGGGTCGGTCAGCGACTCCTGATAGCCGGACATGCCGGTCGTGAACACCACCTCCCCGACCGTATGGCCCTCCGCCCCGCACGCCACGCCGTCGAAGCGCGCGCCGTCCTCGAGCAGCACGTATGCCGTCGCGTCGCTCACCTTATGAGCGCCTGGACGGCCTTGAACTCCGGCGTGCCGGCGCGCTCGAGCAGCTCGAACAACGCCGCCTCGACGGTCGTCACGACCGCGCCCGCGCGCTCCATGCGCTCGAGGCCGCGCTCGTAGTCGACGGCGTGGCGCGAGCCGACGGCGTCGGCGGGGACGTGCACCTCGACCCCGTCGGCGAGCAGGTCGTGGACGGTCTGGCTGACGCACACGTGCGTCTCGATCCCGCACACGATCGCCTGCTGCGCGCCGCGCAGGTCAAAGCCCTCGGCGCGCGCGGCCGAGAACACCGTCTTCTCGATCCGCGGCTCCTCCTGCAGGTCGAGCTCGGCCGCGCTGTCGCCGAGGCCCTTGGGGTACTGCTCGCTGACGAGCGCCGGCAGCCCGAGGATGCGCGCCGCGTGCACGAGCTTCGCGCACGCGGCGGCGACGCGAGCGAAGGACGCGTACGGGCGAAACCCCTCCTGGACGTCCACGACGAGCAGCGCCGAACGGTTGCGCTCGAGCAGGCTCACCGCCGGCTCCCGATCGCGCCGGGATCGCCGGCGCTCGCTGTGGCCGCGACCGTCATCGGCTCAGCTCGCGCCGGCGAGCGCGAGCGCTCGGTCGCGGTGGACGATTGCGCCGGCCGCGAGCGTCATCAACACGCGTCCCTGCAGGCGCCGTCCGGCGAAGCAACAGTTCGCCGAGCGGCTCTGCCAGCCGTGCTCGCCCGCGACCCACACGTGCTCGAGGTCGACGAGCGTCAGGTTCGCGGGCCGCCCGACGGCGATCGAGGGCGCGGGCAGCGCGAACAGCTCCGCGCCCGCGCTCATGCGCGCCACGAGCAGCGCCAGGTCGATCTCGCCGCTGAGCACGAGCCCGGTGTGCAGCGCCGCGAACGCCGTCTCGAGGCCGGTGGTGCCCATCGGCGCCTGCTCGAACGGCACCTCCTTCTCCTCGCGCGCGTGGGGCGCGTGGTCGGTCGCGACGCAGTCGATCGTGCCCGCGCGCAGCCCCTCGAGCAGCGCCCTGCGGTCGGCGTCGGTGGCGAGCGGCGGGTACATCTTCATGTTCGTGTCCAGGCCGCGCACGTCGGCTTCGCTCAGCAGCAGGTGGTGCGGGCAGACCTCCGCGCTGACCCTGAAGCCGCGCGCCTTGGCGGCCGCGACCGCCTCGACGGACGCGGCGCACGAAAGGTGCTGGAAGTGCACGCGCGCGTCCTCGTAGCCGGCGAGCTCCGCGTCGCGCGCGACCATCGTCGACTCGGCGACGCTCGGGATCGCGCCGATGCCGAGCGCTGCGCTGAGCGCGCCCTCGTGCATCGCGCCGCCGCGCGAGAGCGTCGGGTCCTCCTCGTGCAGCGAGAGCACGCCGCCGCACAGGCGCTGGTAGCGCAGCGCCTTGCGCAGCATGCCCGCGCTCACGACCGGACGCCCGTCGTCGCTGAAGCCCAGCGCGCCCTGCTCGCGCAGCTCGGCCATCTCGGTCAGCTGCTCGCCGAGCAGGCCGCGCGTGATCGCCGGCAGGAAGCCGACGGGCACGCGCGCTGCGCGCGCGGCGGCGTCGCGCAGCGAGCGCAGCAGCGGCGCCGAGTCGAGCACCGGGTCGGTGTTGGGCATCGCGATCACCGCCCCGAAGCCGCCCGCGGCGGCCGCGCGCGTGCCGCTGTCGATGTCCTCCTTGTGCTCCTGGCCGGGCGTGCGCAGGTGCACGTGTGGGTCGAAGAACGCCGGCAGCAGCCGCAGGCGCCCTTCGCCGTCCACCAGCTCGGGGCCGGCCTCCCACTCGGGCCCGGCCTCCTGCTCGGGCCCGGCCTCCTGCTCGGCGGCGCGGGTCTCCCCCGTCTCCCGTGCCGCGAGCCCGCGCGTGCCCGGCTCGGCATCGAGGCTGCCGGGCTCGGCGAGCTCGACGATCCGCCCTTCGCGCACGCGCACGTCGCGACGCGCGTCGATGCGCGCGCGCGGGTCGAGCACGTGCACGTCGCGCAGCAGCAGCTCGGCGGGCGCCTCGCGTCCGCCGATCAGCGGCGCCTGCGCGCTCATGCGGGCCGGCTCCCGACCAACGGCCGCGGCGCTGACGCCGGGGGCGCGGACGGACGGGCCTCACGGCTCGCTAGCAGCTCGTACAGCACCGCCATGCGCACGACGACTCCGGCTTCGACCTGGGCGGTGATCAGCGCCTGGGGCGAGTCGACTACCTCCCCGGAGAGCTCGACGCCGCGATTGACCGGCCCGGGGTGCATGAGCAGCTGGCGCGGCGCCAGCCGCCGGGCGTTGACCTGGTACCAGCTCGCGTACTCGCGCAGCGAGGGCACCCACGTGTCGCTCATGCGCTCGCGCTGCATGCGCAGCGCATACACGATGTCCGCGCCGGGGAGCTCCTCGAGGGTGTAGCGCACCTCGCAGCCGAGCTGCTCGATCCCGCGCGGGATCAGCGTCGGGGGCCCGGCGAGCGTGACGTTCGCACCCATCCGCTGGAAGGCGAGCACGTTCGAGCGAGCGACGCGCGAGTGGGCGACGTCGCCGACTATCCAGATCGACGCGCCGTCGATCGCGCCGACGCGCCGGCGCAGCGTGTACACGTCGAGCAACGCCTGGGTCGGATGCTCGTGCTTGCCGTCCCCGGCGTTGACGATCGCCGCGTCGCACCACCTGGAGACGAGCTCCGAGGCTCCCGCCCACGGCGTGCGCAGGACGATCGCGTCGGGCTTGTGCGCGCTGAGCGTCAGCACTGTGTCCTTCAGCGACTCGCCCTTCTCGACGCTCGAGCCGCTCGCGACGAAGTTGACGACGTCCGCTGACAGCCGCTTGGCGGCGAGCTCGAAGGATCCGCGGGTGCGCGTCGAGGCCTCGTAGAACAGGTTCAGCACCATCCGCCCGCGCAACGTGGGCAGCGTCTTGATCTCGCGGTCTGCGACCTCCTCGAAGCGCTCCGCCTGGGTGACGATCCGCTCGATGTCCCGGCGATCGAGATCCTCGATCGAGATCAGGTGGTTCATCCGCGCTCCCCTCGGGTCGCCCGGTAAGCCGGTCCAGGAATCGAATGCCCGCCCTCCCTGCGCGGCGTGCCCGGCACGCGCGTCCTCACCGACGGCGAAGTCGTCGGCGAGGACGCCGATCCGGCGCCGCCATGCGGCCCCTGGGCGATCGCGACCTCGTCCACGCCGTCCAGCTCGAGCACGCGCACGTGCACGTGCTCGGCCCTGGAGGTAGGCAGGTTCTTGCCGACGTAGTCCGGGCGAATCGGCAGCTCGCGATGGCCGCGGTCGACGAGCACGGCCAGCTGCACGCGCTCGGGCCGTCCGTAGGCGAACAGCGCCTCGATCGCCGCACGCACGGTGCGCCCGGTGTAGAGCACGTCGTCGACGACCACCGCCGTCCGGCGCGCGAGGTCGAAGTCGATGTGCGAGGCGTGCAGCACCGGCGCGTCCGGCCGCGTGCCGACGTCGTCGCGGTAGAAGCCGATGTCGAGGTCGCCGAGCGGAACCTCCGCCCCGACGAGCCGCTCGAGCAGCGCGTGCAGCCGGTCGGCGAGGAACGCGCCGCGGCGGTGGATGCCGACGAGCGCGGGGGGCGCGCTCTCATTCGGATTGCGCTCGAGGATCTCGTGCGCGATGCGCGTCAGCGCCCGTCCGATTTCCTCCTCGCGGAGGACGACCTTCTCGTCAGCTGGCATCGATTCCTTCCTGGCCTCACGGGACCGGGTTAAAGGAGCAGCGTGAATGTATCAGGGGGATGCGACGGGCTCCGGATTCGGCGAGGACGCCGGCGGCGGCGGCGGCGGCGGCGCGAGCGGGCCGGCTTCCTCGCCCTCGCCCCCGTTCGCCTCGCCGCGCTCGGACGTCGCCCGCTGCTCCTGTGCGCTCGCCTGCGCGCGCTCGCGGGCCACGCGCTCGGGCCAACGCACGAGCGTCGCGGGGCCGCGCTCGGGAAACGGCACGTCGATCGTGTCGAAGTCGCGCACGGCCTCGCTCGCCGCGAACACCGCGCGCGCCTCGTCGCGCAGCTCACCGCCCGCGTAGCGGCCCGACACGTGGGTGAGCGCCAGCAGCCGCACCTCGGCGTCGCGCGCGAGCTGCGCGGCCTGGCGGGCGGTGCTGTGCAGGGTCTGGCGGGCGCGCTCGGCGTCCTCCTGGAGGAAGGTCGCCTCGTGCACGAGCACGTCGGCCTGGTGCGCGGCGATCGCGAGCGCCTCGCACGGCACGGTATCGCCGGACAGCACGAGCTTGCGTCCCTCCCGCGTCGGGCCCATGACCTGCTCGGGGCGCACACCCGCGACCGTCTCGCCCCGCTGCAACCTGCCGAAGTCCGGCCCCGGCGTGACGCCCAGCTGCTCGGCCAGGCGCGGGTCCAGGTGCCCGGGCCGCGGCTCCTCGACGAGCGCGTAGCCGAAGCTCGCGTCGCCTTTGTGGCGCACCGGGATCGCCGCGATCAGATAGCCGTCGCGCTCGACCGTCTGCGTGGGCGCGAGCTCGACGATGCTCAGCTCATACGGCAGGCGCCCGTAGATCACCCGCATCGCGCCCATCAGCTCCTTCACCCCGGGCGGTCCGTACACGCTCAGCGGCTCGCCGCGCTCGCGCAGCGCAAACGACTTGAGCATCCCCGGCAGCCCCAGCCAATGATCGGCGTGGAAGTGCGTGATGAACACGCTGTCCATGTCGAGCAGGCCGACCGAGCGCAACAGCTGGCGCTGCGTGCCTTCGCCGCAGTCGAACAGCAGGCGATCGCCGCCGCGACGCACGAGCACCGCGGGCAGGCCGCGGCGAGCGCTCGGCACCGAGCCGGCGGTGCCTGCGAAGAACACGGACAGGTCCATGGTGGCTACGGTAGCGGCGGGCGGGACGCGGCGGGCGGGACGCGGTGGCGGCGGGCGGGACGCGGCGGGCGGCCACGGTAGCGGCGCGCGGGACGCGGCGGGCGGGACGCGGTGGCGGCGCGCGGGACCGGCGGGCGGCTACGGTAGCGGCGGGCGGCCCGGCCTTTGCCGCGCGGGCGTCGCCGCGCCCCGCGCGCGTCGGCTCCTTCGCGCGAAGGCGCCGCCGAGACGGCGTGCGGCGGACCGGGCGCGTGTTCCCTAGGCTGGCAGGGCGCCACCGCAGGGGCTATGCTCGGGGCGCGCCACCTTGGTGCAGCCAGCGCCCGTAGCTCAGTGGATAGAGCGCTCGCCTCCGGAGCGAGAGGCCGGCCGTTCGAATCGGCCCGGGCGCGTGTTGTTCCGGGCGCTTTCGTCGCGGCGGCGGGACCTACGTGAGCGCAATCATCACCGAGCCCCCTTCCACCCCGCTCGGCGTCCCTCGGCTTCAACCGAAGCGCGCGCGAGGGCCATGACGGTCCCACGCGCGCTTCGGCGTACTTACCTAGTAAGCCGAGTTGGCCTCAATCATTTCACTCACACTGTCGTCCGCGGTGAACTTCACTCCCATCTGCTTCCACCCTCCTCCGTTCAGGCTCCCTTCGAGTATGTGCAATCCGCCGCTCGCGAACTTTTCCGGCATCTGTTTGCCGCCCATCTGATCGAACGCCCAGTGCGTCGTCGTCTGCATTTTGTTCTTTTCGACGGGAACCATGAGTTCGCCCCTCACGTTCCAGCTATCACCGTTGGTGCAGGTGAAGGGTTCAAGAAATTCCGTCCCGGTGGCGGGTTTGAAGTCGAGCGCGAGCTTGTCATTCACGAGCATGGCGCCGACTTTTTCGACACCCAGTTCGCCTTCGAGCCAGCCGCCGCTTCCGTTGCTGACAATGTCTCCGGCGTTATAGCCGGTGGACGTGCACGTGTACGCCGATGACATTTGGCAACCAGTAAAAATCATGACTGCGGCTACCGTTTTGGTGCCGTCATATTGGTCTTCGCCGTCCTCTCCCGCGCATCGTATTTTACGATTGCTCACGGTTTCAAACGTCACGCTCGTCGTGCTGGTCATTCCGGAGCCCTCTTTGGCGCCGGGGAGCCATTCGAAATTCAGTACCCCCGTTGGGTTGGTGCATTTATCGCCTTTGTAAGCGCCGCTGCCTGATATCGCCGCTTTCACGCACTGCCCGAATTCCGGCGGCGACAGTGCCGACGCGGACTCGCTGGCCACCGCGCTGCATCCGAATACGACGGCAAGGCAAACCGCGACCCTCTTGCTGCGTCTCATCCCCGTCCTCCTCTCGCGCCCGAGGCCTCCGACGGTCTCGGATCGCGGGAGCCTACTCCTGTCGTTCGAGCCGCGTCGGCGGGCGCGGCGCCGCGGGTCACGAGTTGCGCCGTTCAGCGATCGCGAAAGTCGGCGTCTTCGCCGCGAGCGTCGGCGTCCTTGCGGCGGCGCGAGACACGCCCGAGCGCGAGCGCGAGCACCCCGGTGAGGACCAGGGCGACCGCGCCCTCGCCTAGGCCGGCGAGCAGCTGTGCGTCGGTGGCGAGCAGCGACATCCATAGGAGGATACGCGCCGGCGCGCGCGGCGAGCGAGCTCGAGGCGGCGAGCCTCGCTACAGCCCCGCCCGCTTGAGGATCTCCGAGGCCTGGACGCCGAGTCCGTCGGCGACGCTCATGAGCGTGTCGATCGTGATGTTGAACTCGCCGCGCTCGATCGCGCCGTAGTAGGAGCGGTCGATCCCCGCGTGGCGGGCGAACGCTTCCTGGCTGCCGAAGCCCTGCGCGAGGCGGATCGCCCGGATCGCCTCCCCGATGGCGCGGTTGGGCGCTGACTTCTTCGGCGGCATCTACTGAGCTTGTCCGATTGACGAAATTAGTTCCACCACATAGAGTTCCACGGCGTATAGTTCCCATACGGGCCTCGCGGCCGGGCGACCGGCGCCGGGGCCAGCCGACAGGAGGCCATGCTGGACCCATCCAATCAGACCCACGAGCACCCGGAGCGACTGGTCGTGATCGAACTCCTCGGCCGTCCGCACGGGCGCGACCGCGAACGCATGTATCGGACGCTGCGCGAGCTCAGCCGCGAGGCGATCGACGAGGCGATCGTGAGCCTCGAGCAGGCCGGCGTGCTGGTGATCGCCGGGCGGACCGTGCGCGCCTCGAGCGCGCTCGCCCGCATGGAGCGCTTGAACCTGATCGGGATCTGAGATCGAGCTCGGCGTATACCGGCGGCGGCGCACGCGCGCAGCCCGCGCGCCCGAGCGTACGCTCGCGGCGCCGATGAGCAGCCATGCCCGGCAGCTGCCCCGCAGCTCGCGCTCAGCGCCGTGCGCCCCGCACAGGCCCGAGACCGAGCCGACGATGCCGCGCCGCGATCGCAGTGCGCGATCGCGGCGGCGGCGTCTGCCGTGTCGGGCCAGCCTGGCTAGCTTTTCTTTTTCGCCGGTTTGTTGTACTTGGCGGCGTATTCCGCCGCCGTTTCCTCGAGCGAGCCGCTCATGATCGCCGTGTTTTCGCCGGCCGCGGAGGGGATCCCGACGTCGAGGTCGACCACCTCGTCGACCACCGACGAGAGCAGTTCGGGACCGCAGCCGCTCGCGCCCGGGACCGCGAAGTCGTTGTCGACGAGCGTGTCTTTGGGGATGATCACGATTTTGCCTTTGCCGCCGAGCGAGGGCAGCGCGCGGCTGCCTTTGATCGGTTCGGCGGGCGGCGGCGGGCTGGTCGTGCCGGTCGTCAGGTGCAGCAGGATCGGTTCGGAGTCCGAGCCGATGTAGCAGTCGCTGCCGAGCGCCGAGTTTTCGAGGTGGACCTTCAACGGCAGCGTCACGGCGGCTCCGCTGAGCACCGTGAAGTTGAGCCGGTTGACGGTCACCGAGCTCGGCGGGCCGGCGAGTTCGGCCGTGGCGCTGACTTCGCCGCCGAGTTCGTCGATGCCCACGAGCCCGCCGGGCACCGTGAGCGGCGTCTGCGACAGCGTCGGCCCGTTGACAGCCCCGATCAGCGGCTGCGCGTCGTAGGAGGTCGAGGCGAGCCCGCCCTGGAGCGTGATCGTCTTGTCGATCGGCACCGTCTTGTGGCCGATGATGAATTCTCCGCCGGTCGTCAGCGCGTACACGCAGTCGGCGGCGCTCGTCACCGGACAGTCGGCGAACGGGGCGAATTCTTCCTTCAGTTTCGCGCTCGTCTTTGCGAGCGCCGGCGCCGCTGCGCTCGTCGCGAGGGCCGCCGCGGCGAGCGCGACGAGCGGCGCGCGCCTCGAGATGCTCCACACGCCGTCGAGCAACTTCTGCATCTGCTTGTCCCCTTTCCCACTGGATGACCCGGGTGCCTGCCTCCTGCCGGCAATCCCCCGCCGCGGCACCGCGGCTTTTTACGGACAATACCCCGATTTCAGCCTGGTAAACATCGCCGTACCCAAAGCCGCCCGCACCCAAAGTCGCCGTCGCCGTACCCGAACGTCGCGTGGGCGCCGGCGCCTGTGGCGGCGCATGCTGCTACTGATCTGTGGGTGATGGCCGAGATCGACGAGCAGCCCGCGAGCCGCGCCGAGCGTGCGAGCTCGTTCGCGCGGGTCGCGCGCGAGTACGAGCGCGGGCGGCCCGGATATCCGCGCGCGGCGATCGACTGGCTGCTCGGCGAAGATCCGCTCGAGGTGCTCGACGTAGGGGCCGGGACGGGCAAGCTGACGGAGGCGCTGCTCGACGCCGGACACCGCGTGATCGCCGTCGAGCCGCTCGCGCAGATGCGCGCGATCCTCGCGGCGCGGCTGCCGCGGGCGAGCGCGCTCGAGGGCACCGCGGAGGCGCTGCCGCTGGCTGACGCGAGCGTCGACGCGGTGACCGTGGGCGCCGCCTTTCACTGGTTCGACCAAGCCGCGGCGCTCGCCGAGATCAGGCGGGTGCTGCGCGCGCCCGGGGTGCTGGGGCTGCTGGGCAACGGCTTTGACACGACGCTCGCGTGGGTCGCGCGCGTGCGTGAGATCCTCGGTCAGCCCGCCCTCGGACGGCCCGGACACTGGCCTGAGCTCGAGGACCTCGAGCGCTGCTTCGAGCAGGTCGAGGATCGCGAGTTCCCGCACGAGCAGCGGCTTGACCGGGCGAGCCTGCGCGACCTGGCGAGCTCGCGCAGCAGCCTCGCGATCCTGCCCGAGGGACAGCGCGAGGTCGTGCTCGCGCGTCTGGATCGGCTGTGGCGCCAGGACCCACAGCTGGGCGGGCGAAGCGAGGTGCTGATGCCGTGGCTCGCGCGTGTGCGACGCTGCAGGCGCCTGCGATGAGCGCCGGCCGGCGCGGGGTCCCGCCCCAACGCGCACCCGGTCGGCCCGGGCGGGCGCAGCGACCATGAGCGCCTCCCTGACCGCATTCATCCCGAGCCCCTCCGAGAACGGCTTTCACCTGGGGCCGCTGTTCGTCCACGCCTACGGCCTGGCGTACGTCGTCGCGGTGATCGCCGCGGTGACGATCACCGTGCGCCGCTGGGAGGCGCTCGGAGGCAATCGCCAGCTCGTCTACGACGTCGCCCTGTGGGGCTTTCCCGCGGGGGTGGTCGGCGGGCGCCTGTACTTCCTGGCGACCAGCTGGAACGAAGTCCCGCCGCACTGGTGGGGGCCGTTCGCGGTGTGGAAGGGCGGCCTTGGGATCTGGGGCGGGATCGCGCTGGGGACGCTCGCGGGGATCTGGGTGCTGCGCCGGCGCGGCGCGAACGTGGTGATGTTCATGGACGCGGCCGCGCCCGCGCTGCTCGTCGCGCAGGCGATCGGGCGGATCGGCAACTACTTCAACCAGGAGCTGTTCGGGCTGCCGAGCAAGCTGCCGTGGGCGCTTGAAATATCGCCCGAACACCGTCCGGCGGCGTATGCGCAGTATGCGACCTTCCAGCCGACCTTCCTGTATGAGCTGATCTGGAACGTGCTGCTCGCGAGCGCGCTCGTGTGGCTGGCCAAGCGACGCACGGTCAAGCCGCCGGGCCTGTTCGCGCTGTACGTCGCCGGCTACTCCTTCGCGCGCATCGGCGAGGAGCTGCTGCGCGTCGACCCCGCCCACCACATCTTCGGCCTGCGCCTGAACCTCTACGTCGCGAGCATCCTGTGCATTGTGGGGCTCGTGTGGTTTTGGCGCATCCAGCGCGCGCCCTCGAAAGCGAGCGCGCACGTCGAACGCTCCTCCGCGCCGCCGAGCCCGCCGGCGCCGGTCGCCCGCGCGGCTGCCGCGGGCGGCTCGGGTGGGGGCTCGGGCGCGGGCCCCTGAGAGGCTGCGCCTGCCCTAGCCCTCGCCCTAGCCCGCCCTAGCCCACCGGTTCGGCTTCGTGGCCGGTGAATTCGATCACCTGCTGGTAGGTCGAGCGGTTGGTCCAGGGCATCGTGTAGCCGAAGTATTCGGCGGCAGGGGGGAATTCGATCCGCACGTCCGGCGCGCGCCAGGCTTTCGGTTCTGAGCCCTGCGCGGCCTGGAGTTCTTCGGCCGCTTTCTGGATCGCCGCCCACAGCGAGGCGCGGCACGCTTCGAGGCTGCCGTCGCCGCAGTAGCGGCGGCTGTAGGGCTGCTCGACGGGCAGGCCGAGCTCGCTGCGCAGGTCCTTGTAGACGTAGCCGTACCAGCCGTTGTCAAAGGAGGAGCCCTGCGAGCTGGGCGGGTTGTCGGGCGCGGCGATCGACTCGAATTCGGGCATCAGTTCGCCGAGCACGGGACCGAGCACGGCTTCGGCGATCGGCGTCCAGGCCGCGTCCATTACCGCCGCGCCGGGGTCTTCGGGGTGCTCTCTGCCCTGCAAGCTCGCGCCCCGGTTGACCCATTTGTCGATCAGGCCGGCGGCTTCTTCGGCGAGTTTGCTCGGCGCGGGGCCGCCGGCGAGGACCTGCTCGATCGTCGGCCAGACCTTGACCGCGCGCAGGTCCTGGGTGGCGGCGCGGTTCATGATGCCGACGTCCTTGGCCTCGGTCATGCCGTGCTGTTTGAAGCCCGTGTACAGCTGCACGCGCTGGATCGGGCCGAAGGACCAGTTGTCCGAGGCCGAGCCCCATTCCGGCGCCGGCTTGGTGTTCCAGTTGGTGAACACTTCGCCCGATGGGTCGACTTCGTGGGGATGCTGTTCGAGCGAGAGGACGCCGCGCCAGTTGTATTCGCCGTTGCCGAGCGTCGGCAGGCTGGGATTGGTGCCCGGGGCGAGCACCGGCAGGCGCCCAGCCGAGAAGTAGGCGATGTTTTCGCTGTCGATGTAGGCCATGTTGAACGTCGTCTCGAGTTTGTCGGCGGCTTCGAAGAACTGCTGCGGGTTGTGCACCCGTTCGGAGTCAAGCGCGCTGAACGCGAGCTCGCCCGCGGGCTCGCGCCCGCGCGTGGTGCGGTCGGTCGCGACCGCGTAGGGCTGGCCCTCGACCATCACCGTGCCGCCGACGGGCCCGTACACGCTTTCTTTGAAGTACACCTCGTGTTCGGGTTCGCTTTCGCTCGCGCCGATCTTGCCGGCGTCGAACGTGGTCATGGATATGCACCTGCCTTCGTATTCGTAGTCTTCGGATTCGCGCGTGACGGGACCGGCTTCGGGGTTGCACAGCTTGAGCAGGAACTGCTGAACGTTCTCGCTGTCGGCGCTCGTGAGGCTCCAGGCGTAGTCGCTGCCGCGGCCGATGAACACGTACGGGGAGATCGGCGCGACGATGCCCTCGGCGTTGACGCCCGGACCGGAGAGCTGGGCCTCCATCACGATCTCCGGGTAGAAGTAGCCGAGCTGGGGTCCCATGACCGCGACCGGGTGTTTGGCCGCCGTGCGTTTGGCCCCGACGAGCAGGAAGTTGGACGCTTTGCGTCGCGAGGCGCGCGTGACGTCATCGGCGTGGACCGCCGCGGGCGAGAGCGAGCCCGGTTCGACCACCAGCGCCCCCGGCTCGGCGCCGCTCGGTTCCTGGTCGTAGGGAAACGCGGCGCTGGCCGTGGTGGGCGCTTCGGGGTCGTTTGACTCGCGCAGGTCGTGGTAGATCGCGTAGCCTTCTTTTTCGCCGTACTTGGCGATCAGACGAGCGAGGAAGTTGGAGTTCGCGACTTCCTCGCCGCCGCCGTTGCCGAAGATCGAGCCGATGAACGCGAAGCCGGCGATCGCGTCGGTGAGGTCGACCGTGGGCAGCCGATCGCTCGCCGGCAGCGTCTGCTCGTAGGCGTTTACGCCTTCGGCCCATTCTTCGAGGTCTTCGATCACCTGTTCACCTTCGGCACCCGCTTCGGTGAGCACTTTCTTCTGTTCTTCCACGAACTTGATCGCCTGCGCGCTGGGCGCGAACGAGCGCCCTTCGAGCAGCAGTTCGAAGGCGTTGACCCCGGGGATGCCGAGCGCCGCGGCGAACGCCGGCCCGAGGCCGAGCTTGAGCAGCAGGCCGCGGTCCTGCGCCGCGACCCAGCCGGAGCCGAACATCACATCGCCGCGCGTGGCGCCGAAGATGTGCGGAATGTCGTACTTGTCACGCCAGATTTCAACGCCCGCCCTGCTCGTGAACTCCTCCGTGTCGCCTTCCTGGTGGGGTTCCTGGAGCTTCTCGGAGACGAAGTCGCGTTCCAGCGCCCCCGGGCGGACCTTCGCGCGCAGGGGGGTGAGTTTGGCGTACAGCTTGCCCTGGTCGGTGGAGAATTCGTTTTTCGGGAAGTTGCCTTCCTCGCCGGGCGCGAGGATTTGGAAGGCGCCGCCGGAGTAGTCCGCGACCGCCGCGTTCGCGCGCGCCGGGCCCCACGCCAGCAGCAGGCAGCCGGCCAGCCCCCCGAGCACGAGCGCCCCGAGCCCCCTGGCTCGGGGCGCCTGACCAATACGTAGCCGAGCAACCCAGTGGCGCTGCATCTCCGCCTCCTTAGCCGCCGGGCGCTCCGGGCGCTCCCCGGCGATCGCTTCCACCCTCGCGCTCGATCCTACCACCGGCTGTCAACCCCTGGCTGGCCGGCCAGCCCGTGGGCCGAGGCGAGCCGTCGGCGGCTGGTCGCAATTCGCGTTCGCGCGCCGGGTGGCGCCCCCGACGGGCGCGCGAGCCTAGAGCTCGAGGAAGCGCAGCAGCACGCGCCCGAGCACGATCACGTCGCCGCTGCGCAGGTCAGCCTGCTGGACGCGGCGGCCGTTGACGAAAGTGCCGTTGGCGGAGCGGTCGTCGAGGATGCGCGCCCCGGCCGGGCGCCGCACGAGAATCGCGTGGCGGCGCGAGACCGAGTTGTCGTCGAGGCGCAGGTCGGCGGCGAGGCCGCGGCCGACGTGGATCGCCTGGCCTTCGAGCGGCAGCAGCAGCGACTGCTCGGGGCCCTCGATCTGCAGGTAGCGCCCGGGCCGGGCGGGCTCGGGCGCGACGGCGTGGTGGCGGGCGCGCTCGTCCAGGCACGCGATCGGGTCGAAGCGCTCGGTGACTGCGTCGGCGGCGGAAGGGAGGGTTGCCTGCGTGCCCATGTGGACAGCAAACCCGACGCTACTCACGCGAAGCTCAAGCTTCGTGAAGAAATGCAGAAAGAAAGCGGACCGGAAATCTCGAAGTCCCCGGCGCGCGGGACGCCGCGGGTTCGATCGCCGCTCGCTCGCGTACCCTGCTGCTGAATGCCGGGCCTTCCGCTCGCCTTCTCCGCGGACGCATCCGCGGCGTTCCAGCTGGTCCCGCTGGCGCTCCTGGCCGCGGCGTACACGCGCCGTGCACGCACCCTCCAGGCCGGCGGTCAGGGTGTCGCGCGGTGGCGCCAGGCGTGCTTCTACGGCGGCCTGGCCGTGGTCGCCGCGGCGCTCAGCTCGCTCGGCGCGGCCAGCGAGCGGCTGTTGTGGGTTGACACGATCGAGCAGCTGCTGCTCGGCGATCTCGCCGCGCTGCTGCTGGTGCTGGGCCTGAGCGCAGCGCTGCTCGCGCCGATCGTCGCGGTCGGCGCCTTGGGGCGGCTGCGTCTGCTCACCCGACCGGCGCTCGCGTCCTCGCTGTGGGCGCTCGACCTGTACGCCTGGCACCTGCGCGCGCTGTACGAAGCCGCGCTCGCGCATCCCGCGGTGCACGCGCTCGAGCACGCATGCCTGCTGGGCTTCGCGGTCAACATGTGGATGTGCCTGCTCGGCCCGCTGCCTGGCCCGAGCTGGTTCGGGAACGCCGCACGCCTCGCGTACGTGCTCGCCGTGCGCTTGGCCGCCGCCGGCCTCGGAAACGTGCTGCTGTGGTCGGGGACGATCCTGTACCCGTATTATCTGAGCGGCCAGGCGCACTTCCACATCTCTCCGCTCGCCGACCAGAGCATCGCGGGGACGATCGTCATAGCCGAGAGCTCGCTCGTCACGCTCGGCCTCTTCTGCTGGCTGTTCGCGCGCAGCGCGCGCGAGCTGCGCGAACGCGAGCAGCTGCTCGACTACGCCCGCGCCCGCGGGGTCGAGCTCAGCGAGCAGCGCGCCGGGCAGGCGGCGGCGGCTGGTGTCGCGCTGGAGCTGCGCCTGCGCCTTGAAGCGCTGCTCGAGGCGCCTGACCCGGCCCGCGAGCGTCGGCGCCGCGCGCGACCGTCCGGACGGGCCCCCGCGCGCCCGTCACGGAATCCGCCCGCGCACCAGCGCTTCGCTCGAGCCCAGAACGCTCGGGAGGTGCAGGCGCCCGGGACTGTCCGCCTGCGCGCCCACGACCACGATCGGGGCGAGCAACGGCCCCTGGCCGTGGGTGTCCCGGGCGAGGAGGAAGCCTCCCTCGAGGGTGCCGCACGGCCGGCGGGGCCGGACCGCGCCGCCTAGCCCCCGGCGACGGCCGGCAGGATCGTCAGCTCCGCGCCGTCGGGCACCGGTGTCGCAAGGCCGTCCAGGAAGCGGATGTCTTCACCGGCGAGATAGACGTTGACGAAGCGCCGCAGCGAGCCGTCGTCGTTGGCGATGCGGGCGCGCAGCTCCTCGTGGCGCTCGAACAGCCCGTTGAGCACGTCCTGCACGGTCGCGCCGTCGAGCTGCGTCTCGGACTCGCCGCCGGCGGCGGCCCGCAGCTGCGCCGGGATCTTGACGAGGACGCTCATCCGCGGCTAGACGGTCGAGGATCGAGCAGGGCTGGGAGGCAGGGTCCTAGCCGTGCTCGGCCGGTGAGCGGCCGAGGAGACCGGGCTGCGAAGGTCATCGACCGTCTCGAAGGCCTCCACGGTCGGCTCGATCGCGCACGTCTCGAAGGTTCCGCGCACGGCATCGAGCGTCTTTAGGCCCTCGCCCGTGATCACCAGCACGACGCGCTCGTCGGGGTCGATCTCACCGCGCTCGGCGAGCTTGGCGAGCACGGCGGTCGTCACGCCCCCCGCCGTCTCCGTGAACACGCCGGTCGTCTCGGCCAGCAGCCTGATCCCGGCACGGATCTCCTCGTCGCTGACCGCATCGACCGAGCCGCCGCTGGCACGCGCGAGCTCGAGCGCATAGGGGCCGTCGGCGGGGTTGCCGATCGCAAGCGACTTGGCGATCGTGTCGGGCTTGACCGGCCGGCACACGTCGTGGCCGGCGGCGAACGCGCCGGCGACCGGCGCGCAGCCGGCGGCCTGGGCGCCGTTCATGCGCGGCTGCGGGCGGGTGGGATCTTCGATGAGCCCGAGCTCGGTCCACTCGCGAAAGCCCGCGGCGATTTTCGTGAACAGCGAGCCGGAGGCGATCGGCACGATGCAGCGGTCGGGCAGCTCCCAGCCGAGCTGCTCCGCGATCTCGAACGCGAGCGTCTTCGAGCCCTCGGCGTAGTACGGGCGCAGATTGATGTTCACGAACGCCCACTCGCGCTCCGCGCACAGCTCCGTGCACAGGCGGTTGACGTCGTCGTAGCTGCCGTTTACGCTCACGAGCTTGGTGCCGTAGACGCCGGTGGCCAGCACCTTCTGCTCCTCGAGGTCGGCGGGGATGAAGACGTATGACTCGAGTCCGAGCGCAGCGCCGTGGGCCGCGACCGAGTTGGCGAGGTTGCCGGTGGACGCGCACGCGATCGTCTGGAAGCCAAGCTCGCGCGCGCGTGTGACCGCGACCGAGACGACGCGGTCCTTGAACGAGTGCGTCGGGTTGGCGGCGTCGTTCTTGACCCACACCTCCCCCAGCCCCAGGCGCGCGGCGAGCCTGTCGGCGCGGATCAGCGGCGTGCAGCCGGCGGGCAGCCCGACGCGCGAGGCGAGCCTCGCCGAGGGGCCGGGAGGACCGCCGGCGAGCGGCAGGAAGTCGGCGTAGCGCCAGATGTTCTGCGGGCCGCCCTGGATGCGCCGGCGCAGCTCGCCGACGTCGCGGCCGATGCTCGCGTGGTCGTAGGCGGCCTCCAGCGGTCCGAAGCAGCGCTCGCACACGTACAGCGCCTCGAGCGGATACTCGGCCTTGCACTCCTTGCACTGCAGATGACTGACAGCCATTGAGCTCCCTTCATTGTCTTCGCCGTGTCACCGGTGTGGCGAAGAGCAGAAGCCCGCCACACATCTCTCTGGAATTGGCACCTTCCCGCTGTGACGTGACGGTGGTTGCCGGGGTTTCGCAGGGCCAGTCCCTCCACCCCTCTGGATGTGTCCAGCTATGTCCGGGCGACAGTCTAGCAATCGCATCGGCAGGCGTGTGCTCGGGCCTGAGCGCGCGCGCGAGCGCATGGACGGTAACGCGGGCGCCCGTGCGGTGTAGCGCTTGCGGTGAGCACCTCGACGCGCGCACCCGACGATCTGAGAGCAAACGACAGCGCTCCGTTCCGCTTTGCCTCGCGGGAGACCCGCCGGCGGATGTTGATCATCGTCAACCCGTACGCGACGACCGTCTCCGACCGCCTGCGCAACCTGGTCGTGTACGCATTGCAGGGTCGCTTCGAGGTCGACGCCGTGGACACCGAGGCGCGCGGGCACGCGACCGAGCTGTGCCGCGAGGCGGCGCACGAGGGCTATGACGTGGTCGTGGCGTTCGGCGGCGACGGCACGGTCAACGAAGCCGCCAACGGGCTGATCACGTCCCCAGCCCACCCCTCGCCGACGCCGCTGTGCTGCCTGCCGGGCGGCTCGGCGAACGTGTTCGCCACGATGCTCGGGATCCCCGGCGACGTCGTCGACGCGACCGAGCACCTGCTCGCGATGGCCGACGACTGGCGCCCGCGCAAGGTCGACCTGGGGGTGGTCAACGGCCGCTGCTTCACGTTCGCCTCCGGCCTGGGCCTCGACGCGAGCGTCGTCGAGCGCGTCGACGCGAACCCGCGCATGAAGGCCCGCTTCGGCCCCTATTTCTTTACGTGGATGGCGATGCGGACCGTGCTGCGCCGCTACCTGGTCGCCCCGCCGCGCCTGGAGGTGGAGGTCCACACGGGCGCCGACCAGAAGGCCGGCAGGCTGCGCGGCGTCACCGCGATCGTCCAGAACGGCTCTCCGTTTACCTACTTCAAGGACCGGCCGATCGAGATCGCCGATGACGCCGCGCTGGATTCGGGCCTGCTCGCCGGCGGGGTCCTGCGCCGCGCCACGCCACTGGCGCTGCCCTCGATCGCGTTGCGCGCGTTCTCCTCGCGTGTGCGGGTGAGCGGCAACCGCCAGGTCACCGGAATCGCTCCCACCGGCGAGCTGACGGTGCGCACGACCGATGGCCGGCCGCTGCCGTTGCAGGTCGACGGGGACTATCTCGGCGAGGTCTCAGAGGCCCGCTATTCGATCCTGCCGGGCGCGCTGAACGTGGTCTGCTAGGACCGGGCGCCGTCGAGCTCCTGCAGCACGACGCGAAAGCCAGACCACTCGTGGTGGGGCAGCGAGCGGTAGAACGGAGCGGCCTCCTCGGCGGCGATCAGGTCCAGCCGCAGCGCGCCAGAGCGCCGCAGCGACGCCTCGAGCAGCGCCCGCCCGATGCCCTGGCGGCGGGAGCCCTCGGCGACCAGCAGACGCGCGAGATACGCCTGAATGTGGCCGTCGCTGAGGGTGTGCGCGAAGCCGACGGGCTGGTCGCGGTCGTCGATCGCGACGAGCGTCAGCGCGCCGGGCGCGAGCATCGAGCGCAGCGTGCGCCGGGGGTCCTCGCTGAGCGTCTCCCAGCCCTGGTCCACGCACATGGCGATCACCGCGTCGAGATGCGCGGCGGAGAAGTCGGTGATGTGCACCGGACCGCGGTCGCCCGCCCAACCGGGCGCTCTACGCGCTCGCGCCCGGCGTGACGCGGTAGGCGTCGAACACCGAGTCGATGTTGCGCAGGCGCGTGATCGCGCTGCGCAGCGCGTGCGTGTCGGCGACCTCGATCACGAAGCGGTTCTTGACCATCGGCCCCATCGACAGGCAGCGCGCTTCGAGGATGTTGGCGCCCGACTCCGAGAAGGCGCGCGAGAGGTCCTCGAGGAGGCGGTGGCGATCCCAGGCGTCGATCTGGATCTCGACGACGAAGCCGGTCGACTGGTCGCCTTCCCAGGCGACGTTGGTGAAGCGTTCGGGGCTCTTGCGCAGGAGCGCGGCGTTGGGGCAGTCCTCGCGGTGGATGGTGATCCCGCGCCCGAGCGAGATGTAGCCGACGATCTCATCGCCGGGCACCGGCCGGCAGCACTTGGCCAGGCGCAGCATCACGTCCTCGACGCCTTCGACCCTGATCCCGTACTGGCCCGAGGACCTCGTCGGGCGCCGGCGCGCGCGCCCGACGCGCAGCAGGTCGGCGGCGCCCTCGTCGCCGTCGGCCGACTCGCCCTGCTTCAGGCGCTGCATCACCTTTCCGACGACGAGCTTCGGCGAGACCTTGGCGGCGCCGAGGGCGATGTAGAAGTCATCGGCCTTGCGGAAGCCGACCTCACGGATCACGTCCGCCAGCAGCGCCGAGCCGGTGATCTTCTGCGCCGGCAGGCCCTGTTTACGCAGGTGCGCTTGCAGCAGCTCGCGCCCGGTGTGCTCGGTGTCCTGGCGGTTCTCGGCCTTGAACCACGCCTTGATCTTGTTGCGCGCACGAGTCGTCTTGACCATCGCCAGCCAGTCGCGCGAGGGGCCGCGCTCGCGCTTGGCGGTGAGGATCTCGACGATGTCCCCCGAGCGCAGCTCGTAGTGCAACGGCACGATTTTGCCGTTCACCCGGGCGCCCACGCAGCGGTGGCCGATCTCGGTGTGCACCTCGTAGGCGAAGTCGAGCGGCGTCGCGCCGGCGGCCAGCGACTTGACTTCGCCCTTGGGCGTGAACACGTAGACCTCCTCCTCGAAGAGGTCGGTGCGCAGCGTCTCCATGAACTCGCGCGGGTCCGAGAGCTCCTTCTGCCAGTCGAGCATCGAGCGCAGCCACTTGAGCTTGGCGGCCTCGTCGGCGACGGGCGAGCCGGCGAACCCCGCGCCGGCGCCCGCGCCGGCGCCCGCGCCGGACGGCTGCTTGTAGACCCAGTGCGCGGCGACTCCGAACTCGGCCATCTCGTGCATCTGGTGGGTGCGGATCTGGATCTCCAGCGGCCGGCCCTCGGGCCCGATGACGGTCGTGTGCAGCGACTGGTACATGTTGAACTTGGGCATCGCGATGAAGTCCTTGAAGCGCCCCGGCAGCGGCTTCCACAGCGAGTGGATCACGCCGACCGCGCCGTAGCAGTCCTTGACCGAGTCGACGATCACGCGCATCGCGGTCAGGTCGTAGATCTCGTTGAACTCGCGGCCCTTCTTGGTCATCTTCGAGTAGATCGAGTAGAAGTGCTTGGCGCGCCCGGCGATCTGGGCCTCGATGCCGACGTCGGCGAGCTCGCGCTGCAGGTACTCGCCGGCCTCGGCGACGTAGCGCTCGCGCTCCTCGCGCTGCTGGGCGACCAGGCCCTTTATCTCCTGGTACTTGCGCGGGTGCAGCGTCGCGAACGCGAGGTCCTCGAGCTCCCACTTGATCGCGTGGATGCCCAGGCGGTGGGCGAGCGGCGCGTAGATCTCGAGCGTCTCGCGCGCCTTCTCCATCTGCTTCTGTTTGGACATCGCCTCGATCGTGCGCATGTTGTGCAGGCGGTCGGCGAGCTTGATCAGGATGACCCGCACGTCGGTGGCCATCGCGACCATCATCTTGCGGTAGTTGTTCGCCTGCGCCTCATCGCGCGACTGGAAGGTGATGCCGGTCAGCTTGGTCACGCCGTCGACGACCGTCGCGATCTCCTCGCCGAAGCGCGCCCGCACCTCCTCGATCGACGCGGAGGTGTCCTCGACGGTGTCGTGCAGCAGCGCCGCGCACAGCGTCTCGGTGTCCAGGCGCATGCTCGCGCAGATGCGCGCCACGCCGACGGGGTGCGTGATGAAGTCCTCGCCGGACTTGCGCCGCTGATCGGCGTGGTGCTCGCACGCGAACACGAACGCGTCCTCCACGCGCGCGCGGTCGATCTCCACCGCCGAGTCGGCCGCGTGCTCTGAGACGATCGCGAACAGGTCACCGAGCAGTCGCCGCTCGGAGGCGCTCAGCGCGAGCGCCGGCGCCGGCGCCGGCTCGAGCGCGGGCTGAGGCTGCTCGGCTTTCAGCTGGGGGTCTTCGGCGATCGCCATGGACAAAGGTTAGGGGACACCGAGGGTGGATTGAAGGCGCTGCAAGCGCGCCGAGCTCAGAACAGCACGAGCTCCTGCGGAGCGTGCGACTTCGCGGGCTCCGGCGCGCGCGAAGGCGCGCGCGGCGTCGGGCTCTCGAGCTCATCGAGCCGTGGCTGCTCGGGGCGCGGGTCCGGGAGCTCCGGCCCGAGCCGCCGCACCTTGCGCAGCACCAGCCGGGGCTCGCTGACGCCGTTGTACTCGTTGACCTCGAGCGCGAACGTCGCGTGCAGCGCGCCCGGGCCGTGCTCGCCCGCGGGCAGCGGCAGACGCCCGCCGGTCCCGAACGCGACCGCCCGCGCGCGCACTCCCCCCGACTCGACCGTGAAGCGCGCGTGGCGGCCTTCGCCCATCGGCCGCACGTCGGCAAAGCTCGCGTCGGCGAGCAGCAGCGAGACGCCCGGGTTGCCGCGTCCGAACGGCGCCATCGCCTGCAGCTCCTCCGCGAGCTGCATGCCGAGATGCTCGCCTGAGATGATCGCGTCGACGCGCTCGACCGCCACCGGGTCGTCCGGGCCGAGCACGCGTTCGGCGTGCGCGCACAGCGCGGCGGCGAAGTCCGCGACCCGCCCGCGCTCGATCTCCAGGCCGGCCGCAGCCCGGTGCCCGCCGTAGCGCAGCAGGTGCTCCTCGCAGGCGCTCAGGCCGGCGAGCAGGTCAAACGCCTCGATGCTGCGTCCCGAGGCTCTGCCGGCCTCGCCGTCGAGCGCGACCAGCACGACCGGGCGCCCGCTGTGCTCGACCAGGCGCGAGGCGACGATCCCGATCACGCCGGGATGCCAGCCGTCTTCGGCGAGCACATACGCCGCGCGCGCGCCCAGCTCGGCGATCTTCGCTTCTGCCTGAAAGCGGATGCTGCGCTCGATCTGCCTGCGCTCGCGGTTGACGCGGTCGAGCTCGTTCGCGATCTGCGCCGCCCGCGCCGGGTCGCGGGTGAGGATCAGCTCGAGCCCGGCGTCCGCGTGGTACAGGCGCCCGGCGGCGTTCAAGCGCGGCGCGAGCGCGTACGCGACGGCGCGCTCGGCGACTTTCGCCGCCTGCACGCCCGCGACCGCCATCAGCGCGCGCAGGCCGGGCTTGGCCGTGCCCGCGAGCGCGCGCAGGCCGCGGCGCACGAGCGTGCGGTTCTCGCCGAGCAGCGGCACGAGGTCGGCGATCGTCGCGAGCGCCACCAGGTCGAGATCCTCGCGCAGCGCCTCGCGCGCCTGCGCGCTGCAGGCGCGCTCGGCCGCGCGGGCGCCGCCTTGCCCGCGCGCGGCCGCCTCGAGCAGCGCCTCGGCGAGCTTGTGCGCGACCGCCGTCGCGCACAGGTCGGGGCACGGGTAGCCGCCCAGCCGCGGGTGCACGATCGGCGCGCGGGGCAGTGCGCCGTCGGCGCGGGGCGCGTGGTGGTCGCTGACCACCACCTCGACCCCGAGCGCCGTGGCGGTGGCGACCTCCTCGACCGCGGTGATCGCGCAGTCGACCGTGACCAGCAGGCGGGTGCCGGACCGCGCGAGCCGGCGCACGGTCGCCGTGCTCAGCCCGTAGCCGTCGCCCGCGCGATCGGGCAGGTAGAAGTCGACGTCCGCGCCCAGACCGCGCAGCGCGCGCACGAGCACGGCGGTCGCGCAGATCCCGTCGACGTCGTAGTCGCCGTGGATCGTGATCCGCGTGCCCCGCTCGACGTGACGCAGAATCCGGGCGAGCGCCTCGGCGATGCCGGCGAAGGCGTGCGGCGGGTGCTGCACGTCGGCCGTCAGGAACGACTCCGCACGGGCCGGCTCGCCGATGCCCCTGCGCACCAGCACCTGCGCGAGCGGGTCGCTGACGCCGAGCTCGCGGCGCAGCCGCGCCACCGCGGGCGGCGGGCACTCCGCGATCTGAAAGCGGCAGGGGCGCACGCCGCGAGACTACGGCGAGCGTGGGACGGAACCGCCGGGTCTAGGGAAGCTCGATCTCCGAGGCCGCGCGTTCGCGGCGCATGCCCTCGAGGTAGATCACGGCCATCCCGATCAGCGAGCCGGGGATCGCGTACAGCACGATGCCGATGTCCGTCGCCTTTTCGCCGGGGATCCGCAGCGCGGAGACCTTCACGGCGTAGATGATCAGCCCGACGACGACCGAGCCGATCAGCGAGCCGATCAGCGCACCGACGATCCCGCCCCAGAAGCGGTCGGGCAGCCAGATCGTGAAGTGCCAGATCGCAAGGCCCATGATCACCCACGCGAGCAGGCCCATCAGCGCGACCTGCCGTGGCGTTTGTTGCGACGCGCGCCGGCGCGGCGACTCTTCTGGCGCGGCTTGGACGGCTCCTTGAGCACGAGGTCCTCGGGCGTGAGGTCTGCGGTCGGGTCGCGCTCGGGGACCGTCGCGGGGGGCTCGGGCTCGGCGGGCGGCGCCGCGGTCGCGCCGCGTTCTGCCACCCGTGCGCCGCGCCCGCTCGAGCGAGCCGGGGGCGTCCTGGCCGGCTCGCCGTCGCCGGGAGCCCCGACGTCGAGGTCGGCGACCAGCTCCTGGAACTCGTCGCGCGAGAGCTGCTGTCCGGGCTGCTCGGGGGCGATCAGGCTGCCACGACGTGTGCGCCTGCGCCGGGGCGTCGGCTCGACGTCCTCCGGCGCCCCCGTGGCGGTCGTCGCGAACGCGGGGACCGCGCCGAGTTCGCGCACGATCCGGGCACGCCGCGCCCGGTAGCCGGGCTCGCGTTCCTTCCAGTGCATCAGCACCGGCGAGGCGATGAAGATCGAGGAGTACGCGCCGGAGGCGATCCCGACCATCAGCGCGAAGGCGAAGTTCTTCAGGGTTTCACCGCCGAAGATCAGCAGCGAGGCGACGGGCAGCAGCGTGCAGAAGCTCGTCGCGAGCGAGCGCGTCAGCACCTCGGACATCGAGCGGTTGAGGATCTGCGAGAAGGCGGCGCGCGGCATGCGCGGCACGTTCTCGCGCACGCGATCGAAGACGATGATCGTGTCGTACAGCGAGTAGCCGAGGATCGTCAGCAGAGCGGCGACCGTCGCCGTCGTGACTTCCCTCCCCGTGAGCGCGTAGACGCCGGATGTGATCAGCAGGTCGTGCATCAGCGCGATCAGCACGGGCACCGCGTACTTCCACTCGAAGCGCAGGGCGATGTAGGCGGAGATCACCAGCAGCGAGGCGATGATCGCGATCACCGCGGAGTTGGCGACCGTTTTCCCGAACGTCGGCCCGATCGAGGTCGAGGAGAAGTCCTTGATGCCGGGCCTGCCGTTGTTGGCGAACTTCGTGCTGAGCGCGGATTCGACGTCCTTGACCTTTTCCGGGCTGAGCGTCTTGGTCGAGATCTCAAAGCCGCTGCCGCCGACGCTTTCGTTCTTGAACTTCTGCACCTCCGCGTTCCCGTAGCCGGCCGCCGAGATGACTTTCGCGACTTCGCTCTCGGACACCCCCGGACGGGTGATCGCGGTCTCGATGCGCGTCCCGGACTTGAAGTCGATGCCGAAGTTCAGGCCCCTGGCGCCGATCGCGAGCGCTCCGATCAGCAGGATCGTGCCCGACATCGAGAAGAACCACCTCGAGGCGCCCATGAAGTCGAATTGCCAGCCGTTGCCGCGCCGGCGCGTGGCGAGCGCCGCCGGGTGGTTGACGACGCGCGTCTGGCTCATCGTGCCGAGCGCAGCCTGCGTGGCGAGCACGGCGGTGAACAGCGACACGAGCGTGCCGATGCCGAGCATGAAGGCGAAGCCCTTGACTTCGGCGGTCGCGAGGGCGAACAGGATGAAGGCGGTCATGATCGTGACGACGTTCGCGTCGACGATCGCCGCGAAGCCGTGTTTGTAGCCGGTGGCGATCCCCGAGATCACCGATCTGCCGCCGCGGATCTCCTCCTTGACGCGCTCGAAGATCACGATGTTGGCGTCGGCGCACACGCCGATCGTGAGGATCAGGCCCGCGATCCCGGGCAGCGTGAGCGTCACCGGGATCAGCTTCACCAGGCCGTAGAAGTAGGCGCCGTAGATCGTCAGGCCGCCGATCGCGATCAAGCCGAGCAGGCGGTAGAAGAGCAGCAGGAACGCACACACCACGAGGAAGCCGATCAAGCCCGCTTCGACGCTCTGCCTGAGCGCCTGTTTGCCGAGCGTCGCCGAGACGGTGGATTTGGAGATCAGCACGAGCCTCACGGGCAGCGCGCCGGACTGCAGCTCGTTGGCGAGGTTCTGGGCGGAGGTGATCGTGAAGCCGCCCGAGATCTGCGAGCCGGTGGAGGCGTCGATCCCTTCCGGGTACTGGGAGAAGTCGATCGAGGGCACGGTGATCAGCTGGCCGTCGAGCACGACCGCGAAGTGCTGGAGCGCCTGTTCGTGGCCTACGCCCGGAAGCTGTGCTTCCTGGCCGCGGTGGGCGATTTCCTTGGTGACGCGTTCGAAGACCTTCTTGCCGTAGGAGGTGAAGCCGAAGCTGACGTTCGGCTGCCCGTTGCCGCCGGCGCCTTCGTCGAAGCTCTGCACCGGGTTGGTGATGTCCTTGCCTTCGAGCACCGGATTGTCGTTGAGCACGTAGTAGCTGTCGGGCGAGGCGTCGGTGACCTTGCCCGCGGCCGTTTCCTCCTGGTGGGCCTCGACGATCACGGTCCCGGGGTTGACGTGCACGGCCTTGAGCTTCGCTCCCTTGGGGATGCCGCGCAGGTCGCTGTAGAGGTTGTGTTCGGTTTCTTCGGGCCCGCGCCAGACCTTTTCGTGCGCCGGTTCGGTCAGGTACCAGCTGCCGTAGATGCAGTCGCCGACCTGCTTGGCGGTGCAGCCGGGCGAGTAGGACGCGAGGTCGCTGTTCTTGGGCGGCAGGATCGGCGGCCGTTTGGCCGCGCGCAGGACCGCCTTGTACTCGAGCAGCCCGGCGGTCACGCCGCCGGGCCCCTGGGCGGTGGTGTCCCCTGTGACGGTGCCTTCTTTGGGGTCCGGTTCGCCGTTGGGGCCGATCACGTTGGGCTCCCAGTCGTAGAAGTACAGCTGCGCGGTCTTGCCGACCTCTTCCTGGGCGCGCGTGTAGTTGGTGACGTCGGGCAGCGAGACGACGATCTGGTCGTTGCCCGAGCTCTGGATTTCCGGTTGCGCGACGCCGAGCTGGTCGACGCGCTTGCGCATGATGTTGATCGCGCGTTCGAGCGATTCGGGGGTGACCTTCGCCTGCGTCGTGGGTTTGGCCTGGTAGGTCAGCTGCACGCCGCCCTTCAGTTCGAGGCCGAGGCGCGTCGTCTTGCTCGCGATCAGGATCGCCGAGACGACGATCAGCCCACCGACGAGGAGCAGGATCAGGGCGTTGCGGCGGCGGTCGGTCATGCTCAGCTCAGAGTACTTGCTACTTGTCGGGCGTCAACACCAGCAACAGCCCGCCGTCGTCGTCGTAGGCGGGGAACATGTCCGCTTTGGCGCTCGCGGCCACGTCGCGCTCGCCCGCGACCCGCACCTGCACCTCGAGCGCCCGCACCCCCCACTCGAGCACCGTGGCGACCGGGTCATCGCCGTTCGCGAAGCTCAGCCCGAGCACCTGCTCGACGCGCTGGCCGATCACCTCCTCCTCCTCCAGGCCGGTGAACGCGAACGAGTTCTTGCCGCAGCCGATCACGCGGCCCTCGCTGTCGCACACGAAGAACGCGGCGTCCGGCGCCGGGTAGTAGTCGTCGAGCAGTTCGAACAGGAACGCGAAGCCGCACTTCTCGCAACCCTTGCGCTGGCGCGTGAAGCCGAGGTTGCGATCGAGCTCCGAGGTGCGGTGACCGCAGTTGGGGCAGATGAAGGGATGGGTCATGGCGTCTCCCACAGAGTACGCAAGCCCGCTGATCAAGGCGCTCGTCCGCGTTCGCGCAGCCGCGGCCCGGGGGCGGGCGCGCGCGGCTAGAAGAGCGGCTCTCCGGGGGCCCTCGCGGGCGGTTGCAGGCCGAGGTGCTCGTAGGCGGCGGGCGTCGCGGCCCGGCCACGGGGGGTGCGCTTGATCAACCCCTCCTGCAGCAGGTAGGGCTCGTAGACGTCCTCGATCGTGTCCTGCTCCTCGCCGACCGCGACCGCGAGCGTCGAGAGCCCGACCGGCCCGCCGGCGAACTTGGCGCAGATCGCGCCCAGGATCTCGCGGTCCAGGCGGTCCAGGCCGCGCTGGTCGACCTCGAGCATCTCCAGGGCGGCGTGCGCGGCGGCGGCGCTGAGGACCCCCGACATGCGCACCTCGGCGAAGTCGCGCACGCGCTTGAGCAGGCGGTTGGCCACGCGCGGGGTGCCGCGGCTGCGCTCGGCGATCGCGAGCGCGCCGTCGTCCTCGAGCTCGACTTCGAGGATCGCGGCCGAGCGCCGCACGATCGTCGCGAGCTCGTCGACCGCGTAGGGCTCGAGCCGCGCCTGGATGCCGAAGCGGTCGCGCAGCGGCGTCGTGAGCAGGCCCGTGCGCGTGGTCGCCCCCACGAGCGTGAACTGGGGCAGCTCGAGCGTGACCACGCGCGCGCCGGCCCCCTGGCCGACGGTGATCGGCAGGCGCCGGTCCTCCATCGCCGGGTAGAAGGTCTCCTCGAGCGTGCGCGCCAGCCTGTGGATCTCATCGACGAAGAACACGCTGCGCGGCTCGAGCGCCGTCAGGAATGCGGCGATGTCGCCCTTGCGCTCGAGCGCCGGGCCGGCGGTCTGCACGAACGGCACCTCTAGCTCGGCGGCGAGGATCTGCGCGAGCGAGGTCTTGCCGAGTCCGGGCGGGCCGGCGAGCAGCACGTGGTCGAGCGCCTCGCCGCGCGCGCTGCACGCCTCGATCGCGACCGATAGCTGCTCGCGCAGCGTGTGCTGCCCGACGAACTCCTGCAGCCGTCGCGGTCGCAGCGAACGGTCGAGCTCGTCCTCGGCGAGCAGGTACGGCGTCTGGATCCGGGTCGTTGTCTCGCCGCCTGCGTGCGGCCCGCCTCGGGGTGTGTCGTTTACGGTGCTCATCGACTGCTCCTCAGGCCGCGCGCGCCAGGCGCAGGGCGCCGGCGAGCAGCTCCTCGGCGCTCTCGCCCTCGAGGTCCGCGAGCAGCTCCTGCGCCTCGGCGGGCGCGAAGCCGAGCTCGAGCAGGCCCTCGCGCGCGAGCGCGCGCGGGTCCTCTGTCTTTCCGCGGCGCGCGGTGATGCGCGCGCGCCCGCCCGCGAGCCCGGGGCCCGAGGCGGCGCCGGCGGGCGCGTGCGCCGGGATCGCGTCGACCTTCTCGCGCAGCTCGACGATGATCCGTTCGGCGGTGCGCTTGCCGATCCCCGGGACCGCCTGGAAGCGCGCCGCGTCGCCCGCGGCGAGCGCGCCGATCAGCTCGGGCGGGGCTCCGGCTGAGAGCACAGCGAGCGCGACCTTCGGGCCGACGGCCTGCACGGAGAGCAGCATCAGGAACAGGTCGCGCTCCTGCTCTGAGTGAAAGCCGTACAGCGTGAGCGCATCGTCGCGGACGATCAGGTGGGTGTGCAGCGTGACCTGCTCGCCGGCCGCGGGAACGTGCGCGAGCGTGTGCGCGGAGACCGCCGCGCGGTAGCCCACGCCGGCGCTCAGCACGACCACGTGCTCGCCTGCGCGCGCCGCGACCTCGCCGCGCAGCAGCGCGATCATGCCGGAGCTCCGGCGAGCGCGGCGGCCAGCGGCGCGCAGTTGGCGTGGCAGACGGCGACCGCGAGCGCGTCGGCGGCGTGATCGGGCCGCGGCTGCTCGGGCAGCGCGAGCAGCGTCTGGACCATGCGCGCGACCTGGTCCTTGTGCGCGCGCCCGCTGCCGCAGACGGCGCCCTTGACCTGCTGGGGGGTGTAGCCGGCGCACGGCAGCGCGCGCTGCCCGGCGGCGAGCAGCACCACCCCGCGGGCCTGCCCGACGGCGAACGCGGTGCGCACGTTCTGCCCGAAGTACAGCTGCTCGAGCGCGAGCGCGTCCGGGCGGTGCTCCTCGAGCAGCGCCTCCACGGCGGCGTGGATCTCGGCCAGGCGCCGCTCCAGGGCGAGCTCGGGCGCCGTGGCGATGACGCCGCCGTCGAGCGCGGCGAGCCGCCCGCGGCGACGTGCGACGACGCCGTAGCCGGTGCTCGCGAGGCCCGGGTCGATGCCGAGGACGATCACAGTCGGGGGATTCTCCGCCGGCTGTCGGACGCCTGCTTGCCTACGCCCGTCGGCGACATTGCGCCCGCATCCCCGAGTCGAAGCGGTGGCGTACGCTCCCGAGGCGATGGGGCCCGACCCACTCGACGCGCCCGAGCGGCGCGACCTTCGCGACCAACTCGAGCCGCGCGACTTGCCCGCTGCGGCGGCGCCGCCCGAGCAGGCCGAGCCGATCGACTTCGCCGCCGAGGGCCTGCTCGAGGGCCTGCGGGGCGAGGCTCGCGCGGAGCGCCTGGCGCTGCTCGAGCAGCTCGCGGCGGAAGGCATGCCGCTGAGCGAACTGCGGCGCACGACGGCGTCGGGCACGATCATCTTCCTGCCGGCGGACCGCGTGATCGTGGGCCCCGAGCGCTACACCGCGGCGCAGGTCGCGCAGATGAGTGGGATCGAGGAGGAGTTCCTGGTGGCCGCACGGCGCGCGATGGGCCTACCGATCCCCGATCGTGACGAGGCGCTGTACACGGAGGCCGAGGTCGAGTCGGCGAGAAGGTCGGTGCTGGCGCGCGCGGCGGGGATCTCCGACGAGGAGATCCTCGAGCTGCTGCGCGTGCTCGGGCGAGGCCTGTCGCAGGCGGCGGAGAGCCTGCGGCTGCTGCCGCTGCGACTGGTGCTCGAGCCGGGGTTGAGCGAACGCGACCTCGCGAGCCGTTATGCGCAGGCGGTCGCGGCGCTTTACCCGATGGTGGACCCGCTGGTCAGCAACGTGCTCGCGCTGCACCTGCGCCACACCGCCCAGAGCGAGGCGATCAGCGCGCTCGAGCGCCAGGGCGGGCAGCTGCCGGGCTCGCGTGAGGTGGCCGTGTGCTTCGCCGACCTGGTCGGCTTCACGCGCCTCGGCGAGGAAGTCCCGCCGGACGAGCTCGGACACCTGGCCGTGCGCCTGGAAACGCTCGCGGCGCAGGCCGCGGAGCCGCCGGTGAGACTCGTCAAGACGATCGGCGACGCGGCGATGCTCGCGGCGCCCGAGCCCGTGCCGCTGCTGGACGCGGCGTTGAGGCTGATCGAGGCGGCGGACGCGGAGGGTGAGGGCTTCCCCCAGCTGCGCGCAGGCGCTGCGCTCGGGCTCGCGCTGCCGCGCGCGGGCGACTGGTACGGGCGACCGGTGAACCTCGCGAGCCGCATCACGGGGATCGCGCGCCCGGGCAGCGTGCTGGCCGAGCGCGAGGTGCGCGAATCGGTCAAGGACGCGTACGCCTGGTCATACGCCGGCGAGCGGCGCCTGAAAGGCATCCGCGAGCCGGTGCCGCTGTTTCGCGCGCGCCGGCGTCCGGAGTGAGCGCCGTCCCGGGCCGCGCGCGGAGGTGCGCTGCGCTCAGAGGCGCTGACCGGAGCCCCCCTCGCCCGCGGCTGGCGCTCCGCGTTTGATCAGGCGCGCAGCTGGAAGGCGACCTCGTCGACGTAGCACCAGCTCCAGTCCTCGCCGGGCTCGGCCGAGCGGATTATCGGATGCCCGGTCGCGCCGTGGTGCGCGGTCGCGTGGCGCCCGGGCGAGTCATCGCAGCAGCCGATGTGCCCGCACGTCTGGCACATGCGCAGGTGCATCCAGCTCCCGCCGGTGGCGAGGCACTCCTCGCAGCCCGAGATCTCGTCGGGGAGCTCGAGGATCTCGACCGAGTCGAGGTGCTCGCAGGCTGGCATCGGGTGCATGATGGCGCATGCGAGCGTGCGCGGAGCCGCCGCCTGCTTCACGTCAAGCGGGCGATGTCAGTCGAGCGTGGCCGGGTGCGGTTCGCCGCCCTGCATCCCGACTTTGTTCGATCTCGATCCAGCTTAGATACATCGCTGAGCTTCAGCGTTCTCGCCATCGACGACACCGCCTGCATTGCTGCCCACGAGCCGGAATGAGAAGAATTCGCAGAAGAGACTGTCGGGATGAGGAGTGATTGGCGTGGTATCGAGGCCGATTCCTTCGCCTTCGACTTCAGCGGAGACCTCGACAGGGCTCGTTCCGCTTCCCGCTTCGCGAACCGGGCTCGCGTGCGTATACGTTCCTTTTTCGCCATATTCGAAGTAATAGTTCGTCGCGGTCCCGTTCGGGTCGATTTCGCCGGTCAATCGCCACTCCCCGTTTCCTTCATAACTCGTCACTTCCGCATAGCCGGTGACGACCGTCGGGGGACATCCGCTCGTCTCGAACGTCTCTTCGCCCCCGAGGCTCGGTTCGCCTTCGTTGGCTTCGCCTTCCGCCTCGGACTGGTAGTGATAGGTGGTACACGGCTGCAGGCCGCCGATGGCAACGGTCTCGCTCTGTTCCCCTTCTTCGTTGAGGGCCGGCGTGGCGGCCGTCGTGGCCCCGTATTCGCTCGACGGGCCGTACTCCACCCGGTAGCTGGCCCGCTCTTCGTAGGGTTTGACGGTGAGCTGGACCGTCGCAGAGGTCGGCGTCAGCGTCGCCGCGACGACGCTCTTGGTGATCGTCGTCGGCGGGCAGTGGTGGTTGTGGAATGCGAGCACGCAGTAGGCGGGGCGCCAGTCTTCGGGTTCCTTGACGCTTTCGGGTTCGAGCAGCGCGCTGTCGAAGCTATGTTCTGGGCCTGCCGCCGAGGCCCTGTACTCGTAGTAGTAGAGGCGTTCGAAGTGCAGGCCCTTCTTGCCCGTCACGTCGTGCAGTTGCAGGAAGTCTTCGGCGTCCACCCGCTGGTGCTTGCATAGGGCGCTCAACGGCTTCGTGAAGCCGTTGGATTGCCGGTAGCAGCCTGTCTGGAGGGTGCCTTCGGAGTCCAGGTGCACGCCGGCCTCGGTTATCCACTCGTGGGGTTCGCCGAGCCCGAGACGTCCCCACGGCGGCTTCGTGAGGAACGCCTCGGCGATCGGGTTGCCCTGATGCAGGTAGGCGCGCACGACGTCGCCGTAGTCGTGGATCCCCCACGTTTTCGGTTTGTCGCGCTGCCAGTAGCGCTTGTTGTAGAGAATAGTGTGAATGTATTTTTCGGCGTAGGGCTTGCGGGCTGTGTAGTCTTCGAATTCGCCTGCCACGACACGACAATCGTGACAGCCGGAGTTGTAGACGACCGCCCTCGCCGCCTGCCAGAAGTACGCGGCCACTTCGGGCCCGTGACTGAGTTCTGCGAGCGGTTCCCCTTTCCTGTCTGGCTCGTTCCACGCGCCCCACGACGTGACGGACGGATAGACGCTCGGTTCGTTGTGGTGCAGCGTTTTCAGGCCCACGAACAGCTTCTTGAAGGCTTCGCGGTATCGCTCGACGTCCGTCGTGGCGTCCGTGGGATTCGGTTCGTCGCTACTCGTGCAGGTTTCGTTGGGGAGCCGTCCCTGACGGCACGAGCCGAGCGTGATGAGCGGCTTCAGGCCGGCGGCCTTGACCGCTCTCAGCCATTTCTTCAGTTCGGGGCTTTCGGGCGAGGTCTTCCACCACAGCACGAGCCGCGCCGAGCGAACGCGCAGCGGCGCCGCCTTGCCGCCGCCGCGCGTCAGGCGCTGGTCGAACTTGTGAACGACTTCTCCTTTTTCTTCTGATTCTTCGAATTGCTGGTAGTGCCCGTCAGAGAGACCGTATTCGGGCGCCGGCGGGCCGGCGTGCTTGCCGCCGCGGGAGGCGACGTGCATGGCGGCGGTGATCGGGTACGCGGCATGGGCGCCCGGCAACAGCGTCAACGTCACCGTGTCGCCTTCGACGCCCAGCGACGCCGGCACTTCGTTCCCCGCCTCGTCCATGGCCCGCGGCCGGTCGATCACGATCAGCGTGGTGCCCTGGGCTTCGCGTTCCGCCTCGGCGAGCTCGCCGGAGTCCGTTTCGTAGGTGGCCTGCGTGTCCTGCGGCTGCATTTCGCTCGCGCGCGGTTCGAAGGGGGGCGTCGTCATCTGCGGAGAGGCCGGCAGCGCTTCGATCAGCGAGGGTTCTTCGCCTTCTTCGGGTTCCTGGCCGCTCGGCGGCGTTTCTTCGCTGCTCGTCCCGGTCGTTTCGCCCGGCCCTTCGGGGGTTTCCATCGCTTCTTCGAGCGAGGCTTCCAGTTCGTCTTCGGGCGGCAGTTCCACGACGGCGACGGCTCCGTCTGAGAGCTGCTCGAGCTGCTGGTGTTCGGTGAGGTTGAGTTCCCACGAGAACGACGTGGGGGCCGCGGACGAGCGCAGCTGTGTGAGCGTGGTCGCCCCGAGCGCGTCGGGGCGCACGATCGTGTCGGTCGCCTGCTCGGTTTCCGCGTAGACGGCGGCCGTGCCGTTGACGACCGCGGGCAGCGTGCTCGCGCCGGGAGCGACTTCGACCGGTTCGAGCGCCAGTTCCCCGGTGGGCGTTTCGAGCGCGAGTTCGCCGGCCGTCTGCTTGGAGATCGTCGAGCCCGTGGGCGCGCTGCTCGAGCTGAGCTCTTCGCCCGTGTCTTCGGTGGCGGGCTTGACGGTCTCTTCTTCGACCTGGGCGGCGCTCGCCGGCGCGAGCAGCGACGGGTCGGACTGTTCGACGGCGTTGACCGCTTCGCTCACGCTCGCTTCCTGGGCGCTGACGACGGCGGCGCTAGGTGCCGAGCGCGCGGTGGCGCTGCCGAGGTGGTTGGACGCGGTGACGTACAGGCGCAGCGTGTGCCCGACGTCGGCGCTCGTGGGCGTGTATGTCGTGTTGGTCGCGCCCGCGATTTCCTCGCAGCCTTCGCCGGCTGCTTCGCAGCGCTCCCAGCGGCGGGTGTAGGTGAGCGGGCGCGAGCCGCTCCAGGCGCCGTCGCTCGCGGCGAGTTCGCGGCCTTCTTTGGCGACGCCCGACACTTCCGGCGCGGCGGTGTTCGACGGGGGCGCGGCCGAGCCTATGACCTCGCTCTGGTAGGAGCTCGCTTCGACGCTGCCCGCGAGGTTCGTCGCGGTCACGCTGACGCGCACCGTCGAGCCGACGTCGCCGCCGGCGAGCGTGTAGCTGGAGCCCGTGGCGCCTTCGATGTCCGCGCATTCTTCGCCCGCTTCGTCGCAGCGCTGCCACCGGTAGGCGTAGTCGACAGGCTGCGAGCCGGCCCACGTCCCGGGATCCGCGCTGAGCGTCTGCCCGGCGGTCGGCGGGCCTTCGATCGTGGGTTCGATCACCTCGATCGGGGGAGTCGGTTCGCCGCCGATCACCGGCGTCGGCTGCGAGCCCGCGCTCGCGCCTTCCAGGCCGATCGACGCGGTTTCGACGACCGTGACGGTGTGGCCGACGTCGGCTTCCTGGAGGGCATAGGTCGCGGCGCCCGCCCCCCGGATGTCGGCGCATTCAGCGCCGCTCGCGTTGCAGCGCTGCCACTGCTCGGTGGACGCGATCGGCCCGGCCCCGGTCCAGATCCCCGGCTGGACGCTCAGCGTCTGCCCTTCGTGATATTCGCCGGCCGCGTAGGGACGTGAGCGATCCAGGAGCGCCTCGGGGCTGACGGCGAGGGCCGCGGTCGCGACGGACGTGCCGGCGCCTTCGGGATCAGTGGCCCTCACCTGCGCCCTCACGGACTCGCGCGCGTCGGCCGCGGCGAGCGTGTAGGTGCTGCCCGTGGCGCCCGCGATCGGGGTGCACGCCTCGCCGCCTTCGTCGCAGCGTTCCCACTGGTAGGAGTACGCGAGCGGGGCTTCCCCGGAGAACGCGCCGGCGCTCGCGTGCAGGGTGTCGCCGACGAGCGTGGTGCCCGAGGCGAGCGGCGCCTGCTCGACCACGGGCGCGTTCGGCGCGGCGATCGGCTCGGTAGCGGGCGAGAGCTCCGCGGCCATCCCGCCTTCGTCGCTGGCGGTGACCGCGACGCGGATCGTGTGCCCGACGTCCCCTTCATCGAGTTCGTATGTGGAGGACGTGGCGCCTTCGACGTCCTCGCAGTCGCCGCCTTCGCCGTCGCAGCTCTGCCACTGGTAGGCGTAGCCGAGCGTGGAGGTGCCGAGCCAGCTGCCGGCGGACGCCGTGAGCGTCGCGCCGCTCTGGGGCGTGCCCGAGACTGCGGGTGCGAGCGTGTTCTGCAGCAACGCGGCAGCTTCCACTACCTCTGTGGGCTGGGAGACGTCGGTGATCGAGCCGAGCTGGTTGCTCACGCCGACCCGCACCCGCAGCGCGCTCCCGACGTCTTCGGGTCCGAGCACGTATTCGGGTCCGCTCTGCCCCGGGACTTCGGTGCATTCCTCGCCGCTCGCGCTGCAGCGTTCCCACTCGTAGCCGACCTGCGTTTCGCTCCCGCCCCACGAGCCGGCGTCCGCGACCAGCGTTTCGCCTTCGCGGGGGCTGCCCGCGATCGACGGTCCTTCGAGCTCGCTCGGGGCTCCGGGCTCGACCTGCGCGCTCGCCGTCGAGACGGCCTGCGCGGACCCCGCGGTGTTGGTGGCGGTGACGAGGACCCGTACCGTCGCTTCGAGATCGCCGCCGTCGAGCGTGTATTGCGCACCGCTCGCGTCTTCGATGTCTTCGCATTCCTCGCCTTGCGGGTCGCAGCTCTGCCATTGGTAGGTGTAGAGGAGCGGCGCCGAGCCGCTCCAGCTGCCGGTGCTCGCCGTGAGCACCTGCCCGTCCCTGGCTTCCCCGGCGATCGCGGGCGGCGTCGTGTTCAGCGGGGGGACCGCGCCCACCGACGGCGTCTGTGCCGACGTGGCGTCGGCTTCCCCGACGGAGTTCTTGGCGGTGACGCTCACCTCGATCGTGTGCCCGACGTCGCTCGATGTGAGCTTGTACTTGGTGTCTTTGGCGCCGCTCGCCCCTTCGATCGCATGGCATTCGCCGCCCGTGCAGCGCAGCCATCGATAGTCGGTGTATTCGATCGGTTCGCTGCCCGCCCACACGCCGCTCGTGGCCGCCAGTTCCTGGCCTTCGCGAGCGATCCCCGAGACGGCCGGGGCTTCGACGCTGACGGGCTGCCCCGCGAGGACTTTCGCGCTCGCCGCGCTCGTGGCGCTCGCTTCGCCGAGCGAGTTCTTCGCGGTCACGACCGCGCGCAACGTCTTTCCCAGTTCGGAGCCCGCGACCCGGTAGCTCGCGCTCGTCGCGTGTTCGATCGCTGTGCATTTCGTCGATTTGCAGGCTTCCCACTGATAGGCGAAGGAGGGGGCCGGGAACGCCCGCCAGCCGCCTTCGCTGACCGTCAGCAGTTGCCCCACCTTCGCTTCGCCGGAGAGCGCCGGGGCGGCGGTGCTCGCCGGCTTGCCTTCGACCGTCGCGGTGGGCGCCGATGTCGCCGTCCGCGTACCCGAGCCGTTGGTCGCCTCGACGGCGACCCGCAGCGTGTCCCCGACGTCGGCGGCGACCGCCGTGTAGCTTGCTTTGGTGCCGCTCGAGATCTCGGCGCATTCCCCGAGGCCGTTGCAGCGTTGCCACTGGTAGGCGTATTTGATCGTCGCCTTGCCGGTCCAGCTGCCTTCGGTGGCGGTCATGACGCTGCCTTCCCTGGCCGTTCCGGAGATCGTCGGCGGCGAGGTGTTTACCGGGAACTCGGCGTCGTTGAAGTGTTCTTCGATCTGCGTCGCGGTGAGCGCCTTGCCGTAGAGCGCCACGTTGCTGAGGCTGCCGTTGAAGAACGATTCACCCGACACCGACCTGCCGAGGAAGTCGTCGGGCACGTTGACGCCCAATGACGCCGGCGTGAGCGTCACGTCCTTGGTTTCGCCGGCGGCTTCGCCGTTGACGTAGAGCGTCAGCGTGTATGTGCTGCCTTCGCTGGCCTCCGTGACCGCCAAGTACTTCCAGGCGCTCGCGGCGATCGCTTTGGTCGCCTTCACGGACGCGGATCCCGAGGGCGTGTGGATTTCGAACAGCAGGACGTGTTTCGAGCCCGTCGAGGAGGGCGTCAGATACATGAAGTCTTCGGCGCTCGAGCCGAGCTCGAACACGGGGCGCCCGTAGGCGCTGCCGCCGCCCCAGTCCACCCACGCCTCGGCCGTGAAGGCGTCGGCTTCCTTCAGCGGGTCGCCCGGGAGGCTCGCATACGCTTCCCCGCCGAACGAGCCCGACTCGCTGCCCGGGAACGGGCCTTCGCCCCCGAGCACGATCCCGTGGTTGACCGCCGTGTAGCCGCCCGCCGAGTCGGCGATCGTCTCCGAGCCGGCGGCATCGCCAAAACGGAACTGCGCCACGGGTTCGTCGCGCGCGACCACGCCCTCATATGTTTCATACGGCTGCACGCCGCCCGCCGCGGGCGCCCACACCAGGACGGCGACGGCCGCCGTCAGCAGCGCCGACGACGCGCGGGGCAGCGACCTCCCGACAGACACGGTCGCTCACGATAGCCGGCACCGCAGACAAAAGTCAACTATCGGAACATCGAAATAACTCGCACTTTGCGGATATTTCTCTTTCGCTATTTGAGTTCTGCCGACGCCGGCTTGCCGGCTTCGATCCAGTAGACCGTGCTGCCCGCGAGCGCGAGCGAGGAGGGATCTATGTCGGTCCCGGCCGCCAACAGCCGCGTCACCGACCCTTCCGCCGCATACACGTCGTAATAGTGGACTTCCGGTCCGAGCGCCCCTTCTGGCCGCGACCGGTCGAAGTCGTTCGCGAGCCACGCGACGCTGCCGTCACTCTTGAGCACGATCCGCACGACCGTGCCCACCCCCGCGAAATAACGTTCGGGCACGAGAGGAACCCCCGTCGGAACATGCACCACCAGTCGGCCGGTCCGCAAGTCCCTCACCACCACGTACCAAAGACCTTCTTCCGGGCCAGTCTCAAACGATTCGAACGCGACCATCGCCCCCGCCAGCACCTCATGGCGCACACCCCCACAACCCGTACCGGTCCCGCATTCGGACACCCCATCGCACCCAGGCTCGAACAGGCCGCACGAGGGGACGTTGCCGAGGTCGTACCGCCGGGTCCCCCCGCGCACGCATCCCAAGACCTGAAGGGCTTCAGGGAGATAGCCGGCGGGCGCCGCCTCGTACAGCGTCGCCTGCACGTCAGCCGCCACGACTTTGCCGCGCGCCGGCGGACACGCAAGCGGCCGGGCCCGACGCGCATGCGCAGCCCCCGCCGGCGCCGCAGCCAGCGCCAAGACGCCGACGCAGATCACCCCGATCACGAAATGCCGCATGACGCCACGCTAACCGATCACTGGAACAGTTGCGCCAAGACTGGACTCGCGTTCTAGCCTACTGAGCTCTGCCGACGCCGGCTTGCCCGCCTGCGTCCAGTACACCGTGCCGCCCGCGAGCGCGAGCGAGGAAGGCACGATATCGGTCCCCGACGCCAACAGCCGCGTCACCGACCCTTCCGCCGCATACACGTCGTAATAGGGGACTTCCGGTCCGAGCGCCCCTTCTGTCCGCGACCGGTCGAAGTCGTTCGCGAGCCACGCGACGCTGCCGTCACTCTTGAGCACGATCCGCACGACCGTGCCCACCCCCGTGAAATATCGTTCGGGCACGAGAGGAACCCCCGTCGGGACGTGCACCATGACCTGGCCGGTCCGCAAGTCCCTCACCACCACATACCACTGACCCGATTCCGGGTTAGTCTCAAACGATTCGAACGCGACCATCGCACCCGCCAATACCTCATGCCGCACACCCCCACAACCCGTACCGGTCCCGCATTCGGAAACCCCAAAACACCCCGGCTTGAACAATCCACACGCGGGGACGTTGCCGAGGTCATACCGCCGCTCGCCACCGCGTACGCACCCGAAGACGTGCAGGTATTCGGGGAAGTCGTCGGCCGGGGCCGCCTCGTACAGCGTCGCCTGCACGTCAGCCGCCACGACTTTGCCGCGCGCCGGCGGACACGCAAGCGGGCGGGCCCGACGCGCGTGCGCAGCCCCCGCCGGCGCCGCAGCCAGCGCCAAGACGCCGACGCAGATCACCCCGATCACGAAATGCCGCATGACGCCACGCTAACCGATCACCGGAACAGTTGCGCCAAGACTGGACTCGCGTTCCAGCCTACTTGAGCTCTGCCGACGCCGGCTTGCCGGCTTCGATCCAGTAGACCGTACTGCCCGCGAGCGCGAGCGAGGAGGGATCTATGTCGGTCCCGGCCGCCAACAGCCGCGTCACCGACCCTTCCGCCGCATACACGTCGAGGTAGGAGACCGCCGGACCTTCCGCGTCTTCCGGCGGCCTCGAGCGCTCGAGTTCTTCCGCCATCCACGCCACCCCCCCATCCGCCTTTACAACCATGCCCACAACCGGCCCGACACCCACGAAATAACGCTCGGGCGCAAGCGGAGTCCCGGTCGGCACGTGCAGCACCCGCCGACCCGTCCGAAGGTCCCTCACCACCACATACCATTCGCCCTCTTCCGGCTCCGAATTGAACGATTCGAACGCGACCATCGCACCCGCCAACACCTCATGCCGCACACCCGCACACCCTATCCCCGTCCCACATTCTGCGAGCCCATCGCACCCAGGCTCGAACAGGCCGCACGAGGGAACTTCACCGAGGTTGTATCGCCGCGCGCCTCCCCGCACGCATCCAAACACGGATAGGTATTCGGGGAGATCGCCGGCGGGCGCCGCCTCGTACAGCGTCGCCTGCACATCAGCCGCCACGACTTTGCCGCGCGCCGGCGGACACGCAAGCGAGTGGGCCCGACGCGCGTGCGCCGCGGCCGCCGGCGAAGCAATCAGCGCAAAGCCGACAAGCGAAACTGCGAGCGCAAGCAGATACCGCGACACGGTCCTATGACTGCCGACAGCTGGAAAAGTTGCGCTATGAGTCAACGTCCGTTCGAGCGCGGCCGGACGCGGCGACTTCCAAATGAAGGTGAAACGGCGGACATCCGAGCGCGGTTCGAGCACGTCAGCGCGCATCGAGCGAGGCGAGCTCGCCGCGTTCCGCAAACGCGCCGGGGCCTCCCTCCCCCGATCCCCGCCAAGGCGCCCGCCCGGTCGCCCACAGGTCGCCGAGCGCGACGGCGTCCTTGTAAGTGTCCATGCACCGCCAGAAGCCCTCGTGCCGGTATGCGCGCAGCTCCCCGGCCGCGGCGAGGCGCTCGAGCGGCGCGCGCTCGAGCACGCTGTCGCGCTGCAGGTAGTCGAGCACGCGCGCGTCGAAGCAGAAGAAGCCGCCGTTGATCCAGTGCTCGGAGGTGGGCTTCTCGCGAAAGCCGGTGACGCGATCGTCGCGGTCGAGCTCGGTGACGCCGAACTGCAGCCGCGGGCGCACGACGGTCAGGCTCGCGAGCGAGCGGTGGGCTCGGTGGAAGCTGAGCAGCGCGTCGAGGTCGACGTCGGCGAGGCCGTCGGCGTAGGTCGCGCAGAACAGCCCGCCGGCCCGAGGCCGATCGGGGCGCTGCGAGCGCCCCCGGTTTTCCGCGCTCGGCCGCGCGTCCGCTCGCAGCCGCTGCTCGAGCAGCTTGATGCGCCCGCCGGTGGGCGTGTCCGGGCCCGTGTCGATGCACTGCACGCTGATACCCGCCGGCCACGGGTGCGAGGCGACGAACCGCTCGATCAGCTCGCCGCGGTGGCCGGTCGCGAGCAGGAAGCTGCGAAAGCCGTGCGCGGCGTACAGCTGGATGACGTGCCACACGATCGGCAGCCCGCCGATCTCGATCAGCGGCTTGGGGATCGCGCGACGACCGCCTCCGGCGGCGCTGCCCTGCTCCTGCAGGCGCGTGCCGCGGCCGCCGCACAGGATCACGACGGGCGGGCGCGCGACGGGCGGCGCGCTCGCGCCCTTGCCGGGCGCGTGCGCGCAGTCGCTGTCCGTTACCCCCGTGCGCACGCGCCCGCCCGGCGGGCGTCAGCCGGCGACACGCTCGAGCACGTCGGCTGAGACGTCGAAGTTGGCGTGCACGGCGTTGACGTCGTCGCTGTCTTCGAGCGCGTCGATCAGGCGCATGAGCTTGCCCGCGTGGGCCTCGTCGACGGGCACCAGGATCGAGGGGCGGTAGGCGAGCTCGGCGCTCTCGATGAGCACGCCCGCGCGCTCGAGCGCGTCGCGCACGGCGGCGAAGTCGGCGGGTTCGGTGATCACCTCGAAGACGTCGTCGTCGGTGACGACGTCCTCGGCGCCGGCCTCGACGGCGACCATCAGCTCGTCTTCGGAGTAGCGCCGGGCGTCGATCACGATCGTGCCCTTCTTGTCGAACAGGTAGGCGACGGAGCCGGGCTCGCCGAGGTTGCCGCCGTTCTTGGTGAACGCGTGGCGCACGTCCGCGCCGGTGCGGTTGCGGTTGTCGGTGAGCGCCTCGACGAGGATCGCGACGCCGCCCGGGCCGTAGCCCTCGTAGAGCACGCTCTCGATCGCTTCGGCCTCGCCGCCCTCGCCGGTGCCCTTGGCGATCGCGCGCTCGATGTTGTCCTTGGGCATCGAGGCTTCCTTGGCCTTGCGGATCGCGAGGTCGAGCGCGGGGTTGCCGACGGGGTCGCCGCCGCCGTCGCGCGCGGCGACGGTGATCGCGCGCGTGAGCTTGGAGAACTGCGCGCCCCGGCGCGAGTCGACGACGGCCTTCTTGTGCTTGATGCTCGCCCACTTGGAGTGCCCGGACATGCCCGCCAGTTTACGAGCCCGGTGCAAGTCGGGGACGTCCGAGGACCGCCGGGCGCTGCTCGCGGGCTCCGCTGGGCGCCGGAGCGGGGGCCGGGCGCGGCGCTGACGCTCGCGGCCCGAGCACGCGCCGCTGCGTAGGATGCGGGCGGATGCCGGCGTCCTATACACCCGAGATCTTCAAGGCGTATGACATCCGCGGCCTGTACCCGCAGCAGATCGACGGCGAGCTGGCGGAGCTGGTCGGCGGGGCGTTCGCGCGCGTCCTGGGCCGCCTGCGGGACAAGCCGGTGGGCGAGCTGCGGGTCGGTCTCGGGCGCGACATGCGCGTGAGCGCGCCGGAGCTCGCGGCGCGCTACCGCGAGGGCCTGCTGAACGCGGGCGCGAACGTGATCGACGCCGGCCGGGTTGGCAGCGAGATGCTGTACTTCCTGGTCGGCTCACGCGAGCTGGACGGCGGGCTGATGTGCACCGCCTCGCACAACCCGAAGGCGTACACGGGCGCGAAGCTCGTGCGCGAGGGTGCGATCGCGCTGTCGGGAGACTCGGGCATCCAGGACGTCCGCGTGGAGGTCGAGGATGAGATGGCCGGCGCAGGAGCGCCGGCGGGGCGGCGTTCGGGCGGCCCGCGCCGGGGCGCGCTCGAAGAGGTCGACCTGTACGCGGAGTTCCAGCGCGCGGCTTTGCGCTTCATCGACCCCGAGGTGGTGCGCTCGGCGCCGCGGCCGCTGAAGGTGGTGGTGGACGGCGGCAACGGGATGGCGGGGCCGATGGTGGGACCGCTGCTCGAGCAGCTGGGGCTCGAGCTGCTCGAGACCTACTGGACGCCGAACGGCGAGTTCCCCGACCACGAGCCGAACCCGCTGCTCGAGCAGAACCGGCGCTTCATCGTCGAGCAGGTGCGCGAGCGCGGCGCCGATCTGGGGATCGCGTGGGACGGCGACGCCGACCGCTGCTTCTTGATCGACGAGCACGGCGAGTTCGTGGCGGGCGACTTCCTGACCGCGCTGCTCGCCGAGTCGCTGCTCCAGAAGCGCCCCGGCGAAGCGATCCTGTACGACGTGCGCGCCTCGCGCGCGGTCGCGGACACGGTCGAGCGCGCCGGCGGGACCGCGTACATGAACCGCGTCGGGCACGCGTTCTTCAAGACGCGGATGCGCGAGGAGGGCTCGCTGTTCGGCGGCGAGGTCTCCGGGCACTACTACTTCCGCGACTTCTACTGCGCGGACTCGGGCACGCTGCCGGCGCTGCTGGTGCTCGAGCTGCTGTGCCGCCGCCGCGCGCGCATGTCGCAGCTGCTGGCGCCCTACCGCGAGCGCTACTTCATCTCGGGCGAGATCAACTCGCAGGTCTCAGACCAGCAGGGCAAGATGCGGGAGATCGCCGGGCGCTACGCCGACGCGCGTCAGAGCCACCTGGACGGGATCTCGATCGACTACGAGGACTGGCACTTCAACGTGCGCCCGTCGAACACCGAGCCGCTGCTGCGCCTGTGCCTGGAGTCGCTCGTCTCGCACGCGGATATGGAGCGCCGCCGCGACGAGGTCCTGGCGCTGATCCGCTCGCCTGTGCCCCCCGGGGTATGAGCTCCGCGGGCCCGTCCGACGCGCCGGCGCCGCGCGCGGAGCGCTCGGTGCCGGCGTCGGGCTCGCGCGAGACCTCGCCGCACGAGCGTCGGGAGCGCGAGGAGCGCGAGGCCGGGGAGGCGCTCGAGCGGGCGGCGCAGGCGGGCATCCACCGCCTGGCGATCCCGACGCCGTTCATGGTCGGGCGCGTGAACGCGTATTTGATCGAGGACTCGCCGCTGACGCTGATCGACTCGGGGCCGAACTCGGCGAAGGCGCTGGACGAGCTCGAGCAGGCGCTCGCGGCCCGCGGGCACAGGGTGCAGGACATCGAGCTGCTGGTGATCACCCACCAGCACATCGACCACTTCGGCCTCGCGGCGATCCTCGCGCGTCGCTCGGGCGCGCAGGTGGCGGCGCTCGATGCCGTTGCGCCGTTCCTGGCAGGCTACGGCCAGCAGGCGGAGCTGGACGATGTGTTCGCGGAGCGGCTGATGCTGCGCCACGGCATCCCGGCGGAAGTCGTGACGGTGCTGCGCGCGGTCTCGGCGGGGTTTCGCGCGTGGGGCTCGGCGGTCGAGGTCACGCGCCCGCTGGCCGACGGCGAGGAGCTCGTGCTGCGCGATCGCACGCTGCGGGTGCTGCACAGGCCCGGGCACAGCCCGTCGGACACCGTGTTCGTGGACGAGGCCCGCGCGACCATGCTCGCGGCCGACCACCTGATCGCGCACATCTCCTCCAACCCGCTGCTCGCGCGTCCGCTGGGCGCGGGCGCCGAGTACCGGCAGCCCCGCCCGCAGGCGCTGCTGACGTACATCGACTCGCTCCGCAAGACGCGCGCGATGGAGCTCTCGCTGGTGCTCCCCGGGCACGGTCGCCCGATCACAGATCACGCGGCGCTGATCGACGAGCGCTTCCGCATGCACGCCCGCCGCGCGGAGAAGATCGCCGGGCTGATCGTCGCGCAGCCGCGCACGGCGCACGAGATCGCACAGGAGCTGTGGGGCAACGTGGCGGTCACGCAGGCATACCTGACGCTCTCGGAGGTCCTGGGCCACGTGGATCTGCTGCTGCGCGACGGGGTGGTGATCGAGGAGGAGCAGGCTGGCGTGGTGCGCTTCCGCGCGCTGGCGTGAGCGCGGCATTGCGATCTGGGCTTCGGGCGCAGCCGCGCCCATACGGTCGCCACGGCAGACCCCCGCGCGCGCACGCGCGTCTCGAACTCGCGCGTCCGCAGGCGCCCGGTGCCGCCGCTGACGCGCACGCGCGTCTCGAACTCGCGCGTCGGCAGGCGCCCGGTGCCGCCGCTGCGACTGCCTATTCGAGGCCCCGGACCTCGACCGTTTCCTTCGTGCTCAGCTTGAGGGTCGTCACCAGTGTCGCGGGCACGGCGCCAACCCCGGGGAGTTCGATCGCGAGCGCGTCCTTGGGCCCGCCTTGGAAGCGTTCGGGGTCCTGCTCGTCGCCCTCGGTCTTGAAGTCGAGCGCGTCGCTCGCGGCCATCTTGTCGACCGTCTTCAGCGGTGCGATCGCCGCGCCGAGGATCGGGAAAGCGCTGGCCGGCTGACCCTGTTCGGGGCATTCGAGCGAGGCGAGGGGGGTGTCGGAGGACTGGTTGATCGCCCACCCGATCGTCGGCTTGGCGGCGTCGATGAAGCCGAGCTCGGCCTGCGCGGAGTCGACGGCGACTTCGCCGCCCGCCAGGCCCGGGCTGTTGCACGCCAGGTGATCGGTCTCGTCGACGCAGCCGGTGAGCGTGAGCGACAGCAGCGCCGTCTGCGGGCCGGTGTATTCCCCGCTGCCGGCGCTTGCGGCGCATTCGATCCGGGTGCCGGCGCCGACGAACGCCGCGTTGCCGCCGCTGAGCGTGAGCTTCGGGTCGGCCAGCGGCCACGCTCGCCATTCGTAGGCGCCGCTGTCCTCGCCGGCGCTGTGCTTGGTGCACTTGGAGGAGCTGTAGGCGCCGGTCTTCGCTTTGCCGCTCAGCTTCGTGCACCTGCCGATTTCCGGGAACTTGGCGGTGGTGAAGCTCTGCTGGGTGCCGTAGGAGGTGCCGTAGGCGCTGCTGGCGAGCGCGCGGTAGTAGTAGGTGGTGTTTGCGTGCAGATCCGCGATCGAGGCGGACACGGCCACCGGGTTGGTGCCCGCCCCGGGCAGCGAGGAGCAGGCGGCGCTCGAGCCGTAGGAGGGCGTGGCGCCGTATTCGAAGCGGCATTCGCTGACGGCGGAGCCGTTCGGGTTGACGCTCGCCGCGAGCGTGGCTTCGCCGTAGCTGACGTCGGAGGCTTCGCCCGTGCTCACGGTGGGCGGGGGACGGTAGGTGAAACGGCTCTCGGCGCCCGCGGCGCTCGTGCCCTGCGGCGTGGTGACGGTGACGTTCACCGCACCGCTGCCGGGGGGCGCGACGGCGAGGATCTCGTCGTCTGAGAGCACTTCGAAGCGCTCGGCGGGGACCGCCCCGAAGTCGACCGCGGTCGCGCCGTCGAAGTTGCCGCCGACGATCGCCACGAGCGTGCCACCCGCTTCGGCTCCCGCCGCCGGTGTGACTTCGTCGACGAGCGGGGCGGGTGAGCCGGCCAAGCCGATCAGATCGTGCCCGCCGGAGGCGAGCGCGGTGACCTGGCCCTGGAGGTAGGGCCCTTCGGGGCACGGGCCGGCGGCGAGCGCCAGGCACACGCCGCCGGGGACGGCGCGCTGTTGGAGGCTGCCATCCCCGAGTTCGCCGTATTCGCCGAAGCCCCATGTCTCCACGGCGCCGTCTTCGAGCGCCACCAGCGCCCCCGCCGCGAGCTCTCCCTGCGCGAGCGCGCGCACCCCGTCGACGCCTTCCACGCGCAGCGGCACCTTGCTGCACGGCCACTCGATCGAGTGCCCGGGGCACTCTTCCGAGCCGCCCTTGAGTTCGCCGAGGGCGTCGCGCAGGCTCGACCCCCAGGCCGCGACTTCGCCGGTCGCGAGCAGCGCATAGCTGATCAGATAGCCGGCGGAGATCGACTTCACTTCGCCGAGCCGGCCGCTGCACGGGGAGCTCTTTTCGCCGATCGCGCACACCGGCTGCGGCACGCTGCTGGTGGTGTTCGTGCCGTCGCCGAGCTGGCCGCGTTCATTGCTCCCCCACGCCATCATCGTGCCGTTGTCGAGCAGCGCGAGCGCGTCGAAGCTGCCGGCGGCGATGGCCTTCACTTCGCTGAGGCCGCTGACCGGCACGGGAACCCTGCCGCAGCCTTCCCCGGCGCATTTTTCGGGGCCGGTGGTGGTGCCGTCGCCGAGCGCGCCTTCGCTGTTATCGCCCCATGCCATCACCGTGCCGTCCTTCAGCAGCGCCAGGCTGAAGTCGGCCCCGGCCGCTACTTCGACCACTTCGCGGAGGTAGTTTTCCGGCTTGCAGGGCGATTCGAGCTTCGTGCACACGGGCAGCGGGTAGGGGTTGCGGGCGGTGTCGGTGGCGAGGTCGCCGTAGAGGTTGCCGCCCCACGCCGCGACCGTGCCGTCGCTGAGCAGCGCGAGGCTCCCCAGCAGCCCCGCGGAGACGCCGGTGACGCCTTCCAGGTAGGGGCCGTTCGGGCATTCCGCGAGACCCTCGGCGCACACGTGCACCGGCGCGGTGCGCTGTTCGTAGGTTCCGTCGCCGACCTCGCCGAAGGGATTTTCGCCCCATCCCATCAGCTCGCCGTCGCTCGTGAGCGCGAGGCTCTGTTTCCAGCCACTGGCCAGCGCGCGGACTTCGCCGAGACCGCTGACTTCGACGGGCACGTCGCTGTCTTCCGTTTCGCCGTCGCCGAGGTTGCCGTTGTTTTCGCCCCACGCGAGCACCGGGCCGGGGGGGTTGTAGACGAAGGCGCTGGCGTTGGTGGCGGCGCTCGTGCCCGCGGGCGTGGTCACGGTGACGTTCGCGAGCCCTTTGCCGGCTGGCACGGTGACGCTGATCGTTTGGTCCGATTCGACGGTGAATTCGCTGGCTTCGCGGGAGCCGAAGCGCACGGAGCTCGCGCCGCTGAGGTTGGTGCCGGTGATGGTGAGGGTCTCGCCGCCGTCCTCCGCACCGGTCGTGGGCGCGAGGCTCGCGACCTTGGGCACGCCGGTCGAGAACGCGTAGTCGGGCCCGTAGCTCGTGCCGTCGGCGTTGCTCGCGACGAGCCGGTAGTGGTAGACGGTTTCCGCCTGCAGTTGGCCGACCGTCTCGCTGACCTCCCGCCCGCTCGTGCCGACCGAGCCTTCGGGAACCGGCACGCTCGCGCCGTAGGCGGTGGTGGTGCCGTATTCGAACCAGTACGTCGTGGGCAGGCTGCGCGGCGAGACGTGGCCACGCAAGGTCGCCTGCGTGGCGCTGATTTCCTCAGGCGGCCACGTGACGGCCATCGGCGCCGCGCCGCCGAGCTTCAGCTGGCCCTCCGGCGTGCCCATCCCGGTCGGCCCGTCGTAGCCCACCTCGGCGCGGCAGAAGTACGCGACGGGCTCGGCGTTCAGGCATTTCCCGTTGGCGCCTTCGGTCACGTCGTTGAGGGTCCCGGCCTCTTCGTAGAACGCCTCCGCGCCGGGCAGCTCGCGCACCGCTTCTTCGGCGTGCGCCTCGATCCCGGCGAGCAGCGGCGAGGAGGCGCTCGTGCCGCAGATCAGCTCCCATTCTCCGTCGTACACGGACACGGGGGTTTCGCACGCGGCGTCAGCGGCCACGTCGTCTGTCATCCGCCCCGCGCAGCCGGGGTCGACCTGCCAGGAGGGCTTGGGCAAGCGGCTGCAGCCGGAGCCGCCGCCGGAGCCGCGCCCCGGTTCATACCACGTGTCCTCCGACCATCCGCGCGCGTTGCTCGCGCGGTGCAGCGCCGTGCCGCCGACCGCCACGACCGACGGCAGCGCCGCGGGGAAGTCGGGCGAGTCGTCGCCCTCGAGTGTGTTGTCGTAGCCGTGGTCGCCGGCGGCGAAGAACAGCATCACGCCGGGGTGGTCGTAGTAGTCCCGTTCTTCTTCCTCGCACGAGGTGAGGGTTTTGCCGCATTCCTGTTCGGGGCTGCTCCAGCTGTTGGAGACCTCGATCGCGCCCAGGCGCACCGCCGTGTTCTCGGCTTCGCCGAGCGCGGCGTCGCTGGCGTTTTCAGCCTGCACGAGCAGGATCCGGCATTCGGGGCACGCCGCCGAGACCATCTCGATGTCCAGCGCCTGCTCGGTGTTCCAGCCGTCTTCCTTCGGGTAGTCGCTTTCCTGTCCCTTCTGATTGACCTTGCGAAAGCACCCGTCGGCTTTCGTGCATGGCGAGAGCCCGTAGCGTTCGCGGTAGACCCCGAGCGCGCTTTCCGCCGCGGTGAAGCCGTATGCGTCGACGATCGCGATCGTCTCGCCCGCCCCGCCGCTGCTGGGGATGTCATACGCCGACTGCAGATCCTGGGGGTCATAGCCGCCTTCTTCGCCGCTGCCTTCGAGCTGCCCGCGCGCATCGGGGAGGGCGAGCCGGTGCGAGCCCCCGGCGCTCACCGGCTTGGGGTCCACGATCGCGTCGCACCAGCCGTTGGGGCAGACCCAGTAGGGCCGTGTAGTGGAGGGCGTGAGCGAGATCCCGCCTACGCCGCCGGAGCGCGCGGCGCGCGATCCGCCCGCCGCGCGCGGGGAGGCGCCCGCGCTCGCCCGCGCAGGCAGCGTCTGCGAGCTCGCTTCCTCCTGGGCCGTCGGCGCGCCGGCGTGCGCGCCGGCGACGGCGGGCGATGTGAGCGCCGCGCCGAGCACGCCCGCGAGGATGAACGCGCGCGTGAGCCTTCGCCGGCGGCTCCCTCTCCGATTCCCCTGCACGCGGCCTCCCTCCGTGAGCCTCTCTCGCGCCCGGCCGCCGGCGCCTCCCGGCGACCCCGCCGACCCCGCCGACCCCGGCGACCCCGGCGACCCCGGCGACCCCGGCGCCTCCCGGCGACCCCGGCGACCCCGGCGACCCCGGCGACCCCGGCGGCGGCAGGCGGGACGCTAACGCACGGAGAGCGTAAGGTCAACCCGGCGCCCGCGCAGCGGCGCTCGCGGCGCGCGCTCGCGGCGAGGCGCTGAAAGTTGCCCACGCGTACACGTGACACAGGGCGCTCACGCGCGCTCGATTCACGCGCGCTCGATCGCGGTGAGGTGCTCGACGTTGGCGAGGTCCTGCGCGTCGGCGCTGGGCTGAGAGGACAGCCACGCGTCGAGGATCTCCACGAGCTCGGCCGCGGAGGTCGCGCGCAGGCTGAGCGCGAGCACGTTAGCGTCGTTCCACCTGCGCGCGCCCGCGGCGGTGGCGGCGTCGGCGCACAGCGCGGCGCGCACGCCGGGGACCTTGTTGGCGGCGATGCTCGCGCCGGTGCCCGTCCAGCAGCACACGACTCCCTGCTCGGCGCGCCCTTCGGCGACGTCGCGGGCGACGCGCTCGGACGCCCACGCCCAATCCGAGCGCTCGCCATCTCCCTCCCCCTCCGGGGCGGATGCCGGTGAGGATGCGACGAGCGCGCCGTGGCGGATCACCGCGTGGCCGCGCCGCTCGAGCTCCTCGCCGAGCGCGCCGGCGACGCCGGTGAGCTCGTCGGCGGCCAGCGAGATCACCATCGCCGATCGCCCCGCCCGCCCCGCCCGCGCTGCGCGGCGGCGGCTAGGGCGTCGGCGACGAGCTCGAGGAACAGGCGGTGCAGACGGTCATCGTCGCCGAGCTCGCTGTGGAAGGAGACCGCCAGCATGCGACCCTCGCGGGCGGCGACCGGGTGCCCGTCGAGCTCGCCGATGATCTCCACGCGCGGGCCGTGCTCGGCGATCCACGGAGCGCGGATGAAGATCCCGCGCAGCGGCCCGCCGTCGAGGCCGCGCACGTCCACGTCCGCCTCGAAGCTGCGGATCTGGCGTCCGAAGGCGTTGCGCTCGGCGCGGATGTCCATCGCGCCCAGGTGCTCGCGGTCGAGCATGATCAGCCCCGCACACGAGGCGAGCACGGGAATCCCGCCCGTGCGACAGCCGCCGCCCGTCAGGCCGCCGTCGCCCATCGGGCCGCCGCCGCCCATCGGGCCGCCGCCGCCCGCGCCGGTCGCGCCGATCAGCTCTCGCAGCGGACCCGCGAGTCCCTCGCGCTCGATGCCGAGGGTCATTGTGGTGGACTCGCCGCCGGGGATGACCAACCCGTCGAGGCCGTCGAGGTCGGCGACGACGCGGACCTCGCGCACGCTCGCGCCGAGCCGCTCGAGCACGCGCTCGTGCGCCTCGAACCCGCCCTGCAGGGCGAGCACGCCCACGAGCGGCCGCCCGCCGGGCGCGTGCGCCGCGCGCGCGCGCGGCTCGCGGTCTGCGCTCGTGGTGCTAGGAGCCACGCTGGGCGAGCAGCTGCTCATCCTCGAGCTTGGAGCTCTCAAGGCTCGCCATCGCGGTGCCCAGGCCACGCGACGCCTCGGTCACGCGCTCGGCGTCCTGCCAGTGGGTGGTGGCCTCGACGATCGCGCGCGCGCGCGCCGGCGGGTCCTCGGACTTGAAGATCCCGGAGCCGACGAACACGCCTTCGGCGCCGAGCGCCATCATCAGCGCGGCGTCCGCCGGCGTGGCGATGCCGCCGGCGCAGAACAGCACGACCGGCAGGCGTCCGTCGCGGGCGACGTCGCGGACGATGTCCAGCGGCGCGGCGAGCTGCTTGGCGGCGCTCGCCAGCTCGTCGCCGCCGAGCATCGTCAGCCGCCGGATCTCGCCGGTGATCACGCGCATGTGGCGGACGGCCTCGACGATGTCGCCGGTGCCGGCCTCGCCCTTCGAGCGGATCATCGCGGCGCCCTCGCCGATCCGCCGCAGCGCCTCGCCGAGGTTGGTCGCGCCGCACACGAACGGCACCTTGAAGTCCCACTTGTCGATGTGGTTGGCCTCGTCGGCCGGGGTCAGCACCTCCGACTCGTCGACGTAGTCGACCTCGAGCGCCTCGAGCACGCGCGCCTCCATGAAGTGCCCGATGCGCGCCTTGGCCATCACGGGGATCGTGACCGCGTCCTGGATGCCGACGATCATCTCCGGGTCTGACATGCGCGCGACGCCGCCGTCGCGGCGGATGTCGGCGGGCACGCGCTCGAGCGCCATGACCGCGGCCGCGCCCGCGCCCTCGGCGACCTTCGCCTGCTCGGGCGTGACCACGTCCATGATCACGCCGCCCTTGAGCATCTCGGCAAGGCCGCTCTTGACCCGGAATGTCGCCTCGTCGCGCATCGCCGCTTTATTTTGACAGCCGTGCCCGGTTGCGCCCCGGGAGGCCCGCGCCTAAGCAGGACCCGGGTTGCGCGTGCGGCGCGGCGTCAGCACCCGCAGGCAGCTTCCGAGCAAGCGGACAGGCTGCGGTCGAGGCCGCGCGTCGCCGTGCAGCTGGGCCGCCCGCAGTCGCAGCAGCTCGACGACGTCGCTCGTGCGTCTGCCGGGGTCGGCGACCACGGCCCGGTCGGACAGCGACATCGCGGCGACCGGGGTGCCGCCGAGCTCGGCGATCAGGCGTGGCCCGGCGGGCACTCCGGCGCCGTGCCTATCGGCCAGGAGGTCGAGCTCGCGACGGTCCTCGGCGGCGGCGAGCCGGATCGTGACCGCCTCGTGGGGCCTGGCGGGCGGCTCCGATCGCGGCGCGGGGTGGCGCGCGCGGTGCAACCCGGCGCGCCGCAGCAGCTCGGCGTGGCGCTGTCGAGCGAGCTCAGCAATCAGGATGTCTCTGGCCATTGCCTTATATCAATCCTGTTTCTTTTCCCAAGCTACGCCGATCGTATCGTCGCTGATGTCGATTTGCAATGTATATCAATATATGATTGAATGACGTCTATGTCAGACCCGCTCGTGGAGCGCCTGCGTGCCGTCGAGCGCCACGCAAAGCCGTCGCTGACGCGGCAGCTCGCCGACGTGTTCGCGGCCGCGATCGCCAGCGGAGAGCTCGAGCCGGGCGCGAGGCTGCCGACGACGCGCGAGCTGGCGGAGATCGCGCGCATCAATCAGCTGACCGCCGGCCGCTGCTACAGGCGCCTGCAGGAGCAGGGCCTGGTCGTCTCGGTGGTCGGTCGTGGCACGTTCGTGCGCGCCGGCGCCCCGAGCGCGTCCGGCGAGTCCGAGCTGTCCTGGCAGACGTATGCGCTGGCGCCGCCCCGCGACAGCCATGCGGGCAGGGCGGTGAGCGAGTCCGTGCAGCACGCGAGCGATCCGGAGCTGATCGCGCTGTCCGTCGGCTACCCATCGAGCGAGCTGATCCCGATCGCGGAGCTCGCCGACGCCGTCCAGCAGACGCTCGATCGGCAAGCGCTCGCGAGCTTCGAGTACTGCCCGATCGAGGGGACCGACGAGCTGCGTGCGCAGCTGGCGGCGCTTGGCCGCGCGCGCGGCCTGCGCGACGACGCGAGCAGCATCCTGATCACGACCGGAGCGCGCCAGGGGCTGACGCTGAGCGCGCGAGCGATCCTGCGCGCGGGGGACGTTGCGGCGTGCGAGTCCCCGACGTACATGGGCATGATCGAGGCGCTGCGCGCGACGGGCGCGACAGTGATGCCCGTGGACGTCGACGAGCGCGGGTTCAACGTCGAAGCGCTCGAGCAGCTGTTGCGCAGCCACGAGGTGCGGCTCGTGGCGTTGCAGCCGCGGGGGCACAATCCGACCGGCCGCGACCTCACCCGGGAGCGTCGGGAGCGGCTGCTGGCGCTCGCGCGGCGACACGGGTTCTTCGTGCTCGAGGACGCCGTGTATGCGGATCTGCGCTACGAGGGCGCCGACCCCGGCCCCCTGAGGGCGCTCGATCCAGCGCACGTGATCTATGTCGACTCGCTGTCCAAGACGGTCGCCCCCGGTCTGCGCGCGGGCTGGGTCGCGGCGAGCGGCGCGGCGCTCGACCGGATCATCGCGGAGAAGCGCGACGACGACGCCCACTCCGCGACCCTGCCTCAGCTGCTCGCCGCCAGGTACCTCGCCGCCGGGCGCTATCCCTCGCAGATCGCCCGCGCGCGCGCGCTCTACCGACCGCGCCGCGACGCGCTGCTGCAGGCGCTCGGGGACGAGCTGCGCGGAGTGGGCAGCTTCCTGCGTCCGAGCGCCGGCGCTCACGTGTGGGTGAAGCTCGAGCGGGCTTGCGAGGACGAGCAGCTATATCGCGCCGCGCTGGCGGCGGGCGTCAGCTACGTCCCGGGGCCCGCGATGCTCGTGGGCGCTCCGCGCGCGACCCACCTGCGGCTGTCCTTCACGGCGGTCGACCCGGGACGAATGCGCGAGGGGGTCCGGCGTCTGGTCCGTGCGATCGGCGCGCAACCGGGCGCCCCGCGCCGGCGACACACGCTGCCCGTCGCCTGACTCTCAAGCGCCCGCGCGCACCGCCGAGACGTTCAGGCGCACGTAGTCCAGCGGCGTGCGCACCCGCGCGAGCACGGCCGCGGCGAACGGCTCGCGGCGCTCGGGCGCCAGGCGGTCGAGGTGCGCGGCGAGGACCGAGGTGCGCACGAACGCGTCCACGTCCTGCGGGCAGGTGGGACGCGGCTGTAGCCAGCAGCGGGTCTCGACGAAGCCCGCGCGCCGCAATCGCGAGCTCGTCTCGTGCGTGCCCGCGAACACCCACGGCGACCAGCCGGCGAGCTCGGGAAACGCCTCGCGCGCGACCGCGTCGATGACCGCGCGCACGCGCTCGATGTTTCCCTCTCCGCCGCACTGGACCTCGAGCACGCCGCCCGGGCGCAGCGCACGCGCGAGCCGCGACCACAGGCGCTCGTGATCGCCCACCCAGTGCAGCGCCGCGGTCGAGACGATCGCGTCCACGGGCTGCTCGAGCTCCAGCTCGAGCGCGTCCCCGCACCACACGCGCGCGCGCTCGCCGAGCCGTGCGCGCGCGAGCTCGACCATCGCGGGCGAGGCGTCGATCGCGAGCACCCGTCCGCGCGGCACGAGCGCGAGCAGCGCCTCGGTGACGCGGCCGGTCCCGCAGCCGACGTCCAGCACGCTCGCGTCCGGCGCGATGCCGTGCAGGCGCGCGAGCACCTCCGTGGCCCACGCCTGCTGGGGCTCGCTCGTGCGGTCGTACGTGCGCGCGTCCCACGGGGTGGCCATCGTCGTCTCAGGCTTCCGGCTCGTCATCGAGCACGCCGATCCCGAGCGCGCCCGCCAGGGCCCCGGCCAGAGCGACGAGGTCCCCCCACTCGAATGCCGCGCCCGTGAGGCTCGCGATGCCCCGCACCTCGCGCATATCGTTGCGGCGCAGCTCACAGCGGCGCATGCGCGCGCCGCGGAAATCCGCGCCGGAGAGCTCGCAGCGGTGAAAGCGCACCGACTCGAGCTCGGCGTCGAGGAAGTCGCTGTGGGCGAGCACGCAGTCCTCGAAGCTCACGCGCGTCAGGCGCGCGCCCGCGAACGACGCCAGGTCCACGCGGCACTCGCGCACGACCACGTCCTGCAGCGCCGCCCGCGCGAGGCGCACGCCGGTCATGCGGCTCGCTTCGACGCTCACCCGCGTCAGTCGCGCGCGGGAGGAGTGGACGTTCGCGAGATCACAGCCCGCGAGCGCCGTATCGACGACGTGCAGCGCCTCCAGGCGCGAGCCGGACAGGTCCGGCTCGCGCACGCTCGCGCTCGCGAGCGTCACGCCGGCCGCGTGCTGGTCGGCGAGCGCCGCCGAGACGATCTCCACGTCCGCGCAGCTCGCGTCGTGGGCGAGCGCTCGGACCTGCTTGCGGTCGAGCTCCCGCTCGGGCCGCGGGGGCTGCGGTGGGACGGCGGCGGTCTGCACCGCCCGCAAGCCAAGCACGTCCGCCCCCGAAGCACGTGGCGACCGGCCGGCGCGCGCGTGCCGCGGTTCGGGCGCGTGCGGCGGTTCGGGCGCACGTGCCGCCGTTTGGGCGTGCGCCGCGCTTGCGAGCGCTCCGGCCTGCCCCGGCCTCGCGCAGGCGGCTACGGGCGCGGATTGCGCTTGACGACGCTCAGCTGCCTGAGCGCGTTGCGCAGGTCGCGCTCGGCGGCCTCGACGTGCGGTGAGGCGTCCCCGCCGTGGCGGATGTTGTCCATCACGACCTTCGTCAGCTGGCCGAGCGCCGCCTCCGTCAACTGCAACGCGAGCTCGATCGGCGAGTCCACGCGCTCGCCCAGCTCGCCGTCGAGGCGCGCCGGCAGAGCCTCTGAAAGCTCGATGCTCGGAACTGCGGAGGGGTGATCGGCGGTCCGCGCCACGCTACATATGGTACACGCGAATCACCGTCGCCAAGCGGCAATCCCCTGCAAAGCCAAGCGGTTTCTCCGCGGCGCCGAGAGCCGCCGGGGAGCGGTTCCCGGCGGCGGCCAGCGCCGATGAAGACCGGCCCCGCCGCGGCGGCCAGCGCCGATGAAGACCGGCCCCGCCGCGGCCGCCAGCGCCGATGAAGACCGGGCCCCGCCGCGGCCGCCAGCGCCGATGAAGACCGGGCCCCGCCGCGGCCGCCAGCGCCGATGAGCGCCAGCGCGGAGCGCTACCGCGTCACTTCAGCCGGAACGCCTTGATGCGATCGTCGTAGGAGGCGGTGTCCTGCGCGTACACGCCGTACGCGAGCGCCTGGATGATGCTCAAGAGCGCCGTGTGCGAGCGCACGTACGCGGGGCTGTTGGAGGAGTAGTACAGCTTGATCTGGGCGAGCTTTGCGACCTCCGAGAGGGTCGCGTCGGTGATCGCCGCGGTGTTCGCCTGGCGGTGGCGGGCGAGCTTCATCGCGCGTACCACCAGCGGGTGCGGGCGCCCGGCGGACAGGCCGATCACGAGCGTCGACTCCTCGATCCGCCCGAGACGGCTGAGCGCCTCCTGCGAGGGGCTCGCGACGACGTCCACGCGGAGGTCGAGCAGCATCAACAGGTGGCGCAGGTAGCTGGCGAAGAACGCCATCTGATCGGTGCCCGCGACGAGCAGCTTGTCGGCGGAGACGATCGCCGCGATCAGCGCGTCGACCGAGGCGCGCGAGACCTTGCGCGCAGTGTCCTCGACGTTCAGGTGGTCCGCCGCGAGCGCCGCCTCGAACTCGTTCTGGTCGAGCGAGAACAGCGGCGCGGAGGACGCGGACCCGGCCGCCCCGCCCGTCCCGCCCTGCTTCGCGGCCTTGGCGTTCACGCGCCTGTATTCCTCGCGCGCTGCCGCCTGCAGCTCGGGGAAGCCCTCGAAGCCGAGCGCCTGCGAGAAGCGCACGACCGTCGAGCTCGACGTGTTCGCGCGGCGCGCCAGCTCCTCGGCGGTCTGGAAGGCCGCCTCGTCGAGGTGATCGACGATGTACTGGGCGACGTCCTTCTGCGAGCGCGAGCACTCGTCGAAGCGCGCCTGGATGTACTTCGACAGGCTCTGGTGCTCGCTCGTGCCGTTCACCGGCGGGTGCTCGGCGGTCTTCGTCGCGACGCGCTTCATCGGCGCTTGTGTTCGACGTGTGCAGCGCGCACTCCTGCACGAACGCGTGCACGGCGTCAGCGCCGGTCGCGCTCGGGCCGCGGCCAGCCTGCGCGCCCGCGGGCGGATAGGGTCTTGGCCAGCGATGCGACGCGGCCTGTTCGAGGACGTCCACGAAGACTTCCGCGCGAGCTTCCGCACGTTCCTGGCGCGCGAGGTGATCGGCGAGCAGGGCCGCTACGGCGAGTGGGAGCGCGCGGGGATCGTGCCGCGCGAGGTGTTCGCCGCGGCCGGGCGCGGCGGCTTTCTCGCGATGGCGGTGCCGCACGAGCACGGCGGCGCGGGCGGCGATGACTTCCGCTTGAACCTGGTGATCGCCGAGGAGACCCAGCGCGCCGGCGTCGGCGGCTTCGGCCTCGGGTGCAGCGTGCACACCGACATCTGCCTGCCGTACTTCCTGCGCTACTGCAGCGAGGAGCAGGCCCGGCGCTGGCTGCCGGGGCTCGCCTCGGGCGAGCTGATCGCGGCGATCGCGATGACCGAGCCCGGGACCGGGTCAGACCTCGCGGCGATCGCCACGCGCGCGATCCGCGAGGACGGCCACTACGTGCTCGACGGGTCAAAGACGTTCATCACCAACGGCATCAACGCCGACCTCGTGATCGTCGCCGCCAGGACCACGGTGGGCGGGGATCACGACCGCCGCCGCGGCATCAGCCTGCTCGTGGCCGAACGCGGCATGGAGGGCTTCGAGCGCGGACGCAAGCTCGAGAAGATCGGACAGCACGCCCAGGACACCGCCGAGCTGTCCTTCACGCACGTGCGCGTGCCCGCGGAGAACCTGCTCGGAGAGGAGGGCGAGGGGTTCCCGTACCTCGTCTCGAACCTGCCGCAGGAGCGCCTTTCGATCGCCGCCTCCGCGGTCGCCGCCGCCGAGGCCGCGCTCGCCTGGACGCTCGACTACGTGCGCGAGCGCCGCGCGTTCGGCCAGCCGATCGGCTCCTTCCAGGCCTCGCGCTTCACGCTCGCCGAGCTGCACGGCGAAGCGCTGATCGCCAGGGTGTTCGTCGACCGCTGCGCGCTCGCGCTGAACGCCGGCGAGCTCACCCCGGAGGACGCCGCGACCGCCAAGTGGTGGTGCACCGACCTGCAGGGCCGCGTCGTGGACCGCTGCCTGCAGCTGTTCGGCGGCTACGGCTACATGCTCGAGTACCCGATCGCGCGCGCCTTCGCCGACGCGCGCGTCACCCGCATCTACGGCGGCGCCAACGAGATCATGAAGGAGATCGTCGGGCGCTCGCTGGGGCTGTAGGGCGAGCCCCGCCGCGACGCGCGGCGTACGATCTCACGCGATGACCGGCCCCGAGCTCTACCTGTTCAGCAGCGGCACGCTCGGCCTGGGCGGCGTCGAGGTGCCCGTGCCGTTCTACCTGATCCGCCATCCCGAGGGCGACGTGGTCGTCGACGGCGGCAACCCGCTCGCCGTCGCGCGCGACGCGCACGCGCACTGGGGCGCCCTCGCGGACGTCTTCACGGTGCACATGAGCGAGGAGCAGCACTGCGCGGCCCAGCTCGGTCGGCTCGGAGTCGCGCCCGCGTCGATCAGCCATGTCGTGCAGACGCATCTGCACATCGACCACACCGGCGCACTCGGCCACTTCCCCGACGCCCCCGTGATCGTCCACGCCGCGGAGCTGCACGCCGCGCGCACGCTCGAGAAGCCCCACCTGCGGGGCTACATGCGCGCCGACTTCGAGCAGCCCGGCCTCGACTGGCAGCCGTTCGAGGGCGACCTCGACCTGTTCGACGACGGCACCGTGCGGCTGCTGCAGACGCCCGGGCACGCGGCCGGGCACATTTCGCTGCTGCTCGAGCTCGAGCGGACCGGCCCCGTGCTGCTGACAGCCGACGCCGTCGACAATCGCACTCAGTGGGAGGGCCGCCAGGACCCGCGCCCGCTGCATTCGGCCGAGGAGGCCGCCGCCTCGCGCGAGCGCCTGCAAGGGCTCGCAAGCGAGCGCGACCCGCTGCTCGTGTTCGGCCACGACCCCGAGAACTTCTCGCAGCTGCGGCACGCACCCGAGCGCTACGACTGAGAACGACGGGGATGCCGCCGGCGGTGCCGGCGCGGAGGACGTGGCACCCTGGAGCTTCCAGGGATGCGGCGGAGAGGGATGCTCTGTGATCGCACCGGCAACGACGCATGAGCCTCAGCGCGCGAGCGCCGAGGAGCCCAGCTCGCGGGCCAGCTCGACGAAGTAGTCGAGCGCGCGCGGGTTGGACAGCGAGTCGGCGCTCGCCGCCCGCTCGGGCGGGGCGCCCATCAGGATGCGCTTGACGGGCACCTCGAGCACCTTTCCCGAGAGCGTCCGCGGGACCTCCTCGATCTGGCGGATCTCGTTCGGGACATGCCGCGGCGAGCAGTCCTCGCGGATGCGCCGCTTGATCTGCGCCACCAGCTCCTCGTCGAGCGTCGCGCCGTCGCGCAGGACCACGAACATCACCATCCACAGCTCGCCGCCGAGACCGTCCCCGCCGCCCGCACGAGCGGCCGGCGGGGCGGCAGCGGACCCCGCCGCGCGCGGGCGCGCCAGGTCCACGACGAGCGCGTCCAGGACCTCCGGCACGCCCAGCGCCGCGCGGTAGATCTCCGCGGTGCCCATGCGCACCCCCTGGCGGTTGATCGTCGAGTCCGAGCGCCCGTAGATCACAGCGCCGCCGCGCGGCGTGATGCGAATCCAGTCGCCGTGGCGCCACACGCCCGGATACATCGCGAAGTAGCTCTCCCGCAGGCGCTCGCCGGGGTGGGCGGGATCGTCATCCCCCCACAGATACAGCGGCATCGAGGGCATCGGCCGGGTGATCACCAACTCGCCCACCTCGTCGCTCAGGCTGTTGCCCTGCTCGTCCCAGGACTCCACCGCGCAGCCCAGCGCGCGGCACTGCAGTTCACCCTCATACACCGGCAGAAGCGGGCAGCCCGCCACGAACGCCGTACACACGTCCGTGCCGCCGCTCGTCGAGAACAGCCACAGGTCGGACTTCACGTGCTCGTACACCCACCTGAACGACTCCGGCGAGAGCGGCGACCCGGTCGCGCCGAGCGCGCGCAGCCTGCTCAGGTCGTGCTCGCCGCCAGGCTCGATCCCCGCCTTCTCGCAGCTCGCAAGCAGACCCGGGCTCACGCCCATGCACGTGATCCGGGCGCGCTCGGCCAGGTCCCACAGGAAGTCCACGCTCGGATATCCCGGGCTGCCGTCGTACAGGACGATCGCCGCGTCCGAGATCAGGCAGCCGACGAGGAAGTTCCACATCATCCAGCCCGTCGTCGTGAACCAGAACATGCGGTCGCCGGCGCGCAGGTCCAGGTGCAGGCGCTTCTTGACCTGCTCCAGCAGGATCCCGCCGTGGCCGTGCACGATCGCCTTCGGCAGGCCCGTCGTGCCCGACGAGTACAGCACCCACAGCGGGTGATCGAACGGCACCTGCTCGAAGTGAAGATCGGCGCCCTCGCCGAGGGCCAGCAGCTGATCCCACGTGAGCGAGCTACGAACGCCCGCCCCGCCGCCGCAGGCGGCCTCTTTAAAATCGTCGTCGTCCGCCAGGTACTCCAGCACCACCACGTGCTCGACGCTCGGCAGCTCCTCGAGGATCCGCCCGAGGTTCACCGTCCGGTCGAAGTCCTTGCCACCGTGGCGGTAGCCGTCGACGCTCAGCAGCAGCTTCGGCTCGATCTGCGCGAAGCGGTCGATCACGCTGCGCGCGCCGAACTCGGGCGCCGCGCTCGACCAGATCGCGCCGATGCTCGCGCTCGCCAGCAGCGCGATCAGCGTCTCGGGGATGTTGGGCATGTACGCGGCCACGCGATCGCCGGGCGCCACGCCCAGCGCGCGCATGCCGCTCGCCGCCGCCGCCACCCGCTCGCGCAGCGTCGCCCAGGAGATCTCAGCGAGCGCGGGACGCAGCTCCGAGCAGTGCGCCACCGCCAGCTCCCCGCCGCGTCCCTCGCCGTGCGCCAGCAGGTTCTCCGCGTAGTTCAGCCGGGCGCCCTCGAACCAGCGCGCGCCCGGCATCTCGCGCGCGCCGAGCACGCGCTCGTACGGCCGGGACGCGCGCACGCCGCAGAACTCCCACACGCTCTCCCAGAACTGCTCGAGCTCCTCCACCGACCAGCGCCACAGCTGCTCGTAGTCCGCGAACGCCCGACCGCGGCGCTCGCCAGCCCAGCGCATGAAGCGCGCCAGCTCCACGTCCCGGAGCCGCGCTTGCGTCGGTTGCCACAAGGGCTCCTGGCGGATGACGCTGCTCATGCAGGTATTCTCGCGTTTTGTGAGTCTGCCAGGGTTGCGCGACGAGTTTCCCGTGCTGGACACCGCCGCGTACCTGAATGCAGGCACCGACGGCCCGCTGCCGACGCGCGGCGCGCACGCCGCCGAGCGCGAGCTCGAGCGCGAGCTCGGCCAGGGCCGCACGCGCACCCACTTCGAACGCCGTCGCGAGCTCACCGACAGCCTCCGCGCCAGCTACGCCGCCGCGCTCGGCGCCGAGCCCGCGGACGTCGCGCTCACCACCTGCACGAGCGAGGGCATGGCGCAGGTGATCGAGGGGCTCGCGCTGCAGCGCGGCGACCAGATCCTCACCAGCGACGAGGAGCACCCCGGCCTGCTCGGCGCGCTGTCCGCGGCACGCGAGCTGCGCGGCGTGGACGTCCGCGAAGTGCCCTTGCACGAGGTCGCCGACGCCGTCGGGCCGCGCACGCGCCTGGTCGCGTGCTCGCACGTCGGCTGGGTCAGCGGCTCGCTCGCGCCCGCCGCGCTCGCCGAGCTCGACGTGCCCGTGCTGCTCGACGGCGCCCAAGGCGTAGGCGCCGTGCACGTCGACGTGCACGCGCTCGGCTGCGACGCCTACGCGGGCGCCGGGCAGAAGTGGATGTGCGGCCCCGACGGCACCGGCATGCTCTACGTCGCCCCCGCGCTGCGCGAGCGGCTCGCGATCACCCGCCGCGGCTACGCCAACCTCGCCGAACCCAACGCCGGCCTGCACGCGCACCCGTATGACGACGCGCGCAGCCTCGACACGTTCTCGCTCGGCGCCGAGACCACCGCCTGCGCGCTCGCCTGCGCCGGCGTGCTCGAGTCGGCCGGCTGGCCCGCCGTGCACGAGCACGCGCGCACGCTCGCCGCGCGCCTCGCCGAGATGCTCGCCCAGCGCGGCCGCGAGCCCGCGCCGCGCGGGGACACCACGCTCGTCTCCTTTCCCAGCCCCGACCCGCCCGCCGAGCGCGAGCTGCTCGCCGCCCGCGGCGTGATCGTGCGCGACATCCCCGGCCGGCCCTGGCTGCGCGCGTCCGTCGGCGCATGGAACGACGAGGGCGACCTCGAGCGCCTGGTGGCGACCGTCTGCGCATGAGCACCGCCACCACCCGCCCCCCCGACGTCGAGCCGCCGCGCGAGCCGCGCCCGGCGCGCGCACGCGAGCATCCCGGCGGGCGAGGGTCGCTGCGCCCGCTGCTGCCTTACGCCGGGCTGCCGCTCGTCCTCGCCGTCTCCGCGGTGCTCAACCTGCACCGGCTCTCCCAGAACGGCTACGCCAACGTCTTCTACTCCGCCGGCGTGCAGTCGATGCTGCGCTCGCTGCACAACTTCCTGTTCGCGTCGTTCGACCCGGGCGGGCTGATCACGGTCGACAAGCCGCCGCTCGCGCTGTGGGTGCAGGTGGCCAGCGCCAAGCTGTTCGGCTTCTCGGCGCTCAGCCTGCTCGCGCCCGAGGCGATCGCCGGCGTACTGTCCGTCGCGCTCTTGTACGTGGTGCTCGTCAAGCGCCTCGGCTTGATCGCCGCGCTCGCCGGGTCGGCCGCGCTCGCCGTCTTCCCCTCGTTCGTCGCCGTCTCGCGCGATAACGGCGTCGACCCCCTGCTGCTGCTGCTGATGACCTGCGCCGGCGCCGCCGCGCTGCGCGCGTGCGAAAGCGGGCGCTGGCGCACGCTGCTCGGCTGTGCCGTGCTCGTCGGCCTCGCCTTCAACACCAAGACGCTCGCCGCATATCTGATCGTCCCCGGGATCGCGCTCGGCTACCTCGTGTGCGCCCCCGGCTCGCTGCGCCGCCGCAGCGTGCAGCTGCTCGGCGCCGGCGCGCTCATGCTCGTCGTGTCCTTCGCGTGGATCACGTTCGTCGACGCCACCCCCGCCTCCAAGCGCCCGTACGTCGGCAGCTCCAAAGACAACTCCGAGCTCGGGCTGACGTTCGGGTACAACGGACTCGGGCGCGTCGAAGGCCAGGAAGGCGGGCCCGACAGCGTGATCGTCCACCCCGGCGGCTACGTGCCCGTCGCGCAGGAGCGCCGATCCGACGCCATCTCCGCCGCGCTGCGCGCCAGCGGCCAGTGGCACGCGATCCCCGCCGCGGCCGGCGTCACGCCGCCCAAACCCGAGCCCGCAGGCCCACCGATCGCCGTCAGCGGCCGTGAAAAGGAGCCGATCCCGTTCGGCCCCTCGCCAAAACCGCTGCGCCTGTTCGGCAAGGGCCTCGGCGACCAGGCCGGCTGGATGCTCCCGTTCGCGCTGTTCGGGCTGCTCGCGCTCGCCGCGCTCGTGCTGCCCGAGCGGCTCGCGCGCTCGCGCCGGCGCGAGCCTCAAGCCGAGGCGCCCGCCCGGCGCGGACGGATCGGCGAGCGCCGCCGCCAGTGGCTCGCCGGCGCGCAGCGCGACCCGCGGCTGGCCCTGCTGCTCGTGTTCGGCGGCTGGTTCCTCGCCGAGGCCGCCGTGCTCAGCGTCTCCAAGGGCATCATCCACCCCTACTACGTCTCCGGCCTCGCGCCCGCCACCGGCGCGATGGCCGGCGCCGGCGCCGGCGCCTTCGTCAAGCTCGCGCACGGACGTCGCCGCCTGTGGGGGCTCGCGCTCGCGGCGTGCGCGCTCGCCGCCACGCTCGCCGTGCAGGTCGTGCTCATGCACCGCGAGCACTGGATGCTGTGGTTCGTGCCCTTGCTCGTCGCCGGCGCCGCCCTCGCGATGCTCGTGCTCGTGCTCGTCCGCCGGCTCGCCGCCCCCGCAGTCTTCTTGATCGTCGCCCTGCTGCTCGTCACCCCCGGCGCCTACGCCGCCACCACCTGGCTCGCGCCCGTCGAGGGCACGTTCGCCGCCGCCGGGCCCAAAGCGTTTCCCGGCCCGGGCGGCTACGGCGTCGACGCGCGCGACCTCGCGATCAACCGCGCGCTCGTGGACTGGGTCAGCACCCACCGCCCCGGCTCGCGCTGGGAAGTGCTGACCGTCGCCTCCACCACCGCCGCGCCGATGCTGCTCATGGGTCTGAAAGCCGCCTCGCTCGGCGGCTACAGCGGCACCGACCAGGCCGTCGACGCCAAGCGCCTCGCGCGCTTGGTAGCCCGCGGCGAAGCGCGCTACGTGCTGCTCGGGGGCGGCTACTCGCTGCGCGGGGGCAACGGCGCCACCAAGGCCGTGCTGCGCGCGTGCCGCGAGCTTCCCCCCTGGGAATGGCACAGCCCCGTCGCCTACCCGTACGGGCTCGTCCTGTTCGACTGCAAGGGCGACGCCGCCAAGCTCGCCAATCCGAGCTCGATCAGCGCCCTCGCCCGGCTCGGGATGGCCTCCGAACGCGCCAAAAGCGCGCCCAAATAGCGCGCGCGCCGCAGCGAGCCAGCCGCCGTCTGACGGCCGCTGGGCAAGCTAGGCAAGGACGCAGTGAGCGTCGCGTGCTTGGCACGCGAGCGATCGAGGACGCCGCATAGCGCCGCCGAGCGGCCGTCAGGGCGCGACCGCGAGGTCGCGGCCGAAAGCGCGCGCAAACAGCTCGCGCTCGCGGCTGGCCGCCCAGCGCGGGACCGCGGACTCGCCGTCCGCCAGCAACCGCAGCTCGACCGTGCCGTTGTGCACCGCAAGGCTCGTCGCGCGCACCAGCTGATCGCGCGAGCGCTCCAGGTCCTCCGCCAGGCGCAGCAGCGTCGCGCAGCGGTCCAGGCGCTCGGCGTCGCCTTCGCCGAACAGCGCCGCCAGCGGCCCGGGCGCCGGCATCCCCTTGCGGTGGTAGCGCGCAGCCTGCGCGACGATCGCCGTCTCAACCGGTTCAAAGCCCGGCAGCGCGCCGTTGAGGATCAGGTAGCGCGAGTGCTTGTGGTGGTCGTCGTAGTCGATCGACATGCCGACGTCGTGCAGCATGCACGCCGCCCACAGCAGTTCGCGCTCGCGCGGATCGCCCTTGTGCAGCCCCAGCCGGGCGAGCTCGTCGAACATGCCGAGCGCGAGCGCCGCCACGTGCTGGGTGTGCTCCCTGTCAACGGCGTACTGCGCGGCCATGTTCAAGACGCTCGCGCGCCGCACATCAGCGAACAGCGGCCAACGCTCGGGGGGCGCTCCCTCAGCGCGCCCCGGCTCGAGGCGCTCGAAGAACACGCCCTCGCGCAGGCCCGCCTCGGTCGTCTCCAGCGCGTCGAGCTCGCCGGCCCGCAGCACACCCTGTACGACCACCGCGCCAGCCAGGATCAAGTCCGCGCGAGCCGGCTTGATGCCGGGCACGCTCGCCCGCTCGGACGCGGGCAGCGCTGCCAGCCGCTCGACGAGCTCATCGAGCGCGTCGCCGCGCACGATCATGCCCTGCACCCCGTTCGACGGCAGCCCCGCCGCGCGTTGCGCGGCCGCGGCGAGGTTTCGCACGGTCCCGCCGATGCCCACCAGGCGCCCGGACCGGCGCCCGGCGGCGTCGCGCGCCAGCCACGGCGCCTGTGCGAGCCCCTCGGCGATGTGCTCGCGCAGCTCCTCGAGCTGCCTGCGCTTGGCCGGACCGTTGGGCGGCAGGAAGCGCTCGCTCATGCGCACGGTGCCGAGCGGCCAGGAGCCGAGCTCGCTCACCTGGCGCCCGGCGACGCGCACCAGCTGCAGCGAGCCGCCGCCGAGGTCCAGCACGCTGCCGTCGGCGAGCGTCGTCGAGTCGACCGCCGCCAGATAGCCGTAGCGGGCCTCCTGCTCGCGGCTCAAGACCCGGATCGGCAGCCCCAGGCACGCGCGCGCGCGCCCCAGGAACTCCTGCGCGTTCTCGGCGTCGCGGACCGCGCTCGTGGCGACCGCGTCGACCGCCCCTTCCCCCAGGCCGCTCGCGCGGCAGAAGTGAGCGAACACGTCGAGCGTCGCCAGCGCGCGGCGGATTGGCGCCTCCCCCAACCTGCCGCTCGCCATCAAGCCTTCGCCGATGCGCACCGGCTCGTAGATCTCGTCGGTGCGCTTCCACCAGCCCTCGCCGGCCATGAACACGACCAGCCGAAAGGAGTTCGAACCGAGGTCGATCACCGCGAGCCGCTCGCCAGGCCTCATACCCCTCCAGCGTAATCGCCGCACCGGATCGCGCCGCGTGCCTCGCGCCGGCGCAGCGCCGCTCAGAGGGCGTCCGCGGGGCGCCCGCGGCGCGCGGCGCCCAGCGCGCGATCGACGCGCGCGAGCGCCTGCTCGGCGCTCTCGGCGCGCTCGTCGACGAGCGTGAAGCCGATGCTCGCGCCCGGGTGCAGCAGCTGCGCCCCCGTGTCCACCGCGCACGCCGCGATCACACGCTCGAGGCTCTCCGCGACCACCGCCAGCCCCTCCTCGTCGATGTGCGGCAGCAGCACCGCGAACTGGCCGGCGCCGACGCGCGCGATCAGATCCGTCTCGCGCAGCCGGCGCATGAGCGCGCGCGAGACCGCCTCGAGCGCTTCGTCGCTCGCGCGTTCGGAATCCGCGACCGCCACCCCATTCAGCGGGTCGATCTCGATCACCATCAGGCCGGCCGCCTCGCCGTAGCGGTGCGAGCGCGCGACCTGGAGTTTGAGGTCGTGCGCGAACAGCCTGCGGTTGCGCACGCCGGTCAGCGGATCGTGGTCGCCCAGACCGCGCAGCTCCTCCTCCAGGCGTCGACGCTCGGAGACGTCCTGAAGCTGGGCCACGTAGTGCAGCGGCGTGCCGTCGCGCTCGCGCACGAGCGCCAGCGAGACGATCGCCGAGACCGTCTCGCCGGCCGCGTCGAAGTAGCGTTTCTCGACCCCGAACGCCTGGATCTCGCCCGCGAGCAGCCGCCGGCGCTGGACGATGTCGTTGCCGCGGTCGTCCGGATGCACGATCCCCTCGAAGCGCTTGCCCAGGAGCTCGTCGGCGGTGTAGCCGGTGATGTCGCACAGGGCGCGGTTGACCAGCAGCCAGCGCCCGTCGCCGTCCAGCAAACCGGTGCCCCCCGCTCCCCGCCGCAGACGCTCGAGCGTCTCATCGCGCACGCGCTGCGCGCGCCCGGCCAGCAGCTCGCCCCGCCTGCGCGCGGTGATGTCCAGCACGACCGCGACGCCGCAAGGGGCCGCTTCGGCGCCCGGCGCCTGCTCGCGCAGCGGCCCGACATCCAGCGTCAGGCAATGCTGGTGCCCGCTGGTCCAGATCTCGCGCGAACGGGTCTCTCCCTCGAGCGCCGAGCGCAGCAGCGGCTCGACCGTCCGCCACACCTCGCCCGCCAGCACCTGCGCGAGCGGCCTGCCGGGGCAGCAGCGATCCGGGTCGCCCAACCGCTCGAGCGCCGCACCCGCCGCCCGCACCACCCGCAGCTCATCGTCGAAGGCCAGCACGAGCGCCTCGGGCAGCTCGTGCAGCGCGGCCGCGGCAGCGCGCTCGGCGACCAGGCGCAGCGGATCGGCCCTCGGCTCTGTCGCGAATGACACCGGCACACGGCGATCATCGGCCGCGCACGCGGATCACATGACCCCCCCGCCCGGCGCCGCACGGGCGCCCGGGCGCGATCTTGCACATCCTCGCAGCCGCTCCCGCACGTCCTCGAAGCCCTACTTGACGGCGTGACCGGAGGCGTTCAGCGCCTCCCACGCCCCGCCGAATGCGCTGACGCCCACATATCCGGTCTCGCCGGGCGTCTCCCCCGAGTACCCGTACAGCGCGTGGCCGGCGTACGTCACCTGCCGGGCGCCGCCCGGGATCTCGACCGTGCCCAGCAGCGAAGCCTTCACGCCGGGGCCGGCCACGGGCGTGCCGCTGGTCCGCAGCGGCGGCCAGAACGTCGCGCAGTCGTGGATCTTCACGCAGCTGTCTTCGCCGCCGTGGTCATGCGTGAACAGGTACAACGTCAGGCCCGCGGACGTTGTCAAGATCGACCCCAGCTTGGTGTGGCGCAGCTCGAGCTTCGTGGCCGCGCTCGCGCGCGCCCGCGGCGCGCCGCCGCGTGCACTGGCGAGCGCCGCGCCACCGGCGCCGCTCACGAACACGCCGACCAGCAAAATGCAGATTCGCTTCATCGGTTTTCCTCTCGATGTCGAGACCGGATTACGGGACGGTCGCGTCCCTGCCGAGCTAGACGCCCCCCGCCCCGCAACCTTCCCGCGCCGCGCCGCGCAACCTTCCCGCGCTGCGTTCCCGCGCCGCGCCCCGCGACCTTTGCCGCGCCGCGCCCCGCGACCTTTGCCGCGCCGCGCCCCGCGACCTTTGCCGCGCCCCGAGACGCACGCGAGCCGACGCGGGAGATCCCGGAGGTTGCGGATTCATCCGACCGGCGCCCACGATTGGACTGGCGTTCGTCCGCGGGTCGAGTTAAGCTGTTCGTGCCGTATCTCTCGTCCATCCCTCGAGGGGGCCGTACCGTCTTGGTGCGGCCCCTTTTTTGGTCGCTCGCTTCGTCGCTCACGCCGCGAGCGCCGCCGAGCTCACGCCTTGATCAGCCCGCGCTCGAGCGCGTAGCCGACGAGCTCGGCGCGGGTCGAAAGCCGCAGCTTCTGCTGGATGTGGGAGCGGTGCGTCTCGACGGTGCGCACGCTCAGATACAGCTGCTGTGCGATCTCGGCGTTGGTGTGCCCGAGCGCGATCAGCCGCAACACGTCGACCTCGCGCTCGGAGAGGTCGTCGGGCGGCCCCGGCGGCGGCTCGGAGGCGATCCGCGCGCCCAGGCGCGGATTCAAGTAGCTCTCGCCCGCGGCCGCGCGCCGCACCGCTTCGACGAGCTCCTCGTCGGCGGCCTCCTTGAGCACGTAGCCGAGCGCGCCCGCCCCCAGCGCCTCGCGCGCGAACGCAGGCTCCTGCTGCATCGTAAGCACGACGATCTGGGTGTCCGGGGACTCCTCCCGAATCAGCGGGATCGCCTCCAGGCTCGAGCCCCCCGGCATGTTCAGGTCGAGCACCAGCACCGCCGGATGGTGCCCGCGCACGTAGCGTCGCGCGCCGTCGACGTCGCTGGCCTCCGCCACCACCTCAAACCCGGGCTCGCCGTCGAGCAGCAGCCGCAGCCCGCTGCGCACGACCGCGTGATCGTCGGCGAGCACGATCCGGATCGCCGCCGTGGAACCCTGGCCGCCCTGCTCGACTCCCTGCTCACGTGCGTCGCCGTCGTCCATCGCCGGGAAGGTAGCGAGTCGGCCGGTCGCGCGCGCTCGCGGGCGCGCCGTCACGCGCCTGGCGGCGCCCGCGGCGGGATCGATCTAATGTGCTCGCGATGTCCGAGCAGATCCGCACGAGCACGCCGGCGGGCCCGTTGCCGGCGGCGGAGCTGGAGCTGCTGAACGCCTACTGGCGCGCGGCCAACTACCTGTCGGTCGGGCAGATCTACCTGCTCGAGAACCCGCTGCTGCGCGAGCCGCTGCGGATCGAGCACACCAAGCCGCGATTGCTCGGCCACTGGGGCACGACGCCCGGCCTGAACTTCATCTACGCGCATCTCAACCGCCTGATCCGCGAGCGCGACCTGAACGTGATCTACGTCACCGGCCCCGGGCACGGCGGCCCCGGGATCGTCGCGAACGTGTACCTCGAGGGCACCTACAGCGAGGTCTACCCCCACATCGGTCACGACGAGGAAGGCCTGCGCCGGCTGTTTCGCCAGTTCTCCTTCCCCGGCGGCATCCCCAGTCACGTCGCACCCGAGACCCCCGGCTCGATCCACGAGGGCGGCGAGCTCGGCTACTCGCTCGTCCACGCCCACGGCGCGGCGTTCGACAACCCCGACCTGCTCGTCTGCTGCGTGGTCGGCGACGGCGAGGCCGAAACCGGCCCGCTCGCCGCCAGCTGGCACTCGAACAAGTTCCTCGACCCCGTTCGCGACGGGGCCGTGCTGCCGATCCTGCACCTCAACGGCTACAAGATCGCCAGCCCGACCGTGCTCGCGCGGATCCCCTCCGAGGAGCTGCGCGCGCTGCTCCAGGGCTACGGCTACGCGCCGCACTTCGTCGAGGGCGATCAGCCCGAGACGATGCACCGGCTGATGGCCGCGACGCTCGAGCAGGTCGCCGACCAGATCGCACACGTCCAGCGCGACGCACGCGAGGGCCGCGGCGCCGGCGAGCGCCCGCGCTGGCCGATGATCGTGCTGCGCACGCCCAAGGGCTGGACCGGGCCGAAGACGGTCGACGGCCTGCCCGCCGAGGGCTCGTTCCGCTCCCACCAGGTGCCGCTCGCCGATCTCGCCGGCAATCCCGAGCACCTGGCGCAACTCGAGCAGTGGCTGCGCTCCTACCGCCCCGAGGAGCTGTTCGACGAGCGCGGCGCGCTGCGTGCCCAGCTCGCGGCGCTCGCGCCCGAGGGCGAGCGGCGCATGGGCGCGAACCCGCACGCCAACGGCGGTGCGCTGCTGCGCGAGCTCGAGCTGCCCGACTTCCGCGCCTACGCCGTGGACGTGCCCGAGCCGACGCGCAGCGTCAGCGAACCGACGCGCGTGCTCGGCTGCTTCCTGCGCGACGTGCTCGCCGCCAACGGCGACCGCTTCCGCCTGATGGGCCCCGACGAGACCGCCTCCAACCGCCTCTCCGCGGTGTTCGAGGCGACCGACCGCACCTGGGAGTCGCGGCGCCTCGACAGCGACGATCACCTCGCGAGCGACGGGCGCGTGATGGAGGTCCTCTCCGAGCACCTCTGTCAGGGCTGGCTCGAGGGCTACCTGCTGAGCGGACGCCACGGCCTGTTCAACTGCTACGAGGCGTTCATCCACATCGTCGACTCGATGTTCAACCAGCACGCCAAGTGGCTGAAGCTGACGCGCGAGATCCCCTGGCGGCGTCCGCTCGCCTCGCTGAACTACCTGCTTTCCTCGCACGTCTGGCGCCAGGACCACAACGGCTTCTCCCATCAGGACCCGGGCTTCGTCGACCACGTCGTCAACAAGAAGGCGGAGATCGTGCGCACCTACTTCCCGCCGGACGCAAACTGCCTGCTGTCGGTCGCCGACCATTGCCTACGCAGCCGCGACTACGTCAACGTGATCGTCGCCGGCAAGCAGCCGTCGCTCGACTACCTGACGATGGAGCAGGCGATCGCGCACTGCACGCGCGGGATCGGCATCTGGGAGGCGTTCTCAAACGACGACCGGGGCACTGGCCGGGCACGGGCACAGGCTCCGAAAGAGGGGGTCCCGAAGGGCGGGGACGGCCGGGCCGCAGGGCGCGGCGCCGAACCCGAGGGGCTCGCGCAGGAGCCCGACGTCGTGCTCGGCTGCGCCGGGGACGTGCCGACGCTCGAGTGCGTGGCCGCGGCCGCGATCCTGCGAGAGCAGCTGCCGCAGCTGCGCGTGCGGCTCGTGAACGTCGTCGACTTGATGCGCCTGCAGCCCGCGAGCGAGCACCCCCACGGCCTGCCCGACAGCGAGTTCGACGCGCTGTTCACCACCTGCCGGCCCGTGATCTTCGCCTACCACGGCTACCCGTGGCTGATTCACCGGCTCACCTACCGGCGCACCAACCACGACAACATCCACGTGCGCGGCTACAAGGAGGAGGGCACGACCACGACGCCGTTCGACATGGTCATGCTCAACGACCTCGATCGCTTTCACCTCGTGATCGACGTGATCGACCGCGTGCCCGGCTTGGCCGAGCGGGCCGCGCACGTGCGTCAGCTGATGAGCGACGAACGCCTGCGCCACCGCGCCTACACGCGCGAGCACGGCGACGACCCGCCCGAGATCACGCGGTGGCGCTGGCCGCGCGAGAGCGACCCTCGCGCGCGCGAGCGGGCCTAGCCCGGGCGGCGGACGCCGGCGTGCGCGTGCTCGTCGTCAACGCCGGCTCGAGCAGCGTCAAGCTCTCGCTGCTCGAGCCCGCCCGCGGAGCGGATTCCGAACGGGACGAGCGTGACGTCGTGCTCGCCGCATGCGAGCTCGACGCGCCGCGCGCGCACATCGAGCCGCGACGGCTGCGCCAGGCGCTGCGCTCGCGGCTCGGCGAGGCCGACGCGGTCGGGCACAGGATCGTGCACGGGGGCGAGCGCTACCGCGCGCCGGTCAGGATCGACGCCGAGGTCAGGAGCGCGCTGGGCGAGCTCACCGAGCTCGCGCCGCTGCACCAGCCCAAGTCGCTCGCCGCGCTGGACGCCGTCAGCGAGGCGCTGCCGCGGCTGCCGGCGGTCGCGTGCTTCGACACCGCCTTCCACGCCACGCTCGCGCCGGGCGCCGCGACCTATGCGCTGCCCGCGCGCTGGCGCAAGCGCTGGCCCCTGCGCCGGTACGGCTTTCACGGCCTCTCCCACGCGTGGATCGCCCGTCGCACGCCACAGCTGCTGGCCGGCCCGTCCGCCCGGCCCGCCGCCGCGCACGCGCCGTCGCCGCCCGCCGCCGCCGACGCGCCCGCGCGCGACGCCGGCGCCGCGGCCGGGCCGCGGATCGTCAGCTGTCATCTGGGCGCCGGGGCGTCGCTGTGCGCGATCGCCGGCGGCCGCTCGCTCGATACGACCATGGGGTTCACGCCGCTCGAGGGGCTCGTGATGGCGACCCGCTCGGGCAGCGTCGATCCGGGGCTGCTGCTGTGGCTCGCCGAGGACGGGCGCGTATCCGTGCGCGAGCTCGCCGATGCGCTCGAGCACCGCTCGGGACTGCTCGCGCTCGCGGGCAGCGCCGACATGCGCGAGGTGCTCGAGCGCGCCGAGCGAGACGACGAGCGCGCGCGGCTCGCGCTCGAGGTCTACGTCCACCGCCTGCGCGGCGCGATCGCGACGATGGCGGCGGCGCTCGACGGACTCGACGCGCTCGTGTTCACCGGCGGCGTCGGCGAGCGCTCGGCCCGCGTGCGCGCGCTGGCCGCGCAGGGACTCGGCTTCCTCGGCGTCGAGCTCGACCACGCCCGCAACCGCGACGCGGCGCCCGACGCCGAGCTGAGCGCCGCCGGCGCGCGCGTGCGCACGCTCGTGATCGGCGCGCGCGAGGACATCGAGATCGCGCGCCAGACGCGCACGCTGCTCGCCGCCGTCCAGGCCGATCAGACCCAGCCCTGACGCGCTCGACGGCGGCGGTAGAGCCACACCGCAGCGCGGGCGCCGCGGCGGGTGGGGCGCGCGAACGACAGCTGCAGGACGCCGCCCACGACGCTCACGATCAGCGCCCCGAGCACCGCCCACCAGAAGCCGGCGATCGTAAAGCGCGGCACGATCCAGTGCGTGAGGTACAGCATCAACACGTTGATCAGCAGATAGAAGAAGCCGAGCGTCGCGATGATCAACGGGATCGACAGGATCGCGAGCGCCGGCCTCAGGAACGTGCCGACGAGCGTGAACACCAGCCCGGCGCCGAGCAACGCCCACCAGTCGCTGCCGTAGCTCAGGCCGGACAGCAGCCACGTCGCCACGAACAGGGCGCACGTGTTGCACGCCCAGGTGATCGCCAGCCGTCGAGCCATCCTCCACAGACTATCCGGCTAGATTGCCGAGTCATGTGCAGATCGTGTCCGCCGGGCGCGCCGTGAGCGAGCAGGCAGACGGGTGGGCGCCCTCGCCGCCGGCGCTGTACTTCCACCACCGTGCGAGCCTCGAACACGACCCCCGCGCGCACATGCCCGGGCACCCCGACACGCCCGAGCGCATCGAGGCGATCGAGCGGCGACTCGCGGCGGTGGATTGGCTGGGCTGGCGCCGGCGCGAGGCGCCACGCGCGCGGGAGTCCCAGCTGGAGCTGATCCACGGCGCGCGGCTGGTGGGCATGATCAGGGACATGTGCGCGGCCGGTGGCGGCGCGATCGACCCGGACACGTTCGTGGGCGAGCCATCCTACCGCGCGGCGCTGCACGCGGCGGGCGGCGCCTGCGCGATGGCGCGCGCGTTGATCGCCCGCGAGGCGCGCGTCGGCTTCAGCGGCGCGCGGCCGTCGGGCCACCACGCCGAACCGGAACGGGCGATGGGCTTCTGCCTGTTCAACAACGTCGCGATCGCAGCGGAGCTCGCGATCCGCGAGCTCGGAGTCCGGCGCGTGTTCATCCTCGACTGGGACGTCCACCACGGCAACGGCACCGCCGAGGCGTTCCGCCGTCGCGCGGACGTGCTGTTCGCGAGCATCCACCAGGCCGGCATCTATCCCGGAACCGGCGCCCTCACCGACGCCGGCTCCGGCGCGGGCGAGGGCTTTACGATCAACCTGCCCGTGCCCGCCGGCTCGGAGGAGGATCTGTGGCTGTCGCTGCTCGAGCACGTCGTGCTGCCCGCCGCCGCGACGTTCGCACCCGAGCTCGTGCTCGTCTCGGCCGGCTACGACGCCCATCGCGCGGACCCGCTCGCGAACTGCCGCCTGGAGGCCGGCTCGTTCGCGCACATGGCCCGCCATCTGCGCGAGCTCGCCCACCGGCTCGGCGCGCCGCTCGGCGTCGTGCTCGAGGGCGGCTACGAACCGGCTGCGCTCGCGGAGTGCGTGCAGGCGACGCTCGCCGCGCTCGCCGACGACCAGCCGGCTGTCTCGGCCGCCCCGGAGGCGCTGCTGACCTCGCGCGCGGCCGCGCAGGTCAGCCGCTACTGGCCGCTGTGAGCCAAGCTCGCCCGCCAGCGCGGCCGTGACCGTAGTTTCCCGCGGCGCTGCGACGGCGCAGGCCCGATGGACGCGCCCTGGCGAGCGGCGAGGCTGTGACCACGATGAGCGCCGCACACGCAAGCGAGCCCTTCCCGAGCGCGTGTGCGCCAGCCGAGCCCTTCCCGAGCGCGTGTGCGCCAGCCGAGCCGAGCCGGCCGCGGGTGCTGCGGCTGCGCGACGGCTCGCGCGTGAGCGTGCGCGCGGCGAGCGCCGCCGATGAGCCCGCGCTCGGCGTCCTCTTGAAAGGGCTCGGCGAGGAAGCACGCCGCCTGCGCTTCTTCACCGCAGCGGTCGACTTGAGCGGCGCCGCGCACCACGTCGCGAGCACGGACGCGGGGCGTTTCGGGCTGGTCGCGCACGACGAGACCGGCCTGCCGGTGGGGCACGCGCTGTACGCGCGGCTCGCCGAGCCGACCCGCGCGGAAGTCGCGGTCGAGGTCGCCGACCATCTGCACGGACGCGGCCTGGGGACGCAGCTGATCGCTGCGCTCGCGACGGTCGCCGAGCGCCACGGGATCACGCGGTTCGTCGCGGAGGTGCTGCCCGAAAACCACGCGATGCTGGCCGTCTTCCGGGACGGCTTCGACGCACGCTGCGCAGTTCGCGACGGCGTCGAGATGGTCGAGTTCCCCACCGCCGCCTGGCGCCTGGCCGGCGAACGCTTCGGCGCCCATTAGGCGCCCATTAGGCGGCCTCGTCGAGCGCCTGCAGCTCGCGGCGCAGCGCGAGCTCACGCAGCGCCTGCTCCTCGATCGAGCGCACGCGCTCGGGGGTCATCTGCAAGCGGCGCGCGATCGCCGCGAACGTCTGCGGGAGCTCCTCGCCGTCGAGCCCGTAGCGCAGGCCGATCACGGTCCGCTCGGGCTCGGGCAGCTCGGCGACGGCGCGCCGCACGGCCTCGTGCCCGAGGCCGATGATCACCTCGTCGCCCACCTGGGCGGCGCTGTCGGAGAGCAGCTCTCCCAGCGAGGTGTCTCCCTCCTCGCCGACCGGGCGGTCGAGGCTGGTGGTCACGCGAGCGGCGTTCGCCAGCGCGTGCAGCTCCTCGAGCGTCACGCCGGCCGCGTCGGCTAGCTCTCGTTCGGATGGCTCGCGTCCGAGCCGCGTCGTCAGCTCGCGCTGGATCGCCGCGATCTTTCGCTCGCGCTGGGCGATCGAGACCGGCAGGCGGATCGTCCGCCCATGGTCGGCGAGGCCGCGCTGGATCGCCTGGCGGATCCACAAGGTCGCATACGTCGAGAAGCGAAAGCCCTTGCGCCAGTCGAACTTCTCGGCCGCGCGAATCAGGCCGAGCATCCCCTCCTGGATCAGGTCCAGCAGCGTCAGCTCGCCGGCGCTCTGGTAGCGCTTGGCGATCGAGACGACCAGCCGCAAGTTGTGCGTGATCAGCTTTTCCTTGGCCCGCAGGTCGCCGCGCTCGATCCTCCTGGCCAGCTCGAGCTCTTCCGCTGGGCGCAGCAGCGGGTAGCGCGCCGCCTCCTGCAGGAACTGGCTCATCGCGTCGATCGTGTAGTGGGCGAGGTCGCCGTTGGCGTAGCTCGTAGGCGGCACCGCCTGCCTGCCGCAGTCGTCGCGCACCCCCACGCCGGCGCTCTCCAGACGCTCGCGCAGGCCCTCGACCTCCTCGTCCTCGAGCTCGTGCGTGCGGGCCAACGCGTCGATCTGGGACTCGAGCACGTGGCCGCGCCGGGCGCCCGCGTCGAGCAGCGCCTCGATCTCGGCCTGAGCCTCGACGTCGGGAGTCATCTTCGCTGCCTTTGCTTGGTGGTCGTGTTCATGGTGCGCTCCGTCTAGATCGTCACAGAGATCGCCGCGCGCTGCGACTAACCTACGCCCGTGGCGCGCATCGGCCTGCTGACCGGCGGCGGCGACTGCCCCGGCCTGAACGCCGTGATCAGGGCCGCGGTGCGCACCGGCGTGCCCGACGGCCACAGCTTCCTGGGCTTTCGTTACGGCTGGGCCGGCGTCCTCGGCGGCGATGCGTTCGAGCTGTCGGTCGAGCGCACCGCCGGGATCCTGCCGCGCGGGGGGACGATCCTCGGGACCTCGCGCAGCAACCCCTTCGCCGCGGGCGCGGCGCCGAACCCGGAGGGTTTGCTCGGCAGTGAGGCGGTGCGTGCGACGCTCGCGCGCCTGCGCCTCGACGCCCTGATCGCGATCGGGGGCGAGGACACGCTCGGGGTCGCGCTGCGCCTGCACGAGGACGGCGTGCCCGTCGTCGGGGTGCCGAAGACGATCGACAACGACGTCGGCGGCACTGAGGTCACCTTCGGCTTCCAGACGGCCGTGCAGATCGTGACCGACGCGATCGACCGGTTGCACACGACCGCCGAGTCGCACAACCGCGTGATGGTGCTCGAGGTGATGGGTCGCCACGCCGGTTGGATCGCGACGCACGCCGGGCTCGCCGGCGGCGCCGACGCGATCCTCGTGCCCGAGCGCCCGTTCGACATCGAGGAGGTCTGCGCGCACCTGCGTCGCCGCCACGAACGCGGGCGCGACTTCTCGATCGTGGTCGTCTCCGAGGGAGCCACGCCGCAGGCGGGCACGCTCTGCACCGGCGGCGAGCGGCCGGTCGCACGCGCGGGCGCCGCCGACGCCTTCGGGCACGCGCGCCTGGGCGGCATCGGCGTCGTGCTCGAGCGGGAGATCGAGTCGCGCACCGGCTTCGAGACGCGGGTCACGATCCTGGGCCACGTCCAGCGCGGCGGCACACCCGTCGCTTTCGACCGCGTCCTCGCCACGCGGCTGGGCGTCGCAGCAGTGCGCGCGGCCGCAGCCGAGCGCTTCGGGACCATGGTCGGCTGCAGCTGCGGCGCGATCGTCGAGGTCCCGCTCTCCGACGCGCTCGCGCAGCCGCGGCTGCTGGACCCCGAGCTCTACGAGACCGCCGAGCTGTTCTTCGGCTGAGCCGCCGGCGCCGGAGCATCGCCGAGCTCTAGCAGCGCCAGCCGGTAGAACGGCGGGATCGTCTCGGCGTCGCGTTGACCGAGCCGGCGCGCGGCCTCGGTCGTCGACTGATCCTCGCGCACGAGCAGGCCCCGGGCGGCGAAGAACGCCGGCGCCTGCGCGGGGTCGAGGCCCGTGAGAAACGGCTCGTCCACGTCGCCCACCGCGGCCAGCCAACGGCGCGAATCCGCGCTCGGCGCCTCGAGCACGCGCCGGTCGACGTAGGTCAGGATCACGATGCTGCCCCGCGCACAGAGCTCGCCGAGCGCCGCCAGCGTGCCATCGATCGCCTCCGCTGTCAGGTAGCTGAAGACCCCCTCCCAGAGCACGCAGCTGCGCTCGCCGCGCTCGAGGCCGGCGGCGACCAGCGCCGGCGCGAGGGCGTCGCGCTCGAAGTCCACGGGAACGTAGCGCGAGCGGCCGCCGGCCGCTCCGAGCGCCCGGCGCTTTCGCTCCTGAGTCGCCGGATGATCCACCTCGAAGACCTGCGCGGACGCCGCCGCCGCCAGCCTCAGCGCGCGCGTGTCGTATCCGGCGCCCAGCAGCACGAGCTGGGTGCAACCGGCGCCGAGCGCAGCCTCGATCAGATCGTCGATCACGCGGGTGCGCACCACGCCCGACAGGCGTGGACCAGGCCAGCGACGGTCGATGAACGCGACGATCGCCAAGCGCACAGGCGCGAGCCGCGCGGCCCACGCCACCGCTCGCAGACGCGGGCGCAGAAAGCGGATCGCCGCACGATCCTCCACGAGCCGGCGCTTGCGAGCGCGCGTCGACTCGAGCGCGCGGAACAGCGCCATGTACTCGGCCGTGCGCGAGGGCGCGCCGGACTGCATCAGCGCGCCAGTCCCAGCCCGCCCGCCGCCGGCAGCTTTGTATACGCCGTACGCACGGATGCCAGCATAGCGGTTTCCAAGCGGCTTGTGTACGCCGTATACAAGGCCGACGAGGCCACCGTCGCGGATCGCACCGGAAAGCCCCGGCGCCAGCCGCATACGGCGCCCGCGGCGCACTCGCGGCTCGGGCCGCGTTCCGTAGCTTCCCGCGGCCGATTCGGGCCTTTTCCCGGTCGCTCGCCCGCCGGCCGGCGCATAGCGTGGCGTGCATGGCAGCGCCCAAACGCTCTCCACCCGACGCCCTCGACGACGCCCGCATCGGCGTGCGTGCGCAGCCGAACGAGCCGCCGGGCGCCCGCGCCCACGCCAACGAGCGCCTGAGCGCACGCGAGCTCGAGGTCCTGAGGCTGATCGCACTTGGACACACGAGCGCCGAAGTCGCGCGCGAGCTGCAGCTCTCGCCGCGCACGATCGAGACACATCGCGCGCACATCAACCAAAAGCTCCGGCTCGCCACACGCGCCCAGCTCGTGCGCTACGCGCTCAGCCGCGGCATGCTCGGCTGAGAGAGCGCCGCCTGCCCAGACCGCCCGTCGCATAGGTATCTTTCCCCCTGCCTTCGACGGATTTTCGCGGCTGGGGCAGGCGCGCGGCGGCCCTAGCCTGTGACCATGAGCTCGAGCAGCGTCAACGACAACGCAAAGGCAAGGGCGCGGACGCCGGTGCTGGTGCTGGGCTATGACCGCACCGACAGCGCGCGGCTCGCAGCCAGATGGGCCGCTGACGAGCTCGCGCCGGAGGGCAAGCTCGTGATCGTGCACGCGTCCCGGCCTTTGCACGCGCCGCCCTCCGCGCTCACGACCAAGCAGGAGCGCCAGCGCTCGGGACGGGCGCTCGTCGACGAGCTGCTGCTCGAGGGCGAGGATGCGCTGTTCGACGTGGACGTCGTAGTGGAGATCTCCGACGAGGACCCCGTCAGCGCGCTGGTCGCGGCCGTCGAGCGCTACGGCGCGCGCGCGATCGTGATCGGCAGCGAGCAGCACTCGCGCCTGCACGAGGCGCTCGGAACCGTCACGACCCAGCTGCTGCGACGCTCCCCCGTGCCGGTCATCGCGGTGCCCTCCGGCGCGCAGCTCAACGGCAGCCAGACACCCTGAGCGGCGCCCGCGCGCGCGAGCCCGGCGAGGGCTGCCGGCACGCTTCGACCGATCCGGCTACCGCGCGCGAGCCCGGCGAGGGCTGCCGGCACGCTTCGACCGATCCGGCTAGGGTCTGCCGCCTAGGCAATGCCCAGGCAGAAGCAAGAACATGACGACATGTCGCTCGGGGAGGCCGCCGCCGCGCTCGGCGTCAGCGTGGACACGCTGCGCCGCTGGGACCGAGCCGGCAAGCTGCACAGCATCCGCGACGAGCTGGGCCGCCGCCGCGTCCCCGCCGGCGAGCTCGCGCGCCTCTCGCGCAGGCCGCCCCGTCACCGCACGCACACCAGCGGCTCGGCGCGCAACCGCATGCCCGGAGTCGTGCGCTCGGTCGAGATCGGCGGGGTGATGGCGCTCGTCGAGGTCGAGGCCGGGCCGTTCATGCTCACCGCCGCCATCACCCGCGACTCCGTGCAAGAGCTCGGCCTCGCGCCCGGCGTGCACGTCGCCGCGCGGGTCAAGGCGACCTCCGTGATGATCGAGCGCGGGGCCGCATGAGCATCCGCGCGCCGCGCCCGGGCCTCCTCGCTCTGCTCTGCGCCGCGGCGCTCGCGCTCGCCGCATGCGGCTCCGGCGGCTCCAGCGGCACGAGCAACACGAACGCCTCCTCATCATCGAGGAAAGGCGCCACGGTCGCGGTCATCTACGCGGGCTCGCTCGCCAAGCTGATGGAAGACGAGATCGGGCCCGCCTTCCAGGAGGCCGACGGCTACAGCTTCGAGGGCTTCGGCGGCGGCTCCGGCGAAGACGCCAAAGCGATCAGGGAAAAGGTCCGCCGCGTCGACGTGTTCGTGTCCGCGTCCGCCGAAGCCGACAAGCAACTCGAGGGCGCCGCCGGCGGCGACTGGGTCTCGTGGTACTCGACCTTCGCCACCACGCCGCTCGTGCTCGGCTATGACCCCAAGAGCAAGTTCGGAGAAGAGCTCGCCAAGGGCGAGCCCTGGTACGAAGTCCTGTCCCAGCCCGGCATCAGGGTCGGGCGCACCGACCCCAAGCTCGACCCCAAGGGCAAACTGAGCGCCGAAGCCGTCGAAGAAGCCGCCAACAAGCTCGGCAAGCCGGCGCTCGCCAAGGCGCTCGCCTCCTTCCCCGTGTTCCCCGAGACCGCGCTCGTCGGGCGCCTGCAGGCCGGGCAGCTCGACGCCGGCTTCTTCTACGCGATCGAGGCGAACGTCGCGCACATCCCCACCGTCAGCCTCACGCCGATCGAGAAGACCGCCGCCTACACCGTCACGCTCGTCAACCGCGCGCCCGACCAGGCCGGCGCCGAAGCGTTCGTGCGCTACCTGCTGCAGGCGAGCACCGCGACCTCGCTCACGAGCAACGGCCTCACCCCGATCTCGCCCGCCACGCTCAGCGGGCAAGCCGGCGCCGTGCCCGCCGCCCTGCGCGGCGCCGTCGGCTCAGCCAGCCCCTGAGCGATGCTCGACCGGGCGCGCAGCCCGCTGCCATGGCTGGCCGCGCTGCTCGCGCTGTACCTGCTCGCGCCGATCCTCGCCTTCCTCGTGCGCCTCGGTCGCGGCGTCTCCTCCGCGCCCGGGCTCGGCGGCGCGCTCGCGACCTCGCTGCTCACCGCCACCATCTCCGCCGCCGTGATCGCCGCGCTCGGCGTGCCGCTCGCCTACCTGCTCGCCCACTCGCGCGGCCCGCTCGCGCGGCTCGCGCTCGCGCTCGTCTCGCTGCCGCTCGCGCTGCCGCCGCTCATGAGCGGCCTGCTGCTGCTGTACGTCATCGGCCCGTACACCGCCGCCGGGCGGCTGTTCGGGGGAGGCCTGACCGAAAGCCGCCTCGGCATCGTGCTCGCCCAGACCTTCGTCGCCGCGCCGTTTCTGATCATCGCCGCCCGCGCCGCCTTCGCCGCCGTCGATCCAGCCCTGGAGGACGTCGCGCGCACGCTCGGACACGGGCGCCTCGCGCGCTTTCGCCACGTCGCCGTCCCCGCCGCGCTCCCCGGCGTCGGCGCCGGGCTGCTGCTCGCCTGGCTGCGCTCCTTCGGCGAGTTCGGAGCCACCGTCATCCTCGCCTACCACCCCTACTCGCTGCCCGTCTTCACCTTCGTCCAGTTCGGCTCCACCGGGCTGCCCGCCACGATGCTGCCCGTCGCCGTCGCGCTCGCCGCCGCGCTCGCCGTGCTGCTGCTCAGCGGCCTGCGCGCGCCCAGACGGCGCGTGCGCGCGCCGCGCGCCGCGACGATCTCCCGGGCGCCCTCGCCGCCTCCCGGATCGAGGGGCCTGCCCGAGGTTCTCGACTTCGCCGTGCGCAAGCGCCTGGGCGACTTCTCGCTCGAGCTCGCCCACCGCGCGAGCAGCCCGCGCTTGGCGCTGCTCGGCGCCTCGGGCGCCGGCAAGACCCTCACGCTGCGCCTGCTCGCCGGTCTCACCCCCAGCGAAGGCGGGCACGTGCGCGAGGGCTCACGGCGGCTGCACGCGCTCCCCTGCGAGCGGCGCGACATCGGCTATGTCCCCCAGAGCTCCGCGCTCGTGCCCAGGCGCACCGTCTGGCGACAGGTGACCTTCGGCGCCCGCGCACGCCCCGAGCTCGCCGCCTGGTGGCTCGCGCGCCTCGGCCTCGCGGGCCTCGAGGACCGCTTTCCCGAGGAGCTCTCCGGCGGGCAGCAGCGGCGGGTCGCGCTCGCGCGGGCGCTCGCCACCGAGCCGCGCGTGCTGCTGCTCGACGAGCCGTTCAGCGGCCTCGACGCGCCCGTGCGCGACCGGCTGCGCCGCGACCTGCGCCGGCTACAGCGCGACGGCGGGCCGTGCACCGTGCTCGTCACGCACGACCCGGAGGACGCGGCGATGCTCGCCGAGGACATCGTCGTGATCGACGACGGCCGCGCGCTGCAAGCGGGACCGCGGTTGGAGGTCTTCCAGGCGCCCGCCTCGGCGCACGTCGCCGCGCTGCTCGGCATCGCCAACGCGCGGCGCGGGCGCGTCGCCGGACCGGACACGCTCGTCAGCGACGGCGTCCTCCTCCACGCTCCCACGCACGGGCTGCCCGAGGGCCGCGAGGTGGTCTGGTGCGTGCGCCCCGAGCGCATTCGCCTCGCGCCCCCCGGCCCCGACGACCCGCCCGCGCACGCACACGACGCGCCGGCGCACGCACATGACGCGCCGGCGCACGCACACGACGCGCCGGCGCACCCGGACGACGCGCCGGCGCACCAGCAGGGAGTCGACCAGGCCCGCGCTTACGAGGCGGTCGTGCTCGACGAGATCGACCTCGGGGCCGTGCACGAGCTGACGGTCGCGCTCGACGGCAAGCTCGAGCTGACGCTGCGCGCGACCAGCCCGAGCCACCTGGAGCTCGACGCGCGCCTGCGCGTGCTGCTCGCGCCGCGGGACATCGCCGTGTGGGGTGCGAGCGCCGCGGGCACGGCTCAGCCCCCGATGTAGGACATCTCGATCTTCGGCGGCTGCTCGGACGCGGACTCGGGCGAGCGCTCGGCCGAGCGCTCGGCCGAGTAGCGGTCGCTCCGTCCCCGCCAGACCTCGCGCACGTGGCGCTCGAGCTCCGCGTCGCTCGCGCCGGCTCGCAGCAGCGCCCGCAGGTCGTGCCCGCGCCGCGCGAACAGGCACGTGAACAGCCTGCCCTCGGCGGACAGCCGCGCGCGCGTGCAGCCGCCGCAGAACGGCTCGCTGACCGAGTGGATCACCCCTACCTCGCCGGCGCCGTCGCGGTAGCGATAGCGCGTCGCGACCTCGCCCGCGACGGCCGGAGCGAGCGCCTGCAGCGGCCAGCGCGCCCGCAGCGTGCTCAGGATCTCCGGCGCGGGCACGACGTCCTGCGCTCGCCAGCCGTTGCTCGAGCCGACGTCCATGTACTCGATGAAGCGCAGCACCACCGGGGTGTGACGAAAGCGCTCGGCCATCCCGGCGACGCAGTCCTCGTTCAGGCCCCGGCGCACGACCATGTTGACCTTGATCGGCTCGAGCCCCGCGTCGGCGGCCGCGTCGATGCCCGCGAGCACGGCCCGCGCCGACAGCGGCGCGTCGGCGATCCGCGCCAGCGCCTCGTCCTCCAGCGCGTCGAGGCTGACCGTCACGCGCGTCAGCCCGGCGCTCGCGAGCGCGCGCGCCCTGCCGGCGAGCAGCACCCCGTTGGTCGTCAACGCGACCTCCGCGAGCCCGTCGATCTCCCTCAGCATCGCCACCAGCCGCTCGAGGTCGCGCCGCAACAGCGGCTCGCCGCCGGTCAGGCGGATCTTGCGCACCCCCAGGCCCACGAACAGGCGCGCCAGGCGCGCGATCTCCTCGAAGCTGAGCAGCTGCGCGCGGGGCAGGAAGCGGAACCCCGCGCCGTACACCTCGCGCGGCATGCAGTAGCGACAGCGCAGGTTGCAGCGGTCGGTCACCGAGATGCGCAGGTCGCGCAGCGGCCGATCGAGGCGGTCGAGCGTCGCCACGCGCGCCTGCGCCCGCCGGATGCCCGCCGCGCGCGGCGTCGGCGTCGTGTCCCCGTCCATTGCGTCAGTCTCGCAGCCCTCACTACAGTTGCCTTGCGATGCGCGCGAGCCAAGAGGTCGAGATCGACGACGCTCGACGCACCGTGCTCGGGGCGCTGAGCCAGCTGCCGGCCGAGACGCTCGCGCTCGACGCGGCGCTCGGGCGGGTGCTCGCCGAGGAGCTCGTCGCCGAGCATCCGCTGCCGCCGTTTGACAGCTCCGCGATGGACGGCTTCGCGGTCAGGGCCGTCGACCTCGCGCGCGCCCGCGCGGACGAGCCGGTGGCGCTGCGGCTCGTCGACGAGTCGCGCGCGGGCAGCCCCGCGCACGCGCGGCTCGAGCGCGGCCAGGCGATCGCGATCTCGACCGGCGCGATGCTCCCAGCGGGGGCCGATGCGGTCGTGCCGGTCGAGCACACGCGCAGCGTCAACGGCGCGGTGCACGTGCTCGAGCACCCCCGCACGGGGGCCTACCTGCGCCGCGCGGGCGATGACGTGGCGCCCGGCACGAACGTGCTCGCGCGCGGGACTACGCTCGGGCCCGCACAGCTCGGGATGCTCGGCGCGCTCGGACGCACGCACGTCAGCTGCGCGCGCGCGCCGCGCGTGTCGGTGCTGGTCACCGGCGATGAGCTGCTCGGCGCCGGCGAGCGCGCGCGCCCGGGCGCGATCAGGGACTCCAACTCGCACGCGATCGCCGCGCTCGCCCGCTGCGCCGGCGCACGCGTGCTGCGCAGCACGGTCGTGCGCGACGACGCGCAGAGCACACGAGAGTCGATCGCTCAGAGCGCCGCGGACTCGGAGGCGATCGTGATCTGCGGCGGCGTGTCGGTCGGCGAGCACGACCACGTGCGCCCGAGCCTGCGCGCGCTCGGCGCCCGCCAGGCGTTTTGGGGCCTTGCGCTGCGACCCGGACACCCGACGTGGTTCGGGACGCTCGAGCGCACGCCCGTGTTCGGGCTGCCCGGCAACCCGGTCTCGGCGATCGTCACGTTCGTGCTGCTCGCGGGCCCCGCGCTGCGGGCGATGCAGGGGGCATCGTGCGCGCGCGAGCGCCCGACCGCGCTGCTGGACGTGGGCTATCAGAAGCCCGCCGGTCGCACGCACGCGTTGCGCTGCGAGCTGAGCGCTCGCGAGGACGGGCTGCACGCGCGCCCGACCGGCCCGCAGGGCTCGCATGTGCTCAGCTCGATGCTCGCGGCTGACGCGCTCGCGATCGTCCCCAGCCAGGCGACGCGCGTGGCGCCCGGGACGCGCGTTGAGATCGAGCCGCTGCGCCCGTGGCTGGTGGCCTGCGCGTGAGCGCCCGCGGGGAGATGACCCTGACGGTGCGGCTGTTCGCGCTGCTGCGCGAGCGCGCCGGCACGGACACGGTCGAGCTGCGCCTGCCCGGCGGGGCGACCGTGGCGGACGCGCTGAGCTCGCTCTCGCGCGACGAGCGGCTGCGCGAGCCGCTCGCGCGGATGGCCGTCGTGATGGCGGTCAACCGCGAGTACGCCGATCCGCTGACCAAGCTGGCGGGCGAGGACGAGCTCGCGCTGATCCCGCCGCTCAGCGGCGGCAGCAGCACACGCGACGGCGCCGGCAGCGCGCAGCACGCCCGGGTGCACGCGCGCATCAGCGAGCAGCCGCTCTCACGCGAGCAGCTGCGCGCGGCCGTCTCGGACCCGGGCGCCGGCGCGGTCGTCACCTTCGAGGGCGTCACGCGCGAGGTCGAGCGCCTGGACTACGAGGCATATGCCGCGATGGCACAGGAGCGTCTCGAACGAATCGCGCGCGAGTGCGCGCGACGCCACGGTGTGCGTGCGATCGTGCTCGAGCACCGCGTCGGCGGCGTCGCGCTCGGTGAGCCGAGCGTGATCGTGGCGGTCGCCGCCGCGCACCGCGCGCAGGCGTTCGCCGCGGCGCGCGACGCGATCGACGCGGTCAAGGCGCAGGCGCCGATCTGGAAGCGCGAGCTCCGCGGCGACGGCGACGGCGAGTGGGCGCGGGGCGTGCCCGCGCAAGTCGCCGCGGGCGCGCTCCCGAGCGCCTCCGGGCTCACGCACGTCGACCGTGACGGCTCGGCGCGGATGGTCGACGTCGGCTCAAAGCCGCCGCGCGCGCGCATGGCCCGCGCGCGCGCACGCGTGCGCATGTCCTCGCAGAGCGCGCGCGCCGTGCAGGCGGGCGATGGACCCAAGGGCGAGGTCCTGGGGGTCGCGCGGATCGCGGGCATCCAAGCCGCCAAGCAGACCGCGCAGCTGATACCCCTCGCCCATCCGCTGGCGCTCAGCTACGTCGACGTCTCGGCGAGCGTCGACCCCGACGCGGGCGTCGTCGAGCTGATCGGCGAGGCGCGCACGGTCGAGCGCACGGGCGTGGAGATGGAGGCGATGACCGCGTGCGCGGTCGCCGCGCTGACCGTGTACGACATGGTCAAGGGGCTCGAGCGCGGGATCACGCTCGAGCAGGTCGTGTTGCTCGAGAAGCACGGCGGGCGCAGCGAGTATCGCCGCGAGGAAGCCTGAGCGCGTGCGCGCGGCGGCGCTGACGATCAGCACCTCGAAGGCCGCGGGCGCAGGCCAGGATCAGAGCGGTCCCGCGCTCGAGTCGCTCGCGCACGCGCTCGGCGCGAGCATCGTCGAGCGCGAGCTCGTGCCGGACGACCGCGACCTGATCGAAGCGCGCCTGCGCCGTTTCGCCGACGCCGAGGACAACCACGCTTGCTGCGCGCTCGTGCTCACCAGCGGCGGCACCGGCGTCTCGCCCGACGACGTCACCCCCGAGGCCACGCGCGCGGTGCTCGATCGCGAGATTCCCGGGATCGCCGAGGCGATCCGCCTGACATCCCAGCAGCACACGGCCAACTGGATGCTCTCGCGCGCGATCGCCGGCGTGCGCGGCACGACGCTGATCGTCAACCTCCCGGGCAGTCCCCGTGCGATCGCGCAGGTCGCCGAGGCGCTCGCTCCGGCGCTCGCGCATGCGCTCGCGCTGATCGCCGGCGCGCCTGCCGCGCACGCCGGGCAGGATCCCGAGCCGGCGCGCGTGGCGGACGCCGCGGCGCGCCAACCGGTTTGCCGGCGGCGCACACGTGGGTAGAGGCAGAGCAGCACGATGTCCTCCTACATCGGCATCGAGATCGTCGACTCCGAGCATCACGGCGAACACACGCTCGCGCTGGCCGGAGAACTGGACATCGCCTCCGTGCCCAGCCTGGAAGCGGAGATCCGCCACCTCTGCGAGGCCGACGGCACGCGCGGGATCACGCTCGACCTGAGCAGCCTGCGCTTGATCGACTCGACCGGGCTCGCGGCGATCGTGCTCGTCAGCCGCCTGTGCGCCAAGCACGGCTTCGGCTTCGAGCTGGTCCCCGGCCCGCGCCAGGTGCAGGGGCTGTTCGAGAGCACCGGCCTGATCGACGCGCTGCCGTTTCGCGGCTCCCGGCACGGGTAGCCACCGTACGTGACCCGCTTTGAGCTGCGCGGCATCGGCTCGCTCGCACCGCCGGCCCGGCGGGCGAGAGCGTCAGACGGCGCGGCGCTCGTGCGCGCACGATTGGCGGGCGCGCCGGCACCTGCGCGCTCCCGCCCGGCCGACGCGCGTGTGGCCGACCCACAGCCGCGAGCGCAGGCTCGCACTCCCCCAATGCGCCCTTGACTCGCAGTGCCGCGGGCTCTGCGAGCGCTCGCCAGGCGGACCGCGACGGTCGATCTCTAGCGCCCGGCCGCGCGGCGGTAGCGCGCGACCGCCAACGGCGCGAACACGCCCATGATCACGAAGGCCCACACGACCGCGCCCCACACGCTGTTGTGCGCCGCCGCGCCGAGCCACAGGTGGCGCATCGCATCGACGACGATCGTGAACGGGTTGACGTTCGCGAACGCCCTCAGCACCGAAGGCATCGAGCGGACGGGCACGAACGCCGAGGAGATGAACGTCAACGGGAAGACCGCGATGAACCCCACCGAATTGGCCGACTCGGGTGAGGAGACGAGCAGGCCGATGAACGCGAAGAACCACGAGAACGCGTAGCCGAACACCAGCAGCAGCGCCAGCCCCGCGAGGGCGTGCAACGCGCTCGCGTGGAAGGAGAAGCCGATGATCACGCCCGTCAGCACGAGGATCGCGATCGACAGCGCGTTCGTGACGACGTCTGCGAGCGTGCGACCCGCGAGCACCGCCGGGCGCGCCATCGGCAGCGAGCGGAAGCGATCGATCAGGCCCTTGTGCATGTCCTCGTTGAGTCCGATCGCCGTTACGAAGCCGCCGAACGCGATGTTCTGGACGATGATCCCAGGGACCAGGTAGTCGACGTAGGAGTACCCGGGCGTCCTGATCGCGCCGCCGAACACGTAGCGGAACAGCAACACGAACATGATCGGCTGGACGGTGAACGCGAGCAGCAGCTCGGGCGCCCGCGGCAGCCGGATCAGGTTGCGCTCGGCGATGATCAGCGTGTCTGACACCAGGCGCCTCACGCCCCCCGCCCCCGCTCATCCGGCCCGCCGGCCTGCTCCTCGATGTCGCACGCTGCGCTCACGCGGCCCGCTCCCGCTCGACCGGCTCGCCGGCGTCTTCGGCGACGTGCCCGGTGAGCGCCAGGAACACGTCGTCGAGCGTCGGCCGGCGCAGCACCAGGTCGTCCACGCCGACGCCCGCCTCGCTCAGGCGGTGCACCGCCTCGACGATCGCGCCGCTGCGCTCGCGCACGCTCAACCTCACGGCCGTTCCCTCCCACGCGGGCGTCTCGTCGGACATCGGCGCGAGCGCCGCCGCGGCGATCTGCGCCTGGGCGGGATCATCGAGGCTGACCTCCAGGCGCTGGCCGCCGACGCGGTCCTTGAGCTCATCCGCGGTGCCCTCCGCGATCACGCGGCCGTGGTCGATCACCGCGATCGTGTTCGCCAGGCGGTCGGCCTCGTCGAGGTACTGCGTGGTCAGCAGCACGGTCGTGCCCTCGGCGACCAGGCGTTCGATCACCTCCCACAAACTCAGACGGCTGCGGGGGTCAAGGCCGGTCGTAGGCTCATCCAGGAACAGCACCGGCGGCTTGGCCACGAGCGCCGCCGCAAGGTCGAGCCGCCGTCGCATGCCGCCCGAGTAGGTCTTCGCGGGACGGCCGGCCGCCTCGAGCAGGTCGAAGCGCTCGAGCAGCTCGCGGGCGCGCGCCTTCGCCCGCCGCCGCGACGCGCCGTACAGGCGCCCGACCATCGTCAGGTTCTCGAGCCCCGTCAGGTTCTCGTCGATCGCCGCGTACTGGCCGGCCAGGCCGATCCGCTCGCGCAGCTGCGCCGCGTCGCCCACGACGTCGCAGCCGAGCACCCAGGCGCTGCCCGCGTCTGGCTTCAGCAGCGTCGTCAGCACGCGCACCAGCGTGGTCTTGCCCGCGCCGTTGGGGCCGAGCAGTGCGAGCACGCTGCCGGCGGCCACCTCGAGATCGACCCCCGCGAGCGCCTGCACGGAGCCGTATGACTTGAACACCCCGCTGACCCTGATCGCGGTCTCGTGGCCCATGCGCTCGAGCGGCGGCATGCTCCAACCCTAGAGCGCGTCAGCCGGCGCGCGTGTCGTCGCAGCGAGGCGGCGCTCGCCGCGACCGTCCGCGTCCAATCCCGCAGCCGCCGAGGCTCAGGCGAGGGGCGCGTCGCCCACCCAGTACCGCGGGCCGGGGCCGCGCCGGGCGATTCGGTCCTCGGGGTTGGCCAGGCGGCAGCGATCGAGCGACAGGCAGCCGCAGCCGATGCACTCGCCAAGTCCGGTCCTCAGGCGCTGCAATTCCGCGATCCGCGCGTCCACGCGCGCGACCCAGCCGCTGGACAGCCGCGACCAGTCGCGCCGCGTGGGCGCCCGCTCGGGCGGCAGCTTCGCGAGCTCGCCCGCGATCTCCTCGAGCGTCAGGCCGATTCGCTGCGCGAACACGATGAACGCGATCCGCCGCAGCACCCGCCGCGGATAGCGGCGATGACCCGAGCCGGAGCGCTCGGAGGCGATCAGGCCGCGCTGTTCGTAGAAGCGCAGCGCCGACGCCGCCACGCCGCTGCGGCGCGACACCTCGCCGATGCTCAGCAGCTCGGACGCGCCGCTCACGCTGTTTCGCCCGCCCATTGATTAAAGCTTACTTGAACTCCTAGTGTTGGGGCAAACAGCAAGCCGGCGCGAGAGGAGCGACGATGAGCACCACGCAAACAGCCAGCCAACGGATCACCAGCGAGCTTAGCTCGTGGCCGGGCGTCCACTCGGGCCCCGGGCGCCGCGGCGAGTTCGCCTTCAAGCTCGGCCGCCACGAGCTCGGCCACCTGCACGGGGACCGCTCTGCCCACTTCTTCTTCCCCAAGGACACCTGGCGCGAGCTCAAACGCGAGGGCCGGATCACCGAGCACCCCGTGTTCCCCGACCGGGAGGGCCCGGCGGCGCGTGCGATCCACGACGAGGCCGACGTCGCCGAGGTGATCGCCCTGATGCGTCTCAACTACGAGCGCTTCGGCGCCTGAGGCGTCCGCTCGGAGCTCGCCAGCAGCGCGTCGAGCAGGCCCGGGAAGCGCTCCTGAAGGTCCGAGCGGCGCAGCGTCATGCGCCGCTCGGTGCCCGCCGCTCGCGTCAGCGTCAGCCCTGCCTCGCCCCCAGCGATGATCGGCTCCCGAGTCCGCCTCCCCATCCCGCTCGCCTTCGCGTCGGTCGCCGCCGTGATCGGCCTCGCCCTGTACGCCTCCGCCACCCCCTCGCCGCTGTACGGCGTCTACCAGGCGCGCTGGCACTTCTCCACGCCCGTGCTCACGCTCGTGTACGCCACCTACGCGCTCGGCGTGCTCACCTCGCTGCTCGCGATCGGGGGCCTGTCCGACCAGACGGGCCGGCGCCCCGTGCTCTGTCTCTCGCTGCTCGCGCTGCTCGGCTCGATGGGGCTGTACCTCGCCGCCAGCTCACTCGCGTGGCTGTTCGCGGCCCGCGCGCTGCAGGGGCTAGCCACCGGCGCAGCGCTCGGCGCCGCCGGCGCTGCCCTGATCGAGCTCGCGCCCGCCGGCGACGCGCGCCACGCGGCGCTCGTCAACGGCGCCGCGAGCACCGCCGGGATCGGCGCCGGCGCGTTCATCTCATCGCTGCTCGTCGAGTACCTGCCCGCGCCGCGAACCCTGCCGTTCGTGCTCGTCGCTGCGCTGCTCGCGCTGCTCGCGCTGACCGTGTCGGCGCTGCCGGAGCCGGTGCTCGAGCGCACGCCCCCGCGGCTGCGCCCGCAGCGCCCCGCCGTGCCCGCCGCCACACGCCGGGCGTTCGTGCTCGCCGCGCTCGGCGTCACGGCGTCCTGGTCGGTCGGCGGCGTGTACCTCGCGCTCGGGCCGGGGCTCGCGGGACAGCTGCTGGGCAGCCACGGCGAGCTCGCCGGCGGGATCGCCGTAGCGGCGCTCGCCGGTCCTGCGGGCCTCGCCCAGGTGGCCGGACGCAGGCTGCTCAACCGCACGCTCACGGCGCTCGGGGCGACGCTGCTCGCACTCGGCATGGCGCTCACCGGCGCGTCCGTCGCGACCGGCTCGGCGGCGTTCTTCCTCGCGAGCAGCGCACTCAGCGGCGTCGGCTTCGGCCTCGCGTTCATGGGCGCGTTGCGCCACCTCACCGGATCGATCCCCGACGGGCGCCGCGGCGAGGTGATGTCGGCGTTCTACGTCGTCGCCTACCTCTCTCTGTCGCTGCCCGCGATCGCCGCCGGCTTCGCCACCGCCAGCCTCGGGCTGAGCGAGACGTTCGAGATCTTCAGCGCAGCCGTCGCCGTGCTCGCCTGCGCGGTCGCGCTCGGTGGCCTGCACATCTCCGAGGAGCGCGTGAGCCTCGCCCTCGCCGCGCCGCCCGACGCGCCGCGGCCCGCGCGATCCTCGAACGCCGCCGCCGCGCGCATGCTCGGGCGCGACGCCGCATGAGCGCCGCGCTCGCCGGCGCGCGCGTCGAGCGAGCGAGCAAGCAAGCAAGCAAGCAAGCGGGCGCGCAAGCAAGCAAGCAAGCAAGCAAGCAAGCGGGCGGGCGGGCACGCAAACAAGCAAGCGGGCGCGCGCCTAGCTCGGCGGCGAGGGCGTCGAGCTAGGCGGGCTGCTCGCCCTCTACGACGAGAAGCTAGAGGTCGAGCTCGACGGCGTGCTGCGACAGCAGCCCGCGGGCAAGCCGGCGTGCTGCGACAGCGGCCCGCGGGCAAGCTCGCCTAGAACGAGCACGGGCGCGCGCAGTGGTCGATGCCCACTTCGGTGATCCCCGCCGAGGTGATCTTGATGCGGATCGGCACGCTGCCGCGACCGAGCAGTTTGCGCAGCACGGACTCGCCCTTGGTCTCGATCGCCGAGCGCAGCGGCTCTTCGAAGCCGTCCGGTCGCAGCGCATCGGCGATCTGGACGTACACGTGCTGCTCGGCGGTGCCGTTCTGGACCTTCCAGCGATACAGCGCTCCGGGTACGCGCAACACCCGGATCGGGGTGGGACCGCCAACGATGTCGAGGACCGCAGGCACGAGCAGAGCATCGGGTCTTCGCCGCGCGCTGGCAACGGTCTGCTGGCCAGCATCGACGGCTATGGCTTTGGACAGGTGTTCAGAGCCTTTGCGGGCGAGCGCTCGCAGGCGCGCGCCGCCGCGCACAAGGCTCTCACAGCGGCGGAATCCGATGGCCCCCGAGCCGCATTTCGCCCTCGCCGCCGCGTCGCTCGCCAAGCGGGCGCTCGTGCGCGCCATACACGTGCAGCTCGCAGAACCCGTCGGGCCCCTCCCGCAGCACGAATGCCCGCCGCAGCTCGGCGATCCGCGTGCGGTCCCTCAGTTCGTAGGTCGCCTGCACCTCCGCGATCCACACGTCCTGCTCGTGCCACTCGGCGGTGATCCGATGCTCGGAGGAGCGCAGTGTCGCAAACAGCTCTGAGAACACCTCGCGCACCGCCCCGGTGCCCTGCCCGCGGCGCCCGTCCACCACCAGGATCTCCGCGTCCGGGGCCGCGAGCGCGACCGTCGCCTCGAGGTCGAGCTCATCGACTGCTCGCAGCAATTGGTCGATCGGCGAGGCGCTCACGCCCGGCAATCGTAGTCCGACGATCCCGGCGCCGCCGCCAGCCGCGGTCTCGACGGGCGGGCGCGCCGCCTCACGTTTCGGGGCCCCGCCGCCGTGGCGCGCGTCCGGCGGGCTGAGTGGGCGCCTCGCGCACGGGTGGCGCGGGGATCGAGCGCCGCAGCGCCCGCTGCGGCTCGACGGTCGCCTTCCTGCCGTGATGGACGATCTCGAGCGCTGAGCCCTGCAGCAACGAGTAGGTCGCGCGCGTGTGCTCGACCTCCACGAGCAGACGCCGCTCGCGGAAGCACAGGCGGAACGTCAGCCGACTGAGCGCCTGCGGCAGGCGCGGCGCGAAGCTCAGGACCCCGCCGTGGTCGCGCATCCCTCCGAAGCCGGCCACGGCGCCAATCCACGTCCCCGCCAGCGACGCGATGTGCAGCCCGTCGCGCGTGTTGTGCTCCAGGTCGTCGAGGTCGATCAGGGCCGCCTCGCAGAGATAGTCGTAGGCCAGCTCGAGGTGACCGACCTCCGCGGCGATCGCGCACTGCGTGCACGCGGACAGCGAGGAGTCGCGTACCGTCAGCCGCTCGTAGTAGGCGAAGTCGCGCGCCTTCTGCTCGGCGCTGAACGCGTCGCCGCGCACGTGCAGGGCGAGCACGAGATCGGCCTGCTTGACGACCTGCTTGCGATACAGGTCGAAATAGGGAAAGTGCAACAGCAGCGGATACTGCTCGGCGGCGGTCGCTTGGAAGTCCCAGACGGCGTGCTCGGTGAACTCCTCGGCCTGCGGGTGCACCATCCGCTCCTTGTCGTACGGGACGAGCATCGCGTCCGCGGCGTCGCGCCAGGCGGCGGCCTCCTCGTCATCGACCCCGAGCTCGGAGGCGCGCTCGGCGTAGCGGGCGACCGCCGCGAAGGCCTCGCGCAGGTTGCGCTGGGCCATCAGGTTGGTGTACACGTTGTTGTCAGCGATCGCGCTGTACTCGTCGGGACCGGTGACGCCGTCGATCCGGAAGTTGCCGGCGGCGTCGTGGTGTCCGAGCGAGCGCCACAGCCGTGCCGTCTCAACCAGCAGCTCGACGCCAGCCCCGCTCGCGAAAGCGTCGCCGTCCCCGTTCGCCGCCTGATAGCGCACGACCGCGTCGGCGATGTCGGCGTTGATGTGGAACGCTGCGGTCCCCGCGGGCCAGTAGCCCGAGCACTCCTGGCCGCGGATCGTTCGCCACGCGAACGCGGCGCCCTCGAGCCCGATCGAGCGCGCGCGCTCGCGCGCCAAGTCAAGCGTCAAGTGGCGCCAGCTCAGCGCGTCGCGCGCCGCTTGCGGAGCCGTGTACGTGAGCACCGGCAGCACGAAGCTCTCGGTGTCCCAGAACGTATGCCCGTCATAGCCCGGACCCGTCAGGCCCTTGGCCGCGATCGCCCGCCGCTCTGCCCGGGCGCTCGCCTGCAGCACGTGGAACAGACCGAAGCGAACCGCCTGCTGCAGCTCGGCGTCGCCGTAGATCTCGACGTCGGCCCGGTCCCAGAACTGATCGAGGTATGCGCGCTGTTCGGCGAGCAGCCCGTCCCAGCCGTGGTGGCGCGCCTCCGCCAGCGCCGCCGCGACCTGGTCGACGAGCGCCGGCGTCGAGCGCTGGCTCGACCAACCGTAGGCGAGCAGCTTGACCACGCGAAGCGGCGCCCCCGGCTCGAGGTCCGCGCTCACCAGCACCCGGCCAAGGTCCTCGAAGCCCTCCACGCTCGTCGTCGTGCGCGCCGAGCCGTCGATGATGTGATCCATCGCCGACGCCATCCTCAGCCCGCTCGCCCTGGTCGAGTGAGCGAGCATCACACGCGTGTCGCGCTCGCCGAAGTACTCCGAGCGCAACGGCGAGCTGGGCGCCCCGGCGGTGCGTGGATCGAGCGCGCTGGGCGGCGGCAATGTCTCGTTGGCGACGAGCTCGGACTGCACCACCACGGGCGTCTTGCCGTCGAGCGTCTCGACTTCATAGAGGATCGCCGCGACCGCACGCTGGGCGAAAGAGACCAGGCGGGTCGAGGCGATCCGCACCGAGCGCCCCGTCGGTGAGACCCACTCGAGCGTGCGGCGCAGCACCCCGGCGCGAAGATCGAGCACCCGCTCGTGGCTGCGCAGCTCGCCGTAGCGGACGTCCAGCGGCTCGTCCTCGACCAGCAGACGCATGATCTTGCCGTTGGTCACGTTGATGACCATCTGGTTGTCCTCGGGATTGCCGTATACGGCCTCGGAAGACGGCAGCGGCGCCACCTCGTAGAAGCCCGCCAGGTATGTCCCCGGCAAGCCGAACGGCTCGCCCTCGTCGAGGTTCCCGCGCAGGCCGATGTGGCCGTTGGCGAGCGCGAACACCGACTCCGTCTGTGCGAGCCGCTCGACGTCGAGCTCGGTCTCGCGCACGACCCACGGCTCGATCGCGAATGACGGATCCTGGATCACGGCGCCTGCAGCAGCTCCGCCAGGTCACGCACCACGAGATCCGCGCCGCTGGCCGCCAGGGCCTCGGTCTGACCGACTCGGTCGACGCCGACGACGCAGCCGAAGTGCCCCGCGTGACCTGCCTCCACGCCCGCTAGCGCGTCCTCGAAGACCGCCGCCTCGCCGGGCTCGACCCCCAACGCGCGCGCGCCCGCGAGGTAGGTGTCGGGCGCCGGCTTGCCCTGCAGGTGCTCGCGTTCGGCGACGACGCCGTCGATGACCGCTTCGAACAGCTCCGCGATGCCCGCCGCGCGCAGCACCTCATGGCAGTTGGCGCTCGAGGAGACGACCGCGCGGCGCAGCCCCGCCTCGCGCGCGGCCCGCACGTAGCGCACCGAGCCCTCGTAAGGCTCGACTCCGTGCTCGCGGATCAGCCCGAGCACGATCTCGTTCTTGCGCTCGCCGAGCGCGTGAACCGTCTCCGCGCCGGGCGGATCGTCGGCGCCGCCTTCGGGCAGCTCGATCCCGCGCGCGGCCAAGAACGAGCGCACCCCCTCGTAGCGCGGCTTGCCGTCGACGTACTCGTCGTAGTCGCCGACCTGATCGAAGGGGACGAACGCCTCGCCCGTGCGCTGCGCGCGCCGGCGCAGGTAGTCGTCGAACATCTGCTTCCACGCCGCCGCGTGCACCTTGGCCGTCTGCGTGAGCACGCCGTCGAGATCGAACAGGCAGGAGCTCACGGCGGCGGGCAAACCAAGCACGCCGCAGAGCTAATCAGCTTGCGGGCGCCGGCGCGCGCCGTAGCCTCCACGCGCCGCGCGCATCCCGCCGCGCTCGCGCCCGCTACGGCGCCGCGCGCGCGCAGCAGCGTCCCCGCGCCGCGCGCATCCCGCCGTGCTCGCGCCCGCGCAACCCCCGGCCGCCGGCGCCGGGCAGCGGGCTCGCCCTATCCCAGCCCGGCGGCTCGGCGGGCCCGCTGCACCGCCGGCCGTGCCGGACAGTCCGCGAGGTGGTCGTTGACAAGGCCGCACGCCTGCATCAGCGCGTAGAGCGTCGTCGGGCCAACGAAGCGAAAGCCGCGCCGCTTGAGCTCGCGCGCGAGCGCGACGCTCTGCGGCACGGTCGATCGCACATCATCCCAGGATGCCGGCGGCGGCTCCCGAGGCGCGGGCGCGTGGGCGCGTATGAGGGCATCGAGCGGCTCGGCGCTGCGCAGCGCCACGGTCGCCCGGGCGTTGGCGAGCGTCGCCTCGATCTTCGCTCGGTTGCGCACGATCCGGGCATCGGCGAGCAGGCGCGCCAGATCGGCGTCGCCAAAGCGCGCGATGCGTCCGGGATGAAAGCCGGCGAACGCGGCTCGGAACGCCTCGCGCTTGCCCAGGATCGTGCGCCAGGACAGGCCGGACTGGAACGCCTCGAGGCTCAGGCGCTCGAACAGACCGCGCTCGTCGAGCACCGGAAACCCCCACTCCTCGTCGTGGTAGCGCGCCATCAGCGGGTCGCCCTCGCCGAAGCAGCGTGTGCTCCGTCCCGCCGCTGTCGTCACGTCTCGCTCGCCAGGCGCTCGTGCACGGCGCGCACCGCGCTGGACCCCTCGCCGACGGCTGCAGCTACCCGCTTCATCGAGCCGTGGCGCACATCTCCGGCGGCGAACACGCCGGCCACCGACGTCTCGAACGGCAGCACTCGGGAGGCGCCGACGACGAGCGCGTGCGCCAGCTTGCGGTCGGTGAGAACGAAGCCGTCCGCGTCGAGCAAGACCTCCTCGCCGAGCCAGCCGCTCGCGGGACGCGCGCCGATGAAGCAGAACAGGCCCGAGCACTCCAGCGTCTGCTGGCCGTCCGTCGCGAGCTCGCGCAAGCTCACCTGCTCGAGACGCGCACCGCCCAGCAGGCGCTGCACTTCCACGCCCGTGATCAGCTCGATCCTCGGGTCGGCCTCGATCCGCTCGATCAGATACCGCGACATGCTCTCGGCGAGGTCCCCGCGCCGGATCGCGATCGTGACGGCGCATTTGCTCTGGGCCAGGTACAGCGCCGCCTGGCCCGCCGAGTTCCCGCCCCCGATCACCAACACGGGGCTCCCGCCGCAGACACGCGCCTCAAGGTCGGTCGCCGCGTAGTAGACGCCGGCGCCCTCGAAGCGCTCCAGCTCCTGCACCGGCAGGCGCCGATAGCGCGCTCCGGAGGCGACGATCACCGCCCGCGCCGGGATCTCGCTGCCGTCGCGCAACACGACCACGTGGAAGCCCACCTCGGTTCGCAGGCTGGCCACCTCGCAGGGAGAGCTCAGGCGCGCACCCAGCCGCATCGCCTGGACGGCGGCCCTGGCGGTTAGATCTCCGCCGGAGATGCCGTTCGGGAACCCCGCGTAGTTCTCGATTCGCGAGCTCGCACCGGCCTGGCCCCCGATCGTCACGGCGTCCAGGCAGACCGTGCGCAGACCCTCCGACGCTCCGTACACCGCGGCGGCCAGCCCCGCCGGGCCGCTGCCGACGACAACCAGGTCGAAGATGTAGCCCGGCGTCGGCCGGAAGGTCAGGCCGAGATGCTCGGCGATGCTCGCCGGCGAGGCGCGGCGCAGCGTCTCGGTGAGCGTGATCACCGCCGGGATCTCGCGCGCCTGCAACCCCATGCTGGCGAGCAGAACGTCCGGGTCCTCGGCGTCCTCGACGTCGATCCAGGAGTGAGCCAGGCGGGAGTGCTCGGCAAACGTCCGCAAGCTCATCGCCTCGGGCGAGTAGCGCGAGCCGACGATCCGAATCGCCTCGGCGCCCACGCCCGTACGCAGCATCTCGCGCCGCGCGAGCAGCGCGGTGAAGATCGTGTCCGCGAGCGCCGGGCGGACGCCCATCAGCCGGCGAAACTCCTTCTCGGCGATCACCAGGACCCGGCCCCCGACCGTCACCCTGCAACCAAGCGAGCGACGCTGGCCGGTCAAGAGGTTCAGCTCGCCGACAAATCCCCCCCGTCCGTACGTGGCGATCACGGCCGCCTGCGCACGATCGAAAAGGCCGACCTCGACCTGGCCGTCGAGCAGCACGAACAGGTCTTGAGAGGCCTCGCCGGCCTCGAACAGGAACTGCCCGGCCGCAATCGGCTGCTCGCTGCCGAACGCACTCATCTCCGCGAGCTCCGCGTCGCTGAGCACCGGAAAGGCGCCGTCATCACCGGCATTGGCGCTCATCTGCACGTACGCGCGGAATTGCTTGCTCGAGCGGGCGTCATCGCACCATAGCGGCGCTAGCCACACGAGCGCTCGAGAGCACGCTCGGCCCGCCCGACAGGCGGGCGTAACCACGCCCGCTCGGCGACCGGTACGCTTGCGTGGATGGACGACGAGTCGATCCTCAGCCGCATCGACGCTCTCGTGCAGGAGGAGCACAAGCTGATCGGCAGCGAGCGCGACGACGCCGTCAAGGACGACGCGCTCGAGACCGACCGGCGGCGACTGCGGGAGGTCTCGGTCGCGCTCGACCGCTGCTGGGATCTGCTGCGCCAGCGGCGGGCGCTGCGCGGTGCAGGACAGGACCCGGACGAGGCGCACGTGCGCGACGCGGACATCGTCGAGAAATACCTGCAGTAGAGCCAATGCACGCCGGCATGCTCGCGAGCGAGCCCCGGCCTCGGAGCTGTGCGGCCGTGCCCGGCGCGCACGTCGCCGCCTATACGCTGCTCGCCAGATGGCCGACTGGACGACGATCGCCTCGCTCGGGACCGCGGGCGGCACTTTGGTGCTCGCCGTCGCGACGTTCTCCTCGGTGCGCTTCGGGCAGCGCTCGGTGCGCGTCGCGGAGCGCTCGACGGCGATCGCGGAGCGCGCGCTGCTGCTCGGCTTGCGACCGGTGCTCGCCCCCGCGCGTGTCACCGACCCGCCCGAGATGGTGCGCTTCGGCGACGGGCGCATGGTGAAAGTCGAAGGCGGCTTGGCGGCGGTCGAGCGCGACGGCGAGAGCTACTACCTCGTGATCCCGCTGCGCAACGTCGGCAGCGGCCTCGCGGTGCTGCAGGCCTGGCGCCTCGCGACAGACCACCCGCGGCTCGGCGTTCGGCACGCCGACCCCGATGAGCACCGGGCGCAGACGCGTGACCTGTACGTGCCGGCGGGCGACACCGGCTTCTGGCAAGGCGCCGTACGCGAGCCCGACGATCCGTTCCGCGACGGCCTCGAGGAGGCGTTCAGCGCCGGCGAGGTGCTGACGGTCGACCTGCTCTACGGCGATCACGAGGGCGGGCAGCTGACGATCAGCCGCTTCATCCTCACGCGCGAGCAGGACGGCAACTGGATCCCGGGCGTGGTACGTCACTGGGCGCTCGAAGGCGTCGATCCGCGCGGGCGCTGACGAAAGCCCGAGGCGATGAGCACGTCGACGGCCGCCCGCTATCTGCCCGCCGAATGGACGGCGTGACGATCGATTCCCGGAGCGGGTGAACGGCGTGGGGGTGAAGGCGTGCCTGAACGGCGCACGCACGCGCGAGGAACACGACGCGGTGCCCCAGAGCGCGGCGGAGCTCGCGCAAGACACCGCCGCGGCAGAGCGCGCCGGCGCGTTTGCCGTGCACGTACATCCCCGCGACGCGAGCGGCCGGCAGACGCTCGCCGCGCCGGCGTGCGACGCCGCCGTCGCGGCGATTCGCGCCGCCGCGCCGCGCCTGCCCGTAGGTCTCTCGACGGCCGCGGCGATCGACCGAGACCCATTCGCGCGCGCCGCAGCGATCGCGACCTGGCGCTCGGCGCCGGACTTCGTCTCCGTGAACGTCGGCGAGGTCGGCTGGGCCGGGATCGTGCGCGCCGCCCTGCACGCGGGCATCGGCGTCGAGGCGGGCTTGTCCTCCCCGGAGGACGCGCTCGAGCTGGCGCACAGCCCATTCGCCCACCGCATCGTGCGGGCGCTGATCGAGGTCGACGGGGGCGTTCAGGAGGCCCGTGCGCTCGCCGAGCTCATCCCCGACGGGGTGACGCAGCTGTGGCACGGTTACGGTGAGCGTACATGGGAGGTGATCGCAGCCGGCGCCGCCGCCGGGCACGACGTGCGTGTGGGGCTGGAGGACGTGCTCGTGCTCCCGGACGGACGCGCCGCAGCCGGCAACGCCGAGCTCGTGGCGAACGCGGTGGCGTTGGTCGGCGGCGGCGGATAGGACCGCCGGCGCGCGAGGGCACGTTCGTGGCGAATCGCCGAGGCGTCTGCGAGGAGCGCCGCTCAGGCATCTGCGAGGAGCGCCGCTGGCTCCTCCCACGCATATCGCACCTTCGCCGGCGCGCCGGCGAGTCGGCTGGCGATCCCGCCCGGGGGCGAGACCGGAGCTCGCTCAACGCGCCTCCCGCCGCAGGCCCGATAGAAGGCCTGGGCCTCGACGTTCTGCTCGAGGACCCACAGATACAGGGCGGTTGGCTGCGAACGTGCGCGCAGCGTCTCGGCCGTCAGCGTGAGCAGACGCGAGCCCACGCCGCGACGTTGATGCGAGGCTGCGACTCTCGGCGTGCAGGTTTGCGAGCGCCTCGGCGTCGGCCGGGCCGGCGCGGCGAACATGCGGCAACTGAAGCTCGGCCATGGGTCGTCCCTCGGTCGATCCTCTCATAGCATCTACGTTGGCGCCCGAGGGACGGCTGGACGCTTGAGCCGCTACCCGGACATCCAGCCGTACGGGCGCGGAATGCTCGACGTCGGCGACGGGCAGAGCCTCTACTGGGAGGTTTGCGGCAATCCCGCGGGCAAGGCGGCGCTGGTGCTCCACGGCGGCCCCGGCTCGGATTGTTCGCCCTACTCGCGGGGCCTATTCGACCCGGAGCGCTACCGGATCGTCCTGTTCGACCAGCGCGGCGCCGGACGCAGCCGTCCGCACGCCGGCGAGCCCGAGGTGAACCTGTCGGTCAACACCACGCACCATTCGATCGCGGACATCGAGAGCGTGCGAGAGCACCTCGACGTCGAGCGCTGGCTCGTGCAAGGCACTTCGTGGGGCAGCACGCTGGCGCTCGCATACGCGCAACGCTTCCCCCAGCGTGTCAGTGAGATCGTGCTGGCGGCGGTCACCCTTACCCGGCGCGCCGATGTCGAGTGGGTGTGCGAGGGCGCCCGTGCCTTCTTTCCCGAGCAGTGGCAGATCGTCGTCGGCGCCGCCGGGCATACGTCCACGAGCATCGCTGATCAGGTCGTGGTCGCGAGCGACCGCTTTACGCCGCCTTGAGCAGTCCGCCCGGACAACCAATGGAAGGCGCACGGCGAGAGGCGCACCACGAGAGGGCTACACGGCAGCGCGAATGCGAGCGGGGCGCGCCGGGAACGGCGAACACAGCGGCCCGGCCGAACACATGACCCTAACCCTCGAGGGCTGAGACGTCGAGTCGGCGCAGGCGCTCGGGATCGACGAGGATGTTCATCTCGGCGATCCGCCCGCCCGCGATCGTGAGGCCCATGACAGAGAACAGCTCTCCGTCGCGTGTGGCGAGCAGGCCGGCGGTCCCGTTGACGAGCGCGTGGCGGATGGTCAGATCGACGCGCCTGAACATCATCGCGCGGGCGGCGACGTTCTCGGCGCCCTGGACGCGGTGCGAGCGGCCCGCGCCGGGGCCGCCGTCGGCCCTGAGCACGACGTCGGGGTCGAGCACCGCGACGAGCCCGTCGAAGTCGCCCTCGCGGGAGGCGGCGAGGAACGCGTCCACCACCGCTCGCTGCGCGCGCAGGTCGGCGTCCGAGGCGGGCGCTGCGCCACGGACGCGACGGCGTGCGCGACTGGCCAGCTGCCGGGCCGCCTCGGGCGACCGATCCAGGATCCTCGCGATCTCTTCGAAGGGCACCGCGAACATGTCGTGCAACACGAACGCGAGCCGCTCAGGCGGGGTCAGCGTCTCGAGCACGACCAGCAATGCCAAACCGACCGAGTCCGCGAGCAAAGCCTCGTGCTCGGGATCGGTGCCGTCAGCGGGATCGATGACCGGGTCGGGCACGTGCGCGTCCAGCGGCAGCTCGCTGCGCGTGTTTCGCGAGCGCAGCATGTTCAGCGCCACGCGCGCGACGACGGTCGTGAGCCATCCTCCGAGGCTCTCCACGTCGCTGGTGTCGGCGCGGCTGACGCGCAGCCACGCATCCTGGACGGCTTCGTCAGCCTCGCTCAGCGACCCAAGGATCCTGTAGGCCACCGCGCGAAGGCGCGGACGATGCTGCTCGAACTCGCCGTCGAGCCATCCCTGCTGAGCCATGTCGCGTTCCTCCTTCGAGTCGTGTCATGACAAAGACCCGCGAAACCCAAGCAGTGTGACGCGACCGTGCTGATGGGCTGCGTGTCGCCCACAGGCGCTTGGCTCGGCGAGGATCGGCGTAGCTGTCGGTGGCGAACGACCCAGAACGCCGCACCGCACAGCACGACATGCGAGGATGCGCGCATGGACACCGCGACTATCGACCAGCAGTACAACCAGCTTCAGACTGAGTTCCAGGACGTCGCAAAGTCGGTTGAAGACTTCGCCCAGAAGCTCCAGACCGCCGCGCAGGGAGGCGACCAGAACGCGCGGGAATGGCTGCTCGACCTCAAGCAGATCGCGCTCGACGTCAAGGACGAGCAGGTGCAGGTGGGCGCTCTGCTCCAGGCGATCCACGGCTGGGCTGCAGATGCGGCTCAGAACGCGCCCGCGCCCGCGCAGCAGCCGGCGCAGCCGCAAGCGGGCGGCTTCGGCATGGGTGGCCGCGGCGGGATGTTCGGAGGCCTTCTCGGCGGCGGGTTCGGCCGGGCGATGGAGATGGGAGCCGGGATCGGCCTCGGCGAGGACATGATCAACAGCATCTTCCGGTGAGGATCCGCCCGACCTGTCGGCACCTGCCGGCCAGGCGCTCCACGGGCCAGGCGCTCCACGGGGCAGGCGCTCCACCGGGCAGGCGCTCCACCGGCCAGGCGCTCCACGGGCCAGGCGCTCCATGGGCCAAGCGCTCCACCGGGCAGGCGCGCAGGTGAATGTGGTGAGACGAGACAGTGTGACCGATCGCCGAGCGTTTGCCGCTATCCGCGAGGGGTTGCCGTGCGCGTTGATGTTGCCGGTGTGGGCATCGAGTATGAGGTCACAGGCGGCGGTCCGCCGGTCGTGCGGGGTTGCGAGCGCGAAGAGCCAACGACCGCCGATAGCTCACACGGCACCCACGGGCGCCCAGACGGAACATCCACAGTCTGAAACCTAACTGTCAAGCCTAAAGGCATCGGCCATCCGGCCGATCTCTAGCGGGCTTACAAACGACAGAGGTCGGCGGTATCCCTCGCGAGACGGGAGCGCCGCCGCAGACACGGCATGGCCATGCTTCAGATACTCGCGCACCGCTCGGTGCTAGTCACGCTCGCGATCGTATTCTCGATGGGCGGTGGCGCGGTGTTCGCCGGGAGCAGCCTGGTCACATCCCCGCAGCGCCCCGGGCACACGACGCTCCGCGTTCAGACCGCTGACGAATCGCACTCCGTGACGCACGCTGCGCGCAGGCGGCGCGACGCGAAGGCAGCGCGCAGGCACCGCGGCGCAGGGGATCACAGCATGGGTTCACACTTCGCGGTCGCAGAGCGCATCGATCCCGGCGACGCTACCACCGGCGCGGCCACGGTCGAGGTCTCCGAAAGCCCCAGCATCGAAGCGACCAAGGGCACCGAAAGCTCTCACGCACCGAGCAACCAAGGACCCATGCACAGCAAGGGCCTACACAAAGCCGCCCACGGCGCACAGGGGCCTCGGGGCGAAACCGGCCCAGCGGGCCCCGAAGGCAGGCAGGGCGCACAAGGGCCGCCGGGCCCAGCCGGTGCGGCTGGCGGCGAAGGCAAGGAAGGCGAGCCAGGCCCAACGGGGCCCGAAGGCAAAGGTAAGGAAGGCCCGCAGGGCCCCAAAGGCGAAACCGGCGCGACGGGAGCACAAGGCATCAAGGGCGAAACAGGAGCCGCCGGCGCCGAAGGCAAAGAAGGCCCACAAGGACCCGAAGGCAAAGAAGGCAAAGCAGGCCCACAAGGAGCCAAAGGCGAAACTGGCGCGACGGGAGCCCAGGGCGTCACAGGCGAAACCGGCGCGACGGGAGCACAAGGCGCAAAGGGCGAAACAGGAGCCGCCGGCGCCGAAGGCAAAGAAGGCCCACAAGGACCCGAAGGAAAAGAAGGAAAAGAAGGCAAAGCAGGCCCACAAGGACCCGAAGGCAAAGAAGGCAAAGCAGGGGCGACCGGCGCCGAAGGAAAAGAAGGCAAAGCGGGCACACAAGGAGCCAAAGGCGAAACTGGCGCGACGGGAGCAGAAGGCAAAGAAGGCAAAGCCGGGGAATACAAAGAATACGTTCAGGTGAAAGAAAAACGAACGATCGGCACCGAATATGAAGTTCTAAAGCAAACAGACGTGTCGCTAATGTACGACCGGGAAGCGACCAGTTCCTCAGCCCTCGCAATATTTGTCGCCGGTGTTGAAATCGAGAGCTTTAATTTCAAACCGAACTCCACCGGTGAAGTTCGACTGTACAACTTCGTGGTCCCGGCGGGCAAGAAGTGGAAGGTTACGACGACCGAAAGCGAAGGCAAACTAACCTCCACCTACCTGCAGTGACACCTCGGCGCTCATCGCCGGACGCCGGAGCGGCGCAGGAAGCCGGAGAGGGCGACCAGCCGGGGCCGATCGTGGCCCGCGCGTAGCCCGGCACAGCGACCGTCGCGCTCAGCCGCGCGCCGCGTGCTTGGCGCCGGCGTGCGCCTGCGACAGCCGCTGCCTCTGCTTGTCGGGGAGCGCCGACATCAGCTGCAGCAGCCCGCGGGCGAGCCGCAGGGGGCCCTCGAACTCGATCCGACCGTCGGCCAGGCGTCCGAGTGCAGCACGTCCGATCGCGCTTGTCGGGCGCGGCAGCCCGCCCGTCAGCGGCGCGGCGAGCAATGCGGCGAAGTCGTGGAAGGCACCCTCGAGGACCAGGTCGTGCGCGCGGTCGGCGTCGCTGGCGTCGGCGACCAGGATCTCGTTGCCGCGGAAGTCGACCTCGACGGATCGGCAGTCCTCGCTGAAGCGCAGCAGCACGCTGCCGTGCAGCTCGCGCGCATGCTGCGGGCGCAGAATCGCGCCACGCTCGACGAAGGCGAAGACGGCTGCCGAAATCGACCCGGCACCGGTTCGCCCGAGGCGAACCGTCGGCCGTTCAGCTTCGCGGGCGATGGGCACGACGCTCGACGATACCGGCCGGAGGGAACGGCCTCGCGTTCGGGACCACCCCGGCGCCCACTGCCTGACGCGGCTCTCCCTCCGCGAGCCGGTCCAGGAACGGTGAGGTCACCGGGGTGGCCCGTGCCGCCGCACCGCTTGCCGTTCGCGCGGAATCCGTCCCGTTTGACGAGGCTCCCTCCACCGGTCTTGCGGCGAGCGAATGCCCGCGCCTGCCCTTTCGGGAGAGCATCGCGGCAAGAGTGGCACGCCAGCCGCCTCCAGCTCGCCATGGCGCGGCGCCATCCGTCGCTGGCGCTACGCCGCGCACAGCGCGCTCACACGCTCCTCCAGCTCGTGGGCCTCGGCGACCGCCGAGCCCGCCCGGTCGAGGACGCGCAACGCTGCCTGCCGATCATCAAGCGGTCGCGGGTCGCACTCGTGACCGATCATCACCGGGCGCTCTCCGAGCTCTGACTCGCAGTCGGCTAGGACAAGAATGCGGGGCATGCCGTCTGCTCCTTTCGCCGCTTGGCTCTGGGCTGATTGGCACGCTCTATCCGCCGCACCGAGGGCGTAAACCTAAAGATCGTGGCATGGCCGGCGTAATGCCGCTATTTGCGCGGCACGCTTGTCGACGCCTGACGTGTTTGATGTGGGTGGCGCGTGCACGTCACCGCGCCCCGCATTTTTATCCGAGCTCACGGCAACTTCCGGCGGCGCGACAGGTTAGGCCGCTCCCGTTGAGTGAGGCGGGGTCCCGTCGAGTGGCGGGCACGTAGGTCGATCGATCAGCCCGAGGAAGCGCACGCCCGCGGCTCGGCCGGCCTGGCATCGGGCGTGGGCAATGGTCCGAAGCACGGCGCGCGGCAACGTCGGAGCGGAGCTTGTTACCCGGCTCGCCGCGGCTCAGCGACCTCCGTGCGACCGATGGCGATCGCATAGCATGCGTCCCCTGCGATTCGAGCCGGGCGACGGAGTTGCGACGGTCCCAGATTATCGGAGCCTACGCGGTGCCCGTTCTGGTCGCCCTGCAATCGCGCGCTGCTCATCAATCAACGCCAGTTCGCCGGGTAGAGGACCTCGCGATGAAACCCGAAGGAGGCCGTCATGATCGGAGACAAGTCGGAGCAGTTTCAGGGCAAGGACACGGACCTAGCGGCGCTGCAGTCCCACATCGAGGAGTACCTGAAGACCGACGGCTTCACGGTGCAGAGCTCAGCCCCCAGTGATCAGGGTGTGGTCATCCAGGCCCGGAAGGGCGGCTGGATGGCCGGGATCGTCGACGCAGACCGTGCGATGACGATCACGATCACGGGAAGCGCGGCCGACTTCACGGTCCGTATCGGCATCGGCAAGTGGCGCGAGCACCTCGCCGTAGCGGCGATCGAGACGCTGCTCATCTCTGATTTGTTCCTCGTCGTGGACGTGGCCGAGTCCACCTGGAACATCGAGATCGAGGACAAGCTCGTCAAGGAGATCAAGTCATTTGTCGGCTGAAGCGCCGGCTGGACCTGCGACCTACCGATTAGCGCGCTCACGATCGAGGGCTACGGGAGCGAGCCGGGCGGCGCGAGCCAGACGGACTCGAACCCCATGATCTCGGGCGAGCGTGTCGTAGTCGCGGTCGTCGTGGAGCACGGCCGCTCCGGTCTCTTGCGCGGCGGCGGCGATTAGGTACTCGACCACCGGTATCCGCTGGGCACCGGCAGAGCGATGGGCGAGCGTGCGCATGGCGTCCTGCGCGGCGCGGGCGGTGGTGGCTGTGAGCGGCGCGGTGCACACCGCGGTCAGCCTTTCAGCGAGCACGTCGAAGTCCGCGCCGCTGCGAGCGCTGAGCAGGATCTCCAGCCGCGCGGCGGGCGAGACCCGCAGACGACCCGGGGCCTGAACCCAACTGTCGCGGACGGCCGCATGGTATGCACGCGACCACGCGGAGGTATCTACGAGCAGCGGCAGCTCGCCCCAGGCGGCCCGGCTATCGGATGGGCCAGGCGCGGAGCTTGCCGTCGTGCAGCAGATCCCAGTCGATGCCCGAAGTCTCCGGGTTGATGAAGCTCTCGGCGAGCCCCCCGAGCAGCATCGTGCGCCGTTCTTCGGTTGGTGGTTCGTCGGCTATGTGGCGAGCTCCGGCGATCGCCAGTTCGCGCGCCTGTCGCGAGCGCGAGAGTCCGGCCGGCAGATGCGGCGGGGGCGCGCGCAGCGCGCGTGCGAGCTCTGGATCCTCGGTGACCTGAATGCGGGATGGGATGTAGCCACCAGGCGAGTGTGCCACCGGTGTATCGGTCCAGGGTCCCATCTGCCCAACCTCTCAAGACTCAGAGCCTCCAAGATCCCCGGGGCGGTTCAGATCGATGGTTGCGACTGGTTGCGTGAGTTGCGTAGGTTGCGAACTGATGCTACCGTGAGACTATGGCTTCAACTGTGACTCCGGAGGCCGAGCGCCTGGCGGAAGAGCTCGTCAAGCGTCTGGGCGAGGACCCGCTCACGCCGAGACAGCTGGCCGCCGAGCTGACCGGCGAGGAGGCGTCTGCAGCGTTGATCGGGGCGTTCGATGCGGCGTTGTCGCGGACCGCCGCCGCGGATGAGAGCGATCAGCTCGACGAGGCCCTGTGGGGCCGTGCACCGAGCGACCGGGAGCTTGCTCTCGCAAGGCGAGCGAGCTACGCAACGCGCGAGGACGCACTGCGCAACGCACTGGCGGACGCTCTCACGCGCGAGCAAGCGGCTACGCGGCTCGGCATCACGCCGCAGGCGGTCTCCAAGCGCGTAGCATCGGGCGGGCTAATCGCTCTGCGCCGCGGACGGGTAAGCCGGCTCCCGGCCTGGCAGTTCTACGAAGACGGGACGCTGCCTGGTCTCAAGCAGCTGATCGCCGCTTACCCAGGCGGCGCGCTTTCACTGACGATCTGGGCCACCTCCCCCACCCCAGACCTCGACGGCAGCACACCAGCACGGGCCCTGGCCCGCCGCGGCGGCGTTTCGCGCGTGCTCGAGGCTGCCCGTGTGCTCACTCCAGCCGCGTGGTAGCAAAACTCTGTGATCCGCCGGCCACATTGCCGGCGGATCCCCCGACGTGGAAGTGGCACGAGCAACGACCGATGGTCCGCATCTATCACGAGGACCCCGGCCACGACGGGACGGCGCCGCGGACGTTCGGTCCGCTCGCCCGCTTCGACCCTCACGTGCGCGACAACCACCAACGCCCACGCGAGGACCCCCAAGGCCGCGGCGCACTGTACCTCGCCGCCGATCTGGCGACGGCACTGGCCGAGTCCTATCCGGGGCAGTGGCCCGAGGTGCTGATCTGCCCACACGCCCGCGCCGCCTGGGTCAGCCCACCCACGTCGATCGAGCTGCTCGATCTCACCGGGCAAGGCGCGCTCGCGATGGGCGCGATGGGCACTCTGCAATGGGGCGATGAGCCACGCCGACGCACACAACGCTGGGGACGACGCATCTACGAGCAATACGGCGATCTCGCTGGCATCCGCTACCAGGCAGCCCACCAAGGCGGCGAATGCGTCGTCCTCTGGGAGCGCGCACCAACCCTCCACCGCCTCGCCGGCGGCGATCGCAGGCTCTGGGCGGTTTGGAGCCGGGTCACGGCCGCCCTCGCCGGGCAGGGCCGGGTGCCGCGCCGAATCGCCGCATCCGACTGCGAGCGATGCTGCGCAGCGGAACTCTCTGCATAGACGAGGGAACCCTCATCAAGGGCGACGACTCGCAGCGCAGCAAGGCAATCCGAGGGCTACAGGCCCGCAACAAGCTCCTGGCGACCGGCACGCCGATCTCCAACTACGTCAACCAAATCTTCTGGCTGATGTGGTGGTGCCTCGGCGATTCCAGCCTGCGCTTCCCCTACAGCTACGACGGCGGCCTCCCCGCGTTCGAGGTCGACTTCTGCGTCCTTGAGTACACCTACGGCCACGAGGGCTCCGAGACAGCCCACCGCCGCGAGAAGCGCAAGGTGCTCCCGCAGATCACCAACGTTAGCCGCTTCTGGCGCCTGTCCGCCGCGGCGATGATCCGCCGGCGCAAGCGCGACTTCGGCGAGCCGATCGTCCCCTGCACGCTGAAGACCGTCAGCGCCCCGATGGGCGTCGCCCGGCGCGAGCTCTACGAGAAGTGGCTGAGCAAGTCCACGTTCGCGTCGTTCTTCACCTGGAAATACCCCGACCACGCACTCGTCGCCAGCGGCCAGATCGAGCGGTTCGCCGCCGCCTGTGGCCAGCTCACCAAGCTGGAGTACGCCACCACCGCCCCCGAGGCCGCGACCGACCGCGAATGGCCCGGCCTCGCCGGGCTCGAGCACTCCAACTGGACGCCGAAGAACATGAAGACACTGGAGCTGATCCTCCAGCACGTCCAGGCAGGCGAGAAGATCCTCGTCGGCTCAGACCTCATCGAGACCGGCCGCTGGCTCTGTGACCGCCTCAAAGAAAAGGGCGTGCGCGCCGGGCACATCGTCGAGGAACGCAACGGCAAGCCCGCGACGGTCAACCCGAAGAAGCGCGCGGTCGTCATGCGCGACTTCCGCCACGGCAGCCTCCAGGTTCTGCTCTGCGCCATCCCCGCGATCCGCCTCGGCCACGACCTCGACACCGCCTCCGTCGTCGTGGTCGACGGGCTCGTGTTCTCCTACGAGATGTTCGACCAGTTCATCGCCCGCGCCCACCGGCTGTCCTCCCGCAAGCCCGTCACCGTCTACGTGATGCTCACCAAGGGCTCACTTGACGAGAAGAAGTGGACGCTGCTCTCTGCCAAGGCAGCAGCAGCAGACCTCGCTCTCGACGGGCAGCTCATGGACGAGCGCGAGGAGCCAATCTCCCTGGAGCAGGTCCTCAAAGACCTCCAGGCCAAGGGCGTGCCGCTCACCGGCGAGGAGATCGCCGAGGCCGAGCTGCGCGCAGCCTGGGAGAACACAACGACCGTCATCCCGCTCGTTCCTCATCGCAAGCCGCTCCCGCCGATCCAGCCGCTGCAAGAAACTGAGCAGCTCGAGCTGTTCGCAGCGTGAGCCGAGAGGCTGTCCCGGCGAGATGCCTTGGCATCGTCGACGCGCTCGCCTACCATAAGGAGGTCAAGCACGCGACACCAGCGGCCGATTCCTCAAACGGGTTTGATAGCGATGGCTACACGTACCGACCAGACGACTCCCCTGCTTCCCGAGATCCGCGAGCTGTCCGACGCCGAGTGGGACCGGCTGGCGGACGACAAAGCGCGCCAGTACTTCGGAATTAGCGCCCAGGAGTTCGAGCGGCGACTCGACGCCGGGGAGATCGACATCGAGGACCCCGACGCGATGCGCGTCGCGATGGTGCTGCGACCTCGTGCCGAGCCCAAGTAGGACGCCCGCCGAGGCCGTCGAGCAATACCGGACCCGAAGGGTACGGCTGCTCTCCTGCGTGACGAACGCGCACGTCATCGTAAGCGGCTACCACCAGGCTGACATCCCGCATCGCCTGTCCCTGGCCGGCAGCGACCCCGTGCGTCTGGGCGCGGAGCACCAGCTGACGCTCGATGTCGGAGAGCACTATCGCGTTCGCGAAGGCAGCGACGGCTGGGAGGTCGAGGTGGTCGCGTACTTCTACGCCATCGCACGAAACAACGAGGACGTGATCGTCTACCACTGGCACCCCTACGGCCGCAGCTCAATCAGACACCCACATCTGCATGTGCGCGCCGACCTCCAGATCGGCGAGCGCTCGCTAGGCAAGGTGCATCTCCCCACCGGCTTCGTGGCGATCGAGGACATCGTGACGCTGGCGATCCGCGAGCTGCGCGCCGAGCCCCTGCGTGAGGATTGGGAGGCGCTCATCGCCGACCGCGCTCCAACGTAGCCGATGTTATGTTGCGTCGTCGAAAGCCCCGGTGGACCGCTGACCTTTGGTCATGTCGCCGGGGCTAAGTCGCTCTCGAGGCGCCTGTGGGCTACCGTGCATCGCCGCGATGACGGCGGAGCGTGCTCGTCACCGCCAACTCGTGATCGAGCTTCGCGCTGACGCGGATCAACGCGTGCGCCGCCGTGCGGGGGCCGAGCCTGAAGACGACGGTCAGGCGTCCGTGCTTGAGCGCGACCGTCTTGGCGCCCGAGGCCACAGTTCGGCCTCGCAGCCGCCCGATGAAGCCCACGCGAACCGTCCCGCTCGCGGGTCCGCTCACATGCACCACCAGCTCGCGCCCCCGCAGCGTCTCGCTGACGTGGATTGTTGGCGGCGTCGCCGTAGCGCTATGGCCTGTGCCCGAGCCGCCGGCGCTGGACGGGGGGACGACGACGTTCGTGTGCGCAGCGTTGGCGGGGCTCGCATTGCCGGCTGCGTTGGTCAGCCACACGGCGATGCTCCGGCTTCCAGGGCCGGGAACCGTCACGGTCGCCGGCCCGCCCGCGGGCGCCGATGCGGGAGCGCTGCACGCGCCCGAGCCGCTCGCCGGACAGACTTGGTAGAGCGCGCCCGTGATCGGCGCAAGCTGCCCCGCAAACGCGTTTGCGTTGCGTTTGCAGGTGTTTTGGAAGTGGGCCCGGCAGGACTCGAACCTGCGACCTACCGATTATGAGGACCGGCGCGACAGCCGGGAGAAGTAGGCGATTTGCAGGCGGTTCGCCTGATGGCGGGTCCACGGAGATACCCGCGGTTTCCGGCAGATTCCGGTGGGTTTAGGACGGAGGGTAGGGGTCGTCGTCCTGAACTCTCGGGCCGCTAGGCAGCTTGGCTGACCGTCGGCGTCGTGGAGCGCTGCCCGTCCGAGATCGCTGGATCGTAGTCCCCGTGCAGAAGCTCCGGCGCGGGATCAAGGCCGTTGGGCCATACAACCGTTCGCGCCTCCTCGTCCACCCGGACCTGCCGGAAGTACTCGGGATCGCGCAAGGGCTCGCCGAGCGTGCCGCGCAGCAAGAAGGCGCAATCGACATCGCGCTCAACGCCGTCGTTGAACGCAACTCGCAGGCGATAGCCGTCTAGCGGCTCAACGCTGGTGACTCGAAGCATCAACGTCATGCTAGGGCAGCGGCTCGATCGACGCCAGGGGCTCCAGCGCCTGCGCGCGCTCCCAGTTATCAGCGAGTTCCTCGGGATGCAGGCGAGCCCATGACCGGACAAGCCGCAGCGCACGCGGCGGAAGCGATCCGTTGAGAACCCGCAAGGTCGCGAGCTCGATCTGCGCGACCTCATCGCCGTACTGGGCATGGAAGTGCGGCGGCGGATGATCTGGCCGGTACATCCAGATGACGATCCCGTAGAACGTGGCGAGGCGGGGCATCACGCAATTGTCGGCTACGGTCCGGCGACACCGCCCGCAGTGCGAACACGAAAACCTTCGTGCTCTTGTGGGAGTTCGGTGCGGCTCGCCTGGTCGATGAGTGCCCACGAGGAGCTGCAGGCGGGGCTTGCGGAGGTCCGCTGAGCGGGTTGGCCCTCGGGATTCGGCATCAACAGTTGCGTCGAGCCGTCCGCGGCCTCGAATAGCTTCGTTGAAACATGCGGTTTAGACAGTCCCCTACGGTCCGGCATAGCGATCACGCATCGGTTTGACGACCCGCGCCGCACGGCGCGCGCTTCCACATCCCCGACGCAAAGACAGAGAAGGGCATCTGCGAGATCCTGATCAGTCTCGACCACGCCGAGCAGCTGATCATGCACATCGACCGGCTACGCCGCGGCGGCCGGGACGTCGGCCCCGAGGCGTGGCTCTTCCAGAACGAACGAGGCGGGCGCATGGACGTCGGGCGCGTGGCGAAGATACACGCCTAAGCCGCCGTCGCCGCCGGCGCAATGCTGTGGGCCTTGCTATGGGCCCGGCAGGACTCGAACCTGCGACCTACCGATTATGAGTCGGCAGCTCTAACCAGCTGAGCTACGGGCCCGCCGCGCCCCGGGCACGGGCCCGAAGACGCCCGCGAGACGCTACCAGCGCGCGCGTGCGGTCACGCGCTACGGCGCGGGCGGCGCTTGGGGTCCTTGCGCACACGCCGAGCGGTGGGCGTGGCGAGCGACTCGACGTGCTCGCGCGTGGCGGACCCTGCGACGGCGCGCTGTCCGGGCGCCGCCCAGATCGCACCGGACTCGGGCCGCACGAGCGCGCTGATGGCGGCGGCGGCGGCGGCAAGGCCGCGGCCTGCTGTTGGTTGGATGTTGCTGGGCTCGCTGCTCATCGACTGCTCCTTGGTCATCGCTCCCTTCAGTCATCGGCTGTGGCGGTGCGCCGCTTGACAGGGATTTCCCAAACTTATGCGCGGCGCATGCGAAGCCCGTGCAAACGCCGCAGCGCGCTGCGGCGCGGCGGAGATGTGGCATGCTCCCGCACGCCGTCCCGCGGGGGGCGGCTGTTTCCATGGCGGCGACCGAGAGGACGGCGGATGTCGGTAGAGCATGCAGCGATCGTGACGGGAGCTTCGAGCGGCATCGGCCTGGCGATCGCGAGGGTGCTCGGCGAGGAGGGCTATGCGATGACGATGGCCGCGCGCCGGGCGGAGAAGCTCGAGGGCGCGGCGAAGGGGCTCGCGGACGAGGGCTTTGACGTGCAGGCGGTGGCGGCGAACGTGGCGGAGGAGGCGGAGATCAAGAAGGTGGTGGACGCCCACCGCGAGCGCTACGAGCGCCTGGACGTGCTGGTGAACAACGCGGGGGTGGGCATCGGCGCGCCGGCGGGCAAGATCGAGACCAAGCGGCTTGACATGCAGATCGACATAAACCTGCGTTCGATCATCCTGTTCTACCGCGAATGCGTAGAGATGCTGAGGGCTGCGGGCGCGGAGCACAAACGCGCGATAGTCGTGAACACGGCGTCGATCGCGGGCAAGCACGGCCAGGCGTGGCTGTCGGTGTACTCGGCGACGAAGCACGCGGTGGTCGGCTGGAGCAACTCGATGAACAGCGAGCTCGCGACCGAGGGCATCCGCTCGACGGCGCTGTGCCCGGCTTTCGTCGACACGCCGATGACGGACTTCGTCAAGGGCCAGGTGGCGGCCGAGGAGATGATCCGCCCGCAGGACATCGCCGAGTCGGTGCGCTACCTGCTGAAGACCTCGCCGGCGTGCGTGGTGCCGGAGATCATGTTCATCCGCCCGGGCGACCCGCTGTAGGCGGGCGGTCACGCGCGCGCGTGGGCCGGGCGACCGCTGTAGGCCCGCCGTCGCGCGCCTGGGCCGGGCGACCCGCTGTATGCCCGCCGTCGCGCGCCTGGGCCGGGCGACCCGCTGTATGCCCGCCGTGGCACGCGCGTGGGCCGGGGCGACCGACCGGCCGACCCTAGGCGAAGGCGCGGGCGGGTGCGGGCGCCGACGGCGAGCGCAGCCGCCGGGCGACGATGAGACCGCGCGGGTCGGCGGCGTCGGGCAGCGCAGGCCGTGCGCGGCGGCGCGCGCGGGCGAGCAGCTGGCGGTGCTCGGCGATGGCGACGTCGAGCTCGAGCTCGCCGCCGTGTTGCAGGCTGGCGCGCAGATGCGTGACGAGGATGCGCAGCTCGCGCCGGGTGGCGACGCGCGGCCGACGGTCCGCTCGTGCGAAGCGGTCCCAGGAGCGCGCGAAGGCGAGGAAGTCGGTGCGCGCGCCGGCGCGGTGGGCGGCGAGCATAGGACAGACGCCGCCGTGGCTGTCGACGTAGGCGCCGACGATGATCCGGTGGCTGGCGAGCACGCCGGCGAGCATCGCCTGGCGCGTGGCGAGCGGCATGCAGTCGATGGCGGTGCGCAGGCGCTGGATCGGGCTGTGAGGGTGGCGGCGGCGGTTTCGCATAGGCTGTGCGCGCCGCACTGGCTGCGTGGCCAGCGCGGGGTGGCGCGCGGGCAAGCGTAGGACACGCCGTCCGGGCGCGCAACGAATTCCCTCCCGCTGAAAGGAAATTTGCAGATGAAGCTCGGCGTGCACATCGGCTACTGGGGCCTGGGGCTGAGCTCGTCCGAGCAGCTGAAGATCGTGAAGGAGGCCGAGCGGCTGGGCTATGACTCGGTGTGGGCGGCGGAGGCGTACGGCTCGGACACGGCGACGGTGCTGGCGTGGCTTGCGGGTCAGACGAGCACGATTCGCTTGGGCGCGGGGATCTTCCAGATGCCGGGACGCTCGCCGGCGATGACGGCGATGACGGCGGCGACGATCGACCAGCTGTCGAACGGGCGGATGATCGTGGGGATCGGCTCGTCGGGACCGCAGGTGGCGGAGGGCTGGCACGGGCAGCGCTTCGCGAAACAGCTGCAGCGCACGCGCGAGTACGTGGCGGTGGTGCGCATGGCGCTGGCGCGCGAACGCGTGGAGTTCGACGGCGAGACGCTCCAATTGCCGCTGCCGGACGGGCCGGGCAAGGCGCTGAAGCTGACGATCTCGCCGGTGCAGGAGCGGATCCCGATCTACTTGGCGGCGATCGGCCCGAGGAACACGGCGCTGGCGGGCGAGATCGCGGACGGCTGGATTCCGACGCTGTTCAGCCCGGAGCACGTGTCGGAGCTGCGCCCGCTGCTGCAAGAGGGCGCGGCGCGCTCGGGCAAATCGCTCGAGGACTTCGACATAGCGCCGACGGTGAACGTGTTCGTGACGGACGACGTGGGGAGCGCGCGGGATGCGATGCGGCCGTTCATCGCCCTGTATGTGGGCGGCATGGGTTCGAGAGATCAAAACTTTTATAATAAAGTGGTGCAGCGTTACGGCTTTGGCGACGCTGCGAAGAAGATCCAGGACCTGTACCTGGAAGGCAAGCGCGAGGAGGCGATGGCGGCGATCCCGGACGAGCTGATCGACACCGTGTCGCTGTGCGGGCCGAAGGACGTGGTGCGCGAGCGCCTGGCGGTGTACCGCGACGCGGGCGTGGGCACGCTGGGCGTGACGCCGACGGCGTTCGATCCGCGGGAGCGCGTGGAGCAGCTGCGGCTGATCGCCGAGCTGTCTGCGTAAGCGACGCATGCGCGTGCTGCTCGGCGCGTTCGGCGACCCCGGCCACGCGTTCCCGATGATCGCCCTCGGCCGCGCGCTGGTGGCGCGCGAGCATGACGTGACGCTGCAGACGTGGCGGCGCTGGGAGCGGCACGTGCGTGAGGAGGGCATGCGCTTCGCGCCGGCGCCGGAGTACACGGTGTTCCCGTCGGGAGGCCCGGGCTCTGCGCCCCTTGACTTCTATGAGGCGGTGGTGCACGCGACGAGCGACACGCTGCCGCTGGTGCGCGAGCTGCGCCCGGACGTGGCGGTCGCGGACATCCTCACGCTGGCACCGGCGCTGGCGGCGGAGATCGCGGGCGTGCCGCGCGCGACTTTGATCCCGCACGTGCACCCGCACGGCCTGCGTGACTTCCCGATCTATTCGCTCGGCGCGCGCCTGCCGCGGACGGCCGCGGGGCGCGCGTTTTGGCGCGCTGCCCACCCGCTGGTGGAGCGCGGCCTCGAGCGCGGGCGGGTCGAGCTGAACGCGACGCGCGCACGCGTGGGGCTGCAAGCGCTGGACTACGTGCACGGCGGCATCAGCCGCGAGCTGGCGCTCGTGGCGACGTTCCCGCAGCTCGAGTACCCGCGCCCGGAAGGCGGCGATCGGAGCTCCGCGACCGATGACGGACGGGGACCCCGTCGGCAGGGGCCCCGTCGGCAGGGACCCCGTCGGCAGGGGCCACGTGGGCAGGGGCCACGTGGGCAGGGGCCACGTGGGCAGGGGCCACGTGGGCAGGGGCCAAGCGGCTGGGGATTGAACGCGCACGTAGTGGGCCCGCTGATGTGGGAGCCGCCGGCGCGCGAGGTGCCGCTGCCGCGCGGCCGCGCAGGCGTAGGGGCCGCGGGGGGACGGGTCGCGGCGCTTGCGCATACGGGCGCCGGGGCGGACGCCGCGGGAACAGACGCGCCGCTTGTGCTGATCGCGCCGTCGACCGCCCAGGACGCCGAGCACGCGCTGCTGCGCGCGGCGTTGCGCGGCTTGGCACGCGCGCCGGTGAGGGTGCTGGCGACGTACAACCGCCGGCTGCCGCAGCGCGCACTGCGAGTGCCGGAGAACGCGAGCGTGGTCGACTGGGTGTCGTACTCGCGCACGATGCCGCACTGCGACGTGGTCGTGTGCCACGCCGGCCACGGCACGCTCGTGCGCGCGCTGTCGTGCGGCTGCGCAGTCGTCGCGTGCCCGGCGGTGGGCGACATGAGCGAGAACGCCGCGCGCGTGGACTGGGCGGGCGCAGGCGTTCGGGTGCCGCGGCGGTTCCTCTCGCCGCGCACGCTGCGCCTGGCGGTCGACCGCGCGCTCGCCGATCCGGCGATCCGGACGCGCGCGCAGGATCTCGCTTCGTGGGCGCGGGCGCACGACGCGGGAACACGCGCGGCGATGCTCGTGGAGCGGCTTGCGAGCCAGTAGAGAGCTCCGGGGGTGGGACTCACGCGCTACAACAACGCTGCGCCAGGACTACCGGCTTAGCAACGAGAGCGCGCAGGGGCAGCCTCCCGAAGCTGGCTCATCGTGAACAGCAGTCGAAGCCTCACCGCAACCGTGGCGAGGTTTATCGCGCCTGCCAGCCTCCCGGTCGATCACGCAGAGAACGTCCGACACGAGCGCTTCATGCTCGCGTAGCGCGCGGCAGGGCTCGATGACCTGCCCCCGGAGGTCACTACGTCCTCGACCACGACGACATGCCGGCCGGCACGTCGCCGCCCTCCGCGCGAGTCGGCGCGTTCCGTACTCCTTGCGCTGCTTGCGCACAAAGAGCGTCGGCAGATCTACTTGGGAGAGGGCGACCGCCAGCGGCACGCGCCACCAAGCTCTAATGCCATCGTCGAACGAGCGTCTGGCCTCTCCTGTCGGGCAGCCGAGGCCAACATGGGCGCGCGCTTTCAGCGATCTTGCAAAGGCACCATGACGCCGACACTACTCCATGTTCGCAGGCTGGTTCGCGCTCGGCGGGGTGGTGCTCGGCGTCGTGCTCAATGGATTCTCGGCGTGGGTGATGGATCGCAACGCCCTGACTTCTAGCGTCCGCGTGGCAGCGCTGCTTGTCACTGAGGAGCTGGCTAAATCATTGGGCTCTCTGAAAGCACTGCGTCGCGAGCGAGTTTGGGGGGCACTGAATCAAAGCCATGACTTCGGGATGCGGCAAGCATGGGAGCAAAATCGTGCAATCCTGGGTCACAGTCTGAGTCCTGAGCGCTACGTGACTATCGCGGCGGCCTATACAGGTCTCGCTGGCGCCGTCGATCGTGCGCTACAGGTTCCCCCTCAACAGAAGGTTTCAGACGAGGAGAATGAGCTGCTCGGAAGCACATACTTTGCGATTGGCCAAGCGATTGCGGAGCTTGACCGATTCATCAGCCGACCGTCACGCTTGATGCCGCTGGCTCGTTGGCATTGGACTTTCGAGCGGGACGTTCCCGCGAAAATCATGCGGTTGGCCTACGCTGACACTGAAATTGAAGCGTTCATAGCCGACTTCACAGGTAGTCCCATGGCAACGCCGACGGAGGATAGAGATATGCCAGTAAGTAACAAGGCCCCTGACACCGCGAGCTCGACCGTGGCTGCCAAGAAGCCGACGCGGCGCTCTACCGCCAAGAAGCCGCAGCACCGTCGTGGAGCATGTCCCGCGCGGCGTAGAAATTGAGGTGGCGGTCCTCCCGCCCTCGTCCGCTGCCGTTGGCAGCGTGTAGGGCGACTGAAGTCCATTCGCCGGGGTTGACGCTCCGGCACGAAGACAGGAG